>Ga0187893_10000395_pt1 | contig 113936 bp, 121 predicted proteins | sample MA1701074metaG_FD_139574 | JGI IMG/M metagenome (GOLD analysis project Ga0187893, IMG submission 139574) | White microbial mat communities from a basaltic lava cave in the Kipuka Kanohina Cave System on the Island of Hawaii, USA - MA170107-4 metaG ...
CTTCGAATAAGGTCTTCCCATCCATGCCAGCCTCCTTTCCGGCCAGTATATTGAATCACAATCCCGATCCCATGGGAATCACCAAACCGAACCGATTCCTCCTAAAACCATAACGCTCTAACCGACAAGCCCGCCGTCATCGAAGGCCCCGTTACCAACGATTACGCCGCCTACTACGTGCAGGCGGGCGCGGGCTTCATCGACGCGGGCGATTACATCTGGAGCCATGAAAAAGGCGTGATGCAGGGCGCGGTCAATATGCTGCACGCCATCGACCTTGCGCTGGCAGACAAGAACAAAAACACGGTGCAGTAGGATGTTTACGATCAGGCCCGCTTTGGAAAGCGACATCCCCGTGCTCGCGCATATCCATGTGCAGGGCTGGAAGGATGCCTATAAAGGCATCGTCGATCAGGATTATCTCGACAGCCTGAAAGAAGAAGACCGCGTAAAGGACTGGCGGAATATCTTCAGCAACGAAGAGGTTTCCCGCCTGATCGCGCAAACCGAAGACGGCAGGCCCGCGGGCTTCATATCCTTCGGCAAACTGAAAACCCCGCCGCCCGGCAGCTCGCCGATCCGCCCCCTGTATTCCAGCGAAATTTACGCGCTCTACATCCTCGGCGATTACTGGGGGCAGGGGCTCGGCATAAACCTGATGAAACAGGCCGCAACCCGTCTGCGCGAACTGAAACACCCATCACTATGCCTCTGGGTCATGGAAGGCAACGAGCGGGCGATCGCCTTCTATAAAAAACGCGGCGGCCAGCGCTGCGGCAAAAAGCAGGTCGATATCGGCCCGACCAAAGGCCGCAACGATCTGTGCTTCGGCTGGCGCGATATATCTGTCCTTATATAAATTTATTGCAAATCCTTTTTGTTTTATATAATATGTAAAAAACAAAATGGAGGTTTAAAATGAATCCGCTGGTTCTCGCTCTTATCCCGGTTTTTAAAGACAACGCCGGGGAAATCGTTAAATCGCTGGGCGATGTGTTTTGTAGTTACGCGCGAGGCGTAGAAAATTATATGACGTCTTGGGGGCGGGCGATTGAAAGCGTAGCCTCCGGTCTGGGCGACCGCCTTCGCGGCGGCCCCCGTCCGTGAATTTTTCCAAAAAACCCTAGACAACTGGAAAATAAAGTTTATTAGTATCCGCCGCAGTCAATGATGGCTGCCTTTTTTTACCCTCTCAGGAGATTAATATGAAACACACACTTGCTATCCTCGTAGCCGGGATTTTGGCTGTCGCCCCCGTATCCGTAGCCCTGGCTGGCGATCTGAACGCCGGCATCGCCACGGAAACCCACATGGAAGCGAGCGTCGGCACCGCTATTGCCGCTCCCGAAGTTCACGAATACAAACTCTCCGACGGCACGGCCTTCTTCGCTGAAGGCGACGCCGTCTGGACGATGGATGCCGAAGGCAACAAAGTGCCTGCAATTGCTGGTAAATACACCCTTTCCAGCGGCGCGTCCTTTGAACTGACCGTCGAAGAAGGCAAATACGCCGGCCTGCCCGCGTACGAACCCTCCGCCGATGCAGTAGCCAGCGAAGAACCGGCTGCCGGCAACTAATCTTCCCGGTCCGTTATTAACCAGACCCCCGCGCTCACAGCCGTGCGGGGGTCTTTTTTTTAACCATATTTCCTTGAAATTTACATAAAATTAATATATACTAAATATTAAGAGGTCGGCATTAGGGATCGTCCTCTTGTTAAACCGGAGAAGAGAAGATGAGAAAAACACTGGGCATGCTTATGGCTGCGGGCATATTGGTTTTTGCGCCCTCTGGCGCGGCTTTCGCGGAAATGTCCATCGAAGCGGCCCTCGGCGAAGAGGAAGCGACGGTCATGATAATAGAAGTCGAAGAAGCGCCCGTGGCGAGCGAAGCCGATCCATACGCCATTGAGTTTGAAACCGGCGCGGAAGCGGTAGCCCCGGCGGAACAAGGCTCCGCCGACGATGCTTCAGCCCCTGCGGCTGAAGAAACTGCCGCGCCCGCTGCCGAAGAGGCGCCTGCGGTGGACGATGGAAAACCCGCCGGGTAGGATAGCTGTAAAGGAACAAGGAACCCCGTTGCATTGACGGGGTTTTTTTATTTCTTCCCAACCCGTCCGCTACTGCCATATAGTGCAGGGCGCTAAAAATAAGGTATTTAAAATGACCCCTTCCGCCCGCATCAAGGCGAGCCTCGACCTGCTGGAAAAGATCGGCGCCAGCAAAATCCCGATGGACGGAACCATCGGCGATTATATGCGCCATCGCCGCTATATCGGGTCGAAAGACCGCGCCGATATCGTCGAGCGCACCTATCACATCGTGCGCGCCCATGCGCGTTTGGGGTGGTGGCTGGAACATCTTGGGGCGCTGGACACCTCGCGCGCCCGCATGATCGTCTGGCTCTCTGCCGGCGAGGGCAAGGATCCGCAGCGCCTGTTCGACGGCGGCAAATACGGCCCCGCGGAACTGAATGAAGATGAACAAAAACTCGCCTCACTGTTAAAGGGCCGCACGCTGGAGCATCCCGATATGTCTCCCGCCGTGCGCGTCGAATGCCCGCCGGATTACGAAGCGGCTTTGCGCGAGCGTTTCGGCGGCGAGTTCGAAACCGGGATGCAGGCGATGCTGAAATCCGCCCCGCTCGACCTGCGCGTCAACACCAAAGTCGTGACGCGCGAAGAGGCGCGGGACAGCCTGAAAAAAGACCGGGTTGAAACCGGTCCCACGCCGTATTCCGTGACCGGCCTGCGCGCAAAAGACAAAGTCTATCTTTCCAAAACCAAGGCCTTCGTCAAGGGCTGGGTCGAAATTCAGGATGAAGGCTCGCAACTGGTTGCGCAGATCTGCGACGCGCAGCCGGGCATGCAGGTGCTCGATTATTGCGCGGGCGGCGGGGGCAAGACTCTCGCCCTTGCGGCGGCCATGAAAAACAAGGGCCGCATCGTCGCGATGGACCTCGAAAAAAGCCGCCTTGAAAAAGCCCGTCCGCGGTTCAAGCGGGCGGGCGTTGCCGACATCATCGAGGTCCGTCCGCTCGCCGATGAAAAATCGCGCAAATGGCTCAAGCGGCAAAAGGGCACGTTCGATACCGTCCTTGTCGACGCCCCCTGCACCGGCACCGGCACCTGGCGGCGCAATCCCGATACGCGCTGGCGCGTCTACGGCCCCGGCCTCGATGAACTTCTCACCGTGCAGGCGGAAATTCTCGACAAGGTGGCGAAGACCGTCAAGCCCGGCGGCAAACTCGTTTACGCGACCTGCTCGCTGCTGCCCGCCGAGAACGAGCGGCAGGTGGAAGGATTTTTACAACGCCACCCCGGTTTCGCGCCCGGCGCTCTCCCGTCCGGCCTTCCCGGTGAAGGCTGCTATCTGCGTCTTGCCCCGCACCGCCACAACACCGACGGTTTTTTCGCGGCCATACTGGTTAAAACCGGTCAGGTTAAGGAAGAATAAAAACGGTTCGCCGGCCTTAAAAAAATTTTTCACCCATAAAATTTTACGATATTTTTCCTGAAATTTTTATCCACAGAACCGGGAAGCCCAGTCATTCTGCGGCTTTCAGGCCATTTTTAACACACTGTAAACCTTTGATCCGCTTTATTATTTTTTAACCAGCGCGGTATAATCTTGGAAGAACGTCTGAAGTTTAGTTATGTAAAAACTACTATAACCAGGTTAGGAGAGAAAAACATGAGACGCATTCTATATACGGCACTTCTGGCAACCGCTCTGCTGAGCGCCCCCGCTATGGCGAATTCGCCTTACGAATTCGGCTCACATGCCCGCTACAACTCGACTTACACTCCCGATCCGGCAGTGAACTTCCTCAAGAAAAAAACCATTCCGCTGACCGCGAGCGATATCGTGAAAGTGCAGAAAGCCCTGCACCAGGCCGGCTACAACCCGGGCCCCATCGATGGCGTCTACGGCTGGCGCACACGCGCTGCCATGGAAAAATTCCAGGAAGCCAACGCGCTTGTGACCGAAAGCGCCGGTCAGGTGACCTTCCGCTCGCTGACCGAGCTGGGGGTTGTGCCCAAGCACCAGCCGGCGATGCGTGGCGCTTACAACAACAAAGATCGCATGTTTAACGAATAATCGCTTTGAATTTCTAAATTCCGGATCACGGACGCATGCATCATGCGTCCGTGATCTTTTTTTAGAACCGCCAAATTTGACAATTCCGCAGCAAAAGGCGCAAAAAAGCGTATGGTTCTCGATCTGGAACAGTTTGACGGGATGAATTTGTCCTCCGTGATTGCCGCCCTGCGCAATGACGGCTACGACATTTCTCCAAAATCCTAGCCTCGCATTTCAGCGCCGGCGATCCGCCGGTCTTCATCACGGCGATGGAACGGCTGCTGACGCTGGACGATTTTTCCGAACCGAGAAAAGGAATTCTCGGCGGCTATGCCCGCGCGCTTTCGACCATCGTCAGGGGACATGTTAGTCACGACGATGTACACGAACGGATGATGAAAAAAGACCATATCGCCGCCGCCATCGCCGCGATCATCAGGGCCGTGGAGGACTCTATAGAAAGCGGCGGGCGCACTTTTATTTATCACGATCAGGGCTTTTCTGAGAAAGCGGGCATCGCCATCGACGACTGGCTGCCGGACGATGTGCTGTTCCGTCTCCGCCCGGACGGTCTTTGCGATCTCGTCTTCATCGACCCTTTCCGCGAAGGACTGGTTTTTAATGAAGATCAGCGCGCACAACTGCGTCAGGATGTGGGCGAACTAAAGGCCCGGTTCGATAAACTCACCGCTCCGGATGTCCGCCCTGCCAAACCGGTCTGCGCTCCCTAAATATAGAATTTGACATTTCCTTTGTTTTTTATGACAATGTGCTCCGCCGGGGCTCTGCCAGAGAGAGCCTGCGCTTGAATAGAACAAAATCTGGAAGGGAAAATGGGCGAACCGAATATCAGCAAACTGCGTCTGATCACTCTCAAGCATGACAGGACCTACGCGATCTTCGATGAAAACGGCGATATCGCCGCGGAGAACGGGGTGCAGGGCGTCTATATAGACGACATGCGCTATCACTCCGCGCTGACCCTGACGGTGGGCGATAAAAAGCCGGAATCCGTCAGCGCCCAGCTCACGCCAGGCAATGAGGAGCTGATCGTCCGCCTGACCAACCCCGAAATAAAGGATGCCAAAGGCCGGACTATCCCGGCCAATACCATTCATCTCGAGCGCAGGATCACGGTTTGCGACGGCCTCGTGCATCAGGCGATTGCCGTTTCCAATCGCGGGCGCGATCCGGTCGTGCTGCCGCTGACATTCAGATTCTCCAGCGACTTTAATGACATGTTCACCGTGCGCGGCATGGATGCCGATACCCCCGGCGCGATCAGGCAGGTCCGCCTTGCCGATGAATTCTGCCGGGTAATCTGGGATTACCGGACGATCGACGACAAGACCCTCTCCGGTAATGTCTTCTTCGCTTCCGAACCCAAGCCTCGCTTGATGAGCATCGATTCCGCCGCCTATAGACTGGGACTCGCGCCGAACCAGACGGCGAATCTATTTATCGAGTTCGGCAATTCCAAGGAGAACGCGGTCGGCCCCGCGCGCAAGACTTACGACGATGCTCTTTATACGATAAGAAAGGAGCGCGGTGATTTCCTTCAGGGCGGGATACGCATCAGCTTTTCCAATCCCCGCTTGCAGAAATGGTTTGACTGCAGCCGCGAAGATCTGGCCCTGCTCATCAATCATTACGCGGGCGGCCCTTATCCCTGCGCGGGTCTTCCGTGGTTCGCGACGCCCTTCGGCCGCGATGGCATCATAACCGCGCTGCAGATGACATGGGCTGACCCCCGCATCGCCAAAGGCGTTCTCAAATATCTTTCCGCGACGCAGGCGACGGAATTGATCCCGGCAAAGGACGCGGAGCCGGGCAAGATCATGCATGAAACCCGTCAGGATGAAATGTCGCGTCTTGGCATCGTGCCCTTCAGCAAGTATTACGGAGGCGTCGATACGACCTTGCTTTATGTGATGCTGGCCGGTGAATATCTGGATCGCACCGGTGACCGGGCCCTGATTGATGAAATCTGGCCGAATATCGAGGCGGCGCTGCAATGGGCCGAAGATTACGCGGAAGACGTGAATTATCCCGCCGTCGCCGAAAAAGACGGATTTCTCGTCTATCAGCGCAAGCAGGAATCCGGCCTTGAAAACCAGGTCTGGAAGGATTCAGCCGATTCCATCTTTTATGAGGACGGCGGCACCGGCGTCAAATTCCCGCGCGCCGTCTGCGAAGTGCAGGGCTACGCCTATGCTGCGTGGCGCACGGGCGCGCGCCTCGCCGCCGCAAAAGGCATGACGGAGCTTGCCGCGCATTACGCCGCCAAGGCGGACAATCTTCAGGCGCGCTTTAACAAAAAATTCTGGGATGAGGAAAAAGGGTTCTACGTTCTCGCGCTGGACGGCGATAAAAAACCGTGCCGGGTGAAAGCATCCAATATGGGTGAGCTTCTTTTCACAGGCATCGTGCCGCCGGAACGCGCGGAAAAAATAATCGCCACGATCATGGATGAAAGTTTCTTCAACGGCTTCGGCATCAGGACGGTCGCGGAAGGCGAGATCAATTACAATCCGCTCGCCTATCATCGCGGCCCGGTATGGCCGCACCATACGGCCATGATCGGGCGCGGCATCGGCGAAGCGGGGGATTCCGCTTCCGCCCTGAAACTTATGGAAGGCATGCTGGACGCCGCCGAATTTTACAACTGGCGCCTGCCGGAACTTTTCGCCGGTTATCGCCGCGAGCATGGCCTCGGACCGGCGCACTATACCCACGCCTGCTCGCCGCAGGCATGGGCGGCAGCCGTCCCGTTTCAGATGCTGCAGGCGATTTTGAGTCTGAAAATCGATGCGGCCCGTAACATGGTTGAGCTGGATTCGAATAAATGGCCCGCCAAATGGGGCGCCCTGACTGTCGAAAACCTCGCGGTCGGCGATAAAACCGCAAGCTTCACGATTGATAACGGCGGTATAACTCTTTTACCGGCGACCGACAAGGGAGTGAGCGTTGCCATTTTTAACAGCAGCGTTGGAAAAAAACACGATCGCCCCGGCGAAAAAAAACTCCCCGCTTTCCCCGCAGTCTCTTTAGAACCATAAAAAAAGACCGCGAAGTTTCCCCTGCGGTCTTTCGCAATTCCTAAGTTTCCTTTCAGGCCGCCGCGCTCTTCTGTCGCTTTTGCCGCATGATATGCGCCGCTTCGACCATGTTCTTGAGCGCGGGCTCGACCTCCGCCCAGCCGCGTGTTTTAAGGCCGCAATCCGGGTTGACCCAGATCAGGTCGGGATCGAGAACCTTCTTCGCCTTTTCCAGCAGCGCCGTCATTTCATCGGTGTCCGGAATGCGCGGGCTGTGAATGTCGTAAACGCCGGGTCCGATCTCGTTCGGGTATTTGTACTCGACGAACGCCTCCAGCAGTTCCATCTGCGACCGGCTGGTCTCGATGGAAATGACGTCCGCATCCAGCGCCCCGACCGATTCAATGATGTCGTTGAACTCGGAGTAGCACATATGCGTGTGGATCTGCGTCGTGTCCTCGACCGTGCACACCGACAGCTTGAAGCTATCAACCGCCCATTTCAGATACGCCTTGCGGTCGGCTTCTCTCAGCGGCAATCCTTCGCGGATCGCGGGCTCATCCATCTGGATGATCGTGATTCCGGCCTTTTCAAGGTCGGCGACTTCATCGCGCAGCGCGAGCGCAATCTGCTTGCAGCTCGTTTCATACGGCACGTCGTCGCGCTTGAACGACCAGAACAGGATCGTGATCGGCCCCGTCAGCATGCCTTTCATCGGCTTGGACGTCAGGCTCTGCGCGTAAGTCGACCACGAAACCGTCATCGGTTTCGGACGCGAAACGTCGCCGTAAATGATCGGCGGCTTCACCGCGCGGGAGCCGTAGGATTGCACCCAGCCGTGCTGGCTGAACGCATATCCCGCAAGCTGCTCGCCGAAATACTCGACCATGTCGTTGCGCTCGGCCTCGCCGTGCACCAGCACGTCCATGCCGATTTTTTCCTGGTAACGCACCACATGCTCGATTTCCTTCTTCATCGCCTCTTCGTACTTGGCCTGCGTCAGGTCGCCTTTTTTGAACGAAGCGCGCGCCTTGCGGATATCCGCGGTTTGCGGGAAGGAACCGATCGAGGTCGTCGGGAACGCGGGCAGCTTGTATTTCGCGCGTTGCGCCTTCTGCCGCGCCGGGAACTTGCTCTTGCGGTTTACCATCGCGGGTTTCACCGCATCAAGGCGCTTCTGCACGTTCTCGTCATGGATGCGCCTGGATGTCTTGCGGTCCTTGGCGACTTCATCGCTCTCTTTCAGTTCGGCGGCAATCGCCTTGCTTCCCTCGTTCGCGCCTTTCTTGAGCGTTGCGATCTCGGAGAGTTTCTGCCTGGCAAACGCCATCCAGCTCCTGATCTCCTTGTCCATCGCCTTTTCAAGTTCGAGATCGACCGGCGAGTGCAGCATCGAGCAGGAAGGCCCGACCATCACGCGCTCCGCGCCGAGTTTCTTCACGGCCTTTTCGATCAGTTCGAGCGACTCCGAAAGATTGTTCTTCCAGATATTGCGGCCATCGACGACGCCGAGCGACAGGCTCATACTGGCGGGAATTTTCTTCAGCACATCGTCAAGCTGCTTCGGCGCGCGCCGCAGGTCGACATGGATCGCCTGCACGGGCAGCGACAGCGCAAGATCGGTATTATCGCGCAGCCCCTCGAAATAGGTGGTGACGATGATGTTAAGCCCCGGCGCCGCTTTCGCAAGCTGCTCGTAAACCGGTTTGAAGCCTTCGCCCATGCCCTCGCACATATCGAGCGCAAGGTAAGGCTCATCGATCTGCACCCAGCTTGCGCCAAGCGCCTTGAGCTTTTTCAGCACTTCCGCGTAAACCGGCACGGCCGCCTTGCAAAGGTCTTCATATTCAATGCCTTCATCCTTCATCTTGCCGAGCGCAAGGAAGGTCATCGGCCCCACCAGCACCGGGCGCGTCTCGATCCCCGCGTCTTTGGCTTCCTTGTATTCATCGAAAATCTTGTCGGAGGACAGCGCGAATTTCTGGCCCTTGTGGAATTCGGGCACCATGTAGTGATAGTTGGTGTCGAACCACTTGGTCATTTCCATCGCCGGCGCGGCCTTGTTGCCGCGGCCCATCGCGAAGAACGTGTCGAGATCGACCTTGCCGTCATTTGAAGAATTTTTTGGCCAGTTATAGCGCGGCGGCACACAGCCCAGCAGGCAGCACATGTCCAGAATATGGTCGTAAAGGGAGAAATCGTTGCTTGGGATATGGTCGATCCCCGCCGCCTTCTGCATTTTCCAGTGGCGCAGCCGCAGTTCTTTTGCGGTCTCCAACAAGGCATCCTGCTTGCTTTCGCCCTTCCAGTAGCTCTCAAGGGCTTTCTTCAGTTCGCGGTCCGCTCCAAAGCGCGGGAATCCTAAATTCGTGGCCAGAACCATTCACAATTCTCCTCTATTAATAAACATTAAGACTAAGCATTAAACCGCAGGATTTGGGGCCTTGCAAGCGTCAAATCGCGAAGGTCTCCGCAAAGACACAATATTACGCAAGGCCCGCGGCCCGGCACGCGGCAAGGGTCAGCTCGGCCTTGTTCAGGGTATAAAAATGGAAATGCCGCACCCCGTTATCCTTGAGATCCTGCACCTGCTCGGTCAGCACCTCCCGCGCGATGTCGTCCATCGCCTGCTGGTTGCCGATATGCGGGCGGAATTTCTCATGTAGCCAACCCGGCACCTTGGTCTGGCAGGTCGCGGCAAAGCTCAGCATCTTCTCGAAATTGGAAATCGGCAGCACGCCGGGCACGATCGGCGTCGTGATCCCCGCTTTCGCGGCGCTTTCAAGGAACTCGTAAAAATACGTGTTATCGAAGAAAAACTGCGTGATCGCCCGCGCGGCGCCGCTGTCGCACTTGCGCTTCAGATGCTCGATATCGACCGCCATGTCCGGCGCTTCCGGGTGCTTCTCCGGATAAGCGGCAACCGAAATCTCGAACGCGTATTTTTCTTTCAGCGCATGCACCAGCTCGTTCGCGTAATGATAATAATCCACATTGCTGTACTGAAGCGGCATGTCCGCGTGCGGAATGTCCCCGCGCAGCGCGACGATATGCCGGATGCCGCCCTCCCACAGCTCGTCCGCGATATTCAGGATGCCGTGCTTGAAGGTATTGACGCAGGTCAAATGGCACGCCGTCGGAATCCCGGTCATATTCTGGATGGCGATCGCCGTCTCCTTGGTCCAGTCCCGCGTCGACCCGCCCGCCCCGTAAGTCACCGTCATGAAATCCGGTTTCGCCTCGGCCAGCTTTTGCGCCTCGCCCATAAGCAAATCCCGCCCGTTCGGCGTCTTGGGCGGGAAAAATTCAAAACTGATCGAAGGTCGGGCTTTCACAGGATCCGGATACACACAAGCTCTGATTACAGAATCGATATTACATTTTTTTCCACTTCATTCAACAGGCGGATTCCCGATTTTAATGATTTACATATAATAAAAAACTCTGCGCCTCTGCGTCTCTGCGGTTTAAAAAACCGCAAATATTCGTATTAATTTCCCGTCCATTCGTGGTAAAAACCCTCCCATGGCAAAAGCAAAAACCGACCCCGTACAGCTCCCGCGGCACGACCGCATCCTGATCCTCGATTTCGGCTCGCAGGTGACGCAGCTCATCGCCCGCAGGGTAAGGGAAAGCGGCGTCTACTGCGAAATCTGGCCCTTCAGCCACGCGGACGAATCCCGCATCCGCGCCTATGACCCGAAAGGCATCATCCTCTCCGGCGGTCCCTGCAGCGTCACCGATCAAGGCTCCCCCCGCGCTCCGGCTATTGTTTTCGATATGGGCCTGCCGCTGTTCGGCATCTGTTACGGCCAGCAGACGATGGTCGAGCAGCTCGGCGGCAAGGTCGAAAAAGGCACGACCCGCGAATTCGGCCGCGCCTATGTCGAGGTCAGGCAGCACAATACATTGCTCGACGGCGTCTGGGACAAGGGCGCGCGCGAGCAGGTCTGGATGTCCCACGGCGACCGCGTGAGCAAACTCCCCGAAGGCTTCTCCATCGTCGGCGCTTCCGAAGGCGCGCCCTACGCGATGATCGCCGATGACGCCCGCAAGTTTTACGCCGTCCAGTTCCACCCCGAAGTCGTGCACACGCCCCACGGCGCGGCGCTGCTCAAAAATTTCACGCACAAGGTCTGCGGCTGCGAAGGCGACTGGACCATGGCGGCCTTCCGCGAGGAATCGATCAATAAAATCCGCAGGCAGGTCGGCAAGGGCAAGGTCATCTGCGGTCTGTCCGGCGGCGTTGACTCAAGCGTGACCGCCGTCCTGCTGCACGAGGCCATCGGCGACCAGCTTCATTGCATATATGTGGATACCGGCCTGATGAGAGCCGGAGAATCCGAACAGGTCGTCGACCTCTTCCGCAACCACTACAACATTCCGCTGATCCACGAAGACGCGCGCCAGAAATTCCTCGATGGGCTCGAAGGCGTCAGCGACCCCGAAATCAAAAGAAAACTCATCGGCGGCCTGTTCATCGACGTTTTCGAGCTTTGCGCCCGCCGCGTCGGCGGCGCGGAATTCCTCGCGCAGGGAACATTATACCCCGATGTGATCGAGTCCGTCAGCTTCACCGGCGGCCCCTCCGTCACGATCAAAAGCCACCACAATGTCGGCGGCCTGCCCGACCGCATGAACCTCAAACTGGTCGAACCGCTGCGCGAACTTTTTAAAGACGAAGTGCGGGCGCTCGGCGTCGAGCTCGGCATGCACCCCGATTTTGTGAAACGCCACCCGTTCCCCGGCCCCGGCCTTGCGATCCGCATCCCCGGCGAGATCACCGCCGAAAAGCTGGAGATCCTGCGCAAGGCCGACACGGTGTATCTCGAGGAAATCCGCAGGGCAGGGCTCTACGACGCCATCTGGCAGGCCTTCGCCGTCTTGTTGCCCGTCCGCACCGTCGGCGTCATGGGCGATGAACGCAGCTACGATTACGTCTGCGCCCTGCGCGCCGTGACGAGCACCGACGGCATGACCGCCGACTACTACCACTTCGGCCACGAATTTTTATCGCGCGTCTCCACCCGCATCATCAACGAAGTCCGCGGCATCAACCGCGTCGTCTACGACATCACTTCCAAACCGCCAGGAACAATTGAGTGGGAATAGAAATGAATAAAATCAATTTTTTATATGGTTGTTTTTTTATTTTATCAGTGTTCGCGTTGATAGGCTGTAGTGCTCCATCAAAGCCAGTCATTCATTATGCAAGTGAAAATAGCATTGCAATCAAATATCACGCCTACGATACAGTGCCGACCGTTACAGCAGAAGCTATAGATATGGCGATTCAGCACTGTAATCAGCACGGCAAAGGTATGAAACTAGTGTCATCAAACGCCGCAAATGGGTTTACGACGGAAGAGATACATACATTTATGTGCACAAACGACTTGGTAGATGAACGCATTGAAGTGCAAGTAAAGTAGTTGTTGCGACGTCCGGACAGACGTCCGGGGACACCATTGAGTGGGAGTGAGTAAATTAATATATTTTTTTATCAAGGCCTGAGAGTTCGAATCGTTCAGGAAATACTTTTTGAAATACTCGAAGAATGAGATAACCAATATATACCAAGCATTCTATGGTATCCTTTATTTCTTCCCCATCACCAGTTAATCCAGGCTGCATAAGATAAGGATGATCGCTGTCGATTTTTTCTTCGACATATAACCTATCCATAAAAGAGCCTTGGTTAGGATGCGCTCCTGAGTCAATGCAAAGTTCATAAAATTTTTCAATTTCTTCTCCGAGAACTTTATCCATGCTCTTAAGCATTCTCAGAAGACTTCCAGTTTTGAAAAAATCTTTACATCTTTTTTTATCTTCAGAACTATTATCACGATCTAACCAAATTTTTTTAGACTCTTCATCTTTAGTCATTGCCAAAGCATACAAAGAAGATTCAATAGCAATTCTCATTACACTGTAACAGTCCGCAACATTACCGCCGTAAGCTAGGTTTAAAGAAGATTTAATGGAAAAAAATGTTTTAATAAAGAGTTGAGATTGAAGTAATTTATTGCGCGGGTGATGGAGATATTGAGTAGCAAAGCCGTTGTAGAGATTAACAAGAATACAAACGGTTCTATGCATTTCTTTCTGATTATCGAAGGAAGCAAAGCAGTTTGCATGGGAGTTATCCATGTACTTGCTGAAGATGTCCTCTCCCCATTTCGAGGGCTTCAGAAATTCATTTTTCTTTCTATCATCCGTCTTCTTTTTGGCAATTAACTCTTTAAGAATCATTTCTTCCTTCCACGTCAGGGAACACAGTATATTTTTAAGGCGTCCGGGGACACAATAGTTATTGTGTCCCTCTTGAAAATTCACTACAGAGCGCGCAGAGACCACAGGGAAGAATCGAAATTCAATTTATTGCTCCGCGTGCTTCGTGTGCTCCGCGTTTAAAAATCTTCCTGACGCCTTCGTATCTTGGCGGTGAATATTACTTAACCGCCACGGACGCCAAGGACGCCACGGTATCGCGTCTTCGTGGTGTCCGTGGCGGTTTAAAAATTTAACCACGGCGCTTATCGCCGAGTGCGCCGTGATCGCCGTGGTTAATATTCCTTAATCGCGCGGGCGTCGAAATGGATTACCCGCCTGCGCGGGTAAGGACGGGATAGCGGGAATCCTGTGAACCTCCGCGTTCTCTGCGTGCTCCGCGTTTAAAAATCTTCTTCACCCCTTCGCGTCTTCGCGGTTAAATTAAACCTTCTCCGCAATCCTTTCAAACAACGCCACAATCTTCGCATAATTCCCGTTATACGCCGCGATCAGCGCTTCTATCAACTCATCGCCATCCAGCAGCGTGTAATCAACAGCATACCCGATGCGCTTGAGCAGAGCCGCAAAAAGAATCCGTTGCGTGCGTCCGTTTCCTTCACGGAAAGGATGCGCGACATTAAGTTGGGCTAAATCTCAACAGCCTTCTCAAAAGTGAGCGTACCTTTGCTTAACCCGTCATTTATAATTTGAAAATATTGCGCGCACTGGGAAACAATATGTTCCGGGTATGCAAACACCGTATCTCCCTTGGACATTCGCACCGTCCGCGGTTCACCCGCCCAATCGTAAATGTCGGAAAAGCAGATTCCATGAATTTCCTGCCAGTCCTTGAAAGAGAAAGACAGGCGCGACTCCGCATATTCTGTTGCCACAGGAAAACTGGCCTGAAAAATCATCTCTTCAAAAGCGTCGAGCTGCTTCTGAGTCTTCAGGCCGGGAATGTTTTTGAGAATTTTTGTATCCGGATCAAGATAGGAGTCGTTATCCGATGACCAGTAATCACCGGGATCTTGCATAACGGAGGGCTTTTTCTATGAGTTCCTTCCGGGAAATCTTGCCGCTCTGGTAAGCCAGCACGATTTTATGCTGCGCGCGCGTCAGCTCCATGCCCTCGATTTTAAGATTGGCAAGCCCCTGATAATAAAGCTCGTGGCGCTGTTTTTTATCGGCATTATTCATACGTCTATTTTATCAATTTTCCAGGACGCGGACAAGCGATAAAATTAAAAATAGTCTATATAAATCAAATAATTAGGTTTGATTGCCACTGTCAAGGCATCGAAATGGATTACCCGCCTTCGCGGGTAATGACGGGGCAGGAGGGCGCTCACCGCCTCACATGTGTCCCCGGCCTATCCGGCGGGCGCTGCGGCAGGCGGGCAAGGGCGGGGCCGATTTCCGCGCGGGCGATATCCAGCTCGTAAGTCTTCTGCAGGTTCATCCAGAGGTCGGGCGACGTCCCGAAATAGCGCCCGAGCCGCAGGGCGGTGTCCGCCGTGATGTTGCGCTTGCCCGCGATAATCTGGCTCACGCGGTTCGCGGGCACGTCGATCAGGCGCGCAAGCTCCGCCGCGCTCAAATCCAGTTCCTCAAGCTCATCGGCGAGAATCTCTCCGGGATGTATCGGTGTGCGGGCCATGTTTTTTCTCCTAATGATAATCCACGATTTCCACGTTCTCCGGGCCGTCGGCAAGGGCAGGCCACTCAAAACAGATGCGCCAGCGGTCGTTGATCCGGATGCTGTACTGGCCCCGCCGGTCGCCCTTCAGGGCTTCAAGCCGGTTGCCCTGAAACCGCCGCAAATCCTCAAGACCTGTCGCCGCTTCAAGAAGGCGCAGGCGCTTTTCTGCCTGACGGCGGAAAGGCTCGAACTGGGCCACCCGCTCCCCGCCCGCGAAACGCTCCGTCTTCTTGTCGCGGTAACTCCGGATCATGTTTTATCGTAACAATAAATACGCTATACGTCAAGCGTATTTTTGAACTTCGCGTCTTCGCGGTAAAAAACTCCTTTTTCCCGCCGGCAGCCGGATTCCCGCTTTCGCGATAAGCCTGAAAATCCGTTTCCAACCCGTGTTAATCCGTGGTTAAAATCCTTTCTTCATGGTAAAATTTCTTTCACCGGAAACCCCTCGCAAAGTACCCCATGAAAAAAATCCGGCTGCTTCTCCTCTTCCTCTTTATCTCCGCTCCCGTCTTCGCGCAGGAACCGCCCGCGCAAACGCCGTTCATCCGCTCCGTGACCGTCGAGGGCGGCCCCATCGCCTCCGAGCATTTCCAGACCTCCGATGATAATTACCGCGAGCGGCACGGCCTCGGCATCGTCAAACTGGGCACGCGGGATTACGGCACATGGGGCGTCTATGTCCTTTCGCCCAACAGCGTCAGGGATCAGTCCTTCGGCGTCGGTTACGTGACCGATCCTTACGCGGTTCCGCTTGGCCCGTTCGCGCTCGAACTGACCGGCGCTCTCGGCCTTGTCACCGGCTACCGGGACGACTGGCCGGTGCCGCTGCTGGCAGGCGAAGCGCGTTTCGTGCTTTATCAGGGGGAGGCATGGAGCGTCGGCGCCTCGATGGCCGCGCTGCCCTACCTCATGGAAAACGACATGACCGGCGACAACGAATTCGGCGTCGTCGCCACGAGTCCTTATCTGAGCATTCGCTACGATTTTCAGTGAGCAATATGGCCGTCATCCCGGCGAAAGCCGGGACCCATTCAGTGCTAAAGTAACCACAGATGGACACAGATTCACACAGATATCCGTGTCCATCTGTGTGAATCTGTGGTTGTTTTTTCTTCCTTATGGATCCCGGTTTTCGCCGGGATGACGGCTTAAAAATCGTGGCGGTTTAAACTGAAAAATTCTTCTCCGCATGCCCCGCGTGCTCCGCGTTTAAAATTTATCTTTTATCCTCAAACCCGCTGTTCGCCGCGCAGATCAGCCCCTGGATAAAGATGTAAAAAAGCTCATCCGACAGGCGCGTTAAAAGCATCTGCTCCTCCTGGTCCTCGAACGCAATATCGTTCCACGACCCCGCGCCGCCGAACACCCACGCGGCGCGGATGCCGCTCATTAAGCGCCGCGCGTTGAGGCTGAAATGCTCCGGCAGGGCGATATCGCTGCAATCGCACACTTTATAGGGCTCCTCCGAGCGCAGCGCTTCCTTGCCCTTTTCAAAGCATTCGGCGAAATTATTGAGCTTCGCCTCGACCGCGAATTCCGCGATTTCCTCCAGCGCGGCATGCGTCGTGTAGGCAAGCCCCTCCAGCGAGGGCGCTTCAAACTCCTGCGTCGGCATAAGCTTTGCGATCCTGCCGTAGGCGACGTTCCAGATTTTCTGCTCGGGATCGGCCTCATCGCCGATATCCCAGCTCGCCTCCCAGAAATCGGACCAGTAATCGCTGACCGCCTCGATCAGCCAGCGCCCGCCGCCGCCGATCAGCGCAACGCTCTCGCGGTCGGAATCGGATTGCCGCTCATAACGCAGCAAAAGCCTGCGGACGTTTTCTTCCTTCAGTTTCGCAAACCATAAAGCGGGGTCGGCGGCGTAATCGCTCTCCCGGATGTCGTCATCGCCGATATAGTCAAGATCGACGAAACCGACCTCCTTGCAGAAATTGAAGGCCGGGTTCTCCGGGAAAAACTTCGCTTCCTGAAGGTCAACGCCGCGCCGCAGGTACGAATTTCCCCAGTTGGCGAGCGTTAAAATCTGTACGATGTTGCCCTGCATGATGCCCCGCTGAAATCCGCGACTGCCAGTGTTACAGGATACGCTGCAAGGCAGCCGGAGTAAATAACCGGAAACCGGACTTAGTCCGATTTTTTAATGCGTAAAATCAACAGGTTGCGGCAAAGGTTAGTCCATTCGCACTGGACTAACCCTCCTCGAACTCCACTGTAACCCCGCGCTGCCTGAAATAGCTCTGCATCATCTTGCGCCCGGAGCGGTTATTATGCATCAGCCGCGCTGTCTTGACCCGCGCGGTCTTCTCGCCCGCCGCCGCCATCGCGGCTTTAAGGTTGCTTATATGCCGGTCGATATCCTCGTTGTCGTTCGCGAGCGAAGTATAAACCGCCTCCATCGCCTCCTCCATGCTCATGACTTCGCTGCTTGCTGGTGCCGCCATTTTTCTTCCTCTTTCTTTTGCTTGAGTTTCATTTTCGAAACTTCGCTCATGAAATCGTGGGTGATGCGCGCCGCGATGCTGGCCGCGTCCTTTGTCGGCAGATAGGCGCGCACGATGAAATGCAGATTGTTGAAATCGTTCGCCGCCATCGTGATCTGCGGCGCGGGATCGGGCAGGGGGATGTGGCTCGCGCGCTTGACGCGCTTCCACGCCTGCGCCGCGTTTTCCTGCAGGTCTTTGGTATGCAAATCGACGAACTCCCGCAAAATCTTCATCAGCACGGCGGGATCGAGCGTGTCGCTCTGGAACTTGACCGCGAACAGGTGCGATTTGTGCTGCTTGAGATAACTCAAATTCTCGATATTGAACGTGAAATACCGGCTGTTCGGGATCTGTATGATCTTGCCGGTATAAGCGTAGGTGCCGTGCGCGGTCTCAAGCTCCTGCACCTTGGCGGAGAACAAATTGATATCGACGACCTCGCCGGTAATTCCTTCGATGTTGATCCAGTCGCCCATGCGGAACGGCGCGGTCGAAACGCGCATGAACCCGCCCATGATGCACAGAATGACTTCCTTGGTGGCTATGACGATGGCGACGACGAACGCGGTCAGGGCGACGGCGGCGGTCTGCAGTTGCGGCGCCCAGATCATGATTAGGCCAAGGATCATCAGCACCCACACCAGCGAGCGGATATTCTGCGCCCATCTGCGCTGGTCGGGGCTCAGTATCTCGCTCCTGCGGCTGACCGCCCGGATCAGCACGACCCGCAGCGTCCACAGCACCGCGACCAGCAGCACCGTCGCCGCCGTGCTGGTCAGCAGATCCTCCTCGAGCCGCGTGTTGATATGCAGCGCATCTTCCAGCGGTTCTAAAAAATCGGGCAATTGGGACTTTTTGGCCATTGAAAACCTCGGCTGCTCTGCCCTCACTCTAAAACCCGCCGGCCCGGAAATCCAGTCAATTCTTAACGCTTGGCGGCACTATACCGCTGCTATATATTAATGGGAGCGCCACAAAGGAGGGCAAAATGAATAACATAATGAAAATGATCAAGGACAAGCTGAAAGGCTCGACCACTATGCCGGGCATGGCCATCAAAAAAGACCACGGCCATACCCATATGCACGGCGGCGGCTGCTGCGCCCATGAAGGCGAAGGCCACGAGCATCACGCCCACGACCACAGCCATGACCACGATCACGACGAAGATTCGACCACCCCCGGCAAGGGCGGTTGCTGCGGCTAACGGCTTCTGCCGGGTTAAACGATCATGTCGACGACACGGCCGCGGGGGTCAAATTCCGCAGCCTCTTCATTGGCGCGTATTTCGATGACCGGCGGCACGGGCCTTGTAATGGCGATGCTGGCCTTGAAGCTGATCTGCACTCCGGCCCGGTCCTCTTCCGCGCTGCGCAGCGCGGAGCGGGGCGGGCGGTAACGCATTCCGCCGCCGCAATGGATGACCTTCTCCGGCAGGGAAACCTGCATGGCGTTGTTTCCTGTTATCATTCTTGGTGTTGCTTATGTGGAAAACAAACAGCCTTGCCGCTCAAAGGTTCCCGCAGCCTTGCGTGGCGCCGGCTTTTTTATTCGTGTCTTTATTCGTGTTTATTCGTGGTAAAAAAAACAGGAGAGATTACTCTTCTTCCGGTTCCTGCGTTGCGGCCTTGCGCCGGTCTTTTTCGGCGGCGCGGCGGTCTTTCTCGCGCTGCCGCCGCTCGCGGTCTTCGATCTTGCGCTGCTTGCGCGCGACTTTTTCTTCTTCCCGCGTTTTCTTGCGCTGCGAGCGCCAGCTCCACAGATTATGATGCGCGGGATCGTCGATCGGCCGCAGCTCGAATTTGGCCCCCAGCGCCTCCTGCATCCGCAAGCCTATTTTCCGGATCAGGTAAAGATTGTCGGAAATGCACAGCGAGCGGCTTTTCCCGGTAGGGCTGACGATCTCAAGAATGAAGTTGGACAGGGTGTTGCCGCGGCTGTCCTGATAGATCGTGTAAATGATCTGTATCAGCTTCACATGCTCGGGCCTGATGGTGACATGCTTCTTGCTGAATCTTCCTTTTTCAAGGATGACCTGCTTTCCTGTAATGTCGATCCTGATGATCGGGTTCTTGAAATAAGCCCGCAGCGCCAGCCCCCAGATCGCCAGCAGGGGCAGGTACAACACGAAGAAAATCGAGGAAATGACCACTGAGTTTGCAATGTGGAAAATCAGCGCTGGCCATTGCGGCCCTAAGGTCAATACGACGAAAAGCAGGAAATTATACGAAGCCCGCGTCTGCCTGACCACATAAGCCGATCCTTCCTGCACCAGCAGAACCGAGTTCGGCCCTCCCTCGGTGCCGATAAAAACTGTGCGGTTCATGACGAACATCGGACGATCCTTTCCCGTAAAACCATTATACATCAAAGGGATTGAACGCACACCGCTCTTTAAAAACTGTTCAGGGGTTTTTGGGGAAATCTTTGCTTTTCCGCGCGGAATATGCATAAATAGCGCCGTTTCCGGGAAAGCCATAAAAGGGGTTAAGGCGATGAGCAACGACAACGTCATCAATATCAAAACCGGCCTGGCCGAAATGTTAAAAGGCGGCGTCATCATGGACGTCGTGACCGCCGATCAGGCGAAGGTCGCCGAGGACGCAGGCGCGGTCGCCGTGATGGCGCTGGAGCGCGTGCCGTCAGATATCCGCAAGGAAGGCGGCGTCGCCCGCATGTCCCCGCCGGAACTGATCGCGGAGATCATGGATGCCGTCTCCATTCCCGTCATGGCCAAATGCCGCATCGGCCACTTCGCGGAGGCGCAAATTTTAGAAGCGCTCGGCGTTGATTTCATCGATGAAAGCGAAGTCCTCACCCCCGCGGACGACCGGTACCACATCAACAAACAGGCCTTTAAAGTGCCGTTCGTGTGCGGCGCGACCTGCCTTGCCGAGGCGCTGCGCCGCATCGGCGAGGGCGCTGCCCTGATCCGCACCAAGGGCGAAGCGGGCTCCGGCAATATCGTCGAGGCCGTGCGCCACATGCGCCAGATCAATCAGGACATCAGGCGCGTCGCCAATCTGGAAGACGACGAGCTGATGACCGAAGGCAAAAATCTCGGCGCGCCGTTCGAGCTTTTGAAAATCGTCAAGCAACTGGGCCGCCTGCCCGTGCCGAACTTTTCCGCCGGCGGCGTCGCCACCCCCGCCGACGCGGCGCTGTGCATGCAGCTTGGCGCGGAAACGGTTTTCGTCGGCTCCGGCATTTTCAAAAGCGAAAATCCTCCGGCCTTCGCCAAAGCCATTGTCCGCGCCGTCGCGCATTGCAACGACCCCCGCGCGGTGCTGGAAGCATCAAAAGGTCTGGGCGGCAAGCCGATGCGCGGCATCGAAATGGCCGAGCTTGATGAAGAGCAAAAGCTCGCAAAACGCGGCTGGTAAGGAATGGCCAAAATCATCAATCTCCAGACAGAGCGGAGCAGGCGCGAGGAGCCGTTGCTCGTCGCCTTTGTGGAAGCGGTTGTCAGGGCGGAAAAAATCATGGGGGCGGCGGCGCATCTGCGGGAATCCCGGCCCAGCTTTTATAAAACTCACCGGCACGCGCTGGACGGTCTGGAACAGGCAAAAGGAACGCTGGTGGAAGCTTATCTCGCCGTCGTCCGCGATAGCGCCGGAGATTTCGAAACCGAGCCCAAAAGGGTGAGGCAAATGTACAAAAAGACCTTGAAGGCTCTGGACGAGGAATATACCGGTCATGTTCCCCACATCTAGGAATTTTGCGGTGCCCCGTGCGGCATAAACCTCTCATTGGCGTCCTCGCCCTGCAAGGCTGCGTCCAGCCCCACCGCCCGCATATCGAGGCGGCGGGCGGGGAATTTCTCGCGGTTAAAACGCCGGATGATTTCGCGCGCGCCGATGCCTTCATCCTTCCCGGCGGCGAGAGCACGGCGATGTTAAAACTCATCGACAGTTTCGGCCTGTGGGAGCCGCTCGCGCAAAACTTCAGAACCAAGCCCGTTTGGGGCGTCTGCGCGGGCGCGATTCTGATGGCGCGGGAAGTGAAAGGCCCCGCGCAAAAATCCTTCGGCCTGCTGCCCGTGACCGCTGTCCGCAACGCCTATGGCCGCCAGCTTGAAAGCACGGTCATGGAAATTGAAAATTACCCCGTTTCCTTCATCCGCGCCCCCGTTATCGAAGCGGTCAACGATAACGTCGAAATCCTCGCCAAACGCGATGGCCAGCCCGTATGGATCAGGCAGGGCCGCTATATGGCCACTACCTTCCACCCCGAACTGACCCTCGATTTCCCCTCGCCGATGCATCGCGCCTTTCTCGCACTGCTATGAAACTTGCGCCGCAATCATTCAGCGGCTATAGTTTCCGGAATTTTAATATTACATAACATTAAGGAGCCCAATCATGGCCGTACTCTCAGCCCAAAACGCTTATGGCGAATTGAAAAAACGCTATGCCCAGATCATCAAGATGGAATATGGCGCAAATATCCTGAGCAAGGATGCTGAAACGGCAATGGCGCCCGGAAGCGCGAAAGACCGCGAAGAACAGATCACGGCCATCAAGATGGCGCAGCATCATCTGATCTCGGAACCTAAGGTCGAGGAATGGCTGAATATCGCGGAAGCGGGAGTATCAGGGCTCAATCCGGTCGACAGGCGCAATCTTGCATTAATGCGCCATCATTGGACGCATGAAAATGCGCTTGATCCGGCGCTCGCTGAGGCTTACGCCCAGCTCGAACCGCAGGGGGTGGGAATTCATGTTGCTCATTATAGATCCGGAGACTGGTCGCAGGTGAGGGACTGGTATGCCCATTCCTTCGCCGTGGCGCGTGAAGTCGGCCAGGCGAAAAAAGACAAGCTGGGCGTCGCTTCGGCCTATGAAGCGCTGGTAGACAGATTCAGTCCCGGCATCCGCGTCGCTCTGATCGAACGCGAGTTCGCGGCGCTCAGCCAGGCGTTGCGGGTCATGATTCCCGAAGCCCTTGAACGGCAGGCGTTTGAGACTCCTTCCTTGCCCTTGAAAGGGCCATTTTCCGAGGAAAAACAAATGGAACTTAATCACCGCATGGCGAAAGCGGTGGGCTTTGATTACAACCGCGGCCGGTTTGACGCTATAAAGGGCCACCCTTCTTCCAACGGCAGCCCGGACGATAACCGCATATCGACGCGCTGCAAGGAAGAAGATTTCCTTCCGTCGTTGTTCGGTGCCGTTCATGAAACAGGCCATGCGATGTACGAGCAGGGCTTGCCCGTCCAGCACCGTTACCAGCCCGTCGGAAACAATCTCGGCATGGCAATCCATGAATCCCAGTCCATGTCGATCGAATATCAGGCCTGTATGACAGGGGAGTTTTTTGAACTGCTGGCAAAACATGCGCAGGAGGTATTCGGACAGGTCGGAGATCCCAGCCTGTCGCCTGAAAATCTTTACAAACTTGTATGCCGCGTCCAGCCGTCTTTCATCCGCGTTGAGGCGGATGAACTCACCTATTCAATGCATGTAATCATGCGCTTTGAACTGGAAAAGGCGATCATCGAAGGCAGACTCGATCCAAAAGACCTGCCCGAAGCATGGAATGACAGTATACAAAGTAAGCTGGGGATCAGGCCGTCTAATAACGCCGAAGGTTGCATGCAGGATGTCCACTGGCCTGTCGGTATTCAAGGCTATTTCCCCGCCTACACCCTCGGCGCAATGACGGCCGCGCAATTCTTCGCTACAGCCACGCGGCAGCGTCCGGAAATAAAGCCGGAAATCGCGCGGGGCAATTTCGCACCGCTAACCGGCTGGCTGAACGAACATGTTCATAGCAGAGGCTCCCTTGTCACCGCAGAACAACTCATTCTGGATGCAACCGGCGAGCCGCTGAACGCAAGGCATTATCTGAACCATTTCAGCCAGCCCTATCTCGGCAGGCCCTATACAGCACCCCAACCGGTTTCGGTCGCTCCGCTTCCGGGCAACACTCTGGGCTAAAGACGGGGATTGTGCTAGATTTCAAAGGATGAACATGCTCCCGCGCCTGCGCCGTTTTCTTGAAATCCTGAGGGACAAAATCCTTCGGCTGAAGGCGGCGCTGCGCAAGGGCAGGGGAGAAAAGCCCTTTTCCGCCGTGGATGGCCCGGACGATGCCGCCGCCCCCGCGCCCACCGTCATCCGCCAGTATGAAGAGCACCCGAGCGAAGCCTACATGCAGCTCAAGCTCCGCTTCCGCGATATCGGCCGCCTCGGCGCGATCGCGGAAACGATGGGCCGCGATTTTCTGACCGCGATGCCCGAAGGCGCGTGGCAGGCAAGGCTCGGCCAGATCGCGTTCCTGCACCGCCGCCTGCATGAAGACCTGACGAACCCCGACATTAAACGCCTGCTGGAGCGCGCGAAAATCCACGCCGAAAACAATAAAGACGACTGGGATATCTGGGACCGCGCCAATCTGCGCGGAATGGAAGACATGCACGCGCAGCAAAGCCCGTTAGGGGGCGATCTCGTCGAAAAACGCGCGCGCCTTGCCTATGAAGGCCGCCGCCGCCACCGCGACGCGCTGGCGCAAACCGACTGGCCCGGCGCGCGCGAATTCCTGACCAGCACCGTCGACATGAACCGGCAGGTTGCCGAAAGCCGCTGCCGCGCCGGCGGCGGCAATTCCTATTATCAGGCGCTCATTAGCGAATACATGCCCGGCATCGCCATGACCGATATGGAAGAATGGTTCGGCGCAATGAATAAAAAGCTGAACAAGCTGCTCCCCGCCGTCATGAAAATACAGGGCGCGGAGCCGGAGCCGCTGCCGGTAAAGGATTTTTACCCGGCGAAAGCGCAGATGTGGCTGAACCGCGCGCTGCTGGAAGCCGTCGGTTTCGATTTTGCCCGCGGCGGCCTTTATGAAACCGGGCATCATCCTGTCGAGGGCGGCACGCCCGACGACACCCGCCTCGTCATCAGGAATGTCGATACGGCGGATTTCATGGACTCGCTCAAATCCGCGCTGCACGAAGGCGGGCATGGGTTGTACATTCAGGGCCTGCCGCGCCAGACCTGGCGCTACCAGCCGGTGGGTCAGGACATGGGCGCCGCGGTCCATGAATCGCAGGCGCTGCTGATCGAAATGATCATCGGCCGCACCCGCGAATTTTTTGAATTCCTCGCCCCGCGCGTCGAAGGCCTGTTCCACGGCCTGCACAACCCGGTCCTCGCGGCGGAAAACCTCTATCGCCTCAAAACCCGCGTCCGCCCCTCGGCCATCCGCAAAAAAGCCGATGAAATCACTTACTTCTTCCACATCCAGCACCGCTTCGAACTGGAGCGCGACATTATTGAGGGAAAATTAAAACTCGCCGACCTGCCCGAAGCGTGGAACGCAAAACTCCACGGCCTGCTCGGCGTCCGCCCCGACGGCCTCGCCGACGGCTGCCTGCAGGACGTCCACTGGTTCACCGGCAAATTCGGCTATTTCCCCAGCTACATGACCGGCCATATGTTAGCCGCGCAAATGTACGGCAAAATTGAAAAAGACCTCCCGGACATGCGCGGCGAAATCGCGAACGGCAACTTCACCCCGGTAACAAAATGGCTCGGCGAAAACATCCACGCAAAAGGCCGCCTGCTCGGCTTCGACGATCTGGTGAAACAATCCACCGGCGCGGCCCTAAGCCCGGCCCCGCTGCTGAAACACCTGGAGCGGCGGTATGCGCAGGCGTGAACCGCAGAGACGCAGAGAAGAAAGTGTTAACACTTTCTTCTCTGCGTCTCTGCGCCTCTGTGTTTCAAATATTCCTTTCGCTCCCGCCTCTCTTCACGCTAAAATAGCGCCATGAACGATAACGCCACCATCGCCAAACTGCGCACCCTGAAACCGGCCCTCGCGGCGGAAATGAAAATCCGCCGCATGCGGGTGTTCGGTTCCGTCGCGCGCGGCGAAGAAACGCCGGACAGCGATGTGGATATTCTGGTCGACTTTGCCGAAACTCCGGATTTATTCCAGTTCGCGGGATACCGGCGTGAAATTTCCGAACGGCTGGGCCGCCGCGTCGATCTGGTCACGCCCGATGCTCTCCATCCCCTGCTGAAAGACGACATCCTGAGCGAGGCGATAGATGTCTGAAAAAGGGCGCTCCGTGCGCCTGCGCGTTGCGGACATGCGCAAGTCCATCCATCAGATCAGGGACATCGTCGGCAAGACCGATTTTGAAACCTTCAAAAGAAATTTTGTTCTTCATAATTCCGTGATCCGCGATTTTGAAGTTCTGGGTGAAGCCTGCAAACACCTTCCCGCCGATCTCACAGATCGTTTTCCTGCCATCCCGTGGCAGGACATCCGCGACATGCGCAACCTGCTCTCTCACGAATATTTCGGCGTCGATCTCGTGATCGTCTGGGAAACCGCCACTGGAAAACTGGATGAACTGGAACGGGCGCTTGAAATTATGGCGGGAGATTAAATCGGGGCAGCTTATATTGGATTAAATCGGGACAGCTTATATTTAAAACTCCGCGTCCTCCGTGCCTGCGCGTTAAAAAACTTCTTCGCCCCTTCGCGTATTCGCGGTAAAAATCCATGCGGCAAAGGAATGGATCCCGGCCTACGCCGGGATGACGGGCAAGAGGGATGCGCAGAAAGTCTCTTCGTGCCCCTTCGTGTTCTTCGTGTCTTCGTGGTAAAATCTTTACTTACGTCGGCCCCGGTATCTTCACCCCGCGCGCCCTGTCGCTTTGAGGTGATCGAGATATTTAAGAAACCTCTGCACGTCCACCTCGCCCTGCGACAGCCCGCCGTGGAACGGTCCGCCCTCGCGCATCACCGTCTGCATCGGGTCGGTCAGGTCGGATGAGGTGAGAACCATCTGCTTCATCTGCTCCTCATGCCAGCGCGCGAGCCGCACCCGCCCCTCGGCGCAAAGATCGGGCCGCGTTGCCGCGATATTCGCCGTCTCGTGCGGATCGACACTTAAATCGAACAGCATCTCCGGCTCGAACGACGCATAAAACCCGTCATGATAGGTGCGCATGTATAAAAGCTTATGCCCGTCCGCGCCGTCCCAGCGCACCGCGCGCTGGCACACATGCGCGCCCTGGCCGATAATCAGTTCCTTGCGCCCCGCCTGCGCGCCGGTCAGTACGCTCTGCGCCAGCGATTTCGCATCCCAGATCGCGGGCGGCGTGCCGCCGAGCAGTTCGACGAGCGTTGCCCCCAGATCGAACTGGTAATGCAGCCCCGCATCGCGTTTGCCTGCCGCCCCGCCGGGATATTTTATGATAAGCGGCACATGGCAGGTGCCGTCATCCGCCGTCGCGTGTTCGGCATAAATGCCGAGCTCGCCGAAATTCTCGCCGTGGTCGGCGGACACAATAATCATCGTGTCCTCGTAAACCCCCGCTTTCTTGAGCGAGGCGACAATCTCGCCGATGGCCCTGTCGGCGTACCACACGCCCATATCGTACCCGTCGATCAGCTTGCGCATCCCGGCGCGGTCGTAAACGCTCTGCGGCTGGCGGGGCCAGCAGCTCTCATGCCATACATCCTGCAGCGTGTGAAACCCGGTCATCTTGACATGCCTGTCGATCAGCGCCTGATTATCTAACCACGCGGGCAGGGGATCGTTCGCAAACCGCTCGCCGTGCTCAGGGGGCACGCGGTAAGGCGTGTGGGGATCCCAAAGGTTCACATGCAAAAACCATTTATCGTTCGCCTGGTGCCGCGTAAGCCACTCATGAATATGCGGCATGATTGCTTCCGCCGATTCATGCCCCCCGTCGCCGGTATCCACCACCCGGTGGAACGACGCCGCGACCCAATGCGCCGAGTGCCGCTCGGGGAACGGGCTTATCATGTTCATGTTAAAGCCGAGCTTGCGTAGCTGCGCGCTCAAACCGTACATGCCGAAATAATCCCGGAACGAGCGTCCCTGTCCCTGTATCTTCGGCTGGGACGCCGTGCCGCCATGCCCGACCACGCCGGTCTGGATGCCGTGCCGCCCGGAAAACAGCGCGGTGCGTGAGGGCAGGCAGGGGGCATCGGAGGTGTAAACCTGCTCGAACACCACCCCCTCGCCGGCGAGGGCGTCGATCACCGGGCTCGTGTTGCGGTGATACCCGTAGCACCCGAGATGGTCCGGGCGCAGGCTGTCGATGTCGATATAAATTACGCGCATGTGGCTTGTCTCCCTGAATTCCCAAAGACTGCCTTAAAGCACACCCAAAACAATATGACAAGCAGAAAATTGGCAAAACCGCCATGACTTTCCCCCCTCGATATGGTGAAATAAACCCCGATGATTAAATACATCTCCACCCGCGATCCCGGCGAGCCGCAATCCTTTACCGACGTTCTGCTCTCCGGCATGGCCCCGGACGGCGGGCTGTACATCCCCGACCAGTGGCCCGAGTTCGACCGCAAGCTGATCGGCCACCTGCAGGGCTTAAGCTATGCCGAAATCGCGATGCAGGTGATCCGGCCTTTTATCGGCACCATCGACGATGAAACCCTGCAAAAGATCATTACGCAGACCTACAGCAGCGCAAATTTCGGCCACAGCGCCATCGCGCCGTTAACGCAGGTCGGCCCGAACGCGTGGATTCTCGAACTCTTCCACGGCCCGACTCTTTCATTCAAAGATTACGCGATGCAGCTTCTGGGGCGGCTTTTCGATCATGTGCTGGAACGCAGGGGCAGGCGCGTCACCATCGTTGGCGCGACCTCGGGCGACACCGGCTCCGCCGCCATCGAGGCGTGCAGGGGCTGCAAAAATATCGACATCTTCATCATGCACCCGCAGGGCAGGACTTCGGAAGTGCAGCGGCGGCAGATGACTACCGTGATCGCCCCCAACGTGCATAATATCGCCATCGAAGGCACGTTCGATGATTGCCAGCATATCGTCAAAAGCCTTTTCGCCGATATCCAGCTGCGCGATGAGCTCAGCCTCTCCGCCGTCAATTCCATCAACTGGGCGCGCATCATGGCGCAGACCGTCTATTATTTTACCGCGGCGCTCGCGCTCGGCGCGCCGGACCGTCCCGTGTCCTTCACCGTGCCGACGGGGAATTTCGGCAATGTCTACGCGGCTTACGCGGCGCGGCGCATGGGCCTTCCCGTCCACAAGCTGTGCATCGCCACCAACCGCAACGACATCCTCGCGCGCTTTTTTGAAACCGGCGCGATGAAAACCGAAAAGGTCGTCCCCTCGCTCTCGCCGAGCATGGACATCCAGGTCTCCAGCAATTTCGAGCGCTATCTGTGCGAACTGATGGACCACGATCATGGCAGCCTGCGCAAGATCATGGAAAGCTTCCGCCGCAATAAAAAATTCGCGCTCAGTCCCGAACTGATGCAAAAAGCGCGCAGGGATTTCACTGCCGGCCGCTGCAGCGATCTCGACACGATGGCGATGATGGAAAGCTGCCGCCGCGAAACCGGCATCCTGATCGACCCGCACACCGCTGTCGCGATGCGCTGCGCGGCGGAAACCATCGCCGCCGATCCCGCTGTGCCGATGGTGATCCTCGCCTGCGCCCACCCCGCGAAATTCCCGCAGGCAGTGGGCGAGGCGGTCGGCTTCAAGCTGCCTTCCGAGCCGCGTCTTGCCGAAATCATGAAAAAACCCGAGCGCTTCACAACCCTTCCCGCCGACATCAAAGCGGTCAAAAACTTCATTCAGAATGAAGTAAGCGGCTGATAACAAAAGAATTAATTAAATATTAGAATTTTATGGTAAAATAAAGCCCTGATGGCATCAGGGCGGTAAAATGGTTTGGGAGCGGCTTAGACAGGCATTCGGCAGAGCGGCCACCGAAGTGGCGCCGCCGGGGATGACGACCTCGGAGCCAAAACAGCTGGCGCTGGAAAACGGCCTCAAAGGCGCCGTCCAGTACGCGCCGAACTATAATAATATGATGGAAGCAACGCTGGTCATCAAAACGGGATGCGCCATGGACCCCGCCGATAAACAAGGCCTTGCGCACTTCCTCGAACACGTCATCCCCGATGCCGCCAAGCGCGCCGCCATTTCGCAAAAGGGCGGCCATTTATTTGCCGGCGCCGGCGGCACGTTCACCATCCTGACCGTTTCCCTGCCTTATAGCCGCGAAAACCGGGACTATATGCTGGCGGTTCTGAAGCAGATGGTCGCGCCCGAAAATATTTCCGATCAGGCCATCGCGCTCGAAAGACGCCGCATCCTCAATGAAATCGGCCGCGATGATGACAATATGGACCTGAAGTGCTCTCATGGTCTGGTCAAGAATATGTATCAGCCAGTGAATTACTTCACCAGCGATGCCGGGAAAAAAGAGCATGTTGAAACGATTGACCGTAAAGATCTGGAAGGCTTTATGCGCGGCCACTATACCGCCGGGAAGATGAGCCTTAGCGTCAAAATCCCGGATCATCCTTCTATCGATGAAACCATCGCGGCGGTAAAGGAAACATTTAATGACATGCCGCCGGGCGGGGCGGCGCAAATCGCCGATCCCGTTTACACCCCCTGCGAAATTCGTGAACAGCCCGGGCATCTCAACCAGCTTTATTGTAATGCCGGTTTTAATTTGCCTGCGCCCGATGATTTTGATGGCTACATCTTCGATGTCTACACCAATTACATCAATCTGCTGATTAACCGGCAATTGATTTATGACGGCCATGTTTACGCGGCGGTTGCGGGCGGCGTTCTTTCTCCCGGCAAAGGCGGGTTCGTGGGGATCAAAGCCGACATCACGCCTGAAACCGCGGACATTCTCATGCCGCGCGTTGCCGGTATCTTCGGAACCCCGGCGCATCATATCGATCCCGATCTTTTCCAGACCGCAAAACAGCAGGCGCTCGCCCAGTTCGCCAGCAATAATGCCGATTATTGGGCCTATGCCAGGTCATCGCGGGAAATGGCCATGGAACTCTCCGATGAAGGCAGGATTTTCAGTGCCTGGGAAGTGCATCGCAATCTGGATAAAATAACGCCGCAGCATCTGATGGATTTCACCCGCCGCCTGGTGCTGGCGGATCCGCCATCGGTCGTGAGTTACGGCGATGCGGCAAAACTGCATACCAGAGAAGAATTCATCGCCATGCTGGACAAGGCCGCGCAGCCGGAAGCGGCGCTCGCGCAAACTTTTGAAAAGACTTGATTTTCAAGGCTTCAGCCTATAGATATTTTCCATGAGCATCGAATGCACTAAACTTCCCAACGGCCTGCGCATCGTCACCGACCCGGTTCCCCCGGTCGAAAGCGTCGCCGTCGGAATCTGGGTCGATGTCGGCACCCGGCATGAAGACCTCAAATATAACGGCATCGCCCATATGGTCGAGCATATGATGTTCAAGGGCACCCCCACCCGCACGGCGGCGCGGATCGCGGAAGAGATCGAAAATGTCGGCGGCCAGATGAACGCTTATACCAGCCGCGAGATCACCTCCTACCATATCCATCTTCTGAAGGAAGACCTCGAGCTTGCGCTCGACGTTCTCGCCGATATAATCGTGCGCCCGACCATGCCCGAGATCGAGGTCGAGCGCGAGCGGCAGGTCATCCTGCAGGAAATCGGCATGACGCTCGACACGCCCGACGACCTTGTCTTCGATCATTACCAGGAAACCGCCTATCCGCGGCAGGCGCTCGGCGCGCCGATTCTGGGCCGCGCGGAAATCATCGAATCCATGGACCGCGACGCGCTAATGGATTATGTCGGAAATTATTACACGCCCTCGCGCATGGTGGTTTCCGTTTCCGGCAACACCGATCATGAAACCATGACCCGCCTCGTGCAGGAAAAATTCACCGGCCTGCGCCCCGACGGCACGGCGAAACAAACGGACGCCGTCTATGAAGGCGGCGAGCACCGCGCCGAGAAGGAACTGGAACAGGGCCATATCGTGCTCGGCTTTGAAGGCGTCTCGCGCCATGACGACGATTACTACGCGGCGATGCTCCTCTCGACCGTTCTGGGCGGCGGCATGTCCTCGCGCCTGTTTCAGGAAGTGCGGGAAAAACGCGGCCTTGTCTATGCGGTGTTCTCGCACCACACGTCTTATCAGGACCACGGCCAGTTCATGATCTACGCCGGCACCGGCCCCGCGAATCTCACGGAACTGATGCCGGTGCTCTGCGATGAAATCGGCAAAATGCGGCAGCCTGTGAGCGCCGAGGAATTGCAGCGCGCGAAAGCGCAGATCCGCGCGGAACTTTTGATGGGCCGCGAATCCATGATGCGCCGCGCGAACCAGCAGGCCAAGCACATGATTCATTTCGGCGCGGTCATCGACCTTCAGGAAAAACTGCAAAAGCTCGACGCCGTGACGGAAAAAGACGTCAGCAAGCTTGCCGCTAAAATCTTCGCAACCAGCCCAACGCTGGCCGCCCTCGGCCCCGTCAAAAAACTCGAACCCTACGACGCCATCGCGGAGCGCCTCGCGGCGTAACGGAAGAGGGGTGCCGGACGATGTTTTTAAAACCCCGCATTAATCCCGAACTTCCCGCACTAATTCTGCAAGGCGAACGCGTCATGTTGCGTCCGCCCGTCCCCGCCGACTGGCCGCAATGGGCGGAGGTGCGCGGCCGCAACCGCGCTTACCTGAAACCTTACGAACCCTCATGGCCGGACGATTGCCTGACCCGCGCTTTCTTCGAGCGCCGCCTGCAAAAACAGGCGCGCGACTGGCGCGCGGGGCTGGGTCATTCTTTCCTTGTTCTGAAAGACGGGGAATTGATCGGCGGCGTCAATCTCAACAATGTCTGCCGCGGCGCCGCGCAATATGCCGCTCTCGGCTACTGGCTCGCCGAAGACGCGCAAGGGCATGGTTACATGACCGGCGCGCTGCGCCTTGCGATAGACTACGGCTTCACGCATCTCACCCTCCACCGCTTCAACGCCGGCTGCCTCCCCGGCAACGAGCGCAGCGTCAAACTGCTCTCAAGGCTCGGCTTCACCGAAGAAGGCTTCGCCAGAAACTACGTCCAGATCGACGGGCGGTGGCAGGATCACAGGTTGTTTGGACTGAATGTCGAAGATTGGAAGTAATGCCTCGGTTTTTCTCCCCCCTCCTGCGCAGCGGGAGGGGGGATAAAGGGGGGAGGGCGAATTTACGCGCAGAGCGAAAACCCGCCCTCCCCCTCTAACTCCCCCTCCCATAAATGGGAGGGGGAGGACCCAATGGATCCCCGCCTTCCTCCTTCGCCAAGACTACGGAGGACAGCTCGCGGGTGATGACGGCAGGAAAATTTTTTAACCGCCACGAACGCCACGAACGCCACGGCGCCGCCTTCGTGGCGTCCGTTGCGCCGTGGCGGTTAAAAGGATTTTCACTACAGGGAACGCAGAGGCCGCAGGGAAGAAAGAATCAAAAAAAGGATATACAAGGAAAAAATTGATAATTAAAGTATGGAGATTATGGAGAGTTATATATGGAAGAGATACCAAAACGGATTGTTGAAGTAGCGCAACGACTGAAAGAAGGTCAAAATCCAAAAAAATATAAGGTACGGGCTGTTTTAAAATGGTTTGGAAGGGAAAGGCTGCGCGTCAGCGCTATTTCGGATATAAAAACTATATTGGTTTCTCTCGGTCTTGAAACCCAACCCTCATTAAGCGAAGTCAAACTAGACGATTCAATTCGATTTCTACTATCTTCTTCTTCAAATAACAACATAGTTATTTTAGAATCATCTGACGAAACATCGATACCTGATGCAATTTCAAATAGTGCATCAGAGACATTCCAGCCATCAGACGATGAATTGGAGCCAGAGCCGGAGGGCGACCAACCAGTTACGAGGCCTGATGATAAACCGGTTATGAGTGATTCATCCGATTGGAACATTGAGACACTGGAAGCGAAATGGAAGCGAGGGCTTCTAAATCTCCAACCCAAGTTTCAAAGGGAATATGTATGGGCCTTGAAACCGGAATTGCCATCTCGCTTGATTGAATCATTATTACTCGGGATTCCCATCCCACCTATCTACTTTGGAAAAGATACTAATGAACGCCTTGAAGTGATTGATGGCCAGCAGCGGCTAACATCTTTAATGAGTTTTGTCTCTGGCAAATTCGCGCTACAGAAACTCAATAGTATGCAAAGCTTGAATCATAAGTTCTTTAAAGATCTTACAAGCCCTCAACAAGAAAAAATTCTTGGCGCAAAAATCAGAAGTATTGTTATTGATACAGGCGATAACACTAATCTTCGTTATGAAGTCTTCGAGCGACTCAACCGTGGCTCGATGCAACTGAATGAACAAGAGCTCCGGAATTGTGTTTATAGGGGGCCCTTCAATGATCTACTTACAGAACTTGAGAGAGATAAAGATTGGAGAAAAGTCAAGGGTGGAGATACCCCTGAGTCGCGTTTCAAAGAGCGAGAAATGATCCTTCGTTTTTTTGCATTTACATATCGTTTGCAAAATTATACCGGAAATCTCAAACGGTTCTTGAATGAATATATGGGACAGTACGCCCCCCGTGAACCTGACCAACTTAAAGCGCACACCGCAATCTTTAAGCAAACAATGCAGAATATTTATGCTGTTTTTGGATCCCAGTCCGCAAGGCTTTACGAAATTAATCCTCGCACCAACAAAGGCGGATGGAATGAAAAATTTTCTATAGCAGCCTTAGATATACAAGCCTCTGCTTTAGCAAACCAACCTACAGCCAAGGTTCAAAAAGCGGCTGAACAAATTAGAGAATTATTTTTATACACTATGTTGACAGACTCTGAAATGCAACAATCTATATCTAAGACAACTGGTAGTAGGCAACAGACTACAATTCGGTGGACTAAGTTTCTCAAACTTGTTGATCCTATTATCAATAGCACATCGGTTGAACCAAGATTTTTCGATTTTGAATTTCGAAAGAAATTATACGATAAGTCACCTATATGTAAGTTGTGTGATGGCAATCAAATCCATTCTTTGGAAGACAGCACTGTCGATCACATCAAGCCCTATAGCAAGGGTGGAAAAACAATTCCCGAGAACGGGCAGCTTGCTCATCGAGCTTGTAATGCACGTAAGAACGCTAAAATGCCTGACTGAAATATCTCCAAAAAAATTGGGGCAGTACATAATTTTTTCAAAGGGGAAAAATCGGTCTCCCTCTCACCGCATCAAAATAACCGCCCAGCTGAACAGCGCGATCAATATGCTCAGCATCACCGCAGCGCTGCCCATGTCTTTCGCTTCCTTGGAAAGCTCATGCCGGTCGAAGGAAATGCGGTCGATGGCGCGTTCGATGGCGGTGTTGAGCAATTCAACCAGCAGCACGAACAGCACGGCAAGGCACAAAAGCAATCTCTCCACCGCCGTCTCGCCGAGATAAAGCCCGAGCGGGATCAGAAAAAACGCAAGCACCAGCTCCTGCTGGAACGCTTCCTCCGTGCGAAAGCACGAGCGAAAACCGTTGAGCGAATGGAAAACGGCGTTCCAGACCCTCTTCAAGCCTTTGTTTCTTTTGGGGGTGGGGCTGGTCATGCGCGCCCGGCCTCGCCCGACAGCATCCCCGGATCGACCCCCAGCTTGCGGATCGCCTCCGTCCATTTCTCCTCGGGCGAGGAGATGAAGATCAGTTCGGGATCGGGATCGGCGACCAGCCACGCGTTCTGCTGGATTTCTTTATCGAGCTGTCCCGGGCTCCATCCGGCATACCCTAAAATGAACAGCATCTTGTTGGGGCCGTTGCCGCTCGCAATCGCCCGCAGCGCATCGATCGTTCCGGTGACGCTGAAATTATCGTCGATCTTTATTGTGTCCGCCTGTTTGAAATCGTTGGAATGCAGCACGAAACCGCGCGCGGTTTCCACCGGCCCGCCGCTCATCACCGGCGCGTCCGGCGGATGGCCGTGATCCTGCCTGATATTAAGCTGCTCCAAAAGCTGCCCGAGATCGACGCCGGGAAGCGTGTGGTTGATAACCAGCCCCATCGCCCCGTTCGCGTCATGCGCGCACATATATATGACCGCCTTGTGAAAACGCGGATCGCCCATCGCCGGCATCGCCAGCAACAGCCGGCCGGTCAGGTAAAGTTGCTTTTCTTCGCTTTTATCCATGGGGTGTCATTATCGCAGCACTCTGATATTTTATATGCCTATTACGCGGTGCTGCCAACAGCTAACGGGGAAAAAGGTTCTTTTATGAAAAAGTTATTCTGGCTTGTTCTCTTGTTTGCGGCCTTTCCGGCGGCCGCGCAGGAAAGCGAATGGGCGAAGGCCGATTATGTGCAGGCGCGGCTTGTCAGCGGCAGCACCGCGTTTGAGGATGATTTCAGGGCAGGGCTTGAAATAAAACTTGGCGAGGGCTGGCACGCCTTCTGGCGCACCGCCGGCGAGGGCGGCCTGCCGCCGCGCCTTGACTGGAGCGGCTCGGACAATCTGGTGAAAATCGATGTGTCATGGCCCGTGCCGGAGCGCTTTGACACGGCGGGGCTGTATAGTTTTGGCTACAAAGACTCCGTCCTGCTGCCGCTCTCCGTCGATGTTCTCGACGATGCAAAGCCGGTCACGCTCAATCTCAAGGCGGAGATCATGGTGTGCGGGGATATATGCGTTCCACAAAAACTCTCTCTTTCGTTAACTGTGCCGCCCGGCATCCCGGAAAAAACCGCGCACACGGAACCTGTCGCCGGCGCGCTTGCCAAAGTGCCGGGTGCGGCATTGAAGCCGCAACTCACCATCGAAAGCGTAGTGATCGGCCCGGAAGCCGTCGTCGTGACGGCCTATTCTTCATCGGGCTTCGATCAGGCCGATCTTTTCATCGAAGCCGGCGAGTATCTGCATATAACAGCTCGCCCCGAAATCACCTTGGATAAAAACGACCGCCGCAAGGCGATGATCCGCGTTGCCGCCCCGGAAGGGACCGTCAATCTCGCAAGAGCGCTCGCGGAAAAAACCGTGATCCTGACCCTGACCAACGGCAAAGACGCCGTGGAGAAAACAGTTTCGTTTTAGAAAACGCTAGGCCGCGAGAGCCGGTTTGTTGGCAAGGCCCATTAGATACGCGCCGATAGTTTCAAGGCTGGGATTGCGACCGGCAAATGCCGTCAGATCGATGGTTTCAAGACCGCCGGCTTTCAGAGTGTCAAGAGCATCGGCAACGGCGCCGAAAGCGCCGCGAAGACCAAGCACTTGCTCCAGGGTATCCAGGCTATAAACACCGCCCTGCCCATCGCCCGGCCACATCAGGCCTTCGCGCCTGAGATAGGCGCTGGCCGCCTCAAAAAAATCGCTCATCTACCGCTCCTGTAAAGCTGAGAGGTATATTATACATAATAAAATATTATGTTAATAAAAAAAGGATGTTAATAAAGCCCGCCGGTTCCCACCGTGGCGCCTGTATCGTCGCCGCCGCGTTGTCCGGACATCAGGCTGACGCCCTTGCCGTCCAGGATATAGGTTTTATCGTTCGGCTCGGTGCCGACAAGAAACGCTTCCCAGATTACTTTTTCATCCCCCGGCTGCGCCCGTTCGCCGGTCGCGGCGTTGATCTGCATCTGCCGCACGCCGCGCGGAATGCGGAAAGGCATCGGCGGCGTTCCTTCCAGCGCCTCGGCCATGAACGCCTTGAACACCGGCACGGAAACCGAAGCCCCTGTTTCCCGCCGCCCGAGGGAGCGCGGCTCGTCGAACCCGACGAAAACCCCGACGACCAGGTCGGGCGAAAAGCCGATGAACCATGTGTCCTTGGATTCGTTCGTCGTCCCGGTCTTGCCGGCGAGCGGGCGGTTCAGGTCCTTGATGCGCGTCCCCGTGCCGCGCTGCACGACGCCTTCCAGCATCGACACCATCTGGTAGGTCGTGCGCGGATCAGATATCTGCTCGCGCGTGTCGGGAACGATGGGCGTGGTCTGCTGCTTCCAGTCGATCAGCGGGCCGCAGCCTTCGCACCGCCTGTTATCATGGCTGAAGACGGTGACGCCGCGCCTGTCCTGAATCCGGTCGATCAGCGTCGGCGTGATCTTCTTGCCGCCGTTGACGAACTGCGCGTAGCCGGTGGTCAGGCGCAACAGCGTCGTCTCGCCGGAGCCGAGGCAGTTGGCGATGTGCAGCGCCAGATGATCCATGACGCCGAATTTTTCCACATACTCGGCGATGGTTTCCATGCCGACATGCTCGGCAAGCCGCACCGTCATCAGGTTGCGCGACTTCTCGATGCCGACGCGCAGCGGCGTCGGGCCGTAAAATTCATTGTTGTAATTCGTCGGCCGCCATTTGCGCAGGCCCGGCCCCTGGTCGATGACGAAGGGCGCGTCCAGCACCAGCGTCGCCGGCGTAAATCCGCTGTCGAGCGCGGGCAGATAAACGAACGGCTTGAATGCCGATCCCGGCTGGCGCTTGGCCTGCGTCGCGCGGTTGAACTCGCTCTCCGTATAGGCCCAGCCGCCCTGCAGCGCAAGAACGCGTCCCGTGTGCGGGTCCATCGCCACCAGCGCGCCGTTAATCTCCGGTATCTGCCGCAGGCCGGTTACTTTCGTTTCATCCTTAAGTATGACCTCATCGACCATGATGACATCGCCTTTGCGCACGACATCGCGCGCCGATGTCACCACAGGGCCGAACGTGATGCTGCCCTTTTTCGTCGGGCGCGCCCATTTCAGGTGTTCGAGCAAAAGCTGACCGCGCGTTCCGTCCTCCATGCCGATTGCGGCTTCGTTCTGCGAAACGCTGAGCACGACCGCGAGTTTCCACTCCTGCAGCATGCTCTCCGGCCGGACATAGGCTTGCAGCTTTTCCTGCCATCCGTCGATGCTGGCCCAGTTTTCAAGCGGCCCGCGATAGCCGTGGCGCTTGTCGTATTCGACGAGCCCCTCGCGCAGAACCCGCACCGCTATCTCCTGCAGCTTCGGGTCCATGCTCGTGCGTACGGCAAGGCCGCCGCCGTAAAGGCTGTCCTCGCCATACTGGGTAATCAGCTGGCGCCGTACTTCCTCGGTGAAATAGGGGGCATCGATGACCAGCGTCGGGTCGCTCTTTATCATGCGCAGCGGCGCGGCCTTCGCGAGTTCTCCCTGGCCGTGGGTGATGTAACCTTCCTCGACCATGCGGTTTACGACCCAGTTACGGCGCACGAGTCCTGCCTCATGGCGGCGCACGGGATGATAATCGTTCGGCGCCTTGGGCAGCGCCGCAAGGAAAGCGGCCTCCGGAATCGTCAGCTCTTCCATCGATTTATTGAAGTAATTGAGCGAGGCGGCGGCAACGCCATAGGATCCTTCGCCCAGATAAATCTCGTTCAGGTAAAGCTCCAGTAGCCGGTGCTTGCTGAGCGCCCGCTCCATGCGCAGCGCAAGGATGGCCTCGCGGATCTTGCGTTTATAGGTCCGCTCGCTGCTGAGCAGGAAGTTCTTCGCGACCTGCTGCGTGATGGTCGACGCCCCGCCCTGTATGCCGCCGCTCTTGAAGTTCTGCATCGCGGCTCTGGCAATCGCGTAATAATCGAGCCCGTGATGGGTGTAAAAATTCTGATCCTCGGCGGCGATGAAAGCCTGCTTGAGAATGTCGGGCACTTCCTCGACCGGCACGAACACGCGCTTTTGCTTGGCGAACTCCGACACAAGCCGCCCGTCGCCCGCATAGACGCGGGTAACCACCGGCGGCTTGTAATCCTTGAGCTGGCTGTAATCCGGCAGGTCTTTGCTGTAATAGGAAATCGCATAAACCGCGCCGCCGACCGCAACCATAAGGCCGAGCATGCCGATCGAGACAAGGGCAAGGAATGTATACCAGAGAAAGCGCATGGGATTTATATGGCACAGGACTTTGGCGAAAGAAAGGCTTTATTGCGCGGGCGCAAGCTTTATCAGCCGCCCCTCGGGGCTGTCCGTAAGTATGTAAAGAAACCCGTCCGGCCCCGCCGCGACATCGCGGATTCGCTCGCCCAGATCGGCCAGCAGAATCTCCTGCTCCGTAATCTCCTGCCCCTTGACCTCAAGCCTGCGCAGATGCGCCCCGGCAAGCGCCCCGACGAACAGATCGCCCTTCCACGCAGGGAACTTGTCGCCGTCGTAAAACGCCATGCCGCAGGGCGCGATCGACGGTTTCCAGTAAATGACAGGCTGCTCCATGCCCGGCGCTTCAGTGATGGTGCTGATGACCGAGCCGTCATAATCGATGCCGTAGGTAATGACCGGCCAGCCGTAATTGGCCCCGGGCTTGAGGATATTGACCTCATCCCCGCCCTGCGGCCCGTGCTCGTGCGCCCATATCGTTCCGGTTCCGGGCTGTAGCGCGATCCCCTGCACGTTGCGGTGGCCGAAGGAATAAATCTCGGGCTTTACGCCATGCTTGCCCGCGAACGGGTTGTCCGGTGGCGCGGAGCCGTCCTTATTGATGCGGATGATGCTGCCGAGGTGGTTGCTGGTATCCTGCGCTTCTTTCATGTCAAAGCGCTCGCCCAGCGTGATAAACAGCGTACCGTCCGGCGCGAACAGCAGCCGTCCGCCAAAATGCACATCGCTGCGCTTTTTCGGCTCGGCTTTGAAAATGACTTCAACGCCGGCAAGCGCGTCGCCCGCAAGCTGCGCCCGCGCGACTTGGGTCCCGGTGCCGCCATAGCCGCGCGTCACATACGAAAAATAAATAAAACGGTTCGCAGCGAAATCAGGATCAAGGGCGACATCCATCAGCCCCCCTTGTCCCCGCGCGGTAATCTGCGGCAGGCCCGCGATTTCCGTCTTTTTCCCGTCCTCTGCGATCCGCAGCAATTTCCCGCCCCGCTCCGTCACCAGATACCCGCCCTCCGGCAGGAATGCGACCGACCACGGAAACTCAAGTCCCCCGGCGACCGTGACGAGTTTGAAGGGCTGCTCCGCCGCTGCGGCCGTCCCGGACAAAACGATCAGGGTAACGAATGATAAAAACAATACCCGCATGGCATCCTCCCAACGCTTCATTTGAAATTACGTATTGTTATTGGCGGAAACAAGGACTATAAAAAGGTCATATCGAAAATGGGGGAAAGATCATGGGCAAAATACGCGATTTCGCGGAATCCATTCCATATGCGGGACGGGTCATAAGTTTTCCAAGAAGAACCAGAGAGTTCCTGAAAACCCTGCCCATCGCCGGGCCTCTCGTTTTCACTCCGTTATACGCGGCGAAATCCTTTCTGATGAGCTACCCCAAATTCTTTTTCACGCGTTTCATGATGCCCTTTGCAGTGGCAGGCGTTGTGACGGCGGGACTGAGCGTCGATCCCGACTGGACCAGCGAACCTCTGGACGATTTTCTCGATAAAAAGGGTTTTGATAAAAGCCTGTTCGACGGTGTTGCGCATAAAAACATCCGCATTTATACCGGCAGCAAATTGTGGGCCGCCTTCCATCTTGCGGGGCAGCAGGCCAAGAAGGTGCCTGATTTGGTTGCCGACGGGCTGGCGGGCAAGGCGGTCTTGACCGCCCTGAGCTACCCGGGAGCCCTGATCTCTTCTTTTGCCGCCGTCAACACGTCCCACAATGCTTTCAGCATCCCGATCCCGGATGAGAACGGCGCCTGCTATATCGTCGCCAACGAAGTCCAGGACATGGCTCCCGAACAGATGATCTCGGCTCTTGCGGGAGTGCCGGAGTCTTTTCTCAATAGCGCCAATATCGGCGATGCGAAATGGATTCCCGAATTTGTGCTGCTCCACGAAGCGGGGCATTGCGACAACGGCAAGCAGATCTTCAAAATTATAGAGGACGCCATGCGGCAAGCGGATATCGCGGATGCGCAGTCCGTTATGCGGAAAATCCAGCTTGCGGTTCTGGTCGGCGAGACGGGTTCCGATATCTATGCAATGGGCGCCCTCATTGCAAAACATCCCGATACTTCCGCGACGGTGAAATTCGCGCGGGCCATTTCCCCCTTCGCGAGGAGCATGGAGCAATCGAACGGCCACGCCACGGCTGCGGGCATTGATGCCCATCTTAAAAAACTGGAAACCGCTGACAATTACGAAATTTCGGAAGCCATCGATCTTGCAAAGCTGCTGGTCAAAACCGCAAGATCGCTCAATTCCGGCAAGACCCATCTGGATGGCTGGAATGAAACGCTGGAAAACTACCATGCCATGAAGAACATCGTCATGCCCTGGCTTGAGCAGAAGAAAGACGCTTACTTCCCGCGCGATAAACGGCACATAAGGCTTGCGCTGGTCCTCGATCAGGCGCGTCTGTTCGTCGAAGGCATGGAATATCTGGTGAAGGCGGACAAGCTTAAAGGTGAGTTTCCCGCCCCCTTGGGGATGCCCGATTTGAAGCCGGCTCCGGCCCCCGCATATAACTGATTACGCGGCCCGCGCCTTTATATCGTCGGTGATCGGCCCTTCGGCGCGGCCGTTGATGAACTGGTCGACATATTCATTGCCCGATTTATCCAGTTTGCTAACGGGTCCGTGCCAGATGATCTGGCCCTGATAGATCATCGCGATTTCATCCGCGATCTTGCGCGCGCTCGCCATGTCGTGCGTAATGGAAAGCGCGGTCGCCCCCATATGCTTGACCGTCTTGCTGATAAGCTCGTTGATGACATCGGCCATGATGGGGTCGAGTCCCGTCGTCGGCTCGTCGAAAAAGATGATCTCCGGGTTGGCCGCTATCGCCCGCGCAAGACTGACGCGCTTTTGCATGCCGCCCGAAAGCTCGGCGGGGTACAGCAGCGCAACTTCTTCCCGCAAGCCAACGGCGGCGAGTTTTTGCATCGCGACATCCTTCGCCGCCTTGCGCTCCATGCCGCGCCCCTGGATCAGCCCGAAAGCGATGTTCTCCCACACTTTTAAGGAATCGAACAACGCGCCGCCCTGGAACAGCATCCCGAACTTGCGCATCAGCCGGTCGCGCTCGCGCGGCGCAAGCCCCACCGTCTCCTGCCCGTCGACAAGGATCGAGCCGTGATCGGGATGGATCAGGCCAAGCACGCATTTCAGCATGACCGATTTGCCGGTGCCGCTGCCGCCGATCACCACCAGTGACTTGCCCTTGGGCACCTGCACATCGATGCCGCGCAGCACATGATTGCCGCCGAACGATTTCTTGACCCCGCATAGCTGGAGTTTGATGTCGGTGGAGGCTTTTTGTTCTTTCGCCCCGCTCATGAGAAAAACACCTGCGTCAGGATATAATTGAAAATCAGGATCAGGATCGAGGACGACACGACGGCGTATGTCGTCGCCGTGCCCACGCCCTGCGCGCCACGCGCCGAGTTGAAGCCGTTATAGCAGCCCATCGCCGCGACGATGAACCCGAATACCGCCGCTTTCACAAGGCCGGATATAACGTCGATGCTCTCGAGAATATCCCATGTCTGCGTGAGGTAGCTTCCCGGCGAAAATCCCAGACTGTAAATGCTGACGATATAGCCGCCGAACACGCCGATAATATCGCCGATCAGCACCAGTATGGGCAGCATCAGCGTCCCCGCGATAATGCGCGGCGCGATCAGGTATTTGAACGGGTTGACCGACAAAGTGGTCAGCGCGTCGATCTGCTCGGTCACGCGCATGGTGCCGATCTCGGCGGCCATCGATGCTCCTACCCGCCCCGCGACCATCAGGCCGGCGAGCACCGGCGCAAGTTCGCGCGTGACCGACAATACGACGACAGCGGCAATCGCGCTTTCAGCGTTGAAACGGGCAAAACCGGTAAAGCTTTGCAGCGCCAGCACCATGCCGGTAAACAGCGCGGTCATGCCGACGACGGGCAGCGAATAATAGCCGATATCGATGAACTGCCGCATAATCAGGCGCGGGAAGAAGGGCGGCAGGAAGACATGCATGACCCCGCGGGCGATGAAAACCGCGAGCGTCCCCACGGAATGAAGCAGGGATATGATCGTCTCCCCGATCCCCTCGCAGGTATCGAGCAGAAAATCGGCCGGATTCCGGGCCCCGGCGGCGGCGTTACTATGGTCTTTCGTTTCCGCGTTCATTTGGTTAGGCTTTGCCAGTGAATGATTTTGGCACAAGGTAGATTATTTTTGCCCGGGATACAAAAACAAATTGCAGCCGCCGACCTCGTGGCGATGGATATTTACGAAACCAGCCATCCCCTGCGCATCGATCTTGTCTACGCAAACGCCGCCCATCCGGAAAATATATTTGGCACAGCGCTTTACCGTAAAAACGCCCGGCTCTGGCTGCACCGGGAATTCGCGCAAGTCGTGCTGCGCGCCGCCCTGATTATTAACGAAAAATGGGGCGGAATACTGGTGCTCAAGGACGGGCTGCGCACCGTCGAGGCGCAGCTTGCCATGCAGGAAACCGCCATCGTCAGGGCCAACCCGCAATGGAGCGCGGAAGGCCCCGGCCGGCTGCTCTCCCCTCCCGGCCGCGGCGGCCATCCGCGCGGCATGGCGGTGGACGTAACCGTCGCCGGTGTGGATGGAAAAGAGTGGGACATGGGCACGCCGTTCGACCACCTGACCGATAAATCCGCCGCCCGCGACTGTCAGGACTTTTCGCAAAATATTCTGGAAAATAGAAAGAAACTTCAGGACGCCTTTTTAGAAGCCGCCGCGCAGCTCGGCGTTGAGGTTCTGCCCCTGCCCGCCGAATGGTGGGACTTCCGCTTCCCCGCCGATTACTCGAACCGGTTCGCGCCGCTCTCGGATAACGACCTGCCGCCCGCGCTGCGGATGACAGATTTTTAACCACGAAGGCACGAATTTTCAAAGATGCGCCGCAGGCTTTTTAAAACGCAAAGTACGCGAAGTCGCGCAAAGTAAATTTCCGCCTTTGAAACAGTCTCGATAAAACTTTGCGTCCTTTGCGCGACTTTGCGTTTTAAATTTTAATGCCTGCGGCGTTTTTCTTCGTGCTTTCGTGTTTTCGTGGTCATAAATACTTCCTGTGATACCGCCGCCCGAGATCGGTCAGGATTTCATACCCGATCGTTCCCGCCGCCGCCGCCAGCGTGTCGGCGTCCTGATGCGGCCCCATCACTTCCACTATCTCGCCCGCTTGAATGTTCGCGATATGCCCCACATCAAGCGTCACCGCGTCCATCGACACGCGGCCGATAAGGGGGCAGGGGACGCCGTTGTAATAAAGATGAGCCGTCCGCTCCGCGCGGCTGCTAAGACTGCGCAAAAACCCGTCCGCATAACCGAGCGCGACCGTCGCCACCCTGGTATTTTTTTCAAAACGGTACGTAGCGCTGTAACCCACGGTCTCGTTTTTACTAACATTCCTGACCTGCAAAATCCGCGCATCCAGCCGCGCGACCGGCTTCATCGGGTTCGCCTTTTCCGGCGTCGGGTTAAGGCCGTAAAGCGCCATCCCCAGCCGCAACAGGTCGAAATGATACGCGCTGGATCTGAACGCGCCCGCCGAATTCGCAAGCGATTTTTTGATGGAAGGGAAGGGGGCTGTCGCGGCAATAAACCGCTTATGCTGTTCCTCATTCATCGCATGCCCTTCTTCATCGGCGCAGGCGAAATGGCTCATCATATAAAGAACGTTGAGCCCCTTAAGCCGCTCCGGTTCCGCATGCAGCTTTGCCGTTTCATCCCGCCCCAGCCCCAGCCTGTTCATTCCGGTATCGAACTGGATCAGCGCCGGCAGCGCGATACCGCGCTGCTCCGCCATCTCCCGCCAGCGCCCGATCTGCGCGAGCGAGTTCAGCACCGGGATGATATTCTCTTGCGCGTAAATATCTTCCGCGCCGTCATAAAGCCCTCCGAGCACTGCAACAGGCTTGCGCGTCAGCGCGCGCAGTTGCAGCGCCTCGTCCACCGTCGCGACGAAATAAAACGGGCAGCCCTGGTTTTCCAGCGCGGCGAACACCTGCGCAACGCCGAGCCCGTACCCGTCCGCCTTGATAACCCCGCCCGCAGCCGCCATTCCTTTGAAAATATTGTAATTCGCGGCCAACGCTTTCAGGTCGATGCTCAGCCACGCGCAGGCGCTGATCTCATCGTTGCGGTCATGGGGGGCAGGGACGGGGCGCACGAAAATCAGCCGGGTTCAGGCCGGGGAGCCGGCGCGGCGGGAGCAGTAAGGGATTGCAGATACTCCTCGATAAATTTCCGCGGACGTTCGCCGCCAAAGCCGCCTATCCGGGCGCCGTCCCTTGCGATATGCACTTCGGGGAATCCGCCTGTTGTTGAAAAGGCTTCGAAAGTATTCACGTAAGCATACGGCCCTCTTTTGCCGGTGAGATGGTTGCCCTCCTGGAAGACGATAGTCAGCCGCGCGATATCCGCGCCGGCAGCCGCCATTTTATCGAGCGCCGCATCCATTTCCGGTTTCAGCCGCCCGCAATGCGGGCACCACCCGGCAACAAGCTCGATGACAACGGTCTTTCCCTTGAACTCTTCGCTATCCAGAATATTTAAGACCGTCTGCGGGTCGTCCGGATATTCCTTTAACGTCGTTGAATCGAGCGTCTTGTGCGTATAGCTGGTCTGCGCCAGCGCGGCCAGCGGGCCAAACGCTACTGTCGCTGCTGCCGCTACGGCGGTAGCGGTAACGGCATTCGCCAGAAAATCGCGGCGATTCATTCAATTCCCCCATTGATTCATTAAACCACGGGTGGAAGGTAAACGCCCGCCGATATGGCGTCAATACTCGCTTTGCGAGCTATGCGCCCGGTCAAGATCGCCGAACCTTGTCAGGTTGGCGTCGAAGAACAGCCGCTCCGTGCCGATCGGGCCGTGCCTTTGCTTGGCGATGATGACTTCGGCGATATTGTGATTTTCATCCATACGCCGTTTCCAGCTCTCATGCCGCTCATAAAATTTCTCATCCGACTCATCGACCTTCTGCGCCGGTTCGCCGCGGCCAAGATAATATTCCTCGCGGTAGATGAACATGACCACGTCCGCATCCTGTTCAATAGAACCCGATTCCCGCAGGTCCGACAGCATGGGCCGCTTGTCTTCCCGGCTCTCGACCGCCCGCGACAGCTGCGAGAGCGCGAGTACGGGAATCTGGAGTTCCTTGGCGACGGCCTTCAGGCCGCGCGTAATCTCGGAAACCTCGATGACGCGGTTCTCCATCCCCTGCCGCGAGCCGCTGCCGTGCAAAAGCTGGAGATAATCGATAATCAGCAGATCCAGCCCGCTCTGGCGCTTGAGCCTTCTCGCTCTTGTGCGGATCGCGGCAATGGACAGCGCGGGCGTATCGTCGATATAAAGCGGCATCTGCGAAAGCTGCTGGCTCGCCTCGACGAAGCGGCGGAAATCGTTTTCCTGTATCTGCCCCTTGCGGATCGCATCGCCCGAAATGCCCGACTGCTCGGATAAAATACGCGTTGCCAGCTGGTCGGACGACATCTCGAGCGAGAAAAAACCGACCCTCGCGCCGCCGTTGCCGCCCGAATGCGCGTAAGCCTTCGCGGCATTGAAAGCGATATTGACGGCAAGCGAGGTTTTCCCCATCGACGGCCTTGCCGCGAGAATCAGCAGGTCGGAAGGGTGCAGCCCGCCCAGCTTCTGGTCGAGATCGCGCAGCCCCGTCGTCACGCCGGTCACATGCCCCTCGGTCCGGAAGGCTTTTTCGGCGATGTCGATGGCGGTCAGCACCGAATCGCGCAGCGTTATAAATCCGCGCCGCGTCTCCCCGGTTTCGGCAAGGCTGAACAGGCGGCCCTCCGCCGTTTCGATCGTGCTGGCGGCATTCCGGTCGAGCACATGCGCATAAGCCTCGTTGACGATCTCCTCGCCGAGCGTAATCAACTGGCGGCGCAGATGCAGATCGTAAAGCGTGCGCGCGTAATCCTCGGTATTGATGACCATGATGGCGCTCGACGCGAGTTCGGCGAGATACCCCGCGCCGCCCACCGGGGCAAGATCCTCGTCCTTCTCGAAATACCCCTTGAGCGTCACCGGGCTTGCCGTTTGGCCGCGCTCGATCAGCTTGCTGACCGCCTCGAAAATGCGCTGGTGCGCGGGGGTAAAGAAATGCTCGGCCTTGAGGAAATCCTGAATCTTTTCCAGCGCCCGGTTGTCGATCAGCAGCGCGCCCAGCAGCCCCTGCTCAGCTTCCGTATTATGCGGCAGCAAGCGGTATCCCGCGCCATTGTCCTGCGCCGCCGCCCGCCCCGCCGATTCCCTGATTTTCGTTTCCGCAACCATAAGCAACCATACAGGCGGTCTTTTCTTTCAGGAAGCAGGGTCAGAAAAACCGTATGTGAATAGCGGGGAGAAGTAATTAAACCACCAAGGCGCCAGGATATCCGGAAAGAAACCGCGCGAAGCGCGTAAATAGTCTTTTACCACGAATGAACACGAATAATCACGAATGCCATTCGTGCTTATTCGTGTTCATTCGTGGTAAAACCCTTGCTTCTTGGTGCTTTGGTGTCTTGGTGGTTAAAATAAAAAACGGCCCCGTATAGGGGCCGCTTTCAAATTCATGGATAGGAAAATCAGCTCTCGCTGTCTTCGCCTTCTTCCGCCATTTCCTCGGACTCTTCAGCCTTCTTGGCTTTCTTTGCGGCCTTCTTGGCTTTCTTTTCATCGTCCTCGGTGGCTTGCTTGGCTTTCTTCTCGGCCTTCTGCTTCTCGATCTCAAGCCCGCTGTCTTCAAGAACCGCGTCGAGCGCAACGTCCGCTTCCGCCTTCTTGACTTCCGAGCTTTCCATGTCCGTGGCGATCAGGGCCTTGCCCGATTTTTCCTGGATCTTGGCTTCGTCTTCGGAACGCGCGATGTTGACCGTGATCTGCACCTTGACTTCAGGATGCAATGCAATGGTCATCGGGAACAGCCCGATGGTCTTGAACGCATCGTTGATGACCACCATCGAGCGCCCGACGGTAAGTCCGCTCTTGGCGGTGACGGCTTCCGCGATGTCGCGGGCCGCAACCGAGCCGTAAAGCTGGCCGCCTTCGGAAGCGTGGCGGACGATGACGACCATAAGCTTCTCGAGCTTCTTCGCGTCTTTTTCCGATTCTTTCCGCTTCACTTCGTTTTGTTTCTCGAGTTCCTTTTTCTGGGTCTCGAAATAGGCGATGTTGGCGTCCGTCGCCCGCAGCGCTTTGTTCTGCGGGATCAGGAAATTGCGCGCGTAACCCGGCTTGACCTTGACGAGATCGCCAAGATTGCCGAGATTGTCGACGCGCTCCAGTAGAATGACTTGCATGGGCATGGCTGTGTCCTTCCTTAGCGTTCCATTTCCTGCCGCACGTAGGGCAGGAGCGCCATGTAACGGGCGCGTTTGATGGCGACGGAAAGATTCCGCTGGTTCGTGACCGATACGGCGGTGATCCGCGAGGGGATCATCTTGCCGCGCTCGGAAATGTAACGGCCCAGCAGCCTTACGTCTTTCCAGTCGATTTTCGGCGCGTTCGGCCCGGTGAACGGGCAGGTCTTGCGGCGCTTGAAAAACGGGCGTTTAACGGTTGGTGCATCTGCGGCGCTCATTATGCGGCCTCCTTATCGTCTTTTTTGTTGTACCTGTCGGATCTGGGGGCTCTGTCGCCGCGGTCACCGCGGTCGCCCCGGTCTCCTCTGTCGTATCTGTCGCCGCGCTCGGGCCGGTCGTCGTCGCGGGTATCCTTGTTCATGATCGCGGACTGGCCCTTGGACGGCTCATCGAGCTTGACGCTTAAGTAACGCAGCACCTCGTCGGCAAGGCGCATCTGGCGTTCCATTTCGATCAGCGCTTCGGGCGGGGTGTCCGTTTCGAGCAGGACATAGTGGCCCTTGCGGTTTTTCCGGATGCGGTAGGCGAGGGTGCGAAGGCCCCATTCTTCGGTCTTCACGACTTTGCCGCCGCCGCTTTTGATGATCTTGCAGAAATTCTCGGTCAGGTCTTTAACCTGCGTAGCCGACAGTTCCTGCCGTGCGATAAACACGGTTTCATAGTAAGGCATGTTGGTCTCCTCTCGGTTTTGCCTTTTGCGCCAGCCCCGTATGGAACCGGCGAAAAACAAAGCTGACATTCAAGATGCCAGCGAGGTTTTCACGAAAGCCGCTATTTATACGGATTTCCGCGCCTGACGCAAGAAAATTATTTGATTATTTTCAGCCCTGATTGCTGTTCGCGTTGCGGCTGACATAGCTGGCCATGAAGGCGGACCAGTATGTATGCTGCGACTTGCGCGATTGCTGGCCTTGCTGCGCCCTGCGCAGCATCGCCGCCAGTTGCACCTGGCTCAGCTCCGGGTTCTGCAGGGCGCTGCGAAAGCTCCCCAGATGCGTTTTAGCGGTAAAATCCGCGTAATCCGCGTTTGACTGCTCTCCGGAATCCATCAGCATGGTGAAAGCCGTATCGGTCTCCTGCAGCAGCATTTGTATTTTGCGGTTCATGATCGAGCAATCCATATTCGTTTTTCTCCCAGATCCCGTTCTGTGTTTATTTTTCTATTTATTTTACATAACCAAACAAGCGTTGCTTGTCCGGCCTGAAAAAATGTCCCACACAAAATATTCAGATTAAGCGCCATACTAGCACAAAATTTATGGAATCACAAAGCTTTTGCGGGCGTTTCATCCACAGCCCGCCCGTTTCTCAACCCTTGACACAAACCCCTTATAAGTGGTGAATCACAGCTTCGTAAAAACAAGCAGGGTCATAATTGATGTCGCGCGCATTCATTTTTCCGGGACAGGGTTCGCAGTTCCCGGGCATGGGCAAGGATCTCGCCGAAAGCTTTACCGAGGCAAGGGAAGTCTTCCAGGAAATCGACGACGCAATCGGCCAGAATCTCTCCCGCCTGATGTTCGAAGGCGCGGAAAGCGACCTCAATCTCACGGAAAATACGCAACCGGCGTTAATGGCGGTGTCGATGGCGGTCGTGAAGATACTGCAAAAACAGGGCGGCATCGCGCTCGACAAAACCTGCTCTTACGTCGCCGGCCACTCGCTTGGCGAATATTCGGCGCTGGCTACCGCGCAGGCGCTGGAGCTTGCCGATACCGCAAGACTTTTAAGAACGCGCGGCCGCGCGATGCAGGAAGCCGTGCCCGTCGGCATGGGCGCGATGGCCGCCATTCTCGGCATGGATTTCGAGGACGTCCGCGCCATCGCCGCGGAAGTTGAAAACGGCGGCGTCTGCGCCGCCGCCAACGACAATTCGCCGGAACAAGTTGTTATTTCAGGTCATAAAGGCGCGGTCGAAACCGCCGTCGCGCTCGCCACCGCGCGCGGCGCAAAGCGCGTTGTGAACCTGCCGGTTAGCGCGCCGTTCCATTGCTCCCTGATGGCCCCCGCCGCGCAGCGCATGGCAACGGCGCTCGCTGAAACCAATATCCGCCCGCCGATGATCCCCGTCGTCGCCAACGTCACGGCGCGGGCCGTGAGCGAACCTTCCGAAATCCGCGCGCTGCTCGTCGACCAGATCACTGGCGTCGTTCGCTGGCGCGAATCGGTTCTGTGGATGAAAGAGCAGGGCGTGAATGAAATGGTGGAACTCGGCGCGGGCAAGGTTCTCTCCGGCCTCGTAAGGCGCATCGACAAAACCATCGAAACCGCCGCCGCCGGAACGCCGGCGCAGATAGAAGAATTGATCGCCAAACTATTAGCCAAATGAAAAAGCTTGGCACTATTGTTTTGGTGTCTCTCGTTCTTTTAGTGGGAGCAGGTGTTGCTCAAAACTATTATCGTACCGATCCCGTTACTCGCCACATTAGCAAGCATACCAATGGCAAGGAATGGGGTACCGAAGTAAATTTAATTCCCAAGATTTTTGCTGCTGGGGATTCATTTGAAACTATTGACAAAGCACTGACACGCGCTGGATACACAACATATCAAACAAAATATGTTTCAGAAAAACATAAAGAATATGTATCCCGAGAAGTCAGCACATTTGTCTGTACTATAAAATATTATGTGTCTCTCGAATTCGATGATGATTTAAAACTCAAAAACGCTAATGGAACGGTGCGTGAGCACGGATGCTTATAAACTAGGAGTAATTGCATGTTCGATTTAACAGGAAAAACGGCACTCGTCACCGGCGCGACCGGCGGCATCGGCGGCGCGATCGCTTTCGCGCTCTATCGCCAGGGCGCGGTCATCGGCCTTTCAGGACGCAATCAGGACAAGCTGCAGATGCTGGCTTCCGAACTGGGCGAGGAGCGCGTTCATCTCCTGCCCGCCGATCTTGCGAGCGCTGAAGGCACTGATGCGCTGGCGGCAAAGGCCGCCGAAACGATGGGCCGCGTCGATATCCTGATCAACAACGCGGGCCTCACGCGCGATAATCTCTCCATGCGCATGAAGGACGAGGAGTGGCAGCAAGTGATCGACGTCAACCTGACCGCGCCCTTTCGTTTGGCGCGCGCCGTGCAGCGCGGCATGATGAAAAACCGCTGGGGCCGCATCGTCAATATTTCTTCGGTCGTCGGCACCACCGGCAATCCGGGCCAGACGAATTACTGCGCCTCTAAAGCGGGCATGGTCGGCTGGACCAAGGCGATGGCGGCGGAGATCGCCTCGCGCAATATCACGGTCAACTGTATCGCGCCGGGTTTCATCGCAACCGCCATGACCGACGCGCTGACCGACGAGCAGAAAGCGAAGATCGGCGGCGTCATCCCGATGGGCCGCATGGGCGCATCCGCCGACATCGCCGCCGCCGCCGTCTATCTCGCGAGCGAGGAAGCCGCCTACGTGACCGGCCAGACCCTGCACGTCAACGGCGGCATGGCGATGATTTAAGCTGTAGGCGCCCTTATCGTTCCCGGCAATTTTTTCAATCGCTGCCGGAAAAAATGTCTCTTATGAAGTTTTGCCCTCCCCCGAAATCCGCGGTTTCGCTTGCCGCTCCGCTGGCACGGTTTTTGCAAATAACCTTTCGAATGTAATTTGTGTTGAGAGGAACTTATGACCATAACCATTGTGAACAATTCATCCTTTTTCTTTCACCAGCGTGCGAGCACCATCGTTAAAAACGACGACGGCTCTTTCAACGCCAGCATAAATCTCAGCCGCGAGGGAAAGGCGCCTGTTGCGATAGAGGTTTCCGGCAACGGCGATGACGCGCACCAGCGCAGCGTCGAACATGCACTTGCAAGCGGCAAGCAAATTCACGCCGAATCCGCGGTGACGCTCGACCGTGACAATAAAAGCCTGCACCGCGAAGGCACGCTCGCTATCGGCGACAGCGAAGGCGCATTCACGAAAGACCTGGTGAAAACCGAGACCGGTTATACCAAGGACGCGACCTACGCGGTCAATGATAAAACCTTTAGCCGCAGCACATCGTTCGAAAAAACCGAAGACGGCATGAGCAGGCAGGTCACGCTCACGCTGCCCGGCGGCAAAACCGTCACGCGGACGATTACCGATACCACGGTCTAGGGCGGTATGCTTCAGGTTTGAAGTCATCTCCGCGCGGGCGGGGATCCATTTCCCCATATTGACTATTCATAAAAAATGTTATGTATTATGCCTTCGGCAGAAAGAATTGCGGGAGGCATTAATGAAAAAAAATTACCTGATATCCGTTGATTGCTTTGACAAAAATGCTGTGAGGGATCTGGATCCGAAGCAGCTTGCGGCGCTTGCGCTGGAATTCGGCGGCAGGGCTGCCAGGCAGGCGCGGGCGAATGTTAGCGAATTCATCCGCAGGAACGGGTTGCGCGATGAGGTTGGGTTTCTCAGTCAAAATCCCGGCATTTCCCCCTTATTCTTTATTTCCTGCACGGAAAATGCCGCCTTGCAGCTACAGGCCGCCCAGCTGGATAAAGTAGGCGCCATTTTCGAGGCGACCATGCCGCTGGAACTGTCCGACTGGCACAAGCATCTGAAGCCGCTGCAGCCCCGGTTTATCCCCTGTTTTCCCGCGCAGGGCCTTGAAATAAATGGTGTATTTCAACCCTGTGTGATACCCAGATAAATCGCTTGATTTGAGTATGACAGGCGCTTAGAGTCCCGTTTCGATGAGAGTTAACTGAAAAAGGTAAGGAAGAAAAATGAGCGACATTGCCGATAGAGTGAAAAAGATTGTCGTTGAGCATCTGGGCGTTGATGAGGGCAAAGTCACCGACGGCGCCAGCTTTATCGACGATCTGGGCGCTGACTCTCTGGACACGGTGGAACTTGTCATGGCGTTTGAAGAAGAATTCAACGTCGAGATCCCCGATGATGCCGCCGAAAAAATTCAAACGGTTGGCGATGCGATCAACTTCATCAAGGAAAACGCCGCGGCTTAATTTTAGCCGGCAGCGAACTATATTCATTCTTGGACCCCCGCTTTCGCGGGGGTGCCGTTTTAAGGGGAATGTGTCATGAGACGTGTCGTCGTTACAGGCATGGGAATGGTTTCGCCCCTCGGCGTGGGAGTCGATCACAACTGGACGCGCCTGACCAACGGCGAGTCCGGTATCAGCAGGATCGACGAATTCGAAGCCTCCGACATTTCCTCGCAGATCGCGGGGACGGTGCCCAAGAGCGAAGACGCGAACCCTCCCCCCGGTCACTTTAACGTCAATTTATTCGTCGAGCCCAAAGAGCAGAAGAAAATGGACAAGTTCATCCATTTCGCGCTCGGCGCCGCGAAGGAAGCGGTCGAGGATTCCGGCTGGCAGCCTACCGACGAGGAAAGCCTTTGCCGCACCGGCGTGCTGATCGGCTCCGGCATCGGCGGGCTGCAGACGATGTACGAAACCTCGATCACGCTGCATGAAAAAGGCCCGCGCAGGATTTCGCCGTTCGCCAATCCTGCCATGCTGATCAATCTCGCCTCCGGCCATGTCTCGATCAAATACGGCTTTAAGGGCCCGAACCACGCCGTCGTCACCGCCTGCGCGACCGGCACGCATGCGATTGGCGATGCCGCGCGTCTGATCGCGCTGGGCGAAGCCGATGTGATGCTCGCGGGCGGCGCCGAAGCCGCCGTCAATCGTCTGGGTGTTGCAAGCTTTGCCGCCGTGCGCGCGCTTTCGACCGGCTATAACGACCGCCCTGCGGAGGCCTCGCGCCCGTTCGATGAAGGCCGCGACGGCTTTGTCATCGCCGAAGGCTGCGGCCTTGTCATGCTGGAAGAATACGAGCACGCGAAAAAACGCGGCGCGAAAATCTACGGCGAAATCGCGGGCTATGGCCTGTCCGGCGACGCCTATCACATGACCTCGCCCGCCGAAAACGGCGACGGCGGCTACCGCGCGATGCAGGCCGCCCTTAAAAACGGCGGCGTCAACGCGGAAGACATCGATTACATCAACGCCCACGGCACCTCGACCCCCGTCGGCGACGGCATCGAATGCACGGCGGTCAAGCGCCTGTTCGGCAACGCGATGAGTAAAATCTCGATGTCCTCGACCAAATCGGCCATCGGCCACCTGCTGGGCGCCGCGGGCGCGGTCGAGGCGATCTATACGCTCAAATCCCTGCAAACCGGCATCATGCCGCCGACCCTCAATCTCGAAAATATCTCCGAGCCCTGCCAGGGCATTGACCTGTTGCCTAAAACCGCGAAAGAGAAGAAAATAAGGACGGCGCTGTCCAATTCCTTCGGATTCGGCGGCACCAACGCGAGCCTTATTGTAAGGGCCGTCTAGGCAACGGGAGACATAATGATTACCGCATTTTACGCCGGACTTCTCGGCCTTTGGCTGTGTTATCTGTATACTGCCGTGGTCAAATACCGCCGCGAATACCATGTCGGCCTTGGCGACGGCGACAAGGAAGACCTGCACAAGGCGATCCGCATTCACGGCAATTTCACCGAAACCGTCCCTTATGTGCTGATTATCATGATCCTGCTGGAAATGATGAGCGCCCCGCATCTGTGGATCCTGCATGTTTTCGGCGCGGGGCTGATCGTCTCGCGCCTGCTGCATTTCATGGGCCTGCGCAAATCCAGCGGCGCAAGCCGGGAGCGCACTATCGCGGGGGGCATGACCATCGGCCTGATTATCGCGGGCTGCGTGCTACTGCTCTGGAAATCCGGCGGCGCTGTCTTCGGCCTGTGATGAAAACGTTTTTTTCACTGACGATAAATTTCCTGCTGCTATGCGCTTTCATGACAAGCGGCCTGTTCGCGATGGGTTACCGCGACTACGTAAAGCCGGGACCGCTGAAGGAAACGGCTGTAGTCGCGATCAATAAAGGGCAGGGCGTTTCTTCCATCGCCGACGCTCTGACCGAAAACAAAGTCATTGCCCAGCCCTTGCTGTTCAAGTTCGCGGCGCGGGTCAGCGGCAAGCATACCGGCCTTCATGCCGGGGAATATGAATTCGCAGCCGGTATTTCCATGCGCGAGGCGCTCGATAAAATGGCAAGGGGCGATGTCTTCCAGCGCCGCTTCACCGTGCCCGAAGGCCTGACCAGCTGGCAGATCGTCCAGCTTCTGGGCAAAACCCCCGAACTGGAAGGCGAGATCGCGGACATTCCCGCCGAAGGAACCCTGCTGCCCGAAACCTACAGCTACATGCGCGGCGACACCCGCCAGCAAAAAATCGCCGCCATGCAGGATGCCATGAAGAAAACCATCGCCGAACTGTTGCGGCAAAGGCCGCCGAACGCGCCGCTGATATCGGAAGGCGAAGCGGTCATCCTCGCCTCGATTGTCGAAAAGGAAACCGCAATCGCCTCCGAGCGCCGCCGCATCGCCGGTGTTTTCATCAACCGCCTGAAACAGGGCATGAAGCTGCAAACCGACCCAACCGTCATTTACGCGATCACGGGGGGCAAAATCGAGGATAAAGGGCAGGGGCCATTGGGCCGCCGGCTGCTGAGCGCCGACCTTCAGTTTGAATCCCCGTACAACACCTATAAATACCCCGGCCTGCCGCCCGGCCCCATCGCCAACCCGGGCCGCGCCTCGCTCGAGGCCGTGTTCAATCCCGAGCAGCACGATTTCCTTTATTTCGTCGCCGACGGCAGCGGCGGACACATCTTCGCCGCGACGCTGGAGGAGCACAACGCGAACGTCGCCAAATGGCGCGAAATCAGGAAACAGCAGGGAAATTAATAAGCGATCGGCACTTGCGGTTTGTAAACGGCGGCAGGATTGGCTGCATCGGGAGCAGGGGATTCTTCTTTCGCGCTCGCCGCGGCGGAGCCCGCCACGATCATGGCTCCGGCAAAGCCGAGCGCCTGCGCCGTTCTGTTATAAGTGCCGGCAAGGCCGCTCCCGATCCCGCTGACGCCGTAATAAGCCTGCTCTATGATTTTCTGCCCCAGAGGCGATGCCGCCGCTCTGAACGCGAGCGACACTCCCGCTGATCCAAGGGCATAGATTGCTAAAGGTACCGGCATTAACACACACTCCTCTATGAATACGATTATACAGAACTATATATAATTATGCAAATTTAATATATGTATTTTAAATCTTTGAAATTAAACAATTTTATACGCGGAGAAGCGGAGTCGCGGAGAAAAATCAACTCCGCTTCTCCGCAACTCGCGTAAAAATTAAGAAAATTCAAGCGCCCTTGCCCATGCTCCGCAGCATCCACGCCGCTTTCTCATGCGCGGCCATGCGCTTTATCATCAGATCCATCGTCACATCGTCATCCTCGTCCTGCGCCGTATGCAGCACCGGGCGCAGGGTTTCGACGATAGCTTTATTGTCGCTCGCGAGCATCCCGGTCATCGCCCCCGCGTCCGGCGTCTGCCCCGTTTCATCGAGCGAGGCGGGGCCGGTCAGCCCGTCAAGATTGCCGGGCGCATAATCGCCGAGCGCCCGGATCCGTTCCGCGATCTCGTCGGCGGCCTTCCATAACTCGGTGTATTGTTCCTCGAAAAGTTCATGCAGCGCCCGGAACTGCGGCCCCTCGACATTCCAATGAAAACTGTGCGTCTTGAAATAAAGCACGAACGTATCGGCAAGGGCTTTTCTGAGGCCGTCTGTGACTGCTCTGGACATGACAATGCTCCTTATGAACAGGCCAACAGCCTGCCGGAGCAAATGTTCCTTAATCTTCTTCTTCGGTGCGCCGCGGCGCCGCGGGCCGGTGCTGCTGCGTCGGGACTGCCCCGCCGCCGCCTCTGCCGCCCAGACCCATGCCGGGCCCGCTGGGTGCGGGGCCAGCCATTTTAAGATCGTGCGTCGCTTCCAGCGTTTTTTGCCGCGCAAGCTGCGGCGCGAATTGCAGCACGGCGCGGTTCACCCCGCCGACGACCGAACCGGAGACGCTCTCATCGCCGAGATCGTCGCGGTGCAGCGGCTGCCCTGTAGAGCAATCCTTCAGAAATCTCTCGAACATGGAAACCGAACTCGATGCGCGCGCGGGCTTCTGATATCCGGCCTGGCCGCCCGGATCGTTAAGATGCATCAGCGGCACCTGCCGCGTTTCCTGGATCTTGTCATCGACAATGACGCCGACCTGCAGCGCAAAAGCCCACAACAGGGATTCCGCGATCCCGTCCTCGACCGGGATGTTCATTTCGGTGGTTTCAAGATTGGCGTATTCCAGCGTCACCTGCCGCATTTCGGCGTCGAAAATCACGCCGGCCACCGGGCTCTCGAACGCCCCGTCGCAAACCAGCCCCGCATCGCCGTTCTTTGTCAGCAGAAGATCGATATTCACGTTAAGTCCTTTACAAAAAAGCTTTAAACCGGCTCCGCCGGGCACCCATGCCCTTAAACGATATTGACAGTTTTTACAAGAAATTAAGCCGGCTGCGCGGTTTTTCCATGCCTTGCCGGTAAAAACCGCAGATTAAAAACAAGAGCGCACTATCTCATAAATATTATCCATAAAACAATAAAAATTTGCAAAAGATTATCTCCCCCCTCCTGCGAAGCGGGAGGGGGGATAAAGGGGGGAGGGCAAATTTACGCTCGGAGCGGAAAGCCGCCCTCCCCCTCTTGCTCCCCCTCCCATTCCATGGGAGGGGTGGACACATTAGAGAAAGACTTGGCTTTTCCCCCCGCAGCCAGTATCTCTGTTAAAGTCATGTGCGGTATCACCGGATTTTTTGAAACAAGGCCAAAACGCGATCGCCCGTCGATTCACGCCGTCGGGCAGGCGATGAGCGCGGCGCTCTCTAAACGCGGCCCCGACGATGAAGGCGGCTGGCAGGATCCCGCCCTGCCGCTCTTTCTCGGTCACCGGCGGCTCTCGATCATCGATCTCTCGTCCGCGGGCCACCAGCCGATGGAGTCTTCATCTGCGCGCTACGTCATCTCTTACAACGGCGAGATCTATAATTTCCAGGAACTGATGAAAGAGCTGGAGGCTGCGGGCGTCGCATTCCGCGGCCGCTCCGACACCGAAGTGATGCTGGCCGCGTTCGAGCAGTGGGGCGTCAACCGGGCGCTGCCCAAACTGAACGGCATGTTCGCCTTCGCGCTCTGGGACCGGCAGGAATTAATGCTGCACCTGATCCGCGATCCTCTTGGCAAAAAACCGCTTTATGCCGGCTGGGCCGGCGATAACATCGTTTTCGGCTCCGAACTCAAGGCGCTGCGCGCGCATCCCGATTTCGCGCCGCGCATAAACCGGCAGGCGTTAACCCTGTACATGCGTTACGCCTGCGTCCCCGCGCCGTTCTCGATTTACGAAGGTGTCTGGCAACTCCCCGCCGGCTGCCGCATGACTTTAAATCTCCGCGGCATAAATCCCGGCGCTGACCTTGCTACTCTGATCGAACCCTGGTGGCACCATCCGCGCATCGTCGCGGAAGCGCGGCAGCACCGCCATGATTTGGGCGACGCGGAAACCGTCCGCGAATTTGAAAAGCTTCTCGGCGAAGCGGTTAAATCGCGCATGGTATCGGACGTGCCGCTCGGCGCGTTCCTCTCCGGCGGCATCGATTCCAGCGCCGTCGTCGCCATGATGCAGCAATCCTCGCCGCGCCCGGTGAAAACCTTCTGCATCGGCTTTGAGGAACAGGGCTTCGATGAAGCGTCCCACGCGAAAAAAATCGCGGCGCATCTGGGAACCGATCATCATGAACTTTATCTGAAGCCGCAAGACGCGCTGGACATCATTCCGCAACTTCCCGAAATCTACGATGAACCTTTCGCCGACGTGTCGCAGATCCCTGCCTGCGCGGTGTCGCGCTTTGCTCGTGAACATGTAACGGTCGCGCTCACCGGCGACGGCGGCGATGAAATGCTGGGCGGCTATCTGCGGCATTACACCGCGCCGTCATTGTGGAAGCGCGTCGGCTGGCTGCCCGCGCCCGTGCGGAAAATGATGGCCGCGGGAATCACCGCCGTAAGCGCTGACCGCTGGGACCGCTTCGTGCGCGCGCAGCCGCAATTCGGCGAGCGCTTCTACAAGATCGCGGAACTGCTGCCCCTGCGCGGGCCGGAGGAAATCTACCGCCGCCTCGTGAGCCACTGGCCTGACCCCGCCGCGCTGGTTGTGAACGGAACCGAGCCGCAGATCCCGCTGCTCGATCCGTCGTGGCAGCCGCAGGGCCTGAGCTTCGCCGAGCGCATGATGTACGGCGACGCTCTCTCTTATCTCCCCAACGACGTGCTGGTGAAAGTCGACCGCGCCAGCATGGCGTTTTCGCTCGAAGCCCGCGCCCCGCTGCTCGACCGCCGCATCTTCGACTATGTCTGGTCGTTGCCGCTCAAATACAAAATTAGGGACGGGCAGGGCAAATGGCTGCTGCGCCGCGTCCTCTCCCGCCATGTGCCGGATGATCTTTTCGCGCGCCCCAAACAGGGCTTCACCGTCCCCGCCGGCGAATGGCTGCGCGGCCCGCTGAAAGACTGGGCCGAAGACCTGCTCTCTGAAAAACGCCTGCGTGGGGAAGGCTTCCTCGATCCCCAAGCCGTGCGCGCCGTCTGGCGGGAGCACCTCAGCGGCAAAGGCCGCCACGCCCACAAACTCTGGACCGTGCTGATGTTTGAGAATTGGCGCGGCCGCTGGCAATAAAAAAGGCGGCCCGCAGGCCGCCTTTTTTCAATTGTGGTTTTTCTAATTTATTGCTCTAGGCTGCGGAGCGTCCACTATGGCCGTGGCAGCCAATGCAGGTGTAATAACCGGCGTAAAACCGCCGACGATGGCATGGTTCAGCACTTCATCAATCGTGGAAACCGGAATGACCTCAAGCGCATTCCAGATCTGATCGGGCACCTCATCCCTGTCCCTTTCATAATTTTCCTTCGGAACCAGTACCGTTGTGTAACCGCCGCGCACCGCCGCCGCCAGCTTTTCACGCAGACCGCCGATGGGCAGAATATCGCCTCTGGTTGTCACTTCGCCGGTCATCGCAACGTCCTTGCGGACTGGCTTGCCTGCGACTACGGAGAAAAGCGCCGTCAGCATGCCCGCGCCGGCCGAAGGCCCGTCCTTGGGAATGGCCCCTGCCGGAACGTGAACGTGATAATTATGTCTGAATATTTCTTTGGGATGGATTCCAAACCGGGCAGCATTCGCTTTAAGCAGGACCGACGCCGCCGTTATGGATTCTTTCATGACGTCGCCCAGTTGGCCGCTCATGCCGACCACGCCGCCCGTTTCGTCTTTCACTTCCCATGTTTGCGCTTCGATATCCAGCGTTTCGCCGCCAACTTCGGTCCAGGCAAGGCCGGTGACTTTGCCGATCTCATCCGTCTGGTCGGCAAGGCCGAACGTGAATTTGCGCTTGCCCAGGCACTCGGCCAGATTGTCGGAGGTCACGGCAAAGGTTTTGCCTTTGTCGCCAAGCTCGATTGCGGCTTTCTTCATCAGGGTGGCTATGGAGCGCTCCAGATTCCTGACGCCGGATTCGCGCGTGTAATAGCGGATGATGTCGCGCAGCGCATCGTCGGTGACGGTGAATTCGCCTTCTTCGAAACCGTTGGCGCGCATCTGTTTTCTGACCAGGTGCCGCTTGGAGATTTCCAGCTTTTCATCCTCGGTATAACTGCCGAGGAGTACGATATCCATGCGGTCCTGCAGCGGAACGGGAATATTGCTCAAAACATTCGCCGTGCAGACGAACATGACATCCGACAGATCGTAATCCACATCGAGATAATGGTCGTTGAACGCATGGTTTTGCTTCGAGTCGAGAACTTCCAGCAGCGCCGACGCCGGGTCGCCGCCTCTCTGGTCCGTGCCCATCTTGTCGATCTCATCGAGCATGAAAAGCGGGTTGCTCGATCCGGCCTTGGTCAATTTCTCGATGATCGCGCCGGGCTTTGAGCCGATATAAGTGCGGCGATGGCCGCGAATCTCGGCTTCGTCTCTTACTCCGCCGAGGGCGTGACGGATGAAATTCCGGCCTGTCGCGCGGGCGAGCGATTCGCCGAGCGAGGTCTTACCGACGCCGGGCGGTCCGACAAGGCACAGGATCTGCGCGTTTTTCCCTTCCGTCCAGCCTTTGTTCGCAAGACGCCGCTGCACGGCAAGGTTCTCGATAATCTTGTCCTTCACCTTGTCCAGCCCGTAATGATCGGAGTCCAGAATCTCTCTCGCATTGTTGATATCGTTATTGACTTCGGTAGGCTTGCCCCAGCTAAGGTCGAGCAGGGCTTCGAGCCAGTTGCGCACGACAGTCGCCTCGTCGCTCGAATCCGACATCTTCTCAAGCTTTCCAATTTCCTTTAGTGCCTTTTTACGGACTGCCTCGGGCAAAGCGGTGGCGTCTATGCGTGCTTTCAGCTCCCCGATTTCATTATCATCCTCGCCGTCATTCAGCTCTTTCTTGATGGCCTTCATCTGCTCGCGCAAGTAATATTCGCGCTGGGTTTGCTCCATGCTTTCTTTTACATCCCGTGTGATTCTTTTCTGCGCCTGAAGCACTTCTAGCTCGCCCTCAATTTTGACGAGGAGTTGTTTGAAGCGGTTTACGATACCGGGCTCTTCCAGCAGCTTCTGCTTGTCCGCGATCGAAAGAGTCAACTGGGAGCTGATAATATTGGCAAGCTTGTCCGGATTGCCTTTCACTTCGTTCTCAATCTTTGCTATCTCCTCGGGGGAGATCTTATGAACCATCGCCAGATATTGTTTGAATGTTTCCAGCGCGTTTCTGGCGGCAGCTTCCACTTCGGCGGCGGGCTGCGCGGAGATCTCTACGCTCGTGGCCGTCGCTTGCCAGTATTGACCTGCCGCATTTATATTGCTGGCCTTGGCCCGCTCCATCCCATCGACCAGAACTTTCACCGTGCCGTCGGGCAGTTTCAGAAGTTGCAGCACTTGGCATATCGTGCCGGTTTGATAGACATCCGCTGCCTTGGGATCATCCTGTCCGGCATCACGCTGGGTGAGAGCCAGAAACTTTCCGTTGTGCTTATTTACCGCTTCTTCAAGCATTCTGATCGATTGCTTCCGTCCGACAAAAAGAGGCACGGTCATATTAGGGAAAATCACGATGTCCCGCAGCGGCAGGACCGGTAAAGTTTCTGTATTCGTTTTTGTTTTGGCGCTCATTTTTAAGGCATCCCTGTCAGTAAAGGTTAATCCAGTGGCCTGATTCAATTCTCAGACAGTATGTAAAAGATCATCCTTTACATATTCTTGTCAAGTTTTTTGTTTTAAGGGTCGATAATATTTATGAAAGTTGCTGAAAATCAATTGAATTGCTTTCCCCGCGAAAGCGGGGAGCTGATGGTTACAAGCTTTACCGGGTTCTCCGCTTTCGCGGGGAAAGAGGTCTATTAGACCAATGATATGATGAAATGGAGCGAGTGAAGGGATTCGAACCGCCGCGCGCGTAAGCGCACGCTACTCTTGAAAAGACGAGGGTTCGAAACCCTTCACGTCAGAACTATTGGGAATTAATGGATAAATGGAGCGAGTGAAGGGATTCGAACCCTCGACCCTTACCTTGGCAAACTAAAATGGCAGATGTTTCTAAAAATTGCTGGCTGTTTATAAGTGGCTCTGTATAAGGGTTTATAGGCAAAAAATCTGCTCTTGTAAAATCCCGAAAGCACCATAAAATTCTCTTTGTTGGTGCCTATGTGGTGCCTAGAAGGGGGAAGCCAAATGTCGAAATTAACCAAAAAGCTGGTTGATAGCTTGGGGCCTAAAAATAAGGATTACATCGTCTGGGATGACAAGATTTCCGGCTTCGGGATTAAGGTAACGCCGCAGGGCCGCAAGGTGTATCTTTTGAAATACCGCTCTGAAGACGGGCGGCAGAGAAAGCCGACCATAGGCGTACACGGCAATATCACTTGTGAGGAAGCAAGGGAAATCGCGGAAAATTGGCAGGCGGAAAAAGCCAAGGGAAACGACCCGGCGGAAGCCCGGTTCCGTCTTAGGGAATCGCCAACGGTATCTGATTTGTGCGACCGCTTTTTAAAAGAGCATGTGGAAGTCCATAAAAAGCCGGGAACGGTATCTCTGGATAAATTTTATATACGAAAATATATCAAGCCGAAAATCGGTGCTTTGAAAACGGTATCCGTGACCAAAGGGGATATTCAGAAATTGCATCTGTCGATGAAAAAGACCCCGGCACAGGCGAATCGCATCTTGAATACTCTTTCCAAAATGTTCAGCCTTGCCGAAGACTGGAGTTTTCGGCCAGCTAATTCCAACCCTGTAAAAGGGATTCAAAGATACAAGGAAAGTTCTAGAGAGCGGTATTTGACGCAGCAGGAACTGGCTTGCCTTGGCGAAGTTCTGAACGAATCGGAAAAGCAGGGAACGGAAACACCGCATTTTATAGCCCTTGTCCGGCTTCTGATTTTAACCGGGGCGCGGCTGCGGGAAGTTATGCACGCAAAATGGGAATGGATTGATAAGGAAGCTGGCCTGTTGATTCTGCCGGATAGCAAAACAGGGAAAAAGATTATACATCTTTCTCCTGCGGCGCTTGAGGTGCTTGAGGCTATCCCCAAAATCAAAAGCAATCCATATATCATTGTCGGTGAAAAGGAAGGAAAGCCGCTTATCAGTCCAAAAAAGCCGTGGCGGCGTGTAAAAGAAGTCGCAAGCATGAAAATGTTTGAGAATGATAATCAGTATAAGCCTGTCATTCAGGCGTTGCGGAAGAAATTAAAACGTTTTCCTAATTATTCCGAATTTTGCGCTGAATCTGAGAATCAGGGCATGGATAAACCGGAGGGTATAACCGATGTGCGCTTGCACGATTTGCGGCACACCTATGCTTCAATCTGTGTCGGGCATGGTATGCCAATACAAATGGTTGCAAAACTTTTAGGCCATGCTCAAATTAGGACATCAGAGCGTTATGCGCATCTTGCCCGCGATCCTGTAAGCAACGCCGCTGCTAGCGTTGGGAATATAATTTTGAACAGTTTGAAGAAAGCCAACTCAAATGCTGGATGATGATATTAAAGAGATCAAAAATCTACCCGACCTGACCAAGCCCGACCCAGCATTAGAAAAAGCTATGGAAGAATATTCTATGGATATCCTTAAGGTTCCTCCAGAGAATCCTTTCGAAATTTTTAAGTCACACAGAAAGCTTTATCTTGGGAAGCATTTGCCTTTGAAAGTCGGGGAATTTATCGCTGAAGCAGAACGCAACGAAATAGAAAAAATTATAGATCAAATTAAGGGGCTTGGGTTTTTTAGCGCCGCATATATTGATAATCTGATTATTTATTTTGAAGTTTTAAAATCTCCTATTCTGGGTGCGGATTATTTGACCACGATCATAGATCGGTATATTCGACCCGATATTAGAGTGCAGGGAATTCGACCCTTTCAAAAATTTGCAATTGGATATTTTTGCTGTGAACTAAAAAAGTATGGAGCGTCAATCAGGCCAACAGCCGCTATGATGGTTAATCATTTTGCTTACAGCCCTAGCGAAGTAGAAAAAGCAATCAAAGATTATAAGACGGTTCTCGAATATGTTGACGAACGGGAAGCAGCATACTATGTCGCTGATCTTATCGGCCTATGGTTATTATACCAATTTGGATTTGATTTAGATGACCACTTGCATATTTTTGGCGATCACCATCATTCGCGAAAAGCTAAAGAATCGTTCTTGCAAGCCTACAGGGAATTTTCTCACAGGATTGACCATACTTATATCCCGTTGATTAAAGACGCTTTCAATAATCCTCCATATCTTTTGGAAAAAATAATTATTCCTGAGCTAAAAAATTATATTGTGGATTTTGACTGCGAAAATTGCACAGTGCATCCAATAAATGAACTGGCCGGAATTTTAGTGTCTTTATCATTGTTATCCATGGCACCGAATTTGATCAATGATCGGGAAAAACTTCTCCAACTAGGCTGGGTTTCCGAATAAATTTACCCTCCCCGGAACAGTTCTAGGGAGGGTAGAAGATTGCCGGGGCAATAAAAATCTCTCCTTGTTTCTGAAAAAATCTCTTTATCGCTGGCGGTATGGGACTGTTGGCAAAAATCCATAAGGAGATATTTTCAAATGGAAACTTTATACACTCCAAAGCAGGCCGCAGAGCATCTCTGCGTATCCGAAATGACTCTTCGCAAATGGCGTTGGGAAGGCAAAGGGCCACGGTTCGTAAAAATGGGCCGCAAGGTTGTTTACCGCAAGGACGATCTTCATTCATTCGTGCAAAGCATGATCCGTACGTCTACCTCTGACACAGGGGCGCTGCAATGAGGAATATAAAATTTTCCAATGCGGCGGTCTTGAAACAAGCCATCAAACCGGCTGACTATTACAGCCAAGTTATCGGCGGCAGTCTGGGCAGGCATACTGGCAATGGCTGGCATATATGGAACGGTCTTTGCCCCTTCCATGTAGATAAAAAGCCGGGGAGTTTTTATATCAACCGGGTAACAGGCGCTTTCAAATGCTTTTCCTGCGGGGCGGGCGGCGGCGATATTCTTGCCTTTCATATGCAGCGTACCGGCTGTTCTTTTCCTGAAGCCATTGAACGGGTGGGAGGCTTGCAATGCGGCGGGAAATAGCAAGATGGCTGTATAAAAATAAAACCGGCGATGTGCTTGGCTATGTATGCCGGTTTGAAAATGGCGGCGTTAAAGGCAATGGCAAGCCAGCTAAGGAGATTATTCCTTACTTTAAGCCTGAAGGAGAAGGCTTTAAAGCAGGATTGCCGGATGACATTAAAGAATGCCGACCGCTTTTCGGCTTAGATTCTTTAAACGATCCTTTAAAGCCGGTTTATATTGTGGAGGGTGAAAAATGCGCCAGTGCTTTAAATGATCTCGGCTATCAGGCAGTGACGAGTCTGGGAGGCAGCGAGGGGGTTTTAAAAGCGGGTTGGGAAGCACTTAAAGATATAAGAGAAGCGGTTCTTTTGCCGGATAACGACGAGGCTGGCAGGCGCTATGGCAAAGCTGTATATAAACGCCTTAAAGCGATTAACCCAGCCATAGAAATTTTTATAGCTGAATTGCCCGCGCTTCCTGTAGGCGGTGATATCTGTGATTTCCTTAAAGAAAACTATAGTGAACTCTATAGCTGGGATACATTAGCTTCTTTAAAGAATCATCCCTACACGGAATCTATAGTTCACGGCCTTAAACAGGACTTTAAAAGCTATAGCCAGCCGGTGCCTGCGGAATGGCAAACCATAGAATCGGAAAACGGTTTAAAGGCACTGCCTTATAAAGCTTTAAACGCCATTGAAATTCCTGTCAGGGAAATTCTTTTAAAGCCATGGTTAAGCCAGCGTTCTATCAACATGGTTTTCGCGGACCGGGGCATTGGCAAAACATATTTCTGTTTATCCTGCGCCATAGCATTGACTGAGGGAAGCGGCTTTATAAAGTATGGCGCTTGCAAGCCGGTCAAGGTTCTCTATCTGGACGGCGAAATGCAGGCATCCCTTATAAGGGACCGTATAAGGAGCCTTATAAGAAACGAAGCACTGGTTAATGAAAACCTTTTTATAGTGACTCCAGACTGCCAGCAGGAACGCGATATGCCGAATCTTGCAAAGGGGGAGGGGCTGGCGGAGGTGGACGAGATTATCCAGCAGCTCAAGCCGGACGTTATTTTTGTCGATAACCTTTCAACCTTTATAAGAAGCGGCAATGAGAACGAAGGCGAAAGCTGGTTGCCGGTACAGGAATGGGCTATACGGCAAAGGTCGGCAGGGCGCTCGGTCGTTTTCGTGCATCATACAAACAAGGAAGGGTCACAGCGCGGGTCTTCCCGCAAGGAAGACGTTATGGATGTCGTGATCCGGTTGAAAAGACCGGATGACTATATCCGCGAGGATGAAGGCGCGCGGTTTGAAATTCATTTCACTAAGGCCCGCAACCTGTATGGCGAGGATATTCAGCCTATAGAGGCGAAGCTGGAAGAGCGTAATGGCAGACAGGAATGGTCATGGCAGAGCGCCGAGGGCAGTTTTGGGAAGGCAATCGAACTTCTTAAATCTGGCTATCAGCAAAAAGATGTTTGCGAGGAACTCGGGATTTCTAAAGCCACAATGTCCAGATGGCATAAAAAAGCCCTATCGGAAGGCCTATTATAGTGCTAATAGGCCGCCATAATAGCGGTAAACATGGCGCTATCTCTGGGTTAATACCGGCTAAAAAACCTAATTAAGAGGCAGTTCCACGGTTCCGCCCTCTAGGAGCGGAACCGTGGAACTGCTAAAATAACGCCTAATTTACCGCTATTTACCGCCTAAATACCGCTAAACGATCAGGCTTCCCTGATTGTACATCTCCTGCGCGTTCAGGCCTTTCCCGCCTTCGATAATAGCAAGCGCAGTCATCTGGTAATTGCTGCCCTGTCCATCGGGATCGACCTTGAGAACGGCATCCTTGCCGCTTTTCTCTATCTTTACGAAATGCGAAAGCATATCGGCAACGGGATCGAAATCCTCCGCCAGAACGTCGCGAATGTCTATTGCGTCATGCTTTTTGTTGAAGTCCTTGATAACGTCAAGGCCGCTGTCGAAATCGCTGAATCTGAATATGTCGTTTCCACCGCCCCCGGAAAGCGCATCCTTGCCTTTGCCGCCGTCCAGAATATCGTTGCCGCTGCCACCGGAGAGGTTATCCTTGCCATCGTTCCCTTCAAGAAGGTCATTGCCGCTATCCCCGTGTAGGGAATCGTTGCCGCTGCCGCCTGAAAGTGAATCGTTGCCCTGACCGCCGCTCAGTTTGTCCGCGCCTTTGCCGCCGCTTATGGTGTCATTGCCTTGGCCACCTTCCATGCGGTCGTTGCCGCCATCGCCCCAAAGAACGTCGTTGCCTTTGCCGCCGTCAATGAAATCGTCCCCGCCCTTGCCGCTGATAAAATCATCTTTTTTGCCGCCGGACAGGCAATCATCCCGGTTTGTTCCCAAAATGTCGCCGGGGCGGGCGCGGACTTCGATGGTTACGCTCGCAATGTCTTCGCCGCCCTTGCCGTCAATGATCTTGTATTCAAAGGTATCGTTGCCGATAAAGCCCGGAGCGGGAGAGTAAATGAAATCCCCGCTTGAACTCAGGATGACGCTGCCGCCCGTGGCGGTATTAAAGTCGCCGGAAACCGCGCTTAACGGATCGCCGTCAATATCGCTGTCCGCGCCGTTTCCGTTATTGTTCAGAACATTGCCGGTCAGGGCGCTGTCGCGCAGCATGGAGAAGGTATCGTCCTTTGCAACCGGGTCATGGTTTACAGGGGCCGGGGCAATATCGAATGAAACAAGCCCGGTATCTTCCCCGCCGTTGCCATCGCGCACTGTATATTCAAAGCTGTCCAGACCGCTGAATCCCGCCGCCGGAGTGTAGGTAAAGCCGCCATTGCCGTTCAGGGCGATAACGCCGCCCTGCACGGTCGCGAATGTTCCCGACACGGCGGAAAGAATGTCGTTATCGATGTCATGGTCGTTGGTAAGGACGTTGCCGGTAAGAGGCGTGTCTTGCTGGCCTGAAAAACTATCGTCTTCGGCAATGGGACTGTCGTTCACCGGCTGGACATTGATGGAAGCCATGCCGGTATCCTGCCCGCCGTGACCGTCGAGAAGCGTGTATTCAAAGCTGTCCGGGCCGTGGAAATTCGCCGCCGGTTTATACATAAAACTTCCATCAGGGTAAATAAAAAGCTCTCCCCCTTGCTGGGTAACAAAAGTTCCCGGAACTACGCTCAAGGAATCGCCGTCTATATCTCCGTCCGCGCCGTTGCCGTTATCGGCAAGAAGATTGCCGGATAGTTCTGCATCTTCATTGGTAACAAACTGATCGGCCTGCGCCTCGGGTGCGTCATTGACCGGCAGAATATTGATGCCGACCATGCCGATATCCTGCCCGCCCCGATTGTCGATCACCGTATAGGTAAAACTGTCCGGGCCGTGATGATTTGCGGCAGGGGTATAAACGAAATCGCCATTGCTTTGCAGGATGACGCTGCCGCCGGTAGCCGTTATGATTTCAGCAGCGATAACCTCCATTGCGTCGCCATCAGGATCAATGTCCGAGCCGGCGCCATTATCTGCCAGCACATTGCCAGACAGAATACCATCCTCATTCATGGTAAATGAATCATCAAACGCCATCGGCGGCTGGTTCGTCTGCATAAACGGGTTGGGAATCTGGACAATCGTGCCGTCGTTGAATGAAATCCATTCCACTATATTGGCGGAATTGCCGGAAAACTGCCCCTTTATTGTCACGCCGCTGGCAATGTCTATCCGCATATCATCGCCGACCTGGGTGAAGGTCAGATTTGCTAGCGTCAAGCTGCCTTTGATTTCAAGCGTATCGATGCCGCCCTCTTCAAATAAATCATCAAATCCGCCACCGGGCGAGAAGACGTATATATCATTCCCTGATCCGCCATGAATCTGGTCATCCCCAGCACCACCGACTAAAAGATCGTTTCCACTAAATCCAAATAAAACGTCATTGCCACTGCTGGCCATGATAAAATTATCATTCTCGTTGCCCTCAAGCGTGTCATTGCCGGGGAAAGGAAGGAACGGGTTTTCCTCAAACCCCACAATGATGTTATTCATGGATACCAAGGTATTGTCCTGTTGGAAAAACAGATTTTCAATCGCTGCAATTTCCTCGCCGTCATACTGGTTCTCGATAAAAACAGAACTGTTTCCATTATTGTAAAAAATCCTCATACTGCCCGGCAGGTTGGCCAAACGCCCTATGCTCAGATCGGAAAAGGAAATGTTTCCCTGAAAAGTAAGCGTATCATTCCCGCTTGTCTCTCCCGCAATCGAGCCGCCCGGCTGTGAAACGATGTAATTGTCATTACCGTCATGTCCGCGCATGTGTGTTCCTGAAATCGCCACAAGCGTGTCGTTCCCTTCGCCGCCCAAGAGGAGCCCGCCTCCGGTCGTCCCGCTGGTCAGCATATCGTCACCCGCTCCGCCGAACAGGGTATCGCGCCCGGAACCGCCGCTTATGTTGTCATCACCCAATCCGCCATAAATCGTGTCGTCAAATGCGGTGCCGACGACATGGTCGTTACCGGAATACATGCTGAACGTGAGAGCTTGGTTCACGCCAGAAAAATCAAGCATGTCGCTTCCAAAGGTTGCCAGAGTTTCCTGAGGAATGGCAGTGTTTGAAGCGAATAAATTAAACGATGGCGGTATGGTTGTAAAATCGGGGGCCGCATTTGCGATGGTAGCGTTAAAGCCTGCATAGCCGTCCCAGAATCGCAAATTAAAAGGAGCAAACTGAAAACTGTGGTAATATTCCAGAGTCGTTCCCTGATTGAGAAGAGACTCAAAATACGACACTCCGCCATCGAATGTCAGGGAGCCGTATCCAGCCACGGTTACGATCACATCCCCCATGTAAAAATTCAGCGTTTTACCGGCAATATCGGTATCGAAAAGGCGCATATTGGTTATTTCAAAGGAAAGATCGTCTAATCTTACATCTGCGGGCAAAAACACGGTTCCGGCGCTAACATTATCGAATACATCGTTTCCCCCCGTATAAAAATAATTTCCTACAGATTGGTATCGGCTGAAAGGGCTGTTTTGCTCATAATTTTGTAACCCGTCATGGCGGATTAAATCATTGCCCGTTCCCGAATATATAGTTCCTTGATAGAAAGAGTTCAGAACATCTCCATTGATCCCGTAGTCGGAAAAATCATAGAGGTCGCCGTGATTGGTGCCGACTAAATTGACGCGGATGTCCGGGTCGCCCGCCAGCCCTTCGAAGGTGTCGGCGTTAACGCCGTCGGTAATCGCGCCAGCCGCCATATCGAACGTGAGGCTCTGGCCGTAGTCGCGGTAGTCGAGCACCATGTAGTTTTCAGGATGTGGCAAGCCGAACGCATCCGTCAGAATATCGGCGGCGGGGACGAAATGATGGCCGAGCGCGGCGATTTGGGCGTAATGTACGTTTTTGAATATCTCGATGCCGGTGAATGATCCGCCATTCAGCGTGTAGGTTCCACCCGCTCCATCGATCATCAGGGCCTCGCCCGCATCGAAACTTGTGTTTGCGAACGGAGTTGTCCGGAGCAGGCGATTTTGATAGGAGTCGGAAGCTAGGCCGTCGATGACGACCTGATTGTAAAGGCTCACCGTATCGGTTCCATCGCCGCCATCGATGTTGTATCCGGTCAGCCCAGTCAGGGAAAAATTATCATCAAACGATGTGCCGATGAAGGTTCCAAAATTAGCTACAGTAATAGTGTTTCCGGCAGTAGTAATATTGGCGGCAGAAGAAATGGTTGTTCCGAAATCCTGCTCTAGCGTTTGGATTTGAGAAGATGTTAAATCAATAAATTGAATGGAATTCGGGTTATTAAAAAAATTGAAAATATTATTCTTAGAAAAAGGACGATTTACAAAAGATTCTATGGAATGAAGCGTATCGGTAAACGTGCCATCGGTCGCTTCCCAACGATCGGCAAAACTCGACACAGTTAGAGAAGCCACATTGTATCTTACAGAGTCTTTGCCATCCGCCAGATTAAATCTTAATTGTGGACCTACGCTGCTGCCGCCGTAAAATGTATCCGATCCGCCTTGGTCAATAAACAAATTATTTTCATTTTGATTGAAGCCCTCGAATGCATTATCGCCCAAGCCATCAATAATTGTTGTATGCGCGACATTAACTGAAAGGGGAATCTGATTAGTTGTTGGATTCCCTGTTGCATCTATCTCAAAAAGTTGAATGGTGTTTAGATCAATTCCAGCCGCCGTCAAAAATGTATTGGCAATTGAATTGCTATTTGCCACTAAAAGATCGTAATTTACGTTAGTGTTAACAACACGACTCGTTACTGGTAAGCCTGTTTCCGGATCAGGAATCGTAAAATCATAAGGCGTCCCCAAGGTGTTGAGAAAATTTAGCATTGTTTGGGCTGCGAGTTCGGCTTCCGCGTCCGTCAGATTGAGCTTGTTTAAATTATAAAAATCTTTTTGTGTTTCATCCGGAGACTGTGCTTGTTGCAATCGGGTCATTGCAAGTCGGCCATGATCTGTTCCATCAGGATTAGGCAAAGGCGGTGTTGGATTGTATCGATCATTAAATAAAGCACCAGATATCCCATCTAAAGCAATAGTAGCTGTGTCCGTGACAATCCATATAGTCAAATGCCTTCCGCCTGGAAGAGTTATTCCAGATCGTGTAACGCCTGCCGAGCCTACATAAATTTCAGTTGCCATTCTTGCCCCCATTATTCACCTCAGCCGGAGTTAATGCGACTGACTCATGTGGATACCAAAGAAAAGGTGTTTTCCCATGCGGAATTTGAACTGAAATTCCCTGAACTCGATTATCATCTCCACCGTAACGAACTACGACATTTCTAATATCAGACTCGGATTTTCCCGAAATGTAATATTTTACAGCGTAAATTCCCTCCACCTTCTCATCATGGCTTTTAATTATACTCCTATCCCCCACCCTTTTGGTTTCGCTGGAAATGCTCGCTCCTAGTTGAGTTAGAAGAATTCTTTCTACATTTTGCCGATCAGTGCCATTTGGGAAAACAGATGTTAATGCTTGATAAAGAGCTTCTTCACTCCGATAATTTTGCAATGATTTAAGATGGTCTGTTGAGTTAGGTTGGGAAATAACGACATAAAGCCCAAAGATAGTCAGACTAAAAACTATAAGAGCCGTCAAAATTACCCATTTTATTCGCAGGATGTTCATTGATTGTGTTCCCCTCAAACGCTGACAGTTTCATCTGTCGCTATTTTATTCCTCCAGTAAAAAAGGATTTATCTAAAATTGTATCATTTCACGGGTTAATAGCCGTTTAACATATTCATCTTTTGGTTGTGCTATGGAGATTTGACAATGAAGATTCAAAAACTCTCGGTATTCCGAAACCTTTTCAGGTGCCTATATGGTGCCTAAACAAAAAGCACCTTACGGCGCTCCCATCTAAGTCTTTGATTTAATGGAGCGAGTGAAGGGATTCGAACCCTCGACCCTTACCTTGGCAAGGTAATGCTCTACCCCTGAGCTACACTCGCGTCCTATAGAGGGTTGAGAATGTGCACTATATGAATTCCTGATCCGATTGCAACATTTTTCTAAAGAGATTGATTTTTCGTGCATTCAGGCTAGTTTTGTCCCGAAATAAAGGAGTTTAGCGCCCATGGGCGACCCCGCAGCCACAGACGAGGCCGTAAAGCCGCTTCCCGTAACGGCGGAAAACCTGCTCGCCCGCTTTAGGGAACTGGGCATGGATGTTGCGCTGCACCGTCATCCCCCGGTTTTCACTGTCGCCGAAAGCGCGCATCTCAAGAAATCGGTCCCCGGTCTGCATTGCCGCAACCTGTACCTGCGCGATAAAAAGGAGCGCAATTATCTGGTCGTGGCCGCCAACGAAACGGCCCTGGACCTGAAAAAACTCGCCCCGCTGCTGGGCGCTGGCCGCCTCTCGTTCGGTTCCGCCGAACGGCTCTGGCAGTATCTCGGCGTCCGTCCGGGCTCCGTCTGCCCCTTTGCAATTATTAACGACCGGGCGGGCGCGGTTGAGATTTTTCTGGACAAGACCATGATGGATGCCGATCTTGTCTGTTATCATCCGATGGAAAACCATCTGACGGTGGGGCTCACGCCGCGGGATCTTGTAAAATTCATTGAATCCTGCGCCCATGTCCCCCATGTAATCGACCTGTCCCCGGCAGCGCCGGACGGGTCCGGAGAGGAGAATTAATATGCTGTTTGGCAAAAAGGAAGACCGCACCATCCCGCCCGCCGCGAACGACGATATCGTCTTCGACGCGGGGACTCAGGATTTTGAGGATCGTGTGATGCGCGCCTCGATGGATCTGCCGGTGCTGGTCGATTTCTGGGCTCCCTGGTGCGGTCCGTGCAAGCAGCTCACGCCCGTGATCGAGGAAGCGGTCAGGGCCGCGGGCGGCAAGGTGAAGCTTGCCAAGGTCAATATCGATGAGCATCCCGAGCTCGCGCAGGCGCTGCGCATCCAGTCGGTGCCGATGGTCTTCGGCTTTATCCAGGGCCAGCCGGTCAACGCCTTCGTCGGCGTCAAATCGAAAACCGAGATCTCGTCTTTCATCGATCAACTCGTAAAAATGGCGAAGAGTGCGCAGCCCGACGCCATCGACGTGCCGAAGGCTCTCGCGGAAGCCGCGGCTGCGCTCGCTAATGGCGACCTCAATATCGCGCAAGGCGTCTATGTGCAGATCCTCACGCAGGATGAACTGAACGTGCAGGCCTATACCGGCCTGATCCGCACCTTCATCGCCGGCGGCCAGTTGGAGCACGCGCAGGAAATGATCGGCGAGGCCCCGCCTGAAATCGCAAAAGACCCGGCATTCGAGGCCGCGCGCACCGCGCTCGATCTTGCCGCGAACGCGCCGTCTGGCGGCGAGCTCGCAAAGCTCACGGAAAAACTGAAGCAAAATCCCGCCGACCATCAAACGCGTTTCGATCTCGCCGAAGGCCTGTTCGCCTCCGGCAATAAAGAGCAGGCGATCGACGAGCTGATCGAGATCATCCGCCGCAACCGTGCCTGGGAAGATGAAAAGGCGCGCAAGCAGCTCCTCAAATTCTTTGACGCGCTGGGGCCCGCCGATCCGCTGACCGCCGCGGGCCGCCGGAAACTCTCCACGGTCCTGTTCTCGTGAAACCCGTTCGGCCTATATAATTGCGATGGGAGACGAGGCAATAAAGGAAATCGAAGGCTTGCCGGGCGCCATCCCGGTTTTCCCGCTCGGCGGCGTGCTGCTGCTTCCCGGCGGCCAGTTGCCCCTCAACATTTTTGAAAAACGCTACCTCGCCATGGTGCGCGATTCCCTTAAAGAGGAGCGTCTTATAGGCATGATCCAGCCGCGTACCGGCGAAGCGCTGTTTGAAGTCGGTTGCGCGGGCCGCATCACCGCTTTCGAGGAAACGCAGGACGGCCGCTACCTTATAACCCTGACCGGCCTCTGCCGCTTCCGCGTCGCTTCCGAACTGCCGCAGAGGGATGGCTACCGCCGCATGGCGGTGGAATGGGGGTCCTTTGCGAGGGACATGCGCCTTGAATCCTGCCTCGATATCGACCGCGGCCGCCTCAAAACCCTGCTGTGCGATTATTTCCAGCTCAACGGCCTGTCCTGCGACTGGGACGCCGTCGACGGCACCCCCGACCAGAGACTGCTCACTTCGCTAGCGATGATCTGCCCCCTTGGCCCCAACGAAAAACAGGCGCTGCTGGAAGCGCAATGCTGCCGCACAAGGGCGCAGATGTTCATGACCATGCTGGAAATGGCGGTCGCCGACAAGGGCGAATGCGGCGGCTGCCATTGACGCTTGTACTGGCCTGCGCCGCTGGTTATAGTAACCCGTATGACCCAGGAAGTTGACCCCAAACTGCTCGAAATCCTCGTCTGCCCGTTGACGCACGTGCCGCTGCGTTATGATTCCGACAAAAAAGAACTCGTTTCCGATCAGGCGCGCCTCGCCTACCCTGTGCGCGACGGCATCCCGGTGATGCTGATCGACGAGGCGCGCGAGCTGGATGAGCACGAGGTAAAGAAATAGGATGGGCGAAAAGAACCGCATCATCATCTTCGATACGACGCTGCGCGACGGCGAGCAGTCGCCCGGTTGCTCGATGCATCTTGAAGAAAAAATCCGCATGGCCGAAATGCTCGACCGCATGGGCGTCGATGTCATCGAGGCAGGCTTTCCGATTGCCTCGCAGGGCGATTTCGAATCGGTGCAGGAAGTCGCAAGGCGCGTCCAGAACGCTGCCGTTGCGGGCCTGTGCCGCGCGAAGACCGCAGATATCGAAGCCTCCGCCGAGGCGCTCAAACCCGCGAAGCGCAAGCGCATCCACACGTTCATTTCCACCTCGCCGCTGCACATGCAGTATAAATTGCAGATGCCGCCCGAGGAAGTGTTGAATGCCGTCGCCGAAAGCGTCGCGACCGCCCGTAAATTCACCGACGACGTCGAATGGTCGGCGGAGGATGCGACGCGCACCGAGGATGATTTCCTGTGCCGCTGCGTTGAAACCGCGATCAAATGCGGCGCGACCACGATCAATATTCCGGATACGGTCGGCTACAGCGTGCCCGAGGAATACGGCGCGATTTTCGCGATGCTGCTTGATCGCGTGCCGAATATCGACAAGGCGATCCTCTCCGTCCACTGCCACAACGATCTTGGCCTTGCCGTCGCGAATTCGCTCGCCGGCATCAAGGCGGGCGCAAGACAAGCAGAGTGCACGATCAACGGCATAGGCGAGCGCGCGGGCAACGCGGCGGTGGAGGAAATCGTCATGGCGATGCGCACACGCCCCGACATGCTGCCTTTCGAAACCGGCATCGATACAACGCAGATCATTTCCGCCTCGCGCACGCTTACGGCCATCACTGGCTTTGCCGTGCAGCCCAACAAGGCCATCGTCGGCGCGAACGCCTTCGCCCACGAAAGCGGCATCCATCAGGACGGCATGCTGAAAAACCAGAAGACCTACGAAATCATGACGCCCGCTTCCGTCGGCCTCTATAAATCCGAACTCGTCCTCGGCAAGCATTCCGGCCGCCACGCTTTTAAAAACAAGCTTGAGGAAATGGGCTATACGCTCGGCGATAACGCCTTTCAGGACGCTTTCAAGCGCTTCAAGGATCTTGCCGACCGCAAGAAAACCGTGTTCGATGAGGACATCGTCGCGCTACTCGGCGACAACAGCGCGCTGAACGAGCGCATCAAGTTCGTTTCGCTTAGCGTCCATGCCGGCTCCGAAGGCCCGCAGACCGCCGATTTAACATTAGAGATCGACGGCAAGGAAAACAAAACCACCGCCGAGGGCAACGGCCCGGTCGACGCGATTTTCAACGCGATCCGCAAGCTCTTCCCGCACCCCGACGCGGACCTGCCGCTCTACCAGGTCCACGCCGTCACCGGCGGCACCGACGCGCAGGCCGAAGTCACTGTGAAACTTGAAGAAAAAGGTCGCACCGTCATGGGCCAGAGCGCCGACGTCGACACCATGGTCGCCTCCGCCCGCGCCTATGTCTACGCGCTGAACAAACTGATCCGCAAGCGCACCCAGATGGCCCGCGAAGTCGGCCCCTGAAGCTTTAAAACTTGAATATTCCAAATTGTTCATGCTATTCCCTTGCTTTGGGAAAGGATATGGCCATGGGACTGGTTTCATTTTACCGCGACGGCGATGTGGATGATGCAGGGCGCACTTTCGAAGAAGTGCTTGCCTTTGATAACGATCAGCTTGAAGGCATTCACGATTACATCCAGTGGCTGTTTCCTCTGCCGGAACAAAGCAGTTGCGAGCCCGATGCCCCTACGCTGACCGCTGCGGATCTCGAAACATTCCGGAGCGATCCCGCGATGCAGGAAAATATGCGCCGGGCTTTCAACGTGATGTTGTCTTTCTATGGTTTTAAAGACACTGGAGAAAAAGTCGGTCTTGCGGAAAATTTCAACGACCGTTCCGACTGGCTGAGCGCTAATGACAGGGTGCATAATTTCATGCGCATTAGCAGGATTTTGCGCTCCCTCAGGATTGCCGGCCTCGAAGAAGAAGCCCAGCGCTTTTTCGGGAGGCTCGACCGGATTTATCGGCATCCCGTTGCAAGGGAACTCATCGGCGAAAAATCTTACGGCTTCTGGAAGCAACGGGTATCGGAACCCGCCCCCTAAAGCGCCGCCGTTATTTTCTCGAACACCTGATGAAACATCGCCTCGGTGAGCCGCCCGGTATTGGTGTTGTAGCGCGAGCAGTGATAACTTCCCGTCAGCGTGACGCCGTTTTTAAGTTCATGCATCCCGCCATGCGTGAATTTGAAATCCGTCATTTTGTGCCCGCACGAGCGCACCACCGCGTCGAATGAAATCTTGCCGAGCGACAGGATGATTTTCAGCTTCTTCATCCGCGCGATCTCCGCTTCCAGAAACGGCCTGCATTTGCTCATCTCCGGCCCCGTCGGCTTGTTCTCCGGCGGCACACATCTGACGGCATTTGTGATGCGGCAGTTGATAAGCGTGAGGCCGTCGTCTTTATGTTCCTGATAGACGCCCCTGGCAAAACCGAATTTCAGCAGCGTCGCGTAAAGCAGGTCGCCCGCGTAATCTCCTGTAAAAGGCCGCCCCGTGAAATTCGCCCCCCGCAGCCCCGGCGCAAGCCCGACGACGAGAAACTCCGCATCCTCCGGCCCGAAGGAAGGAACCGGCGCGTTGAACTTGCCGGGGAAGGAAACGCGGTTATCCTCGCGGAATTTTTTAAGCCGCGGACACAGATCGCAATTGGAGGAGGGGTGCTGCATGGCGGTCAAGCATAAAGCCAAATCGCCGTGCCGCCAAGTTACGAATTCGCCGCCCGCGACGGGGCATCCTCATAATCCCCGTGCTGCCCGCCGCTCTCGCGCTGGATTTCGCTCGCGAGCAGGTCAAGCTCAAGGAAATGATCGGCCTGCCTGCGCAACTCGTCCGCCACCATCGGCGGCGAGGATTTGACGGTCGACACCACGGTCACGCGCACGCCCTTGCGCTGCACCGCCTCGACCAGCTTGCGGAAGTCGCCGTCGCCGGAAAACAGCATGATATGGTCGACATGCCCGGCCAGCTCCATCATATCGACAGCGAGTTCGATATCCATGTTGCCCTTGATCTTGCGGCGCCCCTGCGAATCGACGAACTCTTTCGTCGGCTTGGTCACCATCGTATAACCGTTGTAATCCAGCCAGTCGACCAGCGGGCGGATGGGGGAGTATTCCTGGTCTTCTACCAGCGCGGTGTAATAAAATGCCCGTACAAGACGGCCTTTTTCCGCCGCCCAGTTGAGCAGCAGCTTGTAATCGATGTCGAACTCAAGCGCCTTCGCCGACGCATAAAGATTTGAGCCGTCGATGAACAGCGCCAGTTTTTCTTCTTCGTAAAAGGGGATCTTGCTCTTCTGCTTTTTAGACATTTTGTACTCTATACTCTTTGGTTATATGTTACGCAAATAGTTGCCCGTCGGAGAAGCGTTGTATATTAGGCACTTTTAATATAGGCAAGAAAAAAAACATTTCAACAAATCCCGCCGGAATTTGCATATACAATAATCGATCGGGAAAACTAACGCAATGGCTATTTCGCTTGCTTTCACAGGCAAAAATCCCTATATAGAAACCGGAATCGCACACATTAAGAGGATAACCCATGGCCCGCGTCACCGTTGAAGATTGCATCGATAAAGTCCAGAACCGTTTCGAGCTCGTTATGCTGGCCGCCCAGCGGGCGCGCAAGATCGGCTCCGGCGCCGCGCTTCTGGTCGACCGCGACAACGATAAAAACCCGGTCGTCGCCCTGCGCGAAATCGCCGATGAAAAGGTTCAGACCGCCGATCTTAAGGAAGAGCTGATCCGCAACCACCAGCGCGTTATCGAAATGGACGACAACGAAGACGTCATCGACACGATGCAGGGCGAAGCCGAATGGAGCGCCATCGCCGCCCAGAGCGCCGGCCCGGCCTTCGAGGACATCGAAGATCTTGACGATGACGAAGATGATCTCGACGCTTCGCTGGAAGATCTCGCGGGCGAAACCGCGGAAGAGAAATAATTATTTCCTGACAAAAGATTCCATAAAGGCCGGTTATCCGGCCTTTTTTTATATGATTTTCAGTATCATATAAGTTATGACATACTGGGACGCGATGATAGAACAAGCCGAACTCGTAAAACAGATCCAGACCTACAATCCCGGCCTCAAGCCGGACGTGATCGAGCGCGCCTACGATTACGCGCAGAAGATGCACGAGGGCCAGACCCGCTCCTCCGGCGAGCCTTACTATACCCACCCGGTCGAGGTTGCGGGCATCCTCGCCGACATGCGCCTTGATACCGCGACCATCGTCACCGCCATCCTGCACGACACGCTCGAAGACACCAGGGCGACTTACGATGATTTAAAGTCGTCTTTCGGCGAGGAAGTCGCAACGCTGGTCAACGGCGTCTCCAAACTGACCCGGATCGAAAGCCAGACCGTCGAGGGCAAGCAGGCGGAAAACTTCCGTAAACTCGTGCTCGCCATGTCCGAGGACGTGCGCGTACTGCTCGTCAAGCTCGCCGATCGCCTGCACAATATGCGCACGCTGCACCACATTGAAAAGCCGGAAAAGCGCCGCCGCATCGCAAGGGAAACCATCGAGATCTACGCGCCTCTCGCGGAAAGAATCGGCCTGCACAAAATTAAAGAGGAACTCGAGGATCTTTCCTTCGGCCACCTCAACCCCGAAGCGCGCGAAAGCATCACCAACCGCCTCTCCTTTCTGCGCAAGGAAGGCACCGCCATCGTCAAGACCATCATTAAAACCCTTAAGCAGGAATTCAAGGACGCCGGCATCGACGCCGACGTCACGGGGCGCGAAAAAACCCGCTATTCGATCTGGCGCAAGATGCAGCGCAAAAACGTTTCCTTCGAGCAGCTCTCCGACATCATGGCCTTCCGCGTCGTCGTCGCGAATATCGAAGAATGCTACCACGCGCTCGGCATCATCCACTCCCACTACCCGGTCGTGCCCGGCCGCTTCAAGGATTATATTTCAACGCCCAAGCCCAACGGCTACCGCTCGGTTCACACCACCGTGATCGGCCCCGAAAACCAGCGCATCGAGGTGCAGATCCGCACAACGCAAATGCACGAGGAAGCCGATCTCGGCGTCGCCGCCCACTGGGCCTACAAGGACGGCCATAAGAAAGGCGATATCAAGGACATCAAGCAATACCGCTGGATGCGCGAACTGCTCGACATTATCGAGCAGGAAGCAAGGCCCGAGGAGTTTTTGGAAAACACCAAGATGGAGCTGTTCCAGGACCAGGTGTTCGTCTTCTCGCCCAAGGGCGACCTCGTCGAATTGCCGAGCGGCGCAACGCCTATTGATTTTGCTTATGCCGTCCACTCCGCCGTCGGCGATAAATGCGTCGGCGCGAAGATCAACGGCCGCATCGCCCCGCTGAACTCGCGCCTGAGCAACGGCGACCAGGTCGAAATCATCACCGCGAAGAACCAGACGCCCTCGCCGACATGGGAGCGCTTCGTCGTCACCGGCAAGGCCCGCAGCCATATCCGCCGCTTCATCCGGATGCAGCAGCGCGGCGAATATGTAACTCTGGGTAAGGCGATGCTGGAAAAGGTTTTCCAGCAGGAAGGTTACCAGTTCACCGAAAAAGCGGTCGGCGGCATCGTCAACCAGTTCCGCGCCGAGGATATCGACGACGTCTTCGCCGGCATCGGTTCCGGCAACATCGTCGCCCGCGACGTCTTCCGCGCGATCTTCCCCGGCCATAAATCCGAAATCGCCAAAAAGCCCAGCGATTCCGAGGAAAGCGCGATCATCGGCAAAAAACCGGAAGGCGACAGGCCGCTTCCCATCAAGGGCCTCATACCCGGCATGGCGATGCATTTTGCCCGCTGCTGCCACCCGCTGCCCGGCGACCGCATCGTCGGCATCGTCACGACCGGCAAGGGCGTGACCATTCACACAATCGACTGCGACACGCTGGAAAATTTCGCCGACACGCCGGAGCGCTGGATCGACGTGTCATGGGACGAAGGCCCCGACGCGCCCGAAGCCCATGTCGGGCGGCTCGAAGTCGTCATCACCAACGAACCCGGCGCGCTGGGCACGCTTTCGACCGTGATCGGCAGGAACGGCGGCAACATCACCAATCTGAAAATCACCAGCCGCAGCCTCGATTTCTGGGACATGATGATCGACGTCTATGTCAACGACACGCGCCATCTGAACAATATCATCGCCGCCCTGCGCGCCACGCCGCAGATCGCATCCGTCGAACGGGCGCGGGGGCGGTAGGGACGTTAGCCAAGACCCGGGGCGCCGGGAGCGGCGCGAACGGCATGCCGCCATTCACGCGCGGCGGTTTGGATGGCCTCAACCCGCTCATCGAATTTCTTGCTCGCCCCGGCGCAGCCCGCGATAACGCGATCCCAGTCGATGCGCCATTGTTCGCATTGCTGGCCGTAAGGCCGGTGCGCGCTATGGCTCTCCGGCGCCAGCGCGAGAATTTGCGCCATGCCCACGATTTGAGCGGTTCGATGCGCTGTTTTCCAGTCACCGGCGCCTGCATATACGCCGCGCTCCGGTCTGGTCATGAGCGAATCCATGGCCTCGACCATGCCGTGGCGGAATTCAAACTCGACCTCGCCGCGAAAATCCCAGACGGCCTTTCCGTTGTTGTGAAGAAGATCAAACGCGCTCATCAGCAGATACGCGGCGACCGTATCGCTCAGCGCCGCGCTCGACAGGATTTGCGCAATTTTTATAGTCGGAGCCATTCCTTCTGCATCCCCGGCAGAGAATTGCTGGTATTTTGTCTTGAAAATATCAAAAGCTCTTTCAACGCGCTCATTCTGCGGCAACCCGCTTTCGGCAAATTCCATGGTCTTTCCCCTTTACATATGGATTTATCGTATCTTATTCCATAAGATAAAGAAAACAAGGAAAAAATGTTTGGTTTTTAGTGTTTGGTTATATAAATCACTAACCGCTAAACGTTAAATCACCAATCACTATGGCCATTCTAGGACGCAGCAAACCACCGGGTACATTAAAAAAAGTCAGGGAATCCGTATGGCCCTCGATGGGCTGGAAACGCGCCTTCCACTATTACCGCCACCGCGTGTTCCGCACCGGGGATTCCACCTATAAAATCACCGCGGGCCTCGCCTCTGGCGTCGCCGCCTCGTGGTCGCCCTTCATGGGCACGCATTTCTTTCAGGCCGTATTCCTCGCCTGGCTGCTGCGCGCCAATATGCTGGCGGGCTTTATCGGCACCGCCTTCGGCAACCCGTGGACCTTCCCCTTCATGTACTGGGCAAGTTACAAGCTGGGCGTGGCGGTGTGCGGCTTGTTCGGGATGGCCGATCTGGTCGCGCTGCCGCCCGCGATTAATTTTGCATATTTTCTTGACCGGCCTTGGGAATTCCTGAAATTCCTGTTCGGCCAGCCGTCAAAGCTGCTGCTGCCGCTTACCCTCGGCGGCTACCTGTGGGGCCTCATATTCTGGCCGCTCTCCTATGCCGTTTTATACTACCCGGTCCGCGCCGCCCGCGCCGCCTATCAGGCGCAAAAATCCCGCCGCATTGCGCAAAAGAAAGCGAAGGAAAAACCGCTGCCGTAAAATGGCGCTGGCCCGCCCACGGCGAATGCCCTATATTTTCACGATATGTCGGCAAAATGTGCTGGCCAAGCCCGCCGGTTTTCACTAAAAGGCTTTATGGCGAATGAAATGCAGATAAACGAAGAGTCACAGGCAATTTCCGGGCAGGAACAGGAACAGCAAAAACCCCACGAGCCGCCATTGACGGCTCGCGAGGAATGGGCTGAATTTTTCAGGACCGCAATGATCGCGGTCGTCCTTGCGCTCATCATCCGCACCTTCCTGTTCGAGCCGTTCAATATCCCCTCGGGTTCGATGAAACCGACGCTGGAAGTCGGCGATTATCTGTTCGTCTACAAGCCCGCTTACGGCTTTTCCCGCTACTCCTTCCCTTTCGGCCTTGCCCCCATCGAAGGGCGCATCTGGAACGGCGGCAGGGAACCGCAGCGCGGCGATGTCATCGTCTTCAAGCTCCCGAGCAATCCCTCGATTGATTACATCAAGCGCATCGTCGGCCTTCCCGGCGATAGCGTACAGGTCATCAACGGCCAGCTCTACATCAACCATCAGAAAGTCGAACGCGAATTCGTCCGCATGGTCGAAGTCGAGGAGGGCGGCGGCAAGGCGATGACGACCCAATATATCGAGACGCTTCCCGGCGGCATCCTCCACCCGATCTATGAAGAAGGGGACGACCGCCCGCTCGACAACACCGAGGAATACGTGGTGCCCGAAGGCCGCTATTTCGCGATGGGCGATAACCGCGATAATTCGCAGGATAGCCGCGTGACCAATCTGGTCGGCTATATCCCGTTAGAGAATATCGTCGGCAGGGCCTCGTTCATCTTTTTCTCGACCAACGGCTACGCGAACCTCGCCGAGGTCTGGAAATGGCCTTTCACCATCCGCTATGAGCGCCTGTTCGATGCCATCGGCCCCGTCAGGCCGCTTGACGTTCCTGAGCAAAATAAGCTAGAAATTCCAGCACAATAAGCTGAATCAGACGTCATACCCGCCCCCGCCATGCGGGGACAGGCATGACGTCCTTAAAAGGACGTATGTTATGAGCGAAGATCTACTGCGGGATCTGCAGGACAGTATTGAATATCACTTCAAGGACCGCGAGTTGCTGCGGCGCGCGCTGACCCATTCCAGCACCGGCGCCGAGAAAAATTACGAGCGCCTTGAATTCCTTGGCGACCGCGTCGTCGGCCTTGTCGTCGCCGATATATTGCTCGCCACTTTCCCCGATGAAAGCGAAGGCGATCTCGCGAAACGCCATGCGGCGCTGGTGCAGGGCAAGATGCTCGCAAAGCTTGCCCGTCTTGTGAAGCTGGGGGATGCCATGCAGCTCTCCGATGCCGAGCGCGCCGCCGGCGGCTCCGAAAACGACAACATTCTGGCCGACGGCCTGGAAGGGGTGATCGGCGCGCTTTATCTCGATGGCGGCCTCGGTCCCTCTATAAAAATGGTCACCCGTCTCTGGGGCAATTCCATACATATAATGAAGGCGCCGCCGCAGGACCCGAAAACCGCGTTGCAGGAATGGGCGCAGGCGAGAGCCTTGCCGCTGCCCGTTTACGAGCTTGCCGGTAAGGAAGGCCCCGATCACGCTCCGACCTTTGAAATCAAAGTGACCGTCTCCGGCTTCCCGCCGTGGAGTTCTAAAGGCGCCTCGCGCCGCAAGGCGGAAAAGGAAGCGGCGGGAATGCTGCTTGCGCACCTCAAAGAAATGGAATCCTGATGCAGCGCTGCGGTTTTGTTGCGATCCTCGGCGCGCCCAACGCGGGCAAGTCAACGCTCATCAATGAATGGGTCGGCGGCAAGGTTACTATAGTCTCCGAAAAAGTGCAGACCACGCGCACCCTCGTGCGCGGCATTACGGTTTCCGGTGAAAGCCAGATTGTTTTCATCGACACGCCCGGAATTTTCCGCCCGAGCCTGCGGCTGGAAAAAGCGATGGTCGCCGCCGCATGGCAGGGCGAGTCCGAAGCCGACCTGACCGTTCTCGTGGTCGACGCCTCCCGCAAAAAAATTGACAAGGACACGGCGGAGATCATCGAACGGCTCGCGGCGCAAAAAGACGAACGGCCCCGCGTGCTGCTCCTCAACAAGGTCGACAAGGCGGATAAAACAAATCTTCTTGCGCTCACTAAAACCCTCAACGATAAACTCGATTTTGCCGCGACTTTTATGGTCTCCGCGCTTAAAAACGATGGCCTCGGCGATGTGCTGGGCTGGCTTGCGGAGAAGCTGCCGGAAGGGCCGTGGCACTTCCCCGGGGATGACATCAGCGACATGCCGATGCGCCTGCTCGCCGCCGAAATCACCCGCGAAAAACTCTTTCGCGCGCTGTATCAGGAACTCCCTTACGCGCTCGCGGTGGAAACGGAAACCTGGGAAGACTTCGACAACGGCAGCGTCAAAATCAGCCAGGTGATTTATGTCGCGCGCGACAGCCACAAAGCGATCGTGTTAGGGAAGGGCGGCGCGCAGATCCGCGAAATCGGCGAAGCGTCGCGCGTTGAACTTGAAGAAATTCTCGAGACGCGCATTCACTTAAAACTTTTCGTAAAAGTTCAGGAAAACTGGGCCGACGATCCGGAAAAATATCGTCTGTGGGGGCTGGATTACTCCGCGTGAACATGCTTATATACCGCCGTGGTTCACAAAAAAGAAAAAGGAAAAAGAACCACGAACTGAACAGGGATGAAATTTTGTGGATAATAAAAAACTTTTGCCGCTTTGAGTCTGGCGTAAAAACAAGACCCTGTTAGAGTAACTTCCATACGAACACAGTAACGGTTTTTCTTTTCGAGATCAGGGCCTTAACCCTGTATTGTTTTTTGTGTGTGGCATTTAATTCTGCGAGGTAAGTAAGTATGAGCTGGACCGATGAACGTGTCGCCCTTTTGAAGAAAATGTGGGGCGAAGGCAAAACCGCGGCCGAGATCGCAAAGGAACTCGGCGGCGTGACGAGAAACGCGGTTATCGGGAAGGCGCATCGCCTGAAACTCTCGAACCGTCTTTCCCCGATCCAGCAGAACAATAAAAAACCCGCCGGCAAAACCGCCGAGGAAAAGCAGCCGCCGAAACGGGCCGCGAACGATGTCGCCATTCTCGACAAGAACATCAAGGGCGTCGACCTCGCCGAACTCAAGGACAAGATGTGCCGCTGGCCTATTGGTGATCCCAAGGATGACGATTTCCGCTTCTGCGGCTTCTCGTCCGTTGCGGGCCTGCCCTATTGCGGTGAACACGCGAAAGTCGCCTATCAGGCCGCCACGCGCAGCCGCGTCCTCCATGCCGAGGATTTCGAGGAGAAGGAACGCGTCGACCGCGACGCGGACGAGGATATCAAGGAAGCCGCCGCCGGCTGATCCGTCCTCCGAACCCAGATACAAAAGCCGCCATCAGGCGGCTTTTTATTTAATTTAACCGCCAAGACGCAAAAACGCCAAGTTTGTATTCTTGGCGTCTTTGTGTCTTGGCGGTTAAATTTTCTTATTCTTATCCGACAATGCGAAAACTGACGACCTCGCGCCCCTTGGGCACGCTGCGGAATGTCATGACAAGCCGCTGCCCGGTTTGCAGCTCGGAAATGCTGTGCCGCTCAAGACAGCTTTTATGAATGAACACATCCTTCATGCCGTCATCGGGCGTGACGAAACCGAAACCCTGCTCCGGCTTGTACCATTTGACGATGCCGCCCATCTCATGAATCTGCCCGATGTCGGTATTCGTGAACGCGCTCGCGGCAATGCCCTGCGGCAAAATCCCCGCGTCGAGCACTTCGATGATCTCTTTGACATGCGCGCCTTTTTCGCCGTATTCGATATCGCAGATCAGGCAGGCGCCTTCGCCGATCGCCTGCACACCCGCGCGCTGCAGCGTCGTGATGTGAAAGAAGGCGTCGACATTCTCGCGATCCGCCGGGTTGACAAAGCCAAACCCCTTCGGCCCGTTGAACCATTTAAGCCGCGCCTTGACGGGCGCCATGCCGGTAGCGGGAGCTTTTCCTTCTGCGCCTGTATCGCTCTGAACCCGTTCCAAATAGCAGTTCCCGGTTCTGAAAATAAATGTACGGGTTTAAATAGCGCCCGGCGCCAAACCCGACGCTGAGAAAAATACACATTTTGCGTGTAAAAATCTAGTACTTAATTTATGGTTATATTAGAAATTACTATTAGATTTCATATGTATGCTTGTACGGATACTATTTGCATGGTCAAATTACGAAGGCTGCACTACGCTATACTTTCGGCCGGCATTATTTTCTGTTTTGCATTTGCAAGTATAAATAATAAGGAAAACCCCTCATGCCCGTAACGCAGGAAAAACGAAATCCGCAATGGCCGTGGCTCGCAAAATATCCCGCCGCCGTGAAATGGGACGCGCCGATGCCCGCCGCCCCGGTCTTTTCGATTCTTGAGCAAACCGTGCGCGATTATCCGCAAAACCCGGCCTTCGATTTCCTCGGCAAAAAATGGAACTGGAAACAGATCGGCGCGCTCGTAAACCGCATGGCGAAGGGCCTGCAACAGGCGGGCGTTGGTAAAGACAGCAGGGTAGGGCTCTTCCTCCCCAATTGCCCCTATTTCCTGATCGCCTATTACGCGGTCCTGCGCGCGGGCGGCACGGTCGTGAACTTCAACCCGCTTTACGCCGAGCGCGAAATCGCGCACCAGATCGAAGACAGCGCAATCGACCTGATGATTACCCTCGACCTTGAACTCGTCTACGGCAAAATGCGCAAGATGCTGGGTGAAACCCGCCTTAAAAAAGTGATCGTTTGTGGCTTCACCGACGTGCTGCCCTTTCCCAAAAACCTGCTCTTTCGGCTGGCGAAGAGCGGGGAGATCGCAAAACCGGACGCTCCCGGCCGCCTGATTTTTTTCCGCGATTTAATCGCGAATGACGGCAACCCCGCGCCGGTCGAAATTAACCCGGCCAACGATGTCGCCGTGATCCAGTATACCGGCGGCACGACCGGCGTCCCCAAGGGCGCGATGCTGACCCACGTCAATATCCTGGCTAACATCGAGCAGGCCGTCCTCTGGTTCCACGAAGCAAAACCGGGCCGTGAAAAAATGATGGGCGTCATCCCCTTTTTCCACGTTTTCGCGATGACCGCCGTGATGAATCTCGCGGTGCGGCTCGCGTTTGAAATCATCGCCCTGCCGCGCTTTGATCTTGACCAGACTTTGAAAGTCATCGACCGCAAAAAACCGCATTATTTCCCCGCGGTCCCCGCCATCTATAATGCCATCAACAACCACCCGCATTTGGGCCGCTACGATCTCAAATCCCTCAAATACTGCATCTCCGGCGGCGCGCCGCTCCCGGTCGAGGTCAAAAAAGCGTTCGAGAAAAACACCGGCTGCGTCGTCGTCGAAGGCTACGGCCTCACCGAAACCGCGCCCGTCGTCTGCATCAATCCGATTATCGGCGAAAACAAGCCCGGCTCCATCGGCATGCCCGTCCCCGGCGCCATCGTCGAACTTCTCGACCCGGAAACCGGCAATCCGGTGGCCCCCGGCGAACCCGGCGAGCTCTGCGTGCGCGGCCCGCAGGTGATGAAAGGCTATCTGAACAGGGAAGACGAAACCGCGAAAACCATGACAGCTAGCGGCCTGCTGCGCACCGGCGACATCGCGCGCATGGACGCGGACGGCTATTTCTTCATCGTCGACCGCATCAAGGATCTCATTATCACCAACGGCTACAACATCTACCCCCGTCATGTCGAGGAAGCGATCTACCTGCACCCGGACGTCGAGGAATGCATCGTCGCCGGCATCCCGGATGAGGCGCGCGGCGAAATCGCCAAAGCCTGGATCAAACCCAAAGCGGGCCGCGACATAAGCGCCGACGCCCTGCGCGAATTCCTCAGGGACAAAATCTCCAAAATCGAAATCCCCCGCCAGATCGAAATCCGCCGCGACCCCCTCCCCAAAACCATGATCGGCAAACTCTCCCGCAAGGACATTCTCGCGGAGGAAAAGAAGAGGGCGGAGAAACCGGAGTGACCTGCTTTCTCTCCCTTCCTTCCTCCTCCGCCGTCATCCCGGCGACCTGTCCGCCGAAGCCTTGGCGAAGGCGGAAAGCCGGGATCCGGTTGGGCCGTCACAAAGAATTTTTTCACCACGAAAACACGAAAGACACGAAAAAACGCCGTATAAACACCGCGAGAATATTCATACTTCTATCGCTATTGCTACTCATAAATCCCGTCAGACCTGGACACGCCTACACTCAATGCAGTTATGACGATTACCAATCCCTCGAAGACTCTTTCAATAGCTACGATGTGGTTCTGCTGGGAAAGCCGCAAAAGTCAATTGAACCTATTTTTTATGAAGTCGAAATAGTTGAGCTTTATAAAGGCCCTGAAAATTTGCTTAAAGAGAAATTGCCATTTCAATTTCTACACTGGGAACACACTCAACTTTATTCCGAACTTTTTATTTTTGGCAATATTGTTGAGATTAATCAGAAAATTGGAAAAATCATTCGCTCGCCGAAATGCGGTCATAGCAGACCGACTGTTGAAGCCTATAAAGAATGGGCTAAAAAGCGTGAGAAAAAAAAGGTTGAGCGCAATGAAAAATACAAGGCCGTATACGGTAATGACATGGTATTTTGGGGAAAAGTATCTTCAGTAACGCACCATGAATCGGAGAAATACCCCCCTTTAACATCAAGAATAGCATTTCAGATAATAGAGTGGTTTGACGGGAATGACGCCTTGGCAACATCAAGCACTATTATCGTAGATGTAAAAAATTGTGGCCGTGTGTATCGTGAAGGCGAAGAACATTTTATCTACGCTCAAGTCAAGGATGGCATTGTCACGGCCAATTGTACGAGCATAAATGTCAGAAACATCATTACAGAAGAAGAACTAAGAGAATTGAGCAAATCGAAAACTCCGTGATCTCCATGTTAAGGGAAAACTGGGACAGTTTATATTAAACCGCCACGACGCCACGTTCGCCACGATGCCGTGGCGTCCTTGGCGTCGTGGCGGTTTAAAACTTATGCGGCGAAAGAATGACTGTTTTCCCCTTCGTGTTTTCGTGCTTTCGTGGTGAAAGGTTCTTTTTAAAACCCGAACCGGATCCCGGCTTTCCGCCTTCGCCAAGGCTTCGGCGGACAGGTCGCCGGGATGACACCGGATCTTCTCCGTGTCCTCTGTGCGCTCTGTGGTGAAAATTATTTTTTCTTAACCACCAAGACACAAAGACACCAGGTTTTCAGGCGCGCGCCTTGCGCTTTTATTCTTCCTTCTTGGTGCCTTTGTGTCTTGGTGGTTATCACCCTTCATAACCGCGCAGCTTGCCGCCGTATCCGCCGTGGTTAAAAATTTGCCCCCGCCATCCGCTTCTGCTATAGTGATTTTGCAAGGCGCACGAAGTGCGCCTTTTTTCATGAACGCAGCAAAGGGCCACCCCCCGCCCCCCCTGCCGAAAACCGGCGACCGGACTGATAAGGAGACATAATCCGCCCGCGGAAAATAAAATGACGAACGAAAAGAAGGACGGTAATTTTCTCTTTGGGATCAAGGCGCTGACTGCAATAACGAGATTAAAAAACTCTGCGTCTCTGCGCCTCTGCGGTTTTAAAAACTTACTTACACGCGGGAGAATAAATGGATTCCCGCCTGCGCGGGAATGACTTCGGATAGGGGGGCTTTCGTGCCTTATTCGTGTCCTTATTTGTGTGTATTCGTGGTAAAAAACTTTTCCTTCTTCGCACCTTCGCGTCTTCGCGGTAAAAATACTTTCCCGCTTTCGCGGGGAAGACAGCAGAGAAACTCCGTGTCCTCTGTGCCTCTGTGGTGAAAAAGAACCCTAAACCAGCCCGTGCTTCTTCGCCTCGGCGCTTCTCTTCTGCGCTCCCTGCGCAAAGCGCAGCGCCTCGCCCGCATACGCCGCTTTCTGCGACCGCGTCTGCGCCATCATCGCCTGCAGCGCCTCGTCCATTTTGCCGTCCGCATTGGCGCGGATGGCTTCCTGCAGGGCAGGAGCCTTGTCCAGCAGCGCCAGCTTGGCATCCTTCTGCGCGATCCCTTTCGCGAAAACCTGCTTCATCGCTTCCTTGCCAAGGCACGCGAAAATATCGGTCCGCACCCAGTTGGGCGTCCGCGGCAGCCCCTGCAGCTTCATGACCCGCTCTAGATCGAAACAGCGCCGCATCTGGTAAGCCTCGGCATCGACCCATGCCCACACCAGCTCGTGCGGTTCATCGATGCGCATTTTGCCCGCCTGCTTGCGCGATGCTTCCACGAGGCTCTCCAGCGGCATGCCCGGATCATGATCGAGCCTCGCGCCGAACGCGAGCAATATGCCCGCCTTGACTTTCCCGCCCTCGGCGGAAGCGTAGCCGTCGAACCGGTCAAGGAATCTCTCCATATGCTTGCCGATGATCGAGCGCTCAAAACTGAACTGGTGATGCTCGCGCTCTAAAAACTTCATGAACGTGATGTAAAGCTGGCAAAGATCGATCTTGTCCATATGCGCCAGCATGGGATGCCGCAGCCCGCCCGACAAATCCTCCTCGCTGCGGTCGCCCCCGCGCAGCGTGTTGGGCAGCGGCTGCCCGGCAAAAGCCTGGTTGAGGGCGTTCGCGATCCGCACATTCTTGTGCCGCTCGTACAGCGCCTCGTCGAGTACAAGCTCGATATTGATCCCGTACAGCGGCACTTCCTCCATGAGCTGCGCGAGCTGATAGGCGCTGTCGGCTTCGCGCAGGTCGAGAAGCTTGGGCGTACTGGCAAGGATAAAGGAATCGTCCTGATAACCGCCGCATTCTATCGGCAGCGGGGAAACGGGGATCAGCGACAGGAAGCGCTTTTCGCTCACTTCCATCTTCTCAAGGCTGTCCAGTACGTCGTTGATGCAGTAATAAAGAACCATTGATAAGGCCCGCGCTAGCCGCGCAGTTGCCCCCCCGTTTTGCTTGCGATGCTGTCGATGACGCGTTTGGCGAGGGCTTCGATCTCGGCGTCGGTCAGCGTCTTGCCGGTCTGTTGCAAAATGACATTGATCGCAACCGACTTCTTGCCCTCATCGACTCCCTTGCCTTTATAAACGTCAAAGATCTCGACATGGCTGATAAGATTTTTATCCGCGCCCGCCGCCGCCTTGACCAGAACCTCGGCCTCGATTTTGTCATCGACGATGAACGCGAAATCCCGCTCTATCGGCTGTAGCGGCGAAAGAGCCAGCAGTGGCTTGGCCGTCCCCGCTTTTTTCTTCGCCTGCGGGATATTGTTCAGGAACACTTCAAAAGCGCAGATATTTTCCCTGATGCCCATCTGGTCAAGCAGGGCAGGGTGTAATTCACCAAAGCGCGCAATCACATTCGGCCCGAGCCTGAATACGCCCGAGCGCCCCGGATGATACCAGCCCGGCGCGTCGCGTGTGACCTGAAGGCTTTTGGAAGGCCCGCCGCAGGCTTCCAGCACCGCGAGCGCATCGGCCTTGACGTCGAATGTATCTGCTGTCCGGTCTGCTTCCGCGCCCGACCAGTGCCTTGGCCCTTTGGCCCCGCAGCGCACGCCCGCGGCAATCGCCGCCTGCCCGTCGGGTTTTGATGTAGCGAACGCGGGCCCCACTTCAAAAAGCGCGCTGCGCGGATAGCCCCTGTCCCTGTTTTTCCCGGCGGCCTCGATCAGGTTCGGCAGCAGCGACGGGCGCATCTGGTCAAGCTCGGCATTGATCGGGTTAAGGATCTTAAGCTGCGCCGCCGCCTGCGTTTCCTGCGCGCCGAACCTGTCGGCCATCTCGCGCCCCATGAACGACCATGTCACGCACTCATTCATGCCGCGGCTCGCCAGCATCGCCCGCGCCTTGCGCGCCCGCGCCATCGCCGCCGTCTCCGCGTTCGCGGTCACGGCCGTAAGCTTCGGCATGCTCGCCGCTTGGATGTTATCGAACCCGTATATGCGCGTGACTTCCTCGACAAGGTCCGCGCGGCCCTCTATATCCCCGCGCCACGACGGCGGCTGAACTTTAGCGTCCTTGACCTCGAAACCGAGTCTTTCAAGGATGGCGGCTTGCGTCTTCGCGTCAATGTCGATGCCGGCAAGCTGCTTCGTATACGAAGGATCGAAATCGACGGAACGTTTCCACTCCGGAACGCTTCCCGCCTGCACGGTTTCGCTCGCTTCGCCGCCGCACAGCTCGATAATCATGCGCGTTGCAACTTCCGTCGCCGGAACGGCGAAAGCGGGATCGACGCCGCGCTCGAACCGGTAGCGCGCGTCCGAAGAAACCTGCAGCGCCCTTCCGGTGCGCGCCGTGCGCAACGGATCGAAATAGGCAACCTCCAGATAAACATTCGTCGTGCCGTCCGTGCAGCCGGTCGCCGTTCCGCCGACCACGCCGCCAAGCCCGAGCACGCCGCTGTCATCGCACACCACGGTCATGAAATCGTCCAGCTCGTAAGTCTTGTCGTTCAGCGCGGCGAGCGTCTCGCCCTTCCTCGCAAGCCGCACATGGATATCGCCCTTGATCTTGCCGGCATCGAATACATGCAAAGGCCGCCCGAGCCCGACCGAAATGTAATTGGTGATATCGACCAGCGCCGAAATCGGCCGCAGCCCGATGGCTTTAAGGCGGTTCTGCAGCCACTCCGGCGAGGGCCCGTTCTTGACGCCCTTGATATAGCGCCCGATAAACAGCGGGCAGGCCTCTTCCGCTTGCAGCTTCACGCCCACCGGCGACCTGAATGTTCCTTTCACCGGCGATGTATCAAGATCCTTAAGCCTGCCCATTCCCGCCGCCGCAAGGTCGCGGGCGATCCCGCGCACCCCCGTGCAGTCCGCCCGGTTGGGCGTCAGCCCGATTTCGATCACCGGGTCGTCCATGCCGTATAATGAGGCAAACGGCGTGCCCAGCGCGGGGTCGCGGTCCGTGACGTCGATAATGCCGTCATGCTCGTCGGACAGGCCCATCTCGCGCTCGGACACCAGCATCCCGTTGGATTCCTGTCCCCGGATCACGCCCTTTTTCAGCGTCATCCCCGTGCCGGGAATAAAGCTGCCCGCGGGCGCGAAAACGCCCTTCATGCCCGCGCGCGCGTTCGGCGCGCCGCACACGACCTGAAGTTTCTCCTTGCCGGTATCGACGATGCACACCCGCAGCCGGTCGGCGTCCGGATGCTTTTCCGCCTTCTCGACATAGGCGATCTTGAAATCTTCATATATTTTGGCGCGGTCCTGCACCCCCTCGACCTCAAGGCCGATGGCTGTAAGCTTGTCGGCGATCTCCCGCAGGGAAGCCGTTGTTTCCAGATGGTCTTTCAGCCAGTTCAGGGTAAATTTCATAATATGAGCTCGTTCGTGCAGCAACCCAATTTGTACCGATTATGTACGGTAAATCAGCCGGAAGGCCAAGGAAATTATACCCGGCTTATACGCAAGAAAAAGGGCAAAAACCGCCCAAAACAGCTATATTGCATAAAATTTTAAAATTTTATTAATAATATGTATAATATTATTATAGGGTAGCAATTTAAGCGCGGTAATTGATAAGGCGGTTATTATGGCGGGCGGATTTATGAGTATGTTTAATGAGGTAGCCAGAATAGCTCAGGCTGGCTCTGGTTTGCTGGGAGCTATCGGTGGCCCCGGGGGAGGCGCCGCGCGCGATACTGCGGGCGTTGCGCGCGACGGCGCCGCCGGCGCCGGCGCGTTGAGCCGTGGCGCGGCAGCCTTGGGCAGAGGCGACATTGCAGGCGTAATTAATGCCGCAACCTCCGGCGCGCAAGCGGCCGGAAGGGCGACACAAAAAATTGGAAAACATATTGGCGGCGATGACGATGAACGCTACCCGGGAAGACGTCCCGGCGAGCCGGTCATCATCAACGGCGATGGCAGGCAAGGACAGCCCGGCGGACCGGTCGTAATCAATCCGTCAGGAGGGCAGGATCCCCGCTATCCCCGTCAGGCCGAACAACCCGAAATCGCGGCCCGCCGGGTCGATCCCCGGCAGGAGCCTCAGGTCGAAATAACTTCACGCAGATCCACCCCGGTAAATCCCGACGCGGACGATCTGCGGGTTTTGCAACAGGCGCGAATGGATGAACAACGGCGCTGGGCCGCGCCCGAACAACGGGTGGCGGCGGCGCCCGAGCGGGCAGCCCCGCCCGAGCAGCGCGTCGCCGCGGCCGCGCCGGAACAACAGCAACAGGTAGCGGCGGCGCCCGCCCGCCACTTTATCGACGGCGGCGAACAGATGAAAGACATACAGGCCCATCTCAAGCTGGCCGGGCTTTACGATCTCGGGATCGACGGCATCAGCGGCGACGGCACGAAGACGGAAGCCGGCATTGGCGAATTTCTTGAAACGCGCGGTCTTGAGGGCATCAATCCGCGGGACAATCAGGCCGTGCTGGCCGCCCTGCAAAACGATCCGCAAATCCAGCAGCGCATGGCGGCAGTCGTCGGGCAGGGCATGCAGGCCGATGACAGTCTTTCAAGGGCGGTGCAGACCATTGTTAACGCTGACGTTGACGGCGATATCGGCGAAAAAACCGCAGCGGCCTACGCGGAATACGCTGCGGACCACACGGTCCATTCTGTGGCGGATGCCGCGCCGACGGCGGCGCCCGGCGGTTTCAGAGTTGGCGAGGGGCCTGCGATAGCGGCCCATCATAATGACCGGGCCGAGATGCTGGCGCAGGCGGGTTTCGACTTCCCGACCGCAACAGGCCCCGTCGCGCGCGTCGATGGAACCCAAATCGGCGCTATCGCGCAGGGCGGACGTCTTGAAACGCCGGCACAGACGCAAACAGTGGAAGCGGAAAATACCGCGACGCGCGTGCAGACAGTCTCTCCTGACGCTTTCAGGGTCTAGAGCGGCAGCACATGCATACTGAAATTCAGTTTCACGCCGATATCCTTGTATAGGCTCTGCGCCGCCGCGTTGTTCTGTTCGGCGAGCCAGTAAATGCGCGGCCATCCCTGCGTTTTCCCGGCTTCAGCGAGTCTCATGACCAGCGCGCGCGCGATCCCCTTGCGCCGGTGCGCGGGATCGACATAAACGTCCTGCATGTAGCACACGGGATTGATATGCCCGGTGACCGGATGCACGATGTAATGCAAAAGCCCCGCCATCGCCCCGCCGCAGCGCGCGCCAAAGCCATGCACCGGAAAGGCGGGATCGATCAGCCGCCGCCATGTCTCCGCCGTAACGGCTTCATTGAGATGCCCCTGGTTGTTGCCGTTCCACAGCGGCAGCCATTGCTCAAAATCGTTCGCGCCGAGAGGAGAAATTACGGGAGAAGATGCTTTCATGCAGGGAATGATAGCCGCGCCGGCAAACCCCCGCAATAGCTATCGAACGGCGAAAGCCGGGCTGGCGGCGATGGCGGCGCGGATGGACTCAAAGCGTGCCGGCTCGATCTTGCCGCTCGTTTCCCGGTCCTTCAGATAAAATGTATCGACCGCCTTGTGGCCGTAAACCGTGATCTTGGCGCGGCGCAGGTCAAGACCAAGCTCATTGAAAATCCGCGCGAGTTCGTAGAGCAGTTTCGGGCGGTCATAGGTTTCAATTTCAAGCACGGTATTATGCGCGCTTGCCGCGTTGTTGAATTTGATCTCAAGCTGAAGCGGATAGGCGGCGCGGTATTTAGAACTCGCCTTCAGGCGTCCCAGCTCCTGCCCGATATCCGTCCTGTCTTCCAGGGCCGCAAGAATTCTTTCGCGCAGTATTCCGAAATCGTCCTCGCTGTAGGGATTGCTGCCCGAATTGCGCACCGTGAAACTGTCGGCCGCAATCGCGGGGTCGCCTCCGATGGTCCGGATTTTCGCGTCGACGATATTGCCGCCGCCAAGACCGATGACGCCGGTCAGTTTTTCAAACAGCTTCGTCCGGTCGGGCGTGAAAACGGATATGACGGTGACGCCGCGCGTCGCGTCGTTGTGGATGTCGATGAGCGTCTCTCCGTTCCGGTATCCATCAGGCAGGGCGATCTCCGGCGCGGATTTCAGTTCCCGCTCGTGCATGAAAATCTGCGCGTTCTCATAAAGATGCTCGATGCTCGCCGCCTTGTTCCAGTTCCATCGCCCCGGCCCGACGCCCATGATGTCCGCCGTGGTCAGTATCGCGAGCAGGTCAAGATGCTTCTCCGACGGTATCGAGGCGGTGAACTGCTCCATCGTCGCCTGATCGTCGGCGTCGCGGTGAAAAGCCGTCTGCGAGAGCAGCAAATGGTTCCTGACCAGCCATGAAACCGCTTGCGTTTCATCCTGGCTAAGGCCAAGCCGGGGACAAATATCCAGCGCATAGTCAGCGCCAAGTTCCTCATGCCTGCCGTTCATCCCCTTGCATACATCGTGCAGCAGGATCGCCGTATAAAGTACGCGCCGCTCCGGTTCTTCCATTCCCTTGAACAGGCGGTTTGCAAGCGGGCAGGAAATCGTCCCTGCTTCCAGTTCCCGCATTTTTGAGACGCAGTTAAAGATATGCTCATCCACCGTGAATTCGTGATAGGGATCGAACTGCATCAGCATGTCGATATGCGAAAACGCCGGGATGAAATGTTGCAAAAGCCCCGTCTCCTGCATCTGCCGCAGCAGGCGCGAATTGTTTTCTTTATCGCACAGGATGGCAAGAAAACATCCGGTTGGCTTCGGCATCGTCCCGCACCGCGGAAATCGCTGCGGCATTCGCCCTGATCGCCTTCAGCGCCGAGTGGTGAAGCGTCAGCCCTTTATGGGCCGCTTCATGAAATATCCCAAGCATCGCCGCCGGATCGTTCTCCGGCGTTCCTGTCTTGAAGCGGACTTGACCGCCCCGGTTTTGAAATCCATTTTCTTCGCGCCAGCGCGGGCCGATCCATCCTTTGATCCCCTTGCCGCGGTCTTCGACGGCGGCGGCAATGATATTCGTGAAAAATCCGATCTCGCGCGTGTGGCGGAAATATTGCCGCATGAAGCTCTCGACGCTCTACGGTTCGCGTCCCGGCCTGCTTGCGTTATAGGAGGCGATAAAGTCCCCCAGATATTCCGCGGCAAGGACCTCTTCGGGACGGCCCAGCAGCGCATGCAGATGGCTTCGCGCCGTTATCAGAAAATCATGCGCTTCGCCGATGCGACGCTTTTCCTCAAGGGACAGAAATCCTCTTTCGACAAGGCAATCCAGATCGCCGCAGCCGAACACCGCGCCCGCGATCCACAAAACTGTTTGATAATCGCGCAGGCCGCCTTTGCCCTCCTTGATGTCGGGATGAAGCATATAGCGTGAATCGCCTTTTTTGTTAAGCCGGGTTTCGCGCTCTTTTTTCTTGTCTTCAAAATATTGCCCTCCCGCGCTTCGCAATCCCGCCATGGCTTTATCGAGCGCGGATGCCAGTTTACGCTCCCCCCACAGATAGCGGCGGTCGATCAGCGATGTCCAGATCGTGTGGTCTTTTTTTGCCCGGATCTTGCACTCGGCGGCTGTGCGAATGCAGACCCCCGAATTTTTGAAACCCGCATCGGTCAGCGCATTGGAAAATTTCGTGTTGGCTTCTTCAAGCCCCTCCGGCAGCTTATCTGGCCTGAGCACCAGCAGGTCAATATCTGAGCAGGGATAAACCTCTCGCCGCCCGTTGCCGCCGGTATAGACCAGCGCAATGTCGTCCTTATAAGCCCCCAGATAATGCGCCGCGAAAATCTCAACCTGCCGGTCGGTGAGATCGCTGAGCGCCCGGATCAGCTCCGGCCCGGAAAGCTCCCCGCGGCGGAATTTTTCCAGCACGGCGTCCCGCCCGCTCTTGAGTGCGGCCTTGATGCGCGGCATTTTTCCTTCGCGCAGCGCCTCTGTAAGCTCTTCAAAATCCATAGAAAACTTAAGCCTGCCATAGGGTTTCCGGCAGCTATAATAGCGAAAATCACAGTATTATGCAAATTAAAAGAAAGGGTTTCACCACAGAGCGCACAGAGGACACAGAGGTTTCACAGAGAAATAATAAAAAATCTCCGTGTCTTCTCTGTGATCTCTGTGCGCTCTGTGGTGAAAAAAGCCTTCCGGCGCGCCGGATTTTTTATTAGTTCGTTTGCGGAAATAAAAAACGCGCGTTTGAACTTCCTGTTTTTAAAGAAAATTCTTTTAGTTCGTTTTTTGCCGCCTGCTTTCGCCGCGATAAAAAAGGCGCACAAAGTGCGCCTGCGAATTCACTATAGCAGAAATGAAATGACAGCGGCAATTTAACCACGGCGGACACGGCGATCACGGCGGTTTTATTCTTCGCCGTGTGCGCCGTGATCGCCGTGGTTAAAAGGATTTTCACTACAGAGAACACAGAGGTCGCAGGGAAGAACAAGGCCAAGGCTTACCCGCCCGTCGCCCGGTTCGGCCTGTCCAGCGGGTCAAACCCGTAATGATCGAGCCAGCGCGTATCGCTCTCAAAGAACGTCCGCAAATCCGGGATACCGTATTTAAGCATCGCGATCCGCTCGATCCCCATGCCGAAGGCGAAGCCCTGGTATTTGCCGGGGTCGATGCCGCAATTGCGCAACACGTTCGGATGCACCATGCCGCAGCCCAGAATCTCGAGCCAGTCATCGCCCGCGCCGATCTTGAGCCCGCCATCCTTGCGCGAGCAGCCGATATCCACTTCCGCGCTCGGCTCGGTAAAGGGAAAAAAGCTCGGGCGGAACCGCATCGGCAATTCCTTCACCTCGAAATACGCTTCGCAGAAATCGCGCAGGCAGCCCTTGAGGTGTCCCATATTCGTGTTCTCGTCGATCACCAGGCCTTCCATCTGGTGGAACATCGGCGTGTGCGTCATGTCGTAATCGCTTCGATAAGTGCGCCCCATGACGATGATGCGCATCGGCGGCTTGTTGTTCATCATATGCCGGATCTGCACCGACGATGTATGCGTGCGCAGAAGTTTTTTCGCGCGCTCTCCGCTCTCCGCCGTATCTTCAGGCAGGAAGAACGTATCCTGCATCTCCCGCGCCGGGTGGCCGGGCGGGAAGTTCAGCGCCGTGAAATTATGCCAGTCGTCCTCGATGTCCGGTCCTTCCGCGACGCTAAAACCCATGTCGGCGAAAATCGTGACGAGCTCTTCCATTGTCTGGCTGATCGGGTGGATATGCCCGCGCCGCTCCGGGCGCGCGGAAAGAGTAATGTCGAGCGTCTCGGTCGCAAGCTTCGCGTCCAGCGCCTGCCGCTTGAGCGCTTCTTCCTGTTTATTGATGAGCGCGGCGATTTCGTCCTTGAGCTCGTTGAGCGCCTGCCCGGTCGATTTGCGCTCCTCCGGCGAGAGGTTGCCGAGCGTTTTCATGAGGTCGGTAATGCGCCCCTTCTTGCCGAGCGCCGCGACCTTCGCCTGCTCCAGCGCCTGCAAGTCGTTGGCCGCCTCGATCAGCAATGCCAGTTCGGTTTTAAGCGTGGCGATGGTCTGGCTCATGTCGGTCATTTCTATTGTCGCGGGGCATCGGGCTGGGGCCTCTGCCGTCTCAAATCTTCCTGATTCAGTGTTCTATGATACTGATTATACACTTCGCCGCCAGCGCCAAATACGATAGCCGCCGCCGCCGCCAGTACAAGAGCTTCCGGTTGGGCCACATAATGGAAAGCTTCGCGCAGCGTATCAAAATAGCTGTTCGCGTGGCTCCAGACCGCATAACCCGTGCCGATCAGCGCCTCCGTCGCCAGCGCACTCGTCGCCAGCAGCAGAGCGTTTTTAACTGAATATTGTGACATGGTATTCCCCGCCTGTTTATTTTTCCTAATCGAATATTAGATAATGGCCAAACCCCTCCCGCGCAAGCAATTCTTGCGTTTATGTCCGATTTTATGTTACGAAAAATAATGACAGGGGAAATTTCATAATGCGCCTCGTGCCGCGCAAAAATGCCGTCTCTTTGTCTGTTACTCACGGCGTTACGCTGCGCGTCCTCGCCATGGCCTTCATGCATATCGACCCGCTGCGCTAAGCTCAAGGCGGGCGAAGCAATTTTGCCCGAAGTGCCGGAGCGGTTCCGGGATATTCAGCCATAAAAAACGGCCCCTGTACGGGGCCGCTATTAAACTTGTCTGCCTTATAACGATCAGGCCGCTTTCTTCTTCAGCGCGTCCGCCGCTTGCTTCGCAATATCCGCGAAATCCTTTTCGTTGTGGATCGCGATATCCGAGAGCACTTTGCGGTCAAGGACGATGCCGGCCAGTTTCAGGCCGTGCATGAACTCGCTGTAGGTAAGGCCGTTCGCGCGGGCGCCGGCGTTGATGCGCTGGATCCACAGGCTGCGGAAATTGCGCTTTCTGACGCGGCGGTCGCGGTAGGCGTACTGGCCGGCTTTTTCAACCGCCTGCTTTGCGGCGCGCAGCGTATTCTTGCGGCGGCCCCAGTAACCTTTGGCGGCTTTAATGACTTTGCGCTGTCTTGCGTGGGCGCGCGGGCCCCCTTTGGTGCGTGCCATTATTGGCCTCCTTGCGCCGCTTTAGCGGTGTATCTGCTTTTCTTCTTTTTGCGGGTGCCGGGCATCCAGTTGTTCACGACCTTCTCGCCGTCGGCCTTGAAAAGAACCATCGTGCCGCGGGTCTTGCGCTTCATGGATTTGGGCTTGTTCATCTGCATGTGGCGGGCGAAGGAGGCTTTTGCCTTCACCTTGCCGGAGCCGGTGACCTTGAATCGCTTCTTGGCCCCGCTCTTGGTCTTCATTTTCGGCATTTTCATCTCCTTGAGTTCGGGTGATCTAACGCAGCCATGGCATGCCGATATTCAGGCCAGACCGCTCATTTCCTTTACGGAATGGGGCTTTATAGGGAAAAAATGCGCGGAAATCAAGCTTTTTATGAGGCCGTTTTCATATCCGCAATCGGCGTGCTGTATTGCGCCTCGAGATCCCACGGAAAGTGAATCCACGTATCCTGGCTGACCTCGGTGATAAAGCTGTCCGTTTCCTTCGCTCCCGCGGGCTTTGCGTAGATGCAGCAATAATGCGCCTTGGGATATTGCTTGCGCGCGATCTTGAACGTGCTCCCCGTATCCACCAGATCGTCGACGATAACCCACCCCGCGCCGTCGCCTATGCCCTCCGGCTGCTTGAGGATGCGCGCCTCGCGCTGGTTCTGGTGGTCGTAGGACGAAATGCAGAACGTCTCGACCATCCGGATATCGAGCTCGCGCGCTATGATGCAGGCGGGCACAAGGCCGCCGCGCGTAATGCCGACGACGCCCTTCCAGCCGCCGTTCTTCTTGCCCTCGTCCAGCAGCCGCCACGCGAGCGCCTTGCTGTTGCGGTGCATTTCCTCCCAAGAAACCGGAAAATTCCTGCTCATAAATAAACCTCTTTATTTTTCAGCTTTGCCAAGATGGCTTCAAAACGTGGGAAAATCAAAGGAAATATTTAACGCCAAGACACCAAGGCGCCAAGTTTTCATGGTATCTTGGCGCCTTGGTGTCTTGGCGGTTAATTTTTCTATGTTTGCGGCGCTGCTTTAAATCGGCTTGGCCTCAAAATCCAGAACCGCGAAGGAATCGATCAGCATCTCGCCGCTCTCCTGCTTTTCAAGGCGGTAGATCACGGTCACCGGCTCGCCGTTATGCTCGTCGATCTCAACCCTCTGGATATAGCCGTTTTCCGTCTCGCTCTGGTCTAAAAATTCAATCTCATCATGATTATAGACGGGCCGCAGCTTCAGGCGCAGATGCGTCAGGAACTCTTTCCCCGTCTCAAATTTTTCATGAAATTTAACGGTCGTCAGCGACCAGGCAAGATCGGCGTCGCGCGCCTTGATCGCCGCAAGCTGCTGGCGGATCAGTTCATGCACGGGGTTTGCCGCCGGGATCGAAGCCATGACCGGTTCGGGCTGCGGCGGCATGTCCTCCGCCCGGACGCCCGGAACTGCCAAAATCAGGCCCGCGCAGAAAAACGGGAGACAGAAGCCGGCAACATAACGCGAAATCTTGTAAAATGACATGGCAACCCTATACTGTCTGAAAACGCTTGCAGTTCAGAACATTATAGGATGGCGACTATTAATCTTTCATTAAGGCCTTTGCAAATAGCGGCGCTGACCCTCGCGGCGTTGCTTACGCTGTGTTTGTGGGCCCCCGCCGGATTTACCCAGGAAGTCAAGGCGATGCCCGTTGCCCCGGTGGAAGAGGAAGAACTGCCGCTGCTCGGCAAGGCCCCCATCGTCATCGAGCTGTTCTCCTCGCAGGCCTGCGTCTTCTGTCCCAAGGCCGACAAGCTGTTCGCCGACCTTTTAAAGCAGGACAACGTGATCGGCCTTGCCTGCCATGTCGATTATTTCGATGTCGAAACCGGCTCGCTCGCGCATCCTTTCTGCACCGAGCGCCAGAGCTGGTACATGGAAAAACTCTTCGCCGGCCCCAACTACACGCCGCAGATGGTCATCAACGGCGCCGTCGATGTCGTGGGTTATAAATTTGGCGATGTGGTTAAAACGCTGCAAAAGGCGGTCTTCTCGGAAGTCCTGCCGCTCGGCATCGCTGAAACGACCGCCGCCGGCACCTATAAAGTGACGCTGCCGCAAAAGCTGGAGCAGCCCAAAGACTATAAACTCTGGCTCGCCCTCTACGACAAGCCGCATCAATTGACCATCGCCGACGGCCGCAACAAGGGGCAGGGCGCCGTCTATTACAACATCGTCAGCCAGCTGGGGAGCACCGATAAGCTGGCGGGCGATATCTATGTAACCCCGCCGATGAAAGACGCGCACCAGGGCTTCGTTGTGCTGCTGCAGAACATGAAAACCGGCCGGATCCACGCAGTCGGGCGGCATAAGCGGGGCTGATCCCCGCTCTTAGATCAATGCGCCGCCGCCCAGCTTTCGCCCGATCCGGCTTCCGCCTCCAGCGGCACACCGATGGAGGCGGCCTTCTCCATGACCGAGCGTACCAGCGCCGCAGTCTTTTCCAGTTCCGCATCCGGCACTTCAAAGACCAGTTCGTCATGAACCTGAAGAAGCATCTTCGCGTTAAGCCCCGCGTCGGCGAGCGCGCGCGGCATCTTCGCCATCGCCCGTTTCATGATGTCCGCCGCCGTGCCCTGCAGCGGCGCGTTGATCGCCTGCCGCTCCGCGCCGCTGCGCAGGTTGGGCATTTTATTGTTGATGTTGGGGATCGTGCATTTGCGCCCGTACAGCGTGCGCACGAAACCGTTCTTGCGCGCCTCGTCCTTTTTCGATTCCATGTAAGTCTGGATTTCATGGAAGCGGGCAAGATATTTGCGGATGAACTCTCCCGCTTCGCCCGGTTCGCATCCCAGTTGCTGCGCAAGCCCCCAGCCCGAAATGCCGTAGATGATGCCGAAATTGACCGCCTTCGCCTGCCGCCGCAGTTCGGGCGAGACCTGCTCCAGCGGCACGCCGAACACCTGCGACGCCGTCAGCGCGTGAATATCGGCATTGTTCCTGAAAGCGTTCTGAAGCGCTTCCACTCCGGCCAACTCGGCGGCAAGGCGCAGCTCGACCTGCGAATAATCGACCGATAATAATTTATGCCCCGGCGCGGCGATGAAGGCTTCGCGGATCCTGCGCCCTTCCTCGGTGCGGATGGGGATGTTCTGCAGGTTGGGATCGGAAGACGCAAGCCGCCCGGTCGTCGTCCCGGTCATGTGAAAGCTTGTGTGAATCCGCCCGGTCTTCGGATTGATTTCCTCGGGCAGCGAGTCGGTATAGGTTGATTTGAGCTTGGAAAGCTGCCGCCACTCTAAAATCCTGTCGACGATCTTGTGGCCTTCAAGTTTTTCTAAAACGTCGGCGGCGGTCGACCAGTCGCCGGTCTTGGTTTTTTTGCCGCCCTGTATCCCCATTTCATCGAACAGCACCGCGCCGATCTGCCTGGGCGAGCCGACATTGAAAGGGTGGCCCGCGAGCTGGTGAATCTCCTGCTCCAGCGCAGCTAACTTTTTGCCAAACTCCGCGCTCATTTTCTTCAGCAGGGCGGGATCGACTTTGATTCCCGTCAACTCCATGTCCGCGATGACGGGAATGAGCGGGCGCTCGATATCCTCATAAACCGAAACCATATGCTCCCGCGCAAGTCTTGGTTTCAGTATCTTATGCAGCCGCAGCGTAATCTCCGCATCCTCCGCGGCATAGGCGCAGGCTTTCTCCACCGGCACGAAATCGAACGTGACCTGGCTTTTGCCCTTGCCGGTGACATCTTCGTATTTAATCGTGTTATGACAGCAGAACAGTTCGCACAGCTCGTCCATCCCGTGCCCGTGCGAAGTGCCGTCCAGCACATAGGAGATCAGCATCGTGTCATCGCACGGGCTCATGCGGATGCCGTGCTGCGCCAGCATCTGCCAGTCGTATTTTATATTGTGCCCGATCTTGAGTACGCTCTCGTCTTCCAGCAGCGGCTTGAGCAGCGCGATCACATCTTCAAGCGGAATTTGTTTTATTTCTTTCCGCTCGCCGAGAAGATCGCCGCTCTGCCGGTGATTAAGCGGGATATAGCCGCCAGTGCCAATCTCCGGGCTGAGCGAAATCCCGACCAGCGTCGCCTTCGCGGGCGTCAGCCCTGTTGTTTCTGTATCGACCGCAACAAATCCCGTCTCATAGGCTTTAGCAATCCATTCACGCAGAACCTTCTCATCGTCGATCAGAGTGTATTTGTTTTGGGATGTGGGGGGCAATGAGTCCGGGTCGACACTCCCCCCCCGTCCCCCCCGCTCGCGGGGGGGAGTCTCATTCCCCCCCGCGAGCGGGGGGGCTAGGGGGGGAGACTCTCCGCCCCCAATCCTCCTGATAATCGAATTAAATCCCTGCTCGCGCAGAAACTCCATCAGCTTCGGCTTGTCCGCGCCGTTGCCGTTGAAGCTGTGGGTTTTCATCTCCTCGAGCGGCACCGGCACCGGCGCGTTCTCGTCGAGCCGCACCAGCTTTTGCGAAATCCGCGCCATCTCCGCGTTCGCGATCAGCGCCTCGCGCCGCTTCGGCTGTTTGATTTCGTCGGCGCGCGTCAGAAGATCCTCCAGACTGCCGAACGTATTGATAAGCTCTGCCGCCGTCTTGATGCCGATGCCGGGAACGCCTGGCACGTTATCGGTCGAATCCCCGGCGAGCGCCTGCACATCGACGACCTTGTCCGGCGTGACGCCGAATTTCGCGAGCACTTCCTGCTCGCCAATGAACTCGTTCTTCATCGGATCGAGCATGCGCACATTCGGGCCGACCAGCTGCATCAGGTCTTTATCCGAGGAGACGATCACGACCTTCTTGCCCTTCGCCGTTGCGAGCTTTGCGTACGCGGCGATCAGATCGTCGGCCTCATAACCCTCCAGCTCAATCGCCGGGATGTCGAATGCTTCCGTCGCCTGCCGCACCAGCGGGAACTGCGGGATCAGGTCTTCCGGCGTCTCGTCGCGGTTCGCCTTGTAATCGGCATAGATCTCGTTGCGGAAGTTCGCGCGCGCCGCGTCGAATATCACGGCCAGATAAGGCGCATGATAATCGGACAGCAGCTTGAGCAGCATGTTGGTAAAAATGAACACCGCGTTGACCGGCTGCCCCTTCGCGTTGGTCATCACCGGCCCGCTGCGTCCGTACGCCATCGCGTAATAGGCCCGGAAGATGAATCCGGACCCGTCCACCAGATATAACTCGTCTTCGCTGGCCTGAGGCATTTCCCGCGCGGCTGTTTGCATGATGCTGTGAGAATGGGGCAGACGCGCCGCCAAGTCCAGAGCGGAGTTGAAAAAATCCCGGTTATTTACTTAACGCATAAAGCGCGACCGCCGCCGCGTTGGACACATTGAGGCTGTTAATCGGCCCCTGCGTCGGCAGGCGCGCGAGCGTGTCGCAATGCTCCGCGACCTTGGGCCGCAGCCCCTTGCCTTCCGCGCCCAGCACCAGCACCGTCTTGCCGCCCTTTTTGATCGCGCCGATAGCGGTCTCGCCGCGCTCATCGAGCCCGATCGCGTAAAACCCCTTGTTCTTGAGGTAATCGAGCGTGTCCGACAGGTTGATCTCGTACGCAACCGGAACATGTTCGATAGCCCCGCTCGCCGTCTTGGCGAGAACCCCGGTCAGCTCCGGCGAATGCCTGCGCTGCATGATGACCCCCGCCGCGCCGAACGCGCTGGCCGAGCGCAAAATCGCCCCCGCGTTATGCGGGTCCGTCACCTGGTCGAGCATCAGCAGCAGCGCGTGGTCAAGGTTCGCCGCGCGCGCGATAAAATCCTGCACGAACACTTCATCGAGCGGCTTCGCGTCGATGGCGATGCCCTGATGCACGACGCCTTCCCCTAACATCCGGTCCATGTCTTTTCTGTCCATGATTTTTGGAGAAGGCCGCTTCAGCTCCTTGCCCTGCGCGAGCGTGGGCTCGAAATTCTTCAGCATCACATCGGTGATATAAAGCGCGGCGATCTGCCGCGCGGGGTTCAGCCACGCCTCGCTAACGGCATGCGTGCCCCACAGATTGGCCCTTCCTTCTACCGGCGGGCGCGGCGCGCGGCGCGGATAGTCTTTGCGGAATTGCCCGCGCGGCTTCCCGCCGCGGCTGCCCTGGTCTTTCTTCCAGTCTTTCTTTTGCCCCGGCCTGCGCTCCGGCTTTTTATCATTTGACATATTCATAACTTTTCTTCTGGACTTGCGCGTTCGCAGGAGTACGGTTACCCGATACGCAGCAATAGAGCAAGGAATAGCGCAATGAACGATGAGCACTCTCTGAAAGACGCCATGGCGAAAGCCGCCGCCGCCATGCCGGAACGCGCGGCCCAGTGCGGCATGGAAGAGGCCCACGGCCTCGGCCTGCTCGACGGCCCGCACCGCGACCCGCCGCCCGCGGCAAATTCCGCCATCGCCCGCACTGATTTCGCAAAAGGCGAAACGCCCCCAAAACCGCGCCTGAAGCCGGTATAGGCCTAAGGCAAAAACGCCTGCCGGATCAGGCGCCTAAGCCCTTCCCGGAAAACGGGACTTGACTCGCGGCCCGATTTCCCTTTTCTTCTGCTTTCCGGACTCTCATACCGGACGGAGGGATGGCAGAGCGGTCAATTGCACCAGACTGTAAATTTGGCGTCTTCGGACTACGGAGGTTCAAATCCTCCTCCCTCCACCACCTGTTTGATTTAGTTAGATAATTTGCACATTCCTTGGTCATTTCTCTGAATTTGTTACAGAGGAGTGTTACAGAGAATGGCGCGTTATCCTCACCTGATGAATCGGAACGGTCATTATTATTTTCGTATCGCTGTTCCCTTAGCCCTGATGGAAAGTTTGGGTAGGAAAGAACTTACCTATTCACTCAAGACGAAGGACTACACAGAAGCCCGTATACGCAGCGCTGCCTTGCTGAATATCGCCCAAGAGGTATTTTCAAGGGGGCTTATGCAGGACGAACCACAGCGGATTCTTACCTCACTGACAGCCTAAGCAAGCTAGATTTCCAGCGTAATGGTCAACAATGCTACCCGCTGGAGCAAAGAATAAATCCTGCAAAGCTTGTCACCTTTAACAAGCTGAAAATATTCATAGAAATAGAATCTTGTCACCCTTCACAGGCCATACCTGTGAACCCTTGCAACGTTTTTACTGCATTTTCCCGCCCCTAAATTTGCCATGTGGACACCCGTGTTCACAGGCAACCATGAAAGGGTAAAAAAATGCAGTTATCTTTTTCCATTGATGAAGTCTGCGCCGTGACAGGGATCGGCAAGACGAAGATTTATCAGCTTATAAATATGGATATGTCCATACAGATTCTTGCGCACAGGCTGATTGTCTATGACCTGTCCAGGCTACGGTTGCCGTATGTGTCTATCATTGTCCTCAAACCGTCTTAAACTGTCACCGGGCGGGTTTGAGATCGCGAGATTGTATGATACACTGTCCTGAATTTGTTCAAACGGACACCTCAGGACATGACCCATCAATCAAAAGTGTCTATCACAAAGGCCGCTGAACTGCTTGGTATCGGCCGCTCCACTTTATACAAACATATCGATGAAAAGGGCATAAGTGTTGAAGGTAAGGACACGCCCCGGCCCAAAATTGATGTGTCCGAATTAATCAGGGTTTACGGCAGCAGGGTTAAAACACCTGAACAGCTGGAAGAAGAAAAACAGAAATCAAAACTGTCCGAAAAAACACTCCCGGACACTTCCTTGGAAGAAAAAATCGAGCTCCAGACACTCCGCGAAAAAGTCAAATATCTGGAACTGCTGCACTCCACCGAGAAAGGCCGGCTGGAGGATCAGATTGAGATGCTAAGAGATATGCTCGATTCAGAAAAAGAAGAGCGCAGGAAACCGCCCGCTGATCATGATCTTGTAGCCGTAGACGGCGACAAAGACGATAAACATCAAATGCCAGAGCGCCTGCACGGCGGGCGTCAGATTGCCGAAGGCGCCCTGCACGAAGCCCAGGATGATGTTATCAACGGTTACGATCAGCGCTTCCATATTTTAGTCCTTAAGAGCGGGGAAAAATGTCTTGCGCTATCAAGGCGACATTGACCGGGGAGGGAAAAAGCGGATCGATCTCTATGGCCTCATCGCTCATTACAAAGATCCCGCTATGCTGTCTACAATGGCGGGAGCGCCGAACACCAGAATGATCCCGCCGATGACGGCGATGGCAAGCTGCATGGAAATCCGCCCAAACATCCAGGCAAAGCCGAGCACGACAACGGCGATGATCGCGATAATCCGCGCCCAGGTCGAGGTCAGAAGGTTTTGCAAAGCGTTCAGGAAATTGGTGCCGGAATCAAAGAGCGCACTTTGCGCGAAAGCGCTGTCTGCATGTAAAAGCGCTAAGGCGGCAAGCGTCAGTGCGAATGCTCTGCCGCTTCCTTTAATGAATTTTCCTGGCATCGATCGTCCTTTCAGTGGCGCGCGGACGCGCAAAAAATTTCCCTTACTCAACGCGGAAAACTAAAAGGGCGGGCGGGGGAGGATTCAACCTGATTGTGCGAAATGGCCCGATTTTGAAACCGCAGGGATGTATTATTCCCGCTTTCTTATTCCCTGCGGTTGCTTTTGCGGCGCATCATGGTAGGCCGGAAGGACTCGGGATGAGACGATATTTACGCGCCGCGTTTCTGCTGGAATCCCGGATAGGCAAACGCGCCTTCAATCGTTTTGCAATCGCGTTCCGATACGCCCGCCTTGCGCGCCTCGGAATACCAGTTGCTCCTGACGCATTGCTCCATCTCATTGATGATGAGTTCTGCTTCTCCCTGCGGCAATAAAAAACGGGCGCACTGGGAAAGAAGATTGGCAGCGCCGGCATGGCGGCCTTCATCGCCGCAAGCCATGGCCAGATCGCGCCGCTCGATGCTGACCGGCACGGAAGGGGTCAGATCATATGCAGGCGATAAGCGCCAGTCCTTATCCCAGGCGATAAGAGCATGGTTGCGGGGGTGATCGTCTATATTTGAAATCAGCGCGTTAAAACACATGCGCCTGAACAGTTCCGCCGCGTCTTGCTGCGGTTTTGCGCTCGCGCGGCGCAGTTCCTCGGCCAGAAGAACATACGACCATTTATCGCGCGAGCGGTACGTATCGTCAGCCCGCAGCAATGTCAGCGCGCTGACCATTCGCGCGCGAAGATATCCGTCCGGGTTTTTTTCACGGTCAAAGCGCCTGACCAGCAGGACGTCGCGCCTCCCGGCTTCGATGACGCGGCTTTCCGCCGCATTCAGCCCGCAGGTGCGGGCGAGGGTCAGCATGGCATGCTCCACGCGGGCATTGTTCCATTTGTCATCCGGCCGGTTGAATTTGGCGAGCCAGAGGCCGCTTTTGTCCTCGACTACCGCCTTCGGCCGCGCTCCCCCCATGGAAGTGCCGATCAGCATCAAATCCTCGATCTGTTCCGGCGCGGCGCCGACGGGAAGTTCCTCGTCTTTAATAATGGCATCGGCGATAGCCTGGAGCTTTTCGAGATCAAGAGTCCGGTTGAATGTGCGTCTGGGAGCGGGGGGCTCCCGGTTCAGGCCGAATCCGAGCGCGCCGGCGCGGTCATCCGGCGCATAAAGCAGGTAATCAAGCTCGCTCAGTTGCGGTTTACCGGCATGGCGCTCGATCACGCGGCGGCCCCAGTGATCGGGACCGGCATCCCGAAGCGCGCCGAACATGCCGCCCATGGCCGCGGTTTCATAGATATGGTCTCCCAGTTTCAATTCTACCGGATCAAGAGCGGCGGCATCGGGTCTTGCGAGATAGCTTTTCCCGTATACAAAGCGTCCTGTCGGAACCCCCTGGCGGTTTTCCGACAGGGTATATCGACCTGCTGTGACCGGCTTGGTCTGGCCCGGCAGGGTGATGTAAACATAGCATTCCGATGGCTGGAGATCAGAAGTCATTGTCAATCTCTTCTCTGCGCCGTGCCCGGTTGCGTTCACGGGAAAGGGACAGGGCCAGCCCTTCCTTGTCCGCGGCAGGGTCCGCGAGATCTGCCATCGGGCCGATCAGGTCGAATGCCCAGAGCATGGCGGCGTAAACGGCGATTCCGGTTGTGGCTTTCCCTTTTTCGGCATCGGAGACGGCGCGCGGGCCCGTGCCGATTTTATCGGCGACATCGCCAATGGTCAGATTGCGGCGCAGGCGCGCCGTGCGCAGGTTGGCGCCCAGCCGTTTGAGCGTTTGCTCGACTGCGTAGGGAGGGGCGGCAAAAAGTCTGTTTTTTTTGGCCATGTCCCAATCTATCCGGTTCCGGTGCTAAAATCAATAAATATGATATTTAAAGCAGATAAATTATATTAAAAGTCTTTGTAAAGCATTTATAAAGTTAATCATTAGTTAATAACCAGAAAAAACACCATCAGTCCCGCTGTTGCGGCGGTGCCGTCCGGCTATGGGCCGCATCATGCAGGATATCCATGAGCTCAACGAGCACGATTTTATGGCGCTCTGAGGGAAGTTTCTTCCAAAGGCCGGCGGCGGCCTGATCGAGATTGTGCAAAGCGTATTTTTTGAAAAGGCTTGCTGAGTCATTTGCCGGCTGGAGCAGCGCGCCTGCGTCAACTTCAAGGGCTTCTGCGATCTTGAGCAGGGTGGTTGCCGTGATGCGGTTGCGCCCCAGCTCGTATTTTTGCAGTTGCTGATAAGTAATTCCGATTTTGGCGGCAACCTCTTTCTGGCTGATGCCTTTATTCTGGCGCACCTTGCGGATGCGAAAGCCTATTTCCACATCCTCTTCAGACACGCGCCGCGACCCTGGAATATCGCGTTTCATGACGATTCCTCTTACTCCATTCACAAAATTTCTTTGCGTCTCCCCCTTAGGAAACGTAACCAATCCCCAAAGACCGGGTCCGCGTACCCTCTAGGCCGCGGCCCGGCTTTCCTTCTCGGTGGGGAAAAGAGAAGCCATTCCCAAATTTTCCCTGAAATCTGCCGTCAGCTCATGAAGGTCGGCCTGCAGCGTCCGGTAAAGACGCCACAAATCGGCTATCTGGCGGCGGATGAAGATCTTCTCGTGAGCGGCATAGACCTGCCTTACCAAAGTCTCACCCTGGACGGTGCGGTAAGCGGCAGTCAGTTCCCGGATTTTTGTTCTGTATTCCATGGCGAGTTCCGACAGTTCGTTTATCTCTTCCAAATCGTTATCACGCATGGTTAATTCTTCGACCTTATCGGCAATGGTTTGTGAAAAACCCGTGTCGTAATGTCGTTCCAAGACCCCGTACAGGGCCTGCTTATCAAAATTGCACATAATTTCCCTCACACACATTTTTGGCAGGCAGCTGGCCTACCGCGTTTAAGAATGCTCAGACAATATAAATTGCCTAATTCCATTCAAAATGGAAATTGGTAACATACTAATATGGCAAATGCAAGCATTAATTTGAAAAATTCCACTTGTACTGGAATTTGACAATGTTTATAAGGGTCTTAAGAGAATTGAAAACATTTGGAAACTGGCATGATTTCCCCCGTCCAAGCCCTGCTCGCCCGTACCATGTTAAAGCTTTCGCAGAAAGAAGTTTCTGCCATGCTGGGCTTCGCACATACAACATTATCCAACATTGAACTTGGTGATAGCGATCCGCCAGCCTCGCGATTGCAGCAATTACAGGAGTTTTACGAGGAGCGGGGTATTGAATTTACCGAGAGTGAGGGAATTCGCAGGCGCCAGGTATTAGAGCGTTATGGTTTTAGGAGGAATCGGTTCGGTTTGGTGATTCCCATGGGATCGGGATTGTGATTCAATATACTGGCCGGAAAGGAGGCTGGCATGGATGGGAAGACCTTATTCGA
>Ga0187893_10000397_pt1 | contig 113643 bp, 117 predicted proteins | sample MA1701074metaG_FD_139574 | JGI IMG/M metagenome (GOLD analysis project Ga0187893, IMG submission 139574) | White microbial mat communities from a basaltic lava cave in the Kipuka Kanohina Cave System on the Island of Hawaii, USA - MA170107-4 metaG ...
CCGAGGGGTGCCCCGGGTTTCCCGGGGCGCCCCGAACGTCAGCGGGGCCTGGGGGGCCCTTTCGAGGCCTAGCCCTCGCGTGGACCGAGGGGTGCCCCGGGTTTCCCGGGGCGCCCCGAACGTAGGGGGGCCTGGGGGGCCCTTTCGAGGCCCCCCATAGAAATGATCTCAACCAATCCGCTCGACCAGCGCGTGCGCCCACGCCATCCGCTCGGCAGGCATCACCAGTTTCTCGGCGAACGGGAGCCCGAAGGGGCGAGTGGCGTCGATGCCCAGCTTGGCGGTCACGCCGCGCTCGTCCGCGCTCGGATCCAGTAAAGCGCCCAGACTCCCGGAGATGACGACGAGGTCGCGGTCGGCCTGCATGCGGGTGGCCACCGCCCACATCACGTCCGACTCGTCGAAAACATCGACGTCGTCGTCCACCACGATCACCAGCTTGAGGTAGTGATCCACGCCGAGCACGATCGGGATGACATGCTTGCCCTCGCCGGGCCGGCTCTGCTTGATGGACACATAGGCGGTGAACGACGACGTGCCCGAGAGGGGCACGTGGACCCCGGTCACGTTGGGAATCACCCGGGTGAGGGCGTTTCTGATCTCCGCTTCCCGGATCAGGCCAAGCGTGGTGATGTGATCGCCCGCCCGGCCGGAGCCGATGGACTGGAACCACGGCTGCTCACGCATGGCCAGAGCCTTGGCCACGAAGACGTGTTCGGTGCTCCGTCGGGAGAAGTACCCCGTGAATTCCCCGAAGGGGCCTTCGGGCTCGCGCACACCGGGAAGGATCTCGCCTTCGATGACGATCTCGGCCGCGGCGGGCACGTGGAGATCGATGGTCGTACAGGGGGCCACCTCGAGCGGTTCGCCGAAGAGCCCGCCCACCACCTCGAACTTACCGACATCCGCCGGTGGATAGGCCAGAGATCCCATGGACACGAGCGGATGGAGACCCAGCACGATCGCGCAGGGCAACGGCCGGCCCTTCGCCTCCGCCCGGCGCTGGTACTCGAACATCCGGCGTCGCGAGTGCAAGCTCACGCCCAGGCGATCGGGGCCGCGAAGCTGGAAGCGATGGTAGCCCTCTGTCTCCACGCCCGTCTCGGGATCGCGCGCGACCAGCATGCCGGCTGTCAGGTATCGCCCGGCGTCACCCGGGAAGTAGGTGGGGATAGGTAGTCGGGTGAGATCGACCTGGAGGCCGCGGGCGACCTGGGCTCGAAAGGGCGCCCGTGCCACCACCACGGGCTTGATGGGTTCGGTGAGACGTCGAGCGTACTCGACCGGCAGCGCGGATTCGGTAACGCCGAGGGCGAAGCCCAGCGCGCGCCGGCTGGCCACTACGTTGCACACGATCGGAATGTCCGCCCCCACGACCTTCTCGAAGAACAGGACAGGATAGCGGCGCCGGCGCTCGTACTCGAGGACGAGCGCCATCACGTCGTGGTCGAGAGACACAGGCTCGACGACCCGTACTACTTCGCCCGGATGGGCCTCCGCGTAGGCTTCGAGGAAGGCTCGCCAGTCCTGGCGGGGTCGCATAGGCCCGTGCTACTTCACGGGGGCGACAACCACGTCGCGGGGCTGGCCCTTCAGGAAATGCTCCACGTTGTCGACGGCGCGCAGCAGCCCGTCGCGGACAACCTCCGGCGTCTGCCCGGCGTTGTGTGGCGAGAGGACGACGTTCGGAAACTCGAAAAGAGGATCCCCACGCTTGGTCGGTTCGTCGTGAAAGACGTCGAGCCCGGCGCCGGCGACCCGGCCCGTCCCGAGCGCGTCGAGCAGGGCCTCGCGTTCGACGAGGGCGCCGCGCGCCGTGTTGACGAGGATGGCCGTGCGCTTCATGAGGGCGAAGTCCTTGCGTCCGAGAAAGCCGCGCGTCTCGGGTACCAGGCGCAGGTGGAGGCTGATGAAATCGGCGGTGCGCAGGATTTCTTCCTTGGCGGCGGGGGTGGCTCCGAGAGCAGCAGTGGCCTCGGAGGCGCCGCGTATGCTCCAGGCCAGGACGTGCATGCCCAGGGCTCGACCAAGCGCGATGACGCGCGCACCGATCGTTCCCGTCCCGAAGACGCCGAGCGTCTTGCCAAGACACTGGGTGAGCATCTCGCGCGGCCAGGTCCCCTCGTGCATCTCGCGGTCGATGCGAGGTATCTTCCGGCCGGTGGCCAGCATCAAGGCGATCGCGTGCTCGGCCACCGCGAAGGCGTTGACCCCGGGTGTGTTGCACACGGTGACCCCATGTCGGCCGGCTGCCCCCAGATCGACGTTGTCGGTGCCGGTGCCCCAGATGGAGACCAGCTCGAGTCTGGGGCAGGCGGCGAAGACGGCCTCGGTGAAGCGCGCGTGGGCGCGGATGTTGATGGCGATGCGGGCGCGGTCGATACGACGGACGAGCTCGTCCTGATCATCGGCGCCACGCTGGCTGTACACACGGAGGTCGCCCAGCTTGGCGGCCCGCTCGTGGGCGACCGAGCTCTCGAATACGGAGGGGAAGTCATCGGGAACGACGATCAGGGGATCGGGCATGGTCAGACCTCGCGAATCATGAGAATGGGGCGGGTGTGCGCTACGGCCCAATTGAGCGCGGGTAGCACGGTGGCGGTTTCCTTTCCCCTGACGGGCGCTCGAGGTGGCATGGGCGTCGCTCAGCTCGCCCGGTGAGCCGGGCGGGCGGAGGCTCGGCGAATGAACTGAAGGTTGCGAGCGTAGATGAAGAGGCCCGCCCCCTGGCCCAGAATGAAGATAGGGTCGAGGCGATAGATGGAATAGGCAAGCAGGGTGAGGCCGCCTCCGATCGAGTAGTACCAGAACGACACGGGAATCACGCTGCGCCGTGCTCGCTCGGACGCGATCCACTGCACCAGAAAACGAGCCGAGAAGAACGCCTGCCCGAGCAATCCAATTCCCAGCCACGCTTGCTCGGTCGTCAGGATCGCCATCCGGATGCTCAGGGCTTTTCGGCGAACATGGCGCGCAGCACCGAGTAGGCCCGTCGGAGATCGCCGGGCCGGCGCCGCCCGGCGATGAGGGCGAAGACCTTCTGGGCCTCGAGGCTGGGTACCGCCTTCTGCCGCGCGGAGTGAACATCGGTCAGCTCGCGCAGTGGAATCTCGAGAGCCACCGAGACGTGGTAGAGGCTGTCGACCGAGATGGACTTCTCCCCGCGCTCGACCTCACCGATGAACTTTCCGCTGAGCCGTGAGCGCTGCCCGAGCCGCTCCTGGCTCAGCCCCCGCTCCTTGCGGAGCGCCCGCAGGCGCTCGCCGAGAAACTTTCGCACGTGTTTGACCGCTCGTTCCGTCACGACCTATCTCCCATGCGTACGGGACCGCGGGCGTCGGAGCGCCCGCGATGGTACCCGCCGCGAAACAGGGTTACCCGAGCGACTGGGTGCTGCCGCCCGAGATGGAGCCGGGCGGGCGCCATCACGGCAGATCGACCTCTACCGCGTCGTTGGTCACCCGCACCGGGAACACCGGGATGTTCAACTCAGGATCGACCCGGCAGTGTCCGGTTTCGAGATCGAAGTCGAAGCCGTGCCAGGGACACACCACGGCGTCGCCCTCCAACCAGCCCTCGGCGAGGGGCCCATCCTCGTGAGGACAGACGCCCCCGCAAGCAAAGAACCGACCGCCGCCTCCGTTGAAGACGGCGAGGCTCAGACCGTTTGCCTCCACCAAGAGTCCTTGCCCCGTGGGGATGTCAGTGGGCGAGGCCACCCGTCGGAAGGGCATCAGCGTCGTCGAGCCAGGGCTTCGTCAATGGCGCGCCGGAATGCCTCCACTGACTGGGCTCCTACCAGCAGCTGGCCGTTGATGACGAACGTCGGGGTGCCGCGGACCCCGAGCGCGCGTCCTTGCGAGATGTCGGCCTCCACGGCGGCGGCGAAGCGGCGGCTCTCCAGGCACTGCACGAACCGCTGACGGTCAAGATTCACCTCGTCGGCGTAGCGGACGAGGTCGTCGCGCTCGAAGCGTGGCTGCCCTTCGAACAGACGATCGTGGTAGGGCCAGAACTGCCCGGTCTCGGCGGCACAGCGAGCGGCCTCGTGGGCGGGACGGGCCAGGGGATGGGAGGCGAGCGGAAAATCCTTCACGACTAAACGCACCCGTCCCTCATACTCGCGCAGCACCTGGGCCAGCGTCCGCTGGACTCGCCGGCAATGGGGTCACTGGTAGTCGGAGAACTCCACGATCGTCACCGGTGCCCCCGCCCCCCCTTTGGTCATGGCAGGGACGACGGTCAGGTTCACCTGGGCGTCGGCGCCCACCGCCAACAGGAGGACGACGAGGAGGCTATAGTAAACTCGCGAGCAATGATGGAGTGCAGCGGGTCCGTGATTCACTGACGACAGAATACGCCGCGGGCGGGCGGCGCGCAACGGGATGAACGCATCGCCGCTGGACGAGGAGATCTACGGGGCCGCTCCACGCCGAGTCCGATCACGTACCGATCGTTCTCACGGGCTGGCGCCGTGTATAGTGTGTCGGACATGGCGCGGCTTCTCTACGATCTCTGGAGGGCACGACGCATGAAGCAGGCCGACCCCACCCAGGCGGGCCGTATCCCCCCCGGCCAGGTCTTGACCACCAAGTGGCCGGTGCTCACCTATGGCCGTACGCCGCGCTTCGATCCAGCCCGCTGGACGTTTCGCTGCTTCGGTCTGGTGGAGCGCGAAGTGCAGTGGACCTGGAAGGAATTTCTCGCCCTCCCCCGCGTGCGCCTGGTCTCCGATATCCACTGCGTGACCCGCTGGTCCAAACTCGACAACGAGTGGGAGGGCGTGCCCATCCGCGAGATCATGAAACGCGTCAAGCCCTTGCCAGAGGCCACCTGGGTACTCCAGCACGCCGATCCGGACTACACGACCAATATCGCCCTGGCCGATCTCCTCGACGATGACGTCGTCCTCGCGCTCAAACACAACGGGCGCGACCTCGAGCCCGAGCACGGTGGCCCCATGCGGCTGGTCGTCCCCAAGCTCTACTTCTGGAAGAGCGCCAAGTGGCTGCGCGGCTTCGAATTCCTGGATGTCAACGCTCCCGGTTTCTGGGAGCAGAACGGGTACCACATGCACGGCGACCCGTGGCAGGACGAGCGCTACGCCGACCAGGAAACGCGCGCCATGCAGCAGATGCGGGCGGAGGCGGCGCGCAAGCTCCGCGAGAGGTAGAGAGACCGGGACCCCGCCGGTCTGTCCCTCCCTTGCGATAGCGCGGCCATGGCCGACCATCACCATGCAGACGGTGCGCACCCCCGTCGGGCTCTGCTGGGCGCGCTGGTGGTCAGCAGCGTGTTTCTCGTCGTCGAAGTCCTGGGCGCATGGTGGACGGGAAGCCTGGCCCTGGCCGCGGACGCGGGGCACATGTTCGCCGACGTGGGGGGGTTGGCCCTGGCGCTTTTCGCGTCGTGGATCGCCACCCGCCCTCCCACGCCCGCCAAGACCTACGGGTACCAGCGGGCGGAAATCTTGGCTGCGCTCCTGAACTCCCTGGTCCTCCTCGTGCTGGCGGGCGCCATTCTCTACGAGGCCGCCCAGCGACTGCGCGAGCCTCACCCGGTGCCCGGCGGCCCCCTGCTGATCATTGGTGGGTTGGGCTTGGGCGCCAACGTGGTGAGCGCCTGGATGCTCCGCCGGCAGGCGGAGGGTAACCTCAACGTGCGGGCGGCCTACCTGGAGGTGCTCGGAGATGCCCTCGGATCGGTCGGCGTTCTGGTGGCGGCGGTGGTCATCATGCTCGCCGGGTGGACGCCCATCGATTCCCTGGTCAGCATGGCCATCGGCGTGTTCATCGTCGTCCGAACATGGCGACTGCTGACTCAGGTCGTGAACGTGCTCCTGGAGGGGACGCCCGCCCACCTCGACGTCGGCGAGATCGAGGCCGCCATGCGCGGAGTGGTGGGCGTGCGACGGGTGCACGAGCTTCACGTGTGGACCCTCACCTCCGGGCGCGACGCGATGAGCGCCCACGTCGTCGTGGACGATCTGAGCGAGAGCGACCGGCTCCTGGAGGAGTTGCATCGCGTGTTGCACGCGCGCTTCGGCGTCGACCACACGACCATCCAGCTCGAACGTGATCCCGAAGGCGCCCTGCAGATCAGGCGCCCGGCGGCGGGGGGCAGGTAAGAAGCAGACGCCCATTGGCCGGGCGATGTCGGGGCCGACCGGCGTTGCCGTGGAAGCCACGCCCGCCGTAGACTACCGTGAATACGCGGGGACCGAAACGAACGAGGGACAAGGAATGGCGACGTTCGCACTGACCGAGAAGGCCATCGTGCTCAGACCCGAAGACGACGTGGCGGTGGCCAAGGCCGAGATCTGTGCGGGGGACGTGCTCGAAGAGGGGGCCACCCGCATCACCGCCCGCCATGATATCCGGCCCGGGCACAAGATCGCCCGGCATTTGGTTCGCCAGGGGCAACCGGCCCGGCGCTACGGGCAGGTCATCGGCTTCGCCACCGAGGACATCGCCCCGGGAGATCATGTCCACACACACAACCTGAGTGTTGGCGAGCTGTCGTCCGATCGATACGAGATCGGCGTGGACGTGAAGCCGGTCGAACCCTATCCGGCTCAGCAGATGCGCTTCTTCGAGGGCTTCCTGCGCGCCGATGGCCGCGTGGGCACGCGCAACTATGTGGCCATCATCTCGGGCGTGAACTGCTCGGCCAGCGTGAGCCAGTTCGTCAAGGATCGCTTCCGCGACGTCACGCGAGACTATCCGAACATCGACGGGGTCATTGCCGTCACCCACAAGTCGGGCTGCGGCACCAAGCTTTTCGGCGAGGACCACCTGGCTTTACAGCGGGTCCTGGCCGGCTATGCCAAGCACCCCAATGTGGCCGCCTACATCCTGGTGGGCCTCGGCTGCGAGGTGAATCAGGCGGCGGTCATGGTGGAGCGGCAGCGCATGGCGGTGCCGGGCCATCCCGAGCGCAAGCCGTTCCTCGTCAACATCCAGGAGGCGGGCGGTATCCGCAAGACGGTGGAGCGCGCCACGGCGGAGGTGGCCAAGCTCCTGCCGATGGCCAACGAGGCGCGGCGTACCAAGCAACCCATCTCCGAGCTGGTGCTCGCCACCAACTGCGGCGGCTCCGACGGTAACTCGGGCATCACGGCCAACCCCGCTCTGGGCTGGGCCGTCGACGAGCTGGTGCGCTACGGCGGGACCGGGGTTCTGGCCGAGACGCCGGAGATCTACGGGGCCGAGCACCTGCTCATCCGCCGCGCTATCAACGAAGGGGTGGCCAAGAAGCTGATCGACCGCTACAAGTGGTGGGAGTGGTACTGTCGCGGTATCGAGGCCATGGACAACAATCCCGCTCCTGGCAACAAGGCGGGCGGACTCACCACCGTGTTCGAGAAATCGCTGGGCGGGGTAGCCAAGGGCGGCACCACGCCCATGATGGACGTGTTCCAGTACGGGGAACCCATCACCACCCGCGGCTTCGTCTTCATGGACACCCCCGGGCACGACCCGGTGTCGATCACCGGCCTGGTGGCAGGCGGTTGCAACGTCATCTGTTTCACCACCGGACGCGGGAGCGTGTTTGGCTGTAAGCCGGTTCCCTCGATCAAGCTCGCCACCAACTCGCTCATGTACCGCCACCTGGAAGAAGACATGGACATCAACTGCGGGGTTATTCTGGAGGGCACGCCGCTTCCCGTGGTGGGACGCCAGATCCTCGAGGAAATCATCGCGGTGGCCTCCGGCAAGCACAGCAAGAGTGAGCTCAGCGGAGTGGGGGAGGAGGAGTTCGCCCCCTGGATCATCGGCCCGGTGATGTAGCCGGGCGGGGCGTGGCCAGAGGTCGGGTCCCCGGCCCCGGCGCTGGCCGTCGGTGGCTCGCGTACTACAAATTCGGGAGCGGCGCCCTGCTCTTCCTGATCGGCGTGGAGGCGATCCGACTGCTGCACGCCGACGTCGGGTTCGTGGTGGAGCACTGGGCCGCCTGGTTCCACGCCGACCGTCTCCGCTACGTGCAGACCCTTCTCGGCGAGATCGGCCAGTTGTCACGCCGGGAGCTCTTGGGGATGAGCCTGGCCTCGTTCGCCTATTCCGGGCTGCAAGTGCTGGAGGGTATCGGGCTTTACCTGAAGCGGCGGTGGGCCGAATATCTGGCCCTGCTGGGGACAGGCGGGTTTCTCCCGATCGAGGTCTACGAGCTCGCGCACACCTTTACGTGGACCAAGCTCGGTGTTCTTGTCTTCAATGCTCTGGTCGTGACCTACCTCGTGCGGCTGCTCCTCGCCGGCCACCTCAAGACTGGGCGACGGTGACGATGAGTCCGATGGAGGCGAGGATGTTGCCGACGCGAACACACTCGGCCTCGGGCGCGACCTTCACCACGGCCTTGCCGGTGTTGTGAACCTGCCAGGCGATTTCCCAGCCCTCTGCTTCCGTGCAGGCGATGGCCTTCTGGAGCTGACGGACGACCTGCTCGAAGGTGTGGCACTCACAGTTGTGGAGGATAGTCATCCAGGGGGGGGCGGCCGCGCCTTCCGTGGTCTCGTCGATCTCGGTTTCGGGCACGGCCCGTTCCGTGGCCATCGCGCTCTGATCATACAATAGGGATGTCGATGGCCTTGGATGACCTGTTTCTTGCCCTCCAGCGCGGCTTCGATCGGCTCGTGCGTCGGCTGCGGCTTGGCCCCCCGCCGCCGCCCGGGCGATCGCGGCTGCTCATCATCCAGATCGACGGCCTGTCGCGCGCCGTGCTGGAGCAGGCGATGGCCGAGGGTTTCGCGCCGTTTCTGAGGAGCCTGGGCACGCACCTCGGCCATCGCGTACGGCCGATGACAGTGGGGATGCCGACCTCAACACCGGCTTTTCAGATGGCGGCCATGTACGGGGTGCGGCCGGACATTCCAGGGTTCCACTACCACGACAAGCGTCGCGGAACCGATGTCCACTTCCCACGCGCGGGCCATGCGGCCCGGGTCGAGTCGGAGCAGGCGGCGGGGCGGCGCGGGATCCTGCAACACGGGAGTGCCTACGGTTGCGTGTTCACGGGGGGCGCCACCAACAACTTCTACAACTTTGCGCGGCTGACCCGTCCCACCGGCGACGGCGCCGTGCGCGTCCTGTCCGCGTTCATCGTGGTCGCCTATGTCGTCGTGAAGAGCCTGCTCCGCACGGTGCTGGAGCTCGTGCGGGTGCTGCTGGGGATGATCGCCCACCCGGTGGGCGACGCGCGGCGGGGCTGGCGATGGCTCTCTATCAAGATCGGCGTCTCGATCTGGGTCCGTGAGCTGTTCACCCTTTCGACCTCCCGCGACCTCTATGCCGGCGTGCCTGCCGTGTACGTGAACTACCTGGACTACGACGTGACGGCGCACGCCTTCGGCCCGCGCAGTCGCCGCGCCCTGCGTTCCCTGCGCCGAGTCGACCGCTCGATCCACCACCTGTGGCGTGTGCTGCGGCGGGTTCCCGAGTACCGCTACGATCTCTACGTTCTCTCGGATCATGGCCAAGCGGAATGTCGGGCCTATCGCACCGTGACCGGCGGGGCGCCCATCCAGCGTCGACTCTTCGACGAGTTTCTGGACCGCGAGCATGCGGGCGACGCCCGTGCGGAGACGACGCGGCCGCCCGGCCTCCGGGGCCATCTGCGCGCGTACCGCGAGGGCGAGAAGGCTCTCTTCCAGCGTTTCGTAAACTATCTCGAGCAAGACCTCCTCGGTGAGACCAGCGCGTACGAACGGGGCGGTATCCGCATCATCTCGGCCGGGCCCAACGCGTTCCTCTACATGCTCGAGGTGCCGGAGCCGGTGACCATCGAGGTGCTCGAGCGCCGTTTCCCTGGGCTCGGCGAAGCGATCTCGCGCAGCCCCGGCATCGGGTTCGTGCTGGCCCGTTCAGAGAGCGGCCCGGTATGCTTCTGGCGTGGCCAGCGCTTTCAGCTCGGGCCGGGGGAACCAGGGCCATTTCGGGGACGGCCCGATACCGACGTCGTCGTGCACGGCATTCTGGACCTGATGGCCATGCCGAGCGCGGGAGATCTGGTGCTCTACGGAATCGACGCGCCGGGGGGACACGTGTCGTTCGTCCCCGAGGTGGGGGCCCACGCCGGACCCTCCCCCGACGAGCTACACACGTTCATCGTGGCTCCGGCCGCTGCTGCGCTGCCGCCCGCCATTACCCATCCACTCGACCTCTATCCGCATTTCCTCGCCTACCAGGACGATGCGTGAAGCACTGTATCGCCTGCCGGGAGAGCGCGTGAAACCTCTGGTCATCGCCAGCTACAACATCCACCGCGGCATCGGGCTCGACCGGCGGCGCGATCTCGACCGTATTGCCGCCGTCATCGAAGAGATGCGTCCGGATGTGGTGGGCCTTCAGGAGGTGATCCGGGCCGCCGGCGCCGCCCAGGCGGACCAGGCCGGCTACCTGGCGACCAGATTGGGCATGGATCTGGTGATGGGCGTGACCCGAGAGCTGGGAGGCGGCAGCTATGGCAATGTCGTGCTCACGCGGTTGCCGGTGGTCGGCTCCGCCACCCACGATCTGAGCCATGGCCGGCGCGAGCGGCGGGGTGTCGTACGGGTCGACCTGGCGGCCGAGAGCACGATTCTGCACGTTTTCAACTGCCACTTCGGGCTCGCCTTTCGCGAGCGTCGCCGTCAGCTCGACCTGCTCGGTGCGTTCATGGGGATATCGGCGGCTCTGGTGGGGCCTCGCGTGCTGGTGGGGGATTTCAACGAGTGGCATCTGGGGCCCATCACGCGCGGGCTGCGGCGCGAGTTCACCTCGCCCATGCGGCGGCTGCGCCGCACGCACCCCGCCCTCTTTCCGCTCTTCGCCCTCGACCGTATTTACTGGGATCTGGATCTCGAGGGCGACGAGTTGCGGGCTCATCGCAGCCGGTTGGCCAAGGTGGCGTCCGATCACTTGCCCCTGGTGGCGAACCTGCGGCTCCGCCGCCGCCACGGGGCGCGGGCGCCCTACGTGGTGGGCGACGCCCTCCCGCCGGCCGAGTGAGGATCCCCTTTACGCCCGGCCGGCCAGGTCAACCGCGGTGAGGAGCAAGGTATTCGCGCCATCCTCGATGTCCTCCATGGCAGTGAACTCCTCCTCACAGTGGCTGCGCCCGCCGCGCGAGGGAACGAACACCATGCCGGCGGGCCCGATGGCGGCCATGTACTGGGCGTCGTGGCCCGCCCCCGAGAGGATCCGCCGCCAGCGGGCGCCCACGTCGCGAGCCGCGCGCTCCACGGCCCCGACGACGTCCGGCGCAAACGGGGTGTAGGGCACGCGCCAGTAGTGCTCGAGCTGGTAGCTGACGCCTTCACGCTCGCAGGCCTCCCGCACGACGGCATCCAGCATGACCCGGGCGCGGTCGAGGGTGGGCTCGTGCGGATCGCGCATGTCGATCGACATCGTCACGCGTCCCGGGATGGCGTTGACGATATTGGGGCTCACCACGAGGTTGCCGACCGTCGTCACCAGGTCGCCTCCGATCGCCCGCGCCAGGCCTCGCACCCCGCTGATCACCTCTGCCGCGGCCACCAGGGCATCGTGACGGATCCGCATGGGAGTGGGCCCGGCGTGGTCCTGGACCCCGCGGATGGTCAGCCTCGACCAGGCTATGGCGACGATGCCTTCCACCACACCCACCGAGAGCCCTTCGCCTTCCAGACACGGGCCCTGCTCGATGTGCAGCTCCAGGTACGCGCGCAGGGGACGGGGGACACAAGGTTCGGGACCGAGATAGCCGATGCGCTCCAGCTCGTCGACGAGGCGAAGACCATCCTTGTCGCGCGCGTTGTAGGCGTCCTCCAGCGCGATCTTTCCCGCCATCACCCCGCTGGCGATCATGGCCGGCTGAAAGCGCGCCCCCTCCTCGTTGGTGAAGATCACGAGGGTGACCGGATGGCGCGTGCGCAGGCCATGATCGTTCATCGAACGGATGGCCTCGAGGCCGCACAGCACGCCGAGCTGCCCGTCGTACTTGCCCCCCGTGGGCACGGAGTCGGCATGGGACCCCATCATCACCGGAGGCAGGGTTTCGATACCGGGGCGCTGGCCGAAGATGTTGCCCATTTGATCGATGGTGACGCGCAGGCCAGCCGCCCGCATCCACTCGACCAGGAGATCGCGCCCGCGCTTGTCGTCGTCGGTGAGGGCCAGCCGGGTCAGCCCGCCCCGCGGCGTCTCGCCGATCCGGCCCAATTCCTCCATGGACTTCGCAAGCCGTTCCCGATTGATGCGCATGGGCGAGCCTCCCGCGGTCGCGTTGCCTCGCCGCCCCGCCCCTGGGTTGGTCAGGCCCTGATGTTCGCCCTCGGCCTCAGCCACCGGCGGAGCCAGCCCTAGACCGTGCCTGCTCTGGGGTGACAGCCCTCTCGTGCAGACGTAACACATTGAAGGTCGTGACGGGGCGGAGGAAGCCTTTCAGCGTGAGCTCGCCGACCGGCTCCACTTCCACCAGGTCCTCCACGCCTCCCAGAAAGCGCTGGGAAACGAGGATCTGACCCGCTCGGGCCTCCCCACAGAGGCGGGCGGCGAGGTTGGTCACCGTTCCGATGGCGCCGTAGTCCAGGCGCCCCTCGAAGCCGATGGCCCCGATCGTCGCGTAGCCCTGGGCGATGCCCAATCCGACGTTGAGGTCGTAGCCGCGCTTCTGCCAGCGCGCGGCCAGCGCTCCCACACCGTCACGGATGGCCACCGCCATGCGGAGCGCGCGGAGGGCCGGGTCTGGCACGGGTACCGGATCATTAAAGAAGATCATGAGACCATCCCCCGTAAACCTCTCGAGCGTCCCCTCATGAGCAAGGATGTAAGTTCCCATTTCTGCGTGGTATTCTCGCAGAACACCCATGACCTCCTCAGGGTCGGCCGTCTCCGCAAACGCAGTGAACCCGCGTAGATCGACGAAGACCACCGTGACCTCGCGCCGATGGCTCTTGAGAGGATCCTCGGCGTCGCCGGACACGATCAGATCGGCCAGGTGCGGGGAGAAGAAGCGCTTGAGGCGCCCCAACCGGTCGAGTTGCCCGACCTGCTCGGTCACGCGCTGTTCGAGCGTTCGGTTCAGCTCGGCCAGCTGGTGCGCCTGCGCGTGCACGGTGTCGTAGAGCTGCTTAATCCGGAGCAGGGAACGGACGCGCGCCAGCAGTTCCGGCTGGTTGATGGGCTTGCTTAGGAAGTCGTCGGCCCCGGCCTCCAGGCCCTTGACGCGCTCCTGGGCTGGATCGAGGGCGGTGACCATCACCACGGGGAGGATTCCACTGTCCGGACGTTCGCGAATCTTCTGACAGACTTCGTAACCACTCATCCCCGGCATCACCACGTCGAGCAGGACGAGGTCAGGGCGGGCCGATTCGATGAGCCGGAGCGCCTCCGCTCCCGACGAGGCGGCAACGACCTTGTACCCGTGCCCGGTCAGGAGGGCCTCGAGGAGGAGAACGTTCTGAGGCGTGTCGTCCACGACGAGGATGGTGGCCGGCTCGCTCATGGTCCGTCTTGCGCGCGCGGTTGATCGAGCAGCATTCGTACCGCTTCCAGCAGCTCGCGCACGCTGATGGGCTTGGTCTGGTAAGCGTCGAAACCGGCGGCGAGGATGCGGGGGCGATCGTGCGTCATGGCCGAGGCGGTGACGGCCATGACCGGGATGCCTTGGGTAGCTGGGTCGCCGCGCAGCTGGCGAAGGGCTTCGATGCCGTTCATGCCCGGAAGCTGGATGTCCATCAGGATCAAGGCCGGTCGCGCCTCCTTGGCCAGTCGGATTCCTTCTTCGGCCGTCCCGGCTTCTGCCGTCCGATAACCCGTCGCCTCCAACACGTCGCGCACGAGCATGCGGCTCGGCTCGTTGTCCTCGACGATCAGGATCAGCTCGGCGGTGGTCATCGCAGGGGAATGGTGAAGGTGAAGTTCGAGCCGCGGCCAACCTTGCTCTCGACCCACAGGCGGCCGCCGTGAAGCTCGACGAAGCGCTTGGCAAGCGGAAGGCCCAAGCCTGTCCCTTCGCGTGGGCGGCCCTCGCTGGCGCCCACCTGGCGGAATTCCTCGAAGATCGCCGCGTGATCTTCCTCCGCGATCCCGATGCCGGTGTCGGTCACCGAGATCTCGACATGGTCGTCGCTGGGATGGGCCGCGACTTCGACACGCCCACCCTCGGGGGTGAACTTGACGGCGTTGGCGAGGAGGTTGAGAAGGATCTGCTTAAACTTACGCTCGTCAGCCGTGAGCGGCCCGAGCCGCGAGTCGAGCGCCGTGGTGATGGTGATGCTCTGACGGGTCGCCCGGTCGCTCACGAGGGCCAGGGTATTCTGGATGGCCAGTGGGAGGTCGAAGGTAGCCAGCTCCAACTCCATGCGACCGGCCTCGACCTTGGAGAGGTCGAGGATATCGTTGATGAGGGAGAGCAGGTGGCGGCCGGAGGCGAGGATGACCTCCACGTACTGCGTCTGTTTGAGGTTCAGGTCGCCGAACATGCGGTCCCGTAGCACCTCGGAGAAGCCGATGACCGAGTTGAGGGGCGTCCGCAGCTCGTGGGACATGTTGGCGAGGAACTCGCTCTTGTGCCGGCTGGCCGCCTCCAGTTCCCGGCTCTTCTCAGCCAACTCCCGGGTGCGCTCGGCGATTCGCTGCTCGAGGGTTGCGTACGATTCCTGGAGCCGGGCCGCCATGCGGTTGAACTCCTCGGCCAGCACCTGCAGCTCGTCGCCGGTTTTCACTTGGAGCCGGTACTCGAGATCGCCGCTTCCGATCCGCACTGCTCCCTGACGGAGCGCCTCCACGGGCCGGACGACTCGACGCCCGATGAGGAGGCTGGCCAGGACTGCCACGCCGAGCCCGACCAGAACCAGGATCGAGGTGCGGAGGATCGAGCCGTAGAGAGGGGCATAGGCTTCGGCGAGGGGACGCTCGACCACCACCGCCCAGCCGAGACCCGGAATCGGCGCGAAGGCGGGCAGAACCTTTTCGCCGGTGAGGCTTGGCTGCGGTGGCAGCATCCCCGGTTTACCGGCGAGGGCCGCCTGAACCTGGCCGAGATCGCGCATATTGCGCTTCTCGAGCACGAAGCTGAGATCGGGATGGGCGATGAGGTCACCGGTTGGCGAGACCACATACGCGTACCCGGCCTTGCCCACGGCGATGTCCGAGACGACATCACGGACGTAGGTCAGGTTGACCTCGGCGATGAGGGCTCCCACAACTTCTCCGGAGAGAGGGTCGATGGGTACTGCCACTGTTATGTAAGGCTCGGACTCGCGGACGAAATACACGGAGCCCAGAAAACTCTTACCAGCCCGTGCGGCGATGAAGGCGGGGTCTTGGCTTCGGTCCGTCAGGTCAGCGGGAAGAATCGGTCGCACCCGCGAGATTCTCAGCCGCTCGCGGCCTGCCTCGTCTACAGCGGCGGCCTCGGTGATGGCGGGGGCGGTCTTGAGGAGCTTGATCAGCTCGAACCGGTACGCGTCGGTAAGGCGTCCGGTCACGACATCGCGCCCCTGAGCCGTTGCGCGCATGGCCCGCTCGATGTCGGCGACAAACTGCTGAATTTTGGCGGCCGCGCCGCGCGCCATCTCCTGCTGCAAAGTCTCGATGCCATCTATGCTCTCGCGGTAGCGGAAGAAGAGCTCCAAAGCACCGCTGGTGAGGAGCCCGCCGCTCACCAGTACCACCGCGATGACCAGGGTCCGCCGGAGCAAGCGGCCCGGCGGCGCGGTCATCGGATGATCCGGTCGGCCTGGTACAAGACCTCCCGCGGTATGACGAGCCCGAGGGCCTTCGCGGTCTTGAGGTTGATAGCGAACTCGATCTTCGAACTGACCTCGATGGGAATCGTCGCCGGCTTGATGCCTTTGATGATTTTGTCAACGAGGCGCGCCGCCTGACGACCCGAAGCGTGCCAGTTTGGACCGTAGTTGGCCAGACCTCCCTGCTCGACATAGAAGCTCCCCATGAACATCGACGGGATGGCGAGCCGCGAGGTGGCCTCCAAGACGAGTCCGGGAATGTTCGACGTAAGCGAATTCGGCCCGAGCATTCCGTCGACCTCGCCTTGCTGCAGCTGGGCGAACAACGCTTCGGCGGCGCCCCGCCCGCGGATTGGTCGTTCGACCAGCGTCAAACCGAGGCGGTGGGCTCCGTCACGATACGCGGCGGCCTCGGCGCCGGAATAGCGATCCGCCGAGTCGTAAGCGAAGAGGACTCGACGGAGCCCAGGGACGATCTCCCGGAACATCTCCAGGCGTTTGGCGGCAAGCTCGAGATCAAGGTCGGTGATGCCGGTGAGATTGCCGCCAGGGCGGGCGTAACTGTGGGCCAATCCTCGGCGCACGGGATCGCCGCCGGTTATCATGACGATGGGGACCTGAGTAGTGGCGGCAAGGGCGGCCACCGCGGAGTCGCCCTCGCCCGCGACGAGGATGTCCGCTCCCTGCGTAAGAAGGTCACGGGCGGCGGCCTCGAACCCGGCAATGTCACCTCCGGTGAAGCGCACCCCGATGACGAAGTCCGCGCCCTCGCGGTACCCGAGCTCGAGCAAGCCTTCTCGCAGCCCGACGAACCCTGGCGTCCAGCCCCAGGACACCGTGAGCCCGCCGATCCGTACCGGTCGCGTCCGTCCCTGGGCGAACGCGGTCGGCAGCTCGCAAGCGAGCGCGATCAGCAGCGCGATACCGAGTGCGCGCCAGCCCAACGCTTCAGTTCTTCGCGGCTAGCTCGCGCGCCGCCTTCAGGAGCACCTCGTTCGGGAAAACGGACATGTCCTCACCAATCCAGCGGCCCCGGACGATGCCTTGCCGATCGATGAGGAAGAAGGACCGTTTCGGGAGAAGACCTGCCATTTCCGGATAGTCGTTCTTGCCGGTCGTCTTGCCATAGACGACACCGTAGGCGCGGGTGGTCTTGAGACCGAGGTCGCTCAGCAGTGGATAGGGCAGCTTCAGTGAATCGGCGAGCGCCTTCTGCGAGAACGGGTTATCCGCGCTGATTCCCAGGATCTGGATACCGAGGGCGGCGAACTTCTCGTATTCGGCCTTCCTGGCCGTTAGGTTGTCCATTCAGACCGGGGCGAAGTCGGCCCCGTAGAACTCGATCAGCACCGCCTTCTTACCCAGGAACTCGCTCAGACTCACCTTGCCACCAGTGGTGCTGGGCAAGGTGAAGTTGGGCGCCCTCTTGCCTACTTCGAGGGCCGCCGCCAGCTCGGGCCGGAGTCCGCCCAACACGCCCAAGACGATCAGTGTCAATCCAACGACGCGGGCCAGTCTTCGCGGTTCCATCCTCATGCCGTCCCTCCTGCCCGTACGGGCCCCTATTTGCCTCCGTGAGGACACGAACTGCTTACCTCGTGCCAGATGGCAAGGCAACATCGGGCTCTGTCCGTCGATATTCCACGGCGGGTCCACTGCCCGCTCCCTTGCGCCTTCGTCAGTCGGCCCGCCAGGATTGCGCTGCCTCCGAGCTGTCGCCTCGGCAGCGCCAGCCGGATTTTACGCAGTATGCTGAACCTCATATTGTACAGGCATGGAGCAGCGTATCTCTGCGACCGAGGTGGCGCGACGCCTGGGCGATGTGTTAGAGCGGGTTCGGTACCGGGGAGGCTCGTTCGTGATCGAGCGCAACGGCAGTGCGATGGCGCGGCTGGTGCCTTGCCTCAGAAGTCAGTGGCGACCGTTCGGGAGGCGCTCGCCGCCTGGCGGGCAGCCGGACGCCCGGAGCAAGCCTTCGGAGCGGCACTCGAGGCGGTCGGAAACGCCGATCAACCGCCAGACAATCCGGGGGCTCGTAATGGATACCAGCGCGCTCGCGGCCGTCGAGCGTGCGGCAGGCTCCTGGGATGACGCGCTGGCATCGCTGGGTGACGAGCCAGCGGTGCTTCCCGCCATCGTGTATGCCGAGCTCTTGGTCAGCGTGCATCTGGCTCAGGGGCCTGCCCGAGCCCGAGGCCATCGTGCCAAGATCCACACCCTGCGGTCGACATTGCCTATCGTAGACTTCACCGTCGAGGTCGCCGACGTCGTTGGTCCGCGGGACGAGCGTCACTTCCGGGCCGTGCCTGGCCTCCGCGTCGAGGTGCTTCGCTTCGAGTGCCGGCCGCTCGCGTGGCATTTCGCCCGAACGTCTGAGCCGGGTACCCGGGCATTCTGGCGGCGACCAGATCAGGAAGATCTTGTCGGAAGTCACGTCGAGAGGTAGTGGCGGGGCGACGGAAAACGGCGCGCGCCGGCCCTGTAGTCAGCGACCGTGCGATGTCGAGCGCAACTCCCTGGCTGGGTGCCCGATCTCTGCGGCGACACTGAGACTGGGCCGGAGGACCATCTTGCCTCGTACACACTCATTGGCTGCTCTATACACATCAGGAGGGGCTTGATGCGCACCAAATATCGTCATCGATGATCGGCTGATGCGGGACGCGATGAAAGCGTGTGGCCTTGGCACCAAGCGCGCCGTCATCGAAGCCGGTTTTCGACTGCTCGTAGCGACGCGGGCCCAGGCCGGGATTCGCCACCTGCGGGGGAAGATTCGCTGGAAGGGGGACCTCGCCCAGATGCGTGCCGCCCGGGTGCGCTAGCCGACCAGAATGGTCATCGTCGATACCACGATCTGGATCGACTACCTCAACGGCGTGGGCACGCGGGAGACGGACTGGCTTGACCGAGAGCTCGATCGCCAATGACTCGCCATCACGGATCTCATCTTGTGTGAGGTCCTTCAGGGGCAGGTCCAGGCTTCGCTCGCCCCTACAGCCCGAGATAAGCGCGCTTGAGGCGCTCGTCGCCCAGCAGGTCGCGGGCGGCGCCGGACAGTACGAGCTTGCCGCTCTCCAGGACGAAGGCGCGATGGGCGATGGTGAGGGCCTGGCGAACATTCTGCTCCACGAGAAGCACGGTGACCCCGTCCGCGTTGATGGCCTTGACCGTCTCGAAGATGCGGGCGACCAGCACGGGGGCCAGGCCCAGGGTCGGCTCGTCGAGCATGAGCAGGCGGGGGCGCGACATGAGGGCCCGGCCGATGGCGCACATCTGTTGCTCGCCGCCCGAAAGCGAGCCTGCGAGCTGGACACCCCGCTCGCGCAGCACCGGGAAGAGCGCATACACGTAGCCGAGCGTGCTGGAAGCGGCGGCCCGGGCGTGCCCGGTATGGGCGCCGAGCAGCAGGTTCTCCCGCACGGTCATGAACGGAAAGAGGCGCCGGCCCTCAGGGACCTGGACGATCCCACTCTCAACGCGCCGATGCGCTGAGACCGCACTGAGATCCTGATCGGCGAACAGCACGCGCCCGCCGCGCGGCGCGACCAGGCCCGAGATGACCCGCAGGGTGGTGGACTTGCCGGCCGCGTTGGCACCGACGAGGGCGATGATCTCCTTTTCGCGGACTTCCAGGGAAACGCCGAAGAGCGCCTGGAGGTCACCATAGAAGGCGTCGATGCCCTCAAGCTTCAGCAAGGGAAAACTCCTCGCCGAGATAGGCATCGATCACCCGGCGATCGCTGGCGATCTCTACCGGCGTCCCCTCGGCGATGCGTTCGCCATGGTGGAGGACCACGATCCGCTGGGCCAGACGCATCATGGCGGCCATGACGTGCTCGATCACGATCAGGGTCAGCCCGTCGGCGTGCAGGCGGCGGATCAGCTCGATCATGCCGACGAGTTCGGTGGGATTGATCCCCGACATCACCTCGTCGAGCAGGAGCAACCGCGGGTGGGTGGCCAGGGCCCGTGCGACCTCCAGCCGCTTGCGCAACCCGATGGGGAGTGCCTTGGCCGAGGCCGAGGTATAGGAGGCGAGCCCGCAGGTGTCGATCACTCGCTCTGCTTCCGCGCGCGCCTCCCGCACGCGGGCCACACGGGTGAGGGCACCGATGGTGACGTTTTCCAGCACCGACAGGTTGCCGAAGGGCTTGACGATCTGAAAGGTGCGAGTGAGGCCGCGCCGGCAAATGAGGTGTGGCGCCCATCCGGTGACGTCGCTCCCGTCGAGCTGGATGCGTCCCTCCTCCGGCCGGTAGTAGCCGGAGATCACGTTGAAGAGCGTGGTTTTACCGGCGCCGTTGGGGCCGATGATGCCCAGCAGGTCGCCCTGACGCACCTCGAAGCTCACATCGCGGACGGCGGTGAGCCCACCGAAGCGCTTGGTCACGCGCTCCAGGGTCAGCATGCGTGGTCGCCGAGCGGGCTCGCGGTCATCGCGGGCCACCCATCAGACGGAGCCGGCGGCGCCCACGGCCCGAGCGCGGCTGAGCCGGGTCGCCCGCCAGCGGTGGGCGACGCCGGCCAGGCCCTCGGGGAAGAAGCGCACCACGATGATGAGGACGGCGCCGTACAGGATCAGGTAGATGCCCGTGAAGCCGGTCTTGAGCCCCGAGAACTGGGCACGCAGATACGTCTCCACCGTGGTGATGAGCATCGAGCCAAGGTAGGGACCGAGCGCGGTGCCCGTTCCGCCGATGATCGTGTTGAGGGCAAACCGCACGGAGAGGTCGACCGAGAACACGTAGGCGGGGTCGACGAAGCCCACGTACTGGGCCCAGAGGGAACCGCACACGGAGGTGAGGCCCGCGCTGGCGGCGACGGCTACCACCTTGAGGCGACGAGAGGCCACGCCGATGGCCTCGGCCGCGTCCTCGTCCTCTCGTACGCCGGCCAGCTGAAGGCCCAGCCGCGAGCGCTCGAGGTACACCGCGACGAGGTAGTAGAGCACGGCCACCCCGAGCGCCATGTAGACCCATGCCACGTGGCCGAGTCCCAGGGTGGCGAATCCCGGACGGAAGGGAACCGGAATGCCCTCGGCTCCCGCTGTGAAGCCGCGCCAGCGACTCACGGCAATGAGCAGAACTTGGGAGAAGGCGATGGTGGAGAGCGCGAAGTATGGGCCCCGCAGACGATTTGAGAGGAAACCGATGACGAGCCCGGCCAGCAGGGACAACGCCACGCCCAGCAACATCCCCAACCAGGGATTGCGCCCGAAGCGCGTCACCATGAGGGCGGCGGAGTAGGCGCCAATCCCGAAGAAGGCGGCGTGACCGATGGAGACCTGGCCCGCATAGCCTCCGGCCACGTTCCATGCTGCCGAGAGGGAGCCCCACAGAAGGATGAGAACCAGGCTGTCCAGGAAGAACGCGTCGCGAACCACGACCGGGACGAGGGCCGCCACCCCAAAAAAGATGACGGCGCCCCGGCGGTGGGCGAGGAGACCGAGCATCAGACGCCGAGGGTTTCGGCGCCGCGCTGGCCGAAGAGACCGGCGGGCCGGAACACGAGCACGAGGATGAAGAGGATGAAGTAGAAGATCTCCTTCCAGGCGGCGCCCACGAGATAGGATCCGGCCACCTCCACCGCCGCCACGATCAGGCTGCCCAGCATGGCCCCCACCATGTCTCCGAGCCCACCCAGCACCACCACCACGTAGGCGAGCAGGACGAACTGGAGGCCGGCCGTCGGGTACACGGCGTAGAGAGGCGCGACCAGGACTCCGGCCGCGCCGACGGCGGCGATCCCGATGGCGAAGGTGATCCGATACACGCGATCGGTGTCGATTCCCATCAGGGTAGCCGCGTCACGATCCTGGGCGGTCGCGCGCATCACACGTCCGGTGTGCGTCCACTTCATGAAGGCGAAGAGGGCCACGGTCAAGACCATGGCGATGAGGAACGCTACGACCTGGGACAGGTTGAAGGTGGCTCCCGCCGCGCGGATGACGACATACAGCTCCCAGGGACGCACGTAGCGGAAGTCACCGGAGAAGGCCACCAGCGCCACGTTCTGGAGCAGGATGGACAGGGCGAAGGTCGTGAAGATTTGCACGTTGTGCGAGGCGTGGATGACGCCTCGCATGACCAGCACATAGGTGAGCAGCCCGATCAGAAAGAAGAGGGGGAGAGCAATGACGAGCACGAGGTTAGGGTCGAGGGCGAGCGCCGTGAACGCCCAGTAGGCGAGGTACATGCCGAGCATGAGGTACTCGCCGTGGGCAAAGTTCACCACGCGCATGACGCCGAAGATGAGGGTGAGGCCGACCGCCACCAAGGCGTAGATCCCCCCGAGGAGGATCGTGGACACGATGAGCTGGCCGAGCGCATCGATAGGGCGGCGCTCCCCGCGGACTGACCCGGCTTACTTCCGCTGGTCCCAGGCCGGTAACGGGATCCACTTGGCCCGGAGCGTCGTGAACTCCTCCGGCCACACCGTCACCAGCTGCCCGTCCTGCCACTGCAACATGTAGTGTTGTACTCGATCGTTGGCGTTCTGGCCGATGTCGGAGAACTTGATGCCCCAGCCATTCATGATGGAGCCCACCGGCAGGTCAAGCGACATGACTGCCTGGCGGAACTTCTCTGGATCGTCACTGCCCGCCTTGTCCAGCACGAGCTTGAGGATCCAGAGACCGCTGCCGGCGAGCTGATGGCCGCCGAGGGGGATGCCGCCCGTCTTCTTTTGGACCGCCTCGCGGAAGGCTTTCTCGATGGCCTGCCCCTCGGGGCGTAGGGCTTCGATGCGAAAGCCGGGCCCCGGCTCCAGAAGGGCGAACACGCCGTTGGCATCGTTGCCGAGGGCCTTGCCAAAGTCGGCCCCGCCGTAGCCCGTAGCGCCCGCGTGGACGAGGGCCTTGAACAGAAAGTTCTGTTCGCGCGACTGCCGCCAGAAGAGCACGGCGTCGTTGCCAAAGCCGATGTGATGGACGATGTCGGGCTGGAGCTGCTTGAGCTTCAGCACGACGGGTGTCATGTCGTTGATGGTGGTCCAGTTGTAGTACTCCAGGGCCACTTCCTGCATGCCGAACTCCTGCTTGGCACGCAGGCGCGCCGACTCCGTCACTCCCTGCCCGTAGGAAGAGTCTTCGCTGAGGAAGGCGATCTTGAGCTGGTTCGGCTTCATGTTGAAGCGCGGGACCAGGTGCTTGGCGATGAATTCGATGTTGTACCAGCCGAACCCGGTGGCGTCGATCTCGGTCCGGTAGGCGTTGCGCAGACCTCGTTTGTTGAAGCGCGGGTCGACACAGGAGCTTTCCCAGTAGATGACGTTGTGACGCGCGGCCGCCTCGCTGGCCGCCCCACACAGGCGCGAGGAGAAGGTGCCCGTGATGATCTTGACACCTTCGCGCGTGATCAAGCGGTTGGCTTCGGACGCAGCGGCGGTGGGGTCGGTGGCGTCGGCCACGGCGAAGACGAGTTTCTTGCCCATCACCCCGCCCCGTTCGTTGATCATGTCGCGGACAATCTCGTAGCCTTCCAGATGGCGCTTGCCCTCGAAAGCAAGCGGACCGGTCAAGGGCTCCAGGATGCCGATCTTGTACTCACCGGAGAGCGTCTGGGCGCTGCTGCCGGCGATGAGGACACCAAGCCCGAGCAGCAGGACGAGGGCGGTGAAGGCAAAGCGACGAATACGCATCGGCAATCCTCCTTGTATCGGCGAGGGCCAGGACATCTGGCTCGACGGCGGCGGCGACCGTGCTCGGTTCTAGCACCCGGTGCGCCGGAGTGTCAAGGAGCGCAGGAGCCGCTGATGCTACACTCGACGCGTGTCCGACAGCCACGGCCATCGCGTCCTCTCACCGTCGACGATCCGCTTTTGCCCGCTGTGCGGAGCACCCCTGGCCCGGGAGCCGGTGCCACCCGATCAGCGAGAGCACGCGGTGTGCTCGCGCTGTCGCTTCGTCTTCTACCTGAACCCCAAGCTGGTCGGGGCCACCATCCCCGAGCAGGATGGACGGGTCCTGCTCACGCGGCGGTCCATCGATCCCGGCCGCGGGCTGTGGACGTATCCGGGTGGTTTCGTCGACCACGGCGAAACGGTGACAGACGCCGCCGTGCGTGAGACGTTCGAGGAGACGGGGCTGAAGGTAGACCTCACGGGCCTGCTCAACGTCTACACCTATCCCGGGGCGCCCGTCATCGTTGTCTACCGGGCCTCCGTGGTAGGCGGCACCTTGACCACCTGCAGCGAGAACGACCGCCTGGAGTGGGTGAGGCCTGACGAGATCCCGTGGCCAGCGCTGGCCTTCCAGTCCACCCGTGAGGCGCTGCGCGAGTGGATGGGCGCCCACGGCCTCACCCCCGGCGGCTAGGGCACGGGAGGGGGGCCACCTTTCCCACCAAGACCTTCTCGCCTCTCTGAGTTTCCGCTCACACTGTCCGAGGACCTCTAGCCCGGAAAGAGCAGGAAGTGGAGTCCCATCACGATGAGCAACGCTTCGATGGCGCGCAGGAACGCGCGCTCGCTCATCCGGTCAACGATCCGACGGCCACACCAGGCGCCCACGAACATGACAGTACCGAGGGTCAGTCCGAGAAGGATCGTCTCCCGGTTGAGCAAGGCGAGCTTGGCGAGGCCCGCCCCGCGCACGAGGTGCATGGCAAGAGCACATGAGGCCTCGGTGGCGATGTACGCACCGCGGCGGAGGCCGAACGCGAGGAAGAAGGGGGTGACCACAGGACCGGTGGTTACGACCAGCGCCGATAGCACGCCGATGACAGCCCCCAGAGGGCCGAAGTGGACGAGGCGAACCCGGAAGTTGCGCGTCATCAGCAGACGGCGAAGAGGAACCGCCGCTAGCAGGAAGAGGCCGATGAGCACGCTCAGCCGGGTGCTCGACACTCCGGCCAGGACGAACACGCCGAGGGCGGTGCCAGGCACGGCTCCGATCAGGAAGCGCGTGAGAACCGCCCAGTCGATGTCACCGCGACTCCACCAGATGCGCGAGACGTTTCCGAGCAGCATGGTGACGGTGAGAATGGGCACCGCCGCCCGCGCCCCCATCAGGGCCGCCACCACAGGCAGGAGAATCACACCGGCCCCGAAGCCGGCCACGCCAGCCACGGTGGAGCCGACAAACGCGGTGACGATCAGAATGACCCACTGCAGAGGATCGGGCATGGAGTCCGTGCCATCATACGCGGAATGCCGAGCGCCGAGATGGGCCGATGGCCCTCCTGTGTGGTTTGGTCCCAGCTCTGCCACGGAGGACCTTCGATCCCTGATATTGTGTAGACGATAGGCGTAGTGTTAGCGTGACGCGTCAAGGAGGCCCAGATGCCCGCAGTCCTGACTTCCAAGCGCCACCCGGTTGCCGACATCGGCGACGCCATCGAGTTCTGCTTTCAACAGGGATGGTCGGATGGGCTGCCCGTGGTGCCGCCCACCGAGGACCGTGTCCGCACCATGCTGGAGGCGGCGCACCTCGATCCCAGGCAGGAGATCGGCTACGTCACCGACCGGGCCGTGTCCATCTCCGCCGAGAAGGTTGCCGTCAACGCGGTGATGGCGGGCTGCAAGCCCGAGTACATGCCGGTCGTAGTGGCAGCGGTGGAGGGAATCAGCGATCCGGCCTGGAGCTATCACGGTCCCGGCACATCAACCGGGGGCGCTGGTGTGCTGATGATCGTCAATGGCCCCGTCGCGCGGGAGCTCGACATCAATGCCGGTGACAATCTCTTCGGGCCTGGCTGGCGTGCCAATCTCACCATCGGACGGGCCGTGCGGCTGGTGATGCGCAACGTGTGCGGCTCGCGACCGGGCACGCTCGATCGCGGTACTCTTGGCCATCCCGGCAAGTTGTCGTACGTGATCGCCGAGAATGAGGCGGAGAGCCCGTGGACGCCGCTTCACGTCGAGCGCGGGTTCCGGCCGGAACAGAGCACGGTCACCGTGATGGCGGCCGAGGCGCCGCACCAGTTCTACAATCAGCTCTCGCGTACGGCCGACGGTGTGCTGACCACCTTGGCGGACGACATGCGCGTCTCCGGCAACGTGATGGGGCAGCCACACTACTGCGTGGTGCTAGCCGGCGAGCACATGCGGACGATCGCCGCCGACAGGTGGACCAAGGCGAACATCCGCACCTTTCTCTTCGACCACACCCCAAACTCGATCGGCCACCTCAAGCGCACCGGCCGCATGGCGGGAGCGGTCCAGCCGGATGACGACACCACCATGCGGCCCCTGGTGGCCTCGGCGGACAACATCCTCGTGGTGGCCGCCGGCGGTCGCGCGGGCGCCTTTTCGTGCTACATCCCGGGATGGGGCAGTGCCCGGAACTCCCAGGCGGTGACCAAGGAGGTCAAACGATGATGGAGCTACTGGATCCCACCACCGAAGCGGCCAGCCAATCCCTGGCCTATGCGCCGAGGCCCGGCGCGCTGGCCGGCAAGCGCGTGGCTCTGGTCGAGAACACCAAGTTCAACTCGGACAAGCTCCTGGTCAAGATCGGCGACATTCTCAAGCGCGAGTACGGGGTGGCCGAGACGACCCTGTACCACAAGAAGAACGCCAGCGTGCCCGCTCACGAGGAGATCATCGCCAGCATCACCAAGAGCTGCGATGTCATGGTGGCCGGCATCGGCGATTGAGGGTCCTGCTCGTCGGGCAGTGTGCTCGACGGTATCCTGCTGGAGAAGGCGCAGGTTCCCTCTGCCTCCATCGTGACCGACGTGTTCGAGGTGACCGGACGGGCCATGGCCGAGCAATGGGGGATGCCGCACTATCGGTTCCTCCTGATGCCGCACCCGATCGCCAACCTCACCGAGCAGCAACTCGACCAGCGTGCTCGTGAGATTGCCCCGGAGGTGGTGAAGCTCCTATTGCAGGGACAGGAGTAGACTTCCGGCCGCCCTGGTGGTGCCGTAACGGGCACCTGCAGACGGTGTGGGGCACGCTCTTCCGCCGAGGGAGCGTGCCCCTTCGTCGCGAGAGGGTCAGCACCCCCGACGGGGATTTCGTCGACCTTGACTGGCTCGACGGCCCCGCGGGGACTCCCCTTGTGCTTGTCCTGCATGGCCTCGAGGGCTCGGCGCGCTCACCCTACGCGATCGGGCTTCTCCGCCTGGTCCGTCAGCAGGGCTGGCGCGGTGTCGTCATGCACTTTCGGTCATGCAGCGGGGAACTCAACCATCGGCCGCGTTTCTATCACTCGGGCGAGACCGAGGATCTGGCCTTCATCATCGATCTGGTCGTGGCGCGGGAGCCAACCGTCCGTATGGGCGCGGTAGGGACGTCACTCGGCGGCAATGTCCTCCTCAAGTGGCTCGGGGAGCGCGGCGACTCAGTCCCGGCTCAGCTCCGGGGTGCGGTCGGCGTGTCCGTGCCCTTTGACCTGGGGGTCTGTGCGCGGCGCCTAGACCGTGGTCTGTGTCGTATCCTTTATACAAGCAACTTCCTGCGCACGATGCGACAGAAGGTCCGCGACAAGTCCCGCCGGTACCCGGGCTTCGTCGATGTGGACGCGGTCTCGCGCGCCCGCACCTTTGCCGAATACGACCGCATGGTGACGGCGCCCCTTAACGGCTTCGCTGACGAGGTGGACTACTGGAAGCAGGCGAGTAGCGGGCCCTATCTGGCCCGCATCAGGCGACCCACGCTCCTGATCAGCGCTCTGGACGACCCCATTGTCCCCCCGCAGGCCCTGCCGAATCCGACCCACCTCCCTCCTCAGGTGACCGCCGAGTTCATGCCGAACGGGGGCCACGCGGCTTTCCTCGACGGCCTCTGGCCGTGGACGGCGACCTCGTGGGCAGAACGCCGCGCCCTTGCCTTCCTGAACGCCGTGCTCGTCGGAGAGCGCGGGATTTGCTAGCGTAGCGCCATGCCCAGTGACCGGTTCGCCCTGCCCGTCACCACGGCCTCCCCGAACGCGCTGGAAGCCTACGATCGCGCCGTGCACGGGTTGCTCGGCTGGGACGGTGCCACCCTGGACATGTTCAATCGTGCGCTCGCGCTCGATCCGGGTCTTGCGCTCGCCCACGCGGGCGCAGCCGTCTGCTACTTCCTCGACGAGCGTTTCCCCGAGGCGCGGGCCAGCGCCGAGCAGGCGCGGGAGGCAGTGACCGGGGCCACGGCACGGGAGCGCGGCCACGTGGAGGCCATGGCTCAGCTGGTCACCGGCCGCCCGGATCAAGCCGAGCGGGCCATGCGCGAGCACCTCGCCACCTACCCCCGCGATCTCGCCGTGTTTCAACGGCTCTACTACATCTGGTTCTGGCAAGGGCGATTCCCCGAGATGCTGGCCATGACCACCGAGCTCGCTCGCCACTATCCGGGGAACTCCTTCATGCTCGGGCTGCACGCCTTCGCCCTCGAGGAGGCCCAGCGCATTCCGGAGGCCTTTGCCACCGCCGAGGTCGCGGTGGCCCGCAACCCGCGCGACGCATGGGCGGTGCACGCCCTCGCCCACACTCTCTACGAGATGGGCGCTTCGCGAGCGGGCGCCTCGCTGCTGCCGCCGGCCATCCATCCCTGCACGCACCTCGGGTGGTTCCGGAACCACCTCCTCTGGCACCTGGCCCTCATGCATTTCGCCACCGGCGACTACGCCCGGGCGAGCAGCATGTCTCGAGCGGCCTTCGAGCGGCGCCCGTCGTCGATCGCGGGGAACCTACACGATTCGATCTCGCTCCTATGGCGGCTCGAGCTCGCCGCCGTCAAGGTCGGCGAGCGGTGGCGGCCGTTCGCGGCCATTGCCCACGATCGCCTGGATCGTCAGGGCCTGCTCTTCCACGCGGCACATCTGGCGATGGCCCTCGCCGGGGCCGGGGAGTGGGCGACCGCGGAGCGGCAGCTCGGCATGCTCCGCGAGCGGGCCCCAAAGGACCGCACGGGGCTGGTGGGGGCGGTCCTCATCCCGCTGGTGGAAGGACTTCACGCCTTCGCGGCGGGAGACTACCGCTGCGTCATCGAGAAGCTCGAGCCGCTGCGCTCGCGGATCGTGGAGCTCGGGGGCAGTAGTGCCCAGCGCGATGTCTTTCACGACACTCTCCTCGAGGCGTGCTTCCGCGCGGGCGACGCGGGTCGCGCCTGGCGGTGGCTGGCCGAGCGCGTGGCCCGGAGACCCGACGCCTACTGGTTGACCCGCAAGGAACGGTCCTGGGGAGTGTAGTCCGTCTGACCTTGGCGGCTCTCGGGCTCGTCGGGTCCAGCCTCGTGCTGGCGGCGACCCCAAACCTGGTCGAGGCGCCTCGAACCTTTCTGTTCTTCTTCGTCCTCATGTTCGCTGCGTACATCGCGGTTCTCTCCGCGCTGCCTCGACTCGGGCAGGGTAGAACCCTCGGCGTGCTGTTGGCGGTCGCCGTGGCCGCGCGTCTGGCCTGGCTGGCGGCCGCGCCGACGCTCTCCACCGATGCCTATCGCTACGTCTGGGATGCGCGCGTGGGCCAGGCGGGGATCAATCCGTATGCGTATGCAGCGACGGCTCCGGAGGTTGCGCACCTGCGCGATGCGGCCATCTACCCGCGCCTGAATCATGCCAGCTGGCGGACGATCTACCCTCCCGGTGCCCAGGCTTTCTTCCGGGCCGTGTACGCCGTGGCCCCCGACAACGTGCTGGCCATCAAGATCGCGCTGGGGGCGGTCGAGCTCCTCGGCCTCGGCTTCCTCGTCGCCTTGCTGCGCGCACTCGACCTGCCGCGCAACCGCATCGTCGTGTACGCCTGGAACCCGCTGGTGCTCGTGGAGGTGTGGGGAAGCGCGCACCTCGATGCTCTCGTCGTGACCGGGGTGATCGGGGTGGCTCTGGCCTTGGTCACCCGGCGGCCCGCCGTGGCGGCCGCCCTTCTGGGCTTAGCGACCCTCGTCAAGCTCTATCCGGTCATTCTGCTTCCCTTGCTCGCCCGCCTGGCGGGCGTGCGTGTGGTCATCGTCTTCGTCCTCGTGGTCGCCCTCGGCTACACGCCAGCCCTCGGCAGCGGTCTGCTCGCGCTCGGCTCGCTCCCGCGCTATCTGGAGCAGGAGTACTTCAATCCTGGCCTGGCGCGCTCGGTGGTCGGCTCGCCTATGGTGTCCGTTCTGGCCATGGCCGTGTGGATTGCGTGGGTGGTCTGGTGGCGGAGGCCGTCCACGTTCGCGGATGGTGCCCTGCCGCTCACGGGTGGCTTCGCGATCCTCAGTCCCAACGTGTTTCCCTGGTATGTCTTGTGGGTCGTGCCCTTTCTGGCCCTGAAGCCTTCCCCCATGTGGATTGCCTTCACCGGGACGATCGCGTTTGCGTATGCATTTTTCCTCTACCAGCCATGGGCGATCCCGATCTGGGCCCGCCTGCTGGAGATCGCTCCGCTCGTCCTCGGGACCGGATGGGCGATCGTTGCGCGCGTCTCGGTTCGCTGGCGAAGCGGGAGTTCACAACGAGATGACATCCCACGCGTGGCCGGTGCTACGATCGTTGGCGATTCCAAGGATGCCTCCGGCGGGAGAATGTAGCGGATGGAGCTGAACGTCGGGGTAGGGCTCACCAATGCCTGCGACTTGGCCTGCGCCCACTGCTATCGAGAGACCCAGCGGATCGATCAGCTGACACTCGACGAGGTGCTGCGGATCTGCGACTGCATACCCGTCCGTTCCCTCAACCTCGGGACCGGCGAGAACGGTCTGCATCAGGACTACGAGGCTATTGTGGCGGCCCTGGCCCAGCGCGGCGTGAGGCTGTCGCTCACCTCCAACGGCTACACCATCGACCTCTCGACGGACGAGACGCTGCGATCGTTCCGCGAGGTGGAGGTGTCCATCGACTTTCCCACCGAAGCCGAACAGGATGCCTTTCGCGGCGCGGGGAACTGGCGCCGCGTCATGGCGGCCATCGAGCGCGCCCGCCGGCTGGGCGTGACGGTCACCGTCCTCTCCGTGATGATGCGGCCCAACTATCGACGGCTGGCCGAGATCGCCGCCATCGCCTTCAGCGCCGGGGCCAACTACCGGGTCAACGTGTACCAGCCCGTCAAGACGGATCGCTTCACGCTGAGCTACGACGAATACTGGGAAGGGTTTCGCCGCCTCCTCGCCGCCACGCGCCTGGCCAGCACCACGGAGCCGATTCTCAACGCCATGCTCGGCGCGCCCTTCCCAAACGGGTCGGGCTGCGGCCGTCACACCGTCCGGGTGACCCCGACCGGAGACGTCATCCCGTGTGTCTACTGGGGCTCCTCCGACGTCCGTCTCGCAGACCTCGAGCGCCTCGGGGCTACCGGTGTCCTCGACTCGACCGAGTTCGTGCGGGCGCGTACCTTGCCTGATGCCTGTCGGAGTTGCCCGTTCGTGGCCACGTGCCAGGGCGGCTGCGCAGGGCGGCGCGCACTCGCCGGCGCGCTCTCGGAACCCGACCCGTACTGCCCTCTCGTCCGGGGCGATCGAGTCAACCTGGAATGGGCACCCACCCAGGCAAGGGACCTCTTGAAGATGGGCAGCGCTTGCACGACGGTCCTTGCTCCCCGCTAGGTGTGGAGGCGGACCGTGAGGGCGACGCTCATCATTCCGGCCCTTGACGAAGCCGAGGTGATCGGGGCTCTCGTCGCACGGGTGCCGCGCGGCATCGTGGACGAGGTCATCGTGGTCGACAACGGCTCGAGCGATACCACCGCCCGCGAGGCGGCGCAGGCGGGAGCGCGCGTGGTGAGCGAGCTTCGCCGCGGCTATGGCTCGGCCTGCTGGGCGGGCGTGTGCGCCCTCGGCGCCGACACCGAGGTGGCCATCTTCCTGGACGGCGATGGAAGCCAGCGTCCCGAGGAGATCCCCCAGGTCCTCGGCCCCATCGCGGACGGTCGGGCGGACTTCGTGCTCGGAGCCCGGGTGTTCGCCGGCCACCATCCATGGCATGCCATCCTGGGTACGCGCCTGGTGGCGGCCTTCGTGACCTGGCGGTTCGGTATTCGTCTGCGCGACATCGGTCCTCTGCGCGCCATCCGCGTGAGCCTCCTGCGCGGGCTCGGCATGCGTGACCGGGCCTTCGGCTGGCCGGTGGAGATGGTGGTGAAGGCGGCGGCGCAGCGGGCGCGCGTCACCGAGATTTCCGTGACCCATCAACCGAGGCTGGGCGGACGATCGAAGGTAGCGGGAACCTTCGGCGGGAGCGTCCGGGCCGGCTGGGCGTTCATGACGGTCGCGCTGCGCGCGACCCGCGACGTGTCGTGACCAACCTCACCTTGCGGCCGCCCTTGCCCCGCTCGCTCTACCTGGAGACGACGAGCCGCTGTAATTCCCTGTGCGAGACCTGCATTCTCACCTTCGGAGGCCGGGAGCCCGCCAAGGATCTCGCGTGGGAGGAGTTCCGCGTGGTAGTCGACCAGTTTCCCGCGCTGGACCGCGTGCTCCTGCACGGGATCGGCGAGCCACTGCTCAATCGCCACCTCGCCCCCATGGTCGCCCATCTCAAGCAACGTGATGCGCAGGTCATCTTTAACACCAACGCTATCACGCTCGACGGCCCTGCCGGCGACGCGCTCATCGAAGCAGGGCTCGACGAACTGAGGGTCTCGCTCGACGCCAGTACCCGATCGACGTACGCCCGAGTACGAGGCGTCGACGCCTTCGCGAAGGTCGTCGCCAATCTCGAGCGCTTCGCGGCCCTCCGGCGCGAGCGCGGCGTGGACAGGCCCACGGTCTCCCTCTGGTTCACCGCGCTGCAGGAAAACATCGAGGAGATCCCGGGACTGGTGCCGCTCGCCGAGCGCGCGGGAGCGGATGCCATTCACCTGCAACGCCTCGTATACAACGGGCTCGGCCTGGCGCGGGCCGAGCAGTCTCTCTACGGGCGGCTCGAGGCGCGTCAGCGCGAGTTGTTGCAACGGACGGGGGACGCGGCGTGGGCGGCGCACATTCGCTTTTCCGCTTCCGGGGCCACGGCGCCCGAGGTGAGCCTCGCCCCGGCCGATGACGCGAGTCCGTGGAGCGCTTGCCGCCGCCCGTGGGTGCTCGTGTATGTCACGGTCCACGGCAACGTCCTGCCCTGTTGCATCGCCCCATGGATCACCGGGCACTACGCGGGAATCATTCTCGGCAATCTGTTTCGTCAGTCGCTGAACGACGTGTGGTGGGGCGAGCCGTATCAGGTCTTTCGAGAACACATCCAGACGCCGACACCCCCGGAGCCGTGCCGGGGCTGTGGCGTGAAGTGGAGCCTGTGATCATAGGGAGCGACACGCGGGGTGTGGGCAGGGCATGAGGCCGGCGGTGGCGGTCATGGCCAAGACACCTGGGCTCGGGCCGGTGAAGTCGCGGCTGCACCCGTCGCTGACGGCGGAGCGGGCAACCGATCTCTACCGATGCTTTCTGCTCGACCGGCTCGACGGGGTGACGGCCCTCGACGGAGTGGAACCGGTGATTGCGTTCACGCCACCGGAAGGTGGGCCGCTGCTGGCAGCCGTCGCACCGCCGGGTTTTCGCCTCGTCGCCCAGCGTGGGCGTGATCTTGGCGAGCGGCTCTCGAATCTGCTGAGCGACCTGCTCCAAAAAGGACACCACGGGGCGATGGCCATCGATAGTGATAGTCCAACTTTACCGATGAGTTATGTCGCCGATGCGGCGAAACAACTCGAGACCGATGCCACCGACGTTGTGGTTGGCCCCTGTGAAGACGGCGGCTATTACTTGATCGGACTCTCGCGGCCCTGTCCCGCGCTTTTCGACGGCATTCCGTGGAGTACCGACCGTGTCCTCGGTCTCACCCTGGACAAGGCGCGCCAGCAACGACTTCGCACGCATCTGCTGCCCCGCTGGTTCGACGTCGATACCGAGCCGGACCTACAACGCCTGTGGGCGGAGATGATGGCAGCCGGAAGAGGACCCCGCCGGACCTTCTCATTTGTGAAGCAACTGTTCAGGGAAGGCGGATCGAGCGCCCACCCGGTTCCGGAACCGCCTCCCCGGCGCCGCGTGTCCTAACCAGCGGGCGCGATATGCGCCCGGGGAGGGTCACGATGGCGCACGCGATGGAGGAAGTGGGGTTGCACGTGGAAGAGCGCGTTCCCGCGCGAGAGCGTAGCGCGGTCGGGTGGCTCTCGGCGTCGGCTCCGCTCTGGCCGCTCGGCCTCATGCGGATCCTTTACGGCGTACTCTGGTGGCAGCAGTCGAAATGGAAAGTCCCGTCCGACGATTTTGGACGGAAGTCGGGAGGCGGGCTCTGGTATTGGGTGCACCAGGAGATCCAGCATCCCACCCTCCTTGCTTACCGGGACTTTCTGGTGAACGTGATGATCCCTAACTGGACGCTGTTCGGGTGGATGACGCTCGTCACCGAGATGTTCATCGGCGCCACCCTCATTCTCGGTCTCTTCACACGCCTCGGGTCATTGGTAGCCTTCGGGATGGCCCTGAACATCACGATCGGCATCGTGAGCGTGCCCCACGAGTGGGTGTGGACGTACATCATGCTGATGGCGCTCCCCCTTCTCTTTTTCTTCACCGATGCCGGGCGTAGCTTCGGCCTCGACTCTTTCCTCGCTCCCCGGCTCGGCCGCGCTACGGTCGCGGGGAGCCGATTGGCCGCACTGGTCCGCTGGCTGGTGTAACCACGGAGGTCCCGGTTGACCAGCGCTGTCGAGGACGCTACGTTTCGGGGGCGGGGGCGGTCGGCCTGGGGCCGCGCGGCACCCTTCCGCGGGCAGCAAGATCAGCCCTGACGCGGGCGGACGCCCCGCGCAAGAAAGGATGGCGTGATGAGCACAGTAACGGGTTCCGAGGTACTGGCGCGGGCGCTGATCGGGCAAGGGATAGATACCTTGTTCTTTCTCATGGGAGGGCCCATGCTCGAGACCGAGAGCGAGATCATCCGGCTCGGCGTCCGCGCGATCGACACTCGGCACGAGCAGGCAGCGGCCATGGAGGCCCACGCCTGGACGCGCCTCACCCGGCGACCAGGGGTGTGCATGGCGGCCTCTGGGCCCGGCACCACGAACCTGCTCACCGGGGTGGCCAACGCCTTTGCCGACGCCGCCCCCCTGGTGGCCGTCGGCGGCTCCAGCGCCACGATCCAGTTCGGCATGGAAGCCTTCCAGGAACTGGATCAGGTCGCTGTCTTTCGGCCCGTCACGAAGTGGGCCGAGCGCGTCCTCGACGTCAAGCGTATCCCCGATATGGTAGCGACCGCGTTCCGCCAGGCGACGGCGGGCCGGCCGGGTCCGGTGTATCTCGACCTGCCAGGTGACGTGCTGGGCACGAAGATCGATGACGCGAGCGTGACCTACGCGGCACCGTGGAAGTCGTCACCGCGCTCGCTCGGTGATCCCGCGGCGCTGCGCGAGGCCATCACCCTGCTGGCGCAGGCGCAACGACCCCTGGTCATCGCCGGCAGCGGTGTCTGGTGGTCCGACGGCGCGGCCGCACTGCAGGCCTTTGTGGAGTCGACCGGAGTGCCCTTCTACACGACGCCCATTTCGCGCGGCCTCATTCCCGAGGATCACCATCTGGCGTTTCTCAACGCCCGGGTCCGCGCGTTCGCGGAAGCCGACCTCGTGCTCGTGGTGGGGACCCGCTTCAACTACATCATCCAGTTCGGCCGGCCGCCGCGCTTCGCCACCGACCTCAAGGTCATCCAGGTGGACGTCGACGCGACCCAACTCGGGCAGAACCGGCCAGTCGACGTCCCCATCGTGGGCGACGCGCGGGCGGTGCTTGAGCAGCTCACCGCCGAGGCCGCTGGCCGCGTGGATCCCTCGCGGTTCCGGACGTGGGTTTCCAAGCTGCGCGTGCTTGATGCCGAGAAGCAGGCCGAGATGGACAAGGCGATGAGCACAGACCAGTTGCCTGTCCATCCTTTGCGCCTGTGCAAGGAGGTCCGGGACTTCCTGCGTCGTGACGCTATTCTCGTCGTCGACGGGCAGGAGATCCTCAACTTCGGCCGGCAGTCCATCCCGACCTTTGTGCCCGGGCACAGACTGAACTCGGGCGCCTTCGGGTGCATGGGCGTGGGGCTGCCTTTCGCCATCGGAGCCAAAATCGCGAAGCCCGACGCTCAGGTGGTGGCGTTGCACGGCGACGGGTCATACGGGATCAATGCCATGGAGATCGACACGGCGGTGCGGCATCGGGTGCCGGTCATCGTCGTCATCAGCAACAACGGCGGCTGGACGGGCGATCCGCAGAAGAACAAGCCGGGCCGGAACCTCGGCTTCACACGCTACGATCGGGTCGCTCAGGACTTCGGCGCCCACGGCGAGTTCGTGGAAAAGCCCCACGATATCCGGCCTGCGCTCGAGCGGGCCTCGGCCTCCGGCAAGCCCGCCGTGGTCAACGTGATCACCGATCCGTCAGTTCGCGCGCAGACCGTCCGCTTCTCCGCCTACACGACTTGAGGAACATGGGGGGCCTCGAAAGGGCCCCCCAAGCCCCCCTTACGCTCGTCACGCCCCGGGAAACCCGGGGCGCTCCTCGATCGCACTCAGCGCCTCGGGGGCCTCGAACGGGCCCCCAAGCCCCAAACCCCCCTATGTTCGGGGCACCCGGGGAGCCGGGGTATCCCTCGATTCACGCCGTTGCTTGGTGGGCCCCGAACGGGCCCACCAAAACCCCCTGGTCCTTCGACGTGCGGAGGCTTATCCGTGCGAGATGACTCGGCGCGGGTCGAGGGCGTCACGCAGACCGTCGCCGATGTAGTTGATGGACAGCACGGTCAGAAAGATGGCCGTCCCCGCGAAGATGGCCCAGTGAGGCGCGAAATCGAGGTTGTCCTTGGCGTCGAACAGGATGCGTCCCCAGGTCGGGATGTCAGGGGGAAAGCCGAGACCGAGGAAGGACAGGGTCGACTCGGCCAGGATGGCGGCCGCCACATCGAGGGAGCCGGCCACGATCACGGGGCCCACGGCGTTGGGCAAGATGTGACGCGCGACCTGCCGTAAGGGCGGCGCGCCAAGGGCCTTGGCGGCTTCGACGAATTCCTTCTCGCGCAGCGACAGGAACTGGGCGCGTACGAGGCGGGCCACGCGCATCCACTGCAGCCCGCCGATGACCACGACCACCAGCACGAACATACCGGCTTCCGGCCCCAGCATCTTGCGCAGCGTGTCCCGGAACAGGTAGACGACGAGGAGGAGCAGGGGAAGTCCCGGTAGAGCCAAGAAGAGATCGGTGAAGCGCATGAGGCCGTTGTCGACGACCCCGCCCAGCTGGCCGGCCACCGCGCCGATCACGGTTCCCACGATGACGGCAATCAGCATGGCCGCGACGCCCACCGCCAGCGAGATGCGCCCCCCGTACAGCATCCGGGCGAGGATATCCTGGCCGAGGTCGTCGGTGCCGAGCGGGTGGGCCCACGAGGGGCCCTTCAGCTTGGCCTTGAAATCGATGGCGTCGATCGGTACCCGATAGACGAGCGGTCCGACGAGGACGGCCATCACCATCACGAGCAGTACGACGCTACCGGCGAGGGCGAGCCGGTGGCGCTGGAATCGCTGCCAGGCTTCACGGCCGAGGGACGGGCTGGGCTGCGAAGCCGCATTCCGCAGTGGGTGGACGACCGTCTCGGCGGCGGTGGTGCTGCTCATCGTCGAGGGGGGGCTCTTGGCCGCCGCCGGATGACCGGCACCGGATGGGGAGAGCGTCATCGATACGAGATCCGCGGATCGAGCCAGCCGTAGAGGATATCGGCGATCAGGTTGAACAGGACCACGAGGACGGAGAAGACGAAGGTGATGGCCATGATCACCGGAGTGTCATTGGCCAGGATGGACGCGATGAGCAACGATCCGATGCCAGGAACCCGGAAGATCTGCTCGGTCACGATTCCCCCCGTGAAGATGAAGGGAATCTGCAGCGCGACCAGGGTTACCACCGGGATGAGGGCATTGCGCACCACATGCTTCACGACGGTCACGAACTCCGGGAGACCCTTGGCGCGGGCCGTGTTGATGTAATCAAGCCGGATCACGTCGAGCACGGATGAGCGCACGAACCGGGTGAGGGAGGCGGCCTGGAAGAAGCCGAGCACGCTGATGGGCATCAGGCTCTGCCTGAACTGCTCCCACCACCAACGCCACCCGGTCGCGCTCAGATCGGCGCGGTAGATGAACGGCAGCCAGTCCAGATAGATGCTGAACAGGAGGATGAAGAGCAGGCCGGTGAAGAAGGTGGGCAAGGAGAACCACACGAAGGCCAGGGTGGTGGCAATCTGGTCAAAGAGCGAGTAGGGTCGTCGGGCCGAATACGTCCCGATGGGGAGCGCGATCAGGATGGCCAGGAGCTGAGCGCTGCCCAGCACGAACAAGGTCGTGGGCAGCCGCTGCATGATGAGCGTGTCGACGTTCACCCGGCTCACGAACGAGAACCCCCAGTCGCCCCTGAGCATGGCGGTGAACCAGCGCAGGTAGCGCAGGTAGATGGGGTCGTCGAGACCATACTGGGCGCGTAGGTTGGCGCGCACCTCCGCGGGGACGTTGGGGTTGGTGGCCAGTTCCTCGAAGGGGTCACCCGGCGCCAGGGCCAGGATGGTGAAGAGGACCAAGCTGATCCCGAGCAGCACGGGAACGGACATGACCAGGCGCCGGAGGAAGTACTTGGACATCGGCGCGGAGGCCGGGCGGTTGCGCCCGGCCTCCGACCCCCTTGCCTATCCTTCGCGGTACCAGTTGGCCAGGTTCCAGAGGTTCGAGTCCCACCCTGAGATCTCTGTGCCCTTGAGTCGATTGGACACGGCCGAGATCACGCTGCGCCACAGGACCGGGACCACGACCACGTCCTGGATGACCAGATCGTTCATGCGGACGTACAGGGCCGCCCGCTTCACGGGATCCAGCTCCGTCTCGCCGGCCCGCCAGAGCTTGTCATACTCCTCGTTGCGCCAGCGCGTGATGTTGCGTCCCTGCCACTTGTTGTCCTTGGACGAGACCTCCCACGTGGTGAACTGCTCCATGAACGTCTGGGGATCGGGCGCCCCCATGGTGGTCGTGTACATCTGGATGTCGGTGTAGAACTTCCCGTACGTGTCGGGGTTGGCGACGTCGGAGGAGAAGTAGACGGACGCGACAATCGACTTCAACTCCAGTTCGATTCCGGCCTTGGCCGCCGCTTGCTTCACGATGGCCTGGGTCTTCTGGCGAGGCGCGTTGATGGAAGTCTGGTAGACCATCTTGAGCTTCTTGCCGTCCTTGGCGCGGATGCCGTCGGAGCCTCGCTTCCAGCCCGCCGCCTCCAGAACCTGATTGGCCTTGTCGACGTTGAACTCCCACTTCATGTTCTTGGAGTGAAAGCGCGAGGGCGCGTTGAGGAAGTTGGCCGAACTCTGACCGAGCCGGCCATAGATCTGCTCCTGGATGGAAGCCCGGTCGATGACCAGGTTGAGGGCCTGGCGGACAGCCGGATCGGTCAGGAAGGGGTGGGTCGTCTTGATGCTGGATCGCTCACCATCGACCTCTTTCCAGGGATCGGTCTGGTTGCACTGGATGTGCTCAATGTTGCCCGCTACCGCGATGTCCACCCGTCCGCGCCCGCCCTGTTCCAAGCGCCGCAGGATCTCGTCCTCGACTTGCATGTTCCAGGCAAAGTCGAACTCCGCGGTCTGGATCACGGCCCGGGCCGCGGAGACGGCGTCGCCGCCGCCCTTCATCTCCAGGGTGTCGAAGTAAGGACGGGTTGCCACGTGGTAATTCGGATTGAGTTCGGCCCGGACGATATCCCCCGGTTTGAAGTCGACGAACTTGTAGGGACCGGTCCCGACCGGCTTGAGATTGGTGGGCGCCTCGCGCGACTTAGCACCCCGGAAGGCCTCGAACAGGTGCTTGGGGATGATCTGACCTCGTGCGCTGCCGCAAAAGGCTCCCGCCCAGAAGGGCAGAGGCTTCTTGAAGCCAATCTTGACCGTGTGGCCGTCGATCTTGTCGATTCGCTCGATGTCCTTGTACTCGCCGATGGTGGTGGCCGCCGTCGCCGGGTCGGCGGCGTACTCCCAGTTGAAGACGACGTCGTCGGCCGTGAACGGCCGGCCATCGTGCCAGGCCACGTTCTTCTTTAGTCGCCAGGTGACCGAGCGGCCGTCCTTGCTGAGCCCGCCGTTCTGGGTACTTGGAATCTCGGCGGCGAGAATGGGGACAAGGTTGCCGTCGGGATCGAAGCAGGCCAGAGGTTCGTAGAAGATCCGCGAGCCATCCTGGTCCTTGGTACCGACCGCGAAGTGGGGATTGAGCAAGGTGGGGGATTGCCACCACAGAACCTTGAGCGCCCCCCCACCACCGCGTTTGGTGGGGGTGAAGACCGGCCGGGGCTGGGCGTGGGCGATGCCGACGGAGGCGAACAGCTGACTCACCATCGGTGCCGTCAACCCGAGCGCGAGCATCGTCTCTAGGAAGGAGCGTCGGGGCAGGCGCCCCGCCTTGACCTCGTTCAGGAGTCCACGCAGTTCCTTCTCGTCCATGTGAGGGTCCTCCAGTATGGATAACTAAAATGGGCGACGACTCTGTCTATGGTTGCTGTGGGACCATGCCACCCTTATTCGGGAGCCGAGGGAGAGAACTCATCGGCTCAACCCCGGCCCTCCAGCATGCGCACGGCCACCTCGATGGCCTCGACCATGCTCTCCGCGTTGGCGCTGCCCTTCCAGGCGCGGTCGAAAGCGGTGCCGTGGTCAACGGACACGCGCAGAAACGGCAGGCCGACCGTGACATTCACGCCTGACAGTCCGGTCCAGCGCCGGCTGGACTCATCATACGTGAACCCCAAGGTCTTGACCGGGATGTGCCCCTGATCGTGATACATGGCCACGACGATATCAAACTCACCGCCCCGGGCGCGGGAGAACACGGTATCGGCGGGCAGGGGGCCGAAGACGTCGAGGCCGGCTCCCCGGGCGGCATCGATGGCCGGGATGATCGCGGTCTGTTCCTCGTCGCCGAACAACCCGTCCTCACCCGCATGCGGATTCAGTCCACACACGCCGATACGGGCCGCCGGACGGCCAAGCCCCGCCATCGTCTGCTGAGCGAGACGGATCGTGCGGAGGACCCGATCGCGGGTGACCAGGTCTGGCACGCGTCGCAGGCTCACGTGGGTGGTGACGTGAATGACCCGTAGCTCCTTTCCCATCAGGAGCATGGCGTAGTCGCGCGTGTTGGAGAGCTCGGCGAGAATCTCCGTGTGGCCGGTGTGGGGCAGACCCGCCGCGGCCAAGGCTTCTTTGTTGATCGGTGCCGTCACGATTCCATCGATCGCGCCGGCTTTGGCCAGGTCGACGGCGCGCAGAATGTACTCGTGGGCAGCCCGCCCGGCGGCGGCACTGACTTCGCCGCGCGGCAGGGTTGCCATGTCGACGTTCGCGAGATCGAGACATTCCAGGGTCCCCTTCGCCCACCGACAGGCGGCGACGCTCGCCACCGTATGTAGGCTCAGCGGGGAACCGATGAGACGAAGGGCTTCCTGCATGGGTGAGACGGATCCCACCACGACCGGGCGGCTCTGACTGGAGACCAGGGGCTCGGCAGCCGCCCGCGCGATGATTTCCGGGCCCACGCCGGCCGGGTCTCCCATGGTGATGCCGAGAATCGGGGTTCTCACGTGTGTGCCTCCCGAACGGTCGCCTCTTCGGCGAGCGCCACGAACAGATTGTCCGGCCCGAAGCCTCCGGCCTTGGTCAGTGCAGGCAGCGACGGGTAGTTTGAGGCACGGAGGTAGCCGAGGGCGAGTCCAGGCCGGGGAGCGCCGACGAGGTCCATCCGTTCGCAGCCGAGCGTCTCGAGAAGGGCGACTGCCGTCTCGCCCCCCGTCACCGCGACCAGGTCCACCGCCTCGGTTTCGATGACACGGCGGGCCTCCTCGGCAAGACTTCTTGCAACCTGCGCTCGATCACCTTCGTCTGCTTCGGGACTTGTCAGCACGCGCATGCCGGCCGCCGCCGCGGCGGCGGCCTGACGGCGGGTGACGGGATGGCGGCTGCCGGCCACAATGAGCCAGCGACGGGCCGACGGCATCGGGACTCGCTCGGCGAGAACGCCCAAGTGGTGGGCGAGGGGACGGGCGAGCCCGGCGGAACCGACGAGCAACGGTCCGGGCGCACCGCTCAGCGCGGCCGCCACGAGGGCTTCGAGATCACCATCTGTTTCGGCGTCGGCCAGGACAACGGTGCCGCCGAGCCGGCCGAGCCGCTCCCGGAGCGGCTCGACGCCTCCTCGTACCACCTCGAGGGGAAGCCACGCCAGAGGCCGCTCGAACTGAGGACCCAGCAGCTCGACCACGTCGGGGACGCCCAGCCTGGTCACCTCCGGAATCGGCGGAAACTCGGGGTCCAGTACGACGGCAGTGTCGCTCACGGGGATGCCGTCCACACGAAGGACGCGATCGACGATCCTCCGTCCCTGCGCCGGGAAGGCCGGACAGAAAAGCGCGCTGCACGCGCCGGTCGCCGTCATCAACGCCTCGACTTCCGCCCCGATCCGGCCCCGAAGGGTGGAATCGACCTTCTTGAACAGGTGCCGGGCAGGCGTTCGGGCGGCGGACGACAGAACCCGCCGGGCCGATTCTGCCGCAGGCAGGGCGCGCGACTCCGTGTCGATGACCCGCACGTCTCCCCTACAGAGGGTCCGCGGCCAGATTGCCAGGGGCACGGAGGATCGCCCGGCGAACAGGGTCCCGGTGTCACAGCCACCGGTGAGATCGTCGGCGAGGATCGTCAGCATTGCCGTCACGGGGCAGGCAGCTCTCCGCCTCGAGGGGTCCCCGAGGGCACGCGCGTTTCTTCGAGCCGCACGACGATTCGCCCGAGCAAGCTATGCATCTCGATGAAGACGAGGACCACCTGTCCGAGCACGATAAAGGGGACTCCAGCCAGAATCCCCGACAGCGCCAGGAAGAAGGCGACCAGTGTCACCTCGAACACCGCGTGACCGGTGATGCTCCCCCACGGCATGTCGATGACGAGGGCGACCGCGGCCAGGAGCACGCCGCCGCTGGCCAGCACAAGGCCGACGAACACCAGGATGCGAGCCCAGAAACGGGTAAAGCCGGGATTCATAGCGCCCCCGGGAGGTAACGACGTTGCCATCGATATTAGGGGTATACTTCGCAGTGTTTCAAGAGACGCGGAGACTCTTTGTGGGACGTGCCCTTACCTTACTCGCATCGCTCGCGCTCGCCGGGGTCGTGGTCGTTGCCACCGTGCTCGTGTCCGTGAAGCTGTCGGCGCGAGACGCGTCGGTGAGCCAACCCGTATCGGTGGCGGTTGCCGACCGGCCCGAGCGTCCCCCCCAGGAAGCCGAGGCGCGGGGTGGAGTGCCGGGGGCGGGCGCGCTGAGCGTCGATTCGGCCCTGCGCGAGCTGGATCTCATCAAGCCCCCCCGTCCCCGTCAGGTCGAGGATTTCAGCCTACCCATGCCGGACGGGCGGACCTTCAGGCTGAGCGATCAACGCGGCAAGGTGGTGTTCATCAATTTTTGGGCGACGTGGTGCCCGCCATGCCGTGAGGAGATGCCAGCGATGGAGCGGCTTTACACGGGCCAGAAGGACGGCCCGTTCACCATGGTCGCCGTGTCGCTCGACGCGAATCCCGCCCTGGTGGGACCGTACCTCAAGCGGGCACGCTTGACGTTCCCGGTCGCCCTCGACCCGAAGATGGACCTCGCCAACGCCTACGGGGTGCGGGCCTTGCCAGCCAGTTTCGTGGTCGATCCGCGTGGGATCCTGGTGGCCATGGCCCTCGGTCCTCGAGCCTGGGACGGACCGGCGGCGCGGGCCCTCATGGAGGGGGTCGCGCGCTAGCCATGGGCGAGTCGGTCGGCGTTCTCGTGGCCCTGAGTGCCGGGCTCTTCTCGTTTCTGTCGCCGTGCGTCCTGCCGCTGTTCCCGTCGTACCTCTCGTTCATCACCGGGATGTCACTGGCCGACCTGACGGGAGAGCTGACGGGAGCGGTTCGGCGGCGGGTTCTCTTCAACGCGCTGGCGTTCGTGGTGGGCTTCTCGGTGATCTTCGTGTCCCTGGGCGCCTCGTTCAGCGTCGTGGGCCAGATCCTCCTCGACCATCGTGACTGGATCCGGCGCCTCGGGGGCGCGTTGATCGTGGTGTTCGGTCTCTACATCGCCGGGGTGCTCAAGATCGGTCTCTTCGGGCGGAGCACGCAGTGGCAGATCAGAGAAAAGCCGGCCGGCTATCTCGGCTCGTTCATGGTCGGCGTGACCTTCGCCATAGGGTGGACACCCTGCGTGGGCCCGATTCTCGGGGGGATCCTGTCTCTGGCCAGCACCACGGAGACCGTGCAGCGTGGCGTCGGCCTGCTCATCGCGTACTCGGCGGGGCTCGGACTCCCGTTCCTCGCATCGGCGTTGGCTCTGCAATCGTTCCTTCGCTTCTTCAAGCGCTATCGCCCCTACATCCCCGTCGTGGAGCGCGCGGCCGGGGTGGTGATGATCGTGGTGGGGGTGATGGTCTTCACCAACTACTATGTGGTCCTCAACTCCTGGGCCATCTCGCTCACGCCTGAATGGCTGTTGCGCCGCCTGTAAGCGCGCCCGTCCGCGTCCGCGTTCCCGCGACAACAGCGAACCTCGGGCCAGGGTTCGACACGCTCGGGCTGGCCCTGGCGCTCCACAACGAAGTCGTGGCGGCGCCGGCCGATAGGGTGACGGTGCGTGTCGAGGGAGAGGGTGCCGGCCATCTTCCCACCGATGAGCGGAACGTGGTGGCCCGCGGAGTCCGCCTGGCGTTCGAGGCGGTCGGTCGTCCCTTCACGGGCTGCGCGCTCCACTGTCTCAACCGCATTCCCCCCGCGCGGGGGTTGGGCTCCAGTGCAGCAGCGTGGGTCGGCGGTCTGGTCGCGGGTAACGCCCTCCTGGGCTCGCCTCTGACCACCGAGATTCTCCTCAGTCTCGCTGCGCGCGCCGAGGGTCATCCGGACAACGTGGCGGCCGCCCTCCTGGGGGGCCTCACCGTCTCGTGTGGCGTGGACGGTGGTGCTCTCGCTTTGCGACTGCCTGTGCCCTCCGCACTGCACTGGATCGTCCTCGTTCCCGAGATCGCCAGTTCCACGGCCGAAGCGCGCGCCGTCCTGCCCGCGTCGGTCCCTCGCCCGGATGCTGTCTTCAATGTGCAGCGAGTGTCGTTGCTCCTGGCCGCTCTGCAAGTTGGTCGGGTGGAGGTGCTGGCGACAGCGCTGAACGACCGCCTGCATCAGTCGTACCGGGAACGCCTGTTTCCGTGGATGCCGCGGGTCACCGAGGCGGCGCGGGGAGCCGGGGCCCTGGGCTGTGTGCTGAGCGGAGCGGGTCCGTCGCTCCTGGCTCTGGTCGTCGACGAACCCCACCGCGTGGCCGAGGCCATGGAGGCCGCCCTCGCCGCCGTCGGCGTGCGCGGCGCGGCCAAGATTCTCGCGGTCGACGAGACGGGCGCCACCCTGCTGGGCGGTGTGCCGTGATCGGGGGCGAGAGGCCGAAGGCGCTACCGTCCGGCGTGCTCTCCGACCGCCAGCTCTGGATGGCCATCCGCGAGGGCTGGATCAACGCAACGGCGGAAATTGCCGAGGCGCAGGTCCAGCCAGCGAGCCTCGATCTGCGTCTGGGGTCCGTGGCGTATCAGCTCCGCGCGAGCTTCCTGCCCGGCGAGCAGACGGTGCAGGCCCGCTTGCGCCAGACCGACTCGGTGGACGACCTCGTGATCGATCGCATCTCGCTGAATCCGGCCGCTACCCTCCAGCCGCGTTCGGTCTACATCGTTCCCCTCGTGGAGTCGTTGCAATTGCCGCGGACCGTCCGCGGCCGCTGCAACCCGAAGAGCACCACGGGGCGTCTGGACATCTTTACGCGCGTCATCACCGACGAGAGCGAACGCTTCGACGAGATCCGTCCGGGCTATCAGGGGCCCCTGTACCTGGAAGTCGCGCCCCAGTCGTTTCCCATCCGGCTCCAGGCTGGCCTCTGCCTCAGCCAGCTGCGCCTGCTCGCGGGCTCGCCTTCCCTCTCCGATCGGGCGCTCAAGCGGCTCTACCGAACGGTGCCCCTTCTCTACGACGACGACAACCGCCCGCTGGACCCTCACGAGGTCACGTTCCATGAGGGTCTCTGCATGAGCATCGACCTCTCCGGGCGCCTGACGGATGGGATCATCGGCTACCGCGCGCATCCGAACCCCCCGGTGGTGGATGTCAGCAAGCTCGGCTTCTACGACCCGACCGAGTTCTGGGAGCCCATCAAGCGTCCGAACCGCGACTCCTTCATCCTCGAGGCCGATCGCTTCTACATCCTCGTCTCCAAGGAGCGGATCCGTGTGCCCCCGGAGTTCGCGGCCGAAATGGTCGTCTACGATGCCGGCGCCGGTGAGATCCGCACTCACTATGCTGGGTTCTTCGACCCTGGCTTTGGCTTCGGCGATGGCAGCGTGCTGGGCACCAAGGTGGTGATGGAGGTGCGGGCCCGCGAGGTCCCCTTCATGGTCTACGACGGCCAGACGTCCTTCAAGGTCTGGTTCGAACGCTTGTGCGGGCTACCGGCGCGCGTGTACGGCGTCGGGCTCGGATCTTCCTATCAGCACCAGGCGCTGACTCTCAGCAAGCAGTTCCGGCGCCCGCCCTGAGCAACTCGGCAAAAACGTTGCGGGCCCCCCTCGATCAGTTAGAATTGCACAGGGGCCAGGGCGTCGGGCCCCAGGTCGCGGCGCCCCAGGGAGGGCACTATGGCTGAGCAGAGGAAGAAAGAGACCCGACCGACCAAGCCTTCGGAAAACGGCGACGGTGCCGTCGGCAGTCCTGAGCTTGCCAAGAAGGGCAAGAAGATCAAAGAGGACATCGACAAGCTGCTGGACGAGATCGATGACATCCTGGAAGAAAACGCCGAGGAGTTCGTGAAGAGCTATGTCCAGCGAGGGGGCGAGTAGCCCATGCCGATCTACGAGTATCGTTGTCGGGGCTGCGCCAAGGACTTCGAGAAATACCTGCACTCGTTGGCGGTGGCCGTCGCCTGCCCCGCGTGCGCGAGCCCTGATGTGATGCGCAAGCTCTCGGTCTTCGGCCTGAAGAGCGACGGCGGCCCCGTGGCGTCCGCGGTCCCTGGAGGCGGGAGCTGTTGCGGTGGGGGATGTTCCTGCCACTGACCGTCCCTCCGGACATCGCGTCGCGAGGCTGAGTCTCCTCGCGCCGCGGGCTGCCCTACCGCCGTCTCTACGATGGATCTGCGCCGGCTCGAGATCTTCGCCAAGGTCGCCGAGCTCGGCAGTTTTTCCCGCGCCGCCGAGGCACTGTTCCTGACCCAGCCAACCGTCTCCGAGCACGTCCGCGCTCTGGAAGACGAACTGGGCCTGCCCCTCCTCGATCGGCTCGGCCGCGGCACGACGCCCACCCGGGCTGGACAGCTGCTCCTTGGCTACGCCACGCGGATGCTGGCTCTGGGACGGGAGGCGCGCCAAGCCATGGACCAATTCCAGGGGAGGATGCTCGGCGAGCTCATCATCGGCGGGAGTACCATCCCAGGGGAGTACGTCCTTCCGGCGGTGGTAGGACGGTTCAAGCGTAAGTACCCCGAGATCTCGGTGTGCCTTTTGATCGGATCGAGCCAGCAAGTCAGCGATTGGGCGGAGCAGGGACGGGTAGAAGTTGGTGTAGTGGGCGCCCGTGCCGCCGCCCGCGCGCTGGAATCGCGATCGCTCATGTCCGATGAGCTGGTGGTGGTGGTGGCCGGCGATCACCCGTGGGCGGGACGCGCCACGGTCACCGTCGAGGATCTGAGAGACGAACCGCTGATTCTTCGCGAACGTGGCTCGGGCTCGCGCAAGGCCTTTGAGGACGCGCTGGCACGGGTCGGCCTGGACCTCGGCGGCTTCCGGGTGGTCGGCGAGATGGGGTCCACCCAGGCCGTCAAGCAAGGTGTCTGTGCCGGAGTGGGCGTCTCCCTGATCTCCAAGCGGGCGGTGGAAGACGAATGCCGGGCGGGGCGGCTGGCCTGGCTAGATCTCCAGGGCCTGGAGGTTTCGCGTGACTTCTACCTGGTCACGCATCGCGAGCGCAGCCGGGCGCCTTTGGCGCAGGCCTTTCTCGAGTTCATCGAATCCGAGATCGGGGTGCAGCCGGGCTCACCGACTTCCTAGCCCCACAGCGTCTAGCGACGGCCGCGGCTCTCCTGGGTGCTGCGAAGAACGGCGATGAGGCGTTGCTTGAGCTCGGGCGGAACGGGCGGGGGATCTGCGAGAGTCCGCACTGCCGTGACCGTGCTCCGGAAGGTGTTCAGGAAGGCCACGCAGGGTCCGCAGCCGTCGATGTGCCAGTCGATCAGCTCGCGCGTAGCAGGGGGGAGCCTGTCCTCCAGGTAGTCCGTGAGGAGCTCGGCGATCTGCCGGCACTCTATTCCCGCGGACTCGGGCTGCTCGCTCATGGGGCTCACTATACCCAGATGCGCCCCCGCGCGCCTGAGATTCTCTGGAAACATGGACGCGGGCCCGGACGCCCGGTATGCTGCGCAAGAGGATGCTCCGCCGGCGAATGGCCGCGTTCCCTCCTCACCCCGGAACGGCGGTCGTCCGTTGACGGCGCCTCGACCCGGTTCGATAATGACGGCAGCGCAGCCGCTTAAGGAGACTCCATGATCCACGACGGCAGGGTTGAGGAATTCGTCAGCGCCTTCGGAGCCTTGCGCTCGGAGGTCGAGAAAGTCATCGTGGGCCACCGCGAGATCATCGACCACGTCCTGGTCGGGATGTTCGCGGGCGGCCACGTTCTCTTGGAAGGCGTGCCCGGCCTTGGCAAGACGTTGCTGGTCAAGACCCTGACGGAGGGGCTCGAGCTGTCCTTCTCGCGCATCCAGTTCACACCCGACCTGATGCCGGCCGACATCGTGGGAACCAACATCATCGTCGAGGATGCGGAGAACCGGAAGCACTTCCAGTTCCAGCAGGGCCCCATCTTCGCCCACATCCTCCTGGCCGACGAGATCAACAGGGCCACCCCCAAGACACAATCGGCCCTCCTTGAGGGCATGCAGGAGGCGTCGGTCACGGTGGGAGGCGCGTCGCGCCCGCTGCCCATGCCCTTCTTCGTCCTGGCCACCCAGAATCCGATCGAGATGGAGGGCACCTATCCGCTTCCCGAAGCCCAGCTCGATCGCTTCTTGATGAAGCTGCGGGTACGTTACCCGGCGGTGGAAGAGCTCAACGCCATCATCGACCGAACGACCCAGGCCCGCGCCGTGGTCGTCGACCGCGTGATGACCGGCCCGGCCGTGATGTCGTTTCGCGAGCTTGTCCGGGAGGTTCCGATCGCCTCTCACGTGCGCGATTTCGTGTCGGCGGTCGTGATGGCGACCCACCCGAAGTGGGAGCATGCCCCCGAGGTCAGCCGGCGGTTCGTCCGCTACGGGGCCAGCCCCCGAGGTGCGCAGGCCATGGTGCTCTCGGCCAAGGTGCGGGCGCTGGCGGCGGGCCGGTACAACGTGAGCCTGGAGGACCTGAAGTCGGTGGCCCTGCCCGCGCTACGGCATCGCATTATTCTGAACTTCGAGGGCGAGGCGGAAGGGATCGATGTTGATAGCCTCATCGAGCAGATCATGGAGAGCGCCAACGTCGCGTCGCTCGCCGGCAAAGAAATGTTTCTGCGCTGAACCGGCAAGGAAATGGTTTGCGCTGAAAGGAAGGACCGATGAGCGTCGAGGCGCTTGATCGACTCGTTCAGCAGGTAGCGTCCCAGGTTCGCTGGCGGCGCGCGGAACACTATGGCCTTCGCGGAGCCTTCTACGGAGCCATCGGGGCCGTGGTCGTGCTCATCTTCAAGGAGACCCTGGGGCCCGTGGCGTTGCCCGCCGCGATTGGAGCGTTCGGCCTCGGCGCCCTGATCGGGGCCGTGGTCGGGCTTGCCAAGAAGGTCCCGATGGCTGATGCGGCCCGCCTGGCCGACCGAGCCTTCGGGCTGGACGATCGGGTAGCGACCGCGCTGGAATGGGCGAACCACCCCGATCGGTCTCCGCTGGTCCCGGCGCTGGTGGCCGACGCCAGCGAGCGCGTCGCCACCATCCCCGTTCGACAGATCATCGGTCGCCGCCTCTCGCGCGAGGCCAAGCTGGTCGCCGTGCCGCTGGCCGCCAGTCTGGCGCTTGCGCTTGCCCCCGCCGTCCCCGTTCCGTCCCTGCGGCTGCCCGACTTCTCGGTGGCGCGTGACCAGGACAAGGCGGCCGAGCGCGCAGAGACCGCGATGATGCAGGAGGCGTCGCGAGCACTGCCCAAGGACGCCCTCAAGCGGCCGTCGTTCGAAGAGCGAGATCTGGTGCCGCGGACGGGAACTGGGGGCACCACCACCGCCGGCGACCTGTCGGCCATCTTCAAGGACACGTCGCTCGGCAACGCGCGCCCCGACTTCAACAGCTTTCTGAAGAAGGGCGACGAGCGGCTCAAAATGTTGGAGCAGGCCGATCGGCTCCCCGACCTTCAATCCGACTTCACTTCGAGCCAGTACAAGGTCATGTACCGGCGCGCCAAGGAGCTGCGCGGGGGTCTCAGTCCAGATATCTCTCCCCAGAAGCTCAAGGAGCTGCTGGAGGAGATGGACCGTCTGGGCCGCAAAGGAGGCAACAACTGGAGCCCCGACGCGGCCGAGGGCATGGAGGCCCTCGAGGGAGGCCAGACCGACCGCGCCATGCAGGCCATGGAAAAAGCGCTCAACAAGATGCGGGCCATGGACGAGCAGGGGCGGTCCGGCAAGAACCTGCGCGGCGGGCGCGAGAGCGAGCGCGGGGGCAAGGGGCGCGAGCGGGGCCGGGGAGGCGAAGGCGGCGGTCCCGAGGACCAGGATTTCGGCGAGGGCGAGGGCATGCTGCCGGGGCGCGGTCGGAGCACATCGCCCAAGGGAGAGGCCAGCCAGCGCCTGCGCGCCAATCCCTTCGATGTTGGGGTCGAGGGCGAGTCGCGCCGAGGGAAGAAGGAAGGCTTCGATACCAACATGGTGGGGCGCGGAGGCCAGATGCCGTCGCGCATGCAATATCTCGGGGTCATCGGCCAGTACCGCAAGATGATGGAAGATGCCATCACGCGGGAGGCCATTCCCCGTGATCATCATGCGCAGATCAAGGAGTACTTCCAGTCGCTCGACGAGCGCTAAGCGTGCCGGCCACCGCTCGTCAGAACGTATTCAGCCCCGAGTTCCTGGCCCAGCTGGAGCGGCTGTCGATCGCCTCCCGCCGCTCGTTTCGGGGGCGCGTGAAGGGTGAACGCCGCAGCCCCCGCAAGGGGCAGAGCGTCGAGTTCTCGGACTACCGGCCGTACGGGGTGGGCGACGATCTCCGCTACGTCGACTGGAACATCTACGGGCGAACCGATCGCCTGCACGTCAAGCTCTTCGTGGACGAGGAGGATCTCTGCCTCCATCTGCTCGTCGACGCGTCGGCGTCGATGGGGTTCGGGCGCCCATCGAAGCTGGAGTACGGGGTGCGGCTGGCGGCGGCCATTGGCTTCGTCGGGCTCGTCAACCTCGAGCGCGTGGGGGTGGGCGTGCTGCGCGAGCAGGTCGCTGAGGGGTGGCCCCCCGTCCGGGGCCGGAATCAGTTCATAGGGCTCGTCAACTTTCTGGGAAATCTGCGGGCCGGGGGAGGCACGAGGCTCACTGCCGGTCTGGCCAACTACGCGGCCCGCGGTCGGGAGCCCGGCATCGCGGTGGTGATCTCGGATTTTCTCGATCCACAGGGCTACGAAGCGGGCTTACGCGCCCTCCTCGAACATCGCTTCGAGGTGCACGTCGTGCATCTGCTCGATTCCGCTGAGGTGAATCCGGAGGTCGGTGGCGATCTGCGGCTGATTGACAGCGAAACGGGGGAGGTGCGCGAGCTGACCGTGGATGGTGACGCGTTACGCGCTTACCGGGAGCGGCTTCGGAACTTCCTGGACGGACTTGAAAGCTTTTGTCGCGCCCAGGAGATTGGACACCACCGGGTGATGACGGATCTTCCCGTGGAGAGTGTCGTCCTCACCCATCTGCGAGGACTCGTGTTCGCATGAGCTTTTTGTCCCCCCTGGCCTTTGCCCTGCTCGGCCTCACCCTACCTCTCGTCTTGCTGTACTTCCTAAAGGTTCGCCGGCGGGAGCGGCGCATCCCCAGTCTGCTTTTGTGGGACGCTCCCAAGCGCGACCGCGAGGCGTCGGCCTTCTTCCAGCGCCTGCAACGCGATCCCCTCATAATTTTGCAGATCCTCGCCCTGATCTTGCTGGCTACGGCCCTGGCTCGGCCGACCATCACCGTGACCGGCCACGGCGCTCGCAAGGTCGTCGTCGTGCTCGACTCGTCGGCCTCGATGAAGACCCACGATGTCACCCCCTCTCGATTCGCCCGGGCCAAGGCCGAGGCCGCCGCCCTCGTGAGCCGTCTGGGCGAAGGCGCCGAGATCATGGTGATCGAAGCCGGGGTGCAGCCGAAAGTGGTGGCCGCGCTCGGGCGAGACCGGGAACGGGCGCTGGGCGCCATCAGCGCCGCCCAAGCCAAAGACATGCCTAACCGGGTGGGAGAGGCCGTCCGCACCGCGCGCGCCTTGGTAGCCAGCGATCCCGCCGCCGAGATCTACGTCTTTACCGACGGCGTGGGTCCCTTAGGGGATGAGCGCGATCTCAAGGACACACGCATTCGCTGGGTCGGGGTGGGGCGGGGCGGGCGCAACGTGGCCATCACCAATCTGGCCGTGCGCAAGAACTACTACGGGGCCTTTGACTACCAAGCCTTCGTCTCGCTGGTGAACTACACACCCGAGACGCAGGAGTTCACCTTCTCGCTCGACATCGATGACAAGCCGATCGCCGAGAAATCGGTGACGTTGGAGCCGAGCGTGCGGCGATCGGTGGTGCTGCCCTTCAGCCACACCGGAGGGGGAACGGTCACGGCCCGCCTGCGCATCAACGACGATCTGCCCGTCGACAACGTGGCCTACGCCGTGCTTCCGCCACCAAAAAAGATCCACGTCGTGCTCGTCAGCAGCGGGAACCTCTTTCTGGAAAAGGCCCTCAAGACGGATCCTCAGGTGGAACTCGAGACCCGGACCGTGGACCAGTACGAAGGAGGCATGGCCGGGGCAGACGTGGTCGTCCTCGACTCGGTCAACGTGTCGCGCGTCGGACCCGGTCGCTTCGTCTTTGTCAACACGGTACCGGGCGACGTGCCTCTCGAGGTGATGGGACGCCTCGAACGTCCGGCCATCATGGACTGGGATCGCAATCACCTGATCATGCGGTACGTGGATTTCGCCAAGGTCGTGGTCGAGGATGCCATGCGCATCAGACCGCTGGCCGCCGGGCGGCCCCTCGTGGAAGCGATCGGGGGGCCCCTCATCTACGCCGTTGAGGAGCAGGACCGGAAGGCGATCTTCGTCGGCTTCGATCTGTTCAAGACAGACTTGCCGCTGCGGGTGGCCTTCCCCCTCATCCTGTCCAACGGCCTTCGCTGGCTGCATCCCTCGGGTGCCGATCAGGCGAGCTTCCAACTCGCGGCGGGCCGGCCGATCCTGCTTCCGGTGCCGCACGGGGTGGCGACGGCCACCGTGACCACTCCGAGTGGACGTAGCGTCAAGGCCCCGGTCACGCGGGGTGTGGTCAGCTTCAGCGAGACCGAGGAAGTGGGTACCTACACGCTGGCTACCGCCAAAGGCGAGACCAAGCTCGCGGTCACCCTGATGGATGCGGATGAATCCAACGTCACTCCGCGCGCATTGCCGGAATCGGCCCCAGCGGGAGCAGTTCCCACCGCCTCCGTGCCCGTTCAGCGTGAACTGTGGCCCCTCTTTGTCCTCTTGGCCGTCCTGCTGCTCTTGGTGGAAGGCCTCCTGTACTGGCGGCGGCAGAGCGCCGGCCGGTTGCGCGCGCCCGCGAGCACGGGTGACCGTTGGGCCCTGGCCCTTCGGGGCGCCCTCGTGCTGGTCCTGGCGTCGACGTTGCTGCGCCCGAGCTTGCCCCGCTGGGTGGATCGGCTCAACGTCGTCTTCCTGCTCGATGTCTCCGACAGCGTGAGCCTGGCCGCCCGCGAACGCGCCTACCGGTTCGCCGCTGAAGCGACGAAGCACGTCAAGAGTGGTGACCGCAACGGCGCGATCGTCTTCGGCGAGGAAGCGGTTGTCGATCAGCCCCTCGCCCACCGTGCCAGCCTGGAGCGACCCAAGGCGGCCGTGGGCAGCCGAGGTACGGATCTCTTCCAGGCGATCCAGCTCGCCCAGGCCGCGCTCCCGCCCGGTCAGGCCAACCGCGTTGTCCTCCTGACGGACGGCCGTCAGAACGCGGGTAACGCCCTGGCGGCGGCCCAGGCGGCCAAGGATGCCGGGGTTGATCTCTACTACGTGAGGGCGCCGCTCACCTTCACCCAGGAAGTGGTGGCGGAATCCATGGTGCTCCCCCAGGAGGTCAAGTACGGGGAGCCGTTCCAGGCCAAGGTGGTGGCGTGGAGCTACAAGGACACCCAGGGCCGCGTCTCCCTCTTCCGCAACGGCGAGTTCCTCGGCTCCCAGGTCGTCCGCCTCGCCGCCGGCAAGAACGTGATCAGCTACCGCCAAGCCCTCGACCAGAGCGGCATCCACGTGTATCAGGCGGCCGTCGAGGTCGACGGAGACACCATCGAGGACAACAACCGGGCGGTGGGAACTGTCGTCGTGCGCGGCCGACCTCAAGTGCTCCTCGCCGAGAAGGACAAGACGCACGCCGCCTCGCTGGTGGGCGCCCTGCGCTCCCAGAACATCGAGGTCACCGTGGTCGAGCCGTCCGGGATCCCCAAGGACATCGCGGGCCTGCAGAGGTACGACGGGGTCATCCTCTCCAACGTGTCCTCGCTCAAGATGACCCGGGATCAGATGGTCAGCATCCGCGACTACGTCCGCGACCACGGCGGCGGTCTCATGATGATTGGCGGCGAGGAAAGCTTCGGTCTCGGCGGCTACTACCGGACGCCGGTGGAGGAAGCCCTGCCCGTGACCATGGAGGTGAAGCAGAAGATCGAGATCCCGAGCCTGGCCGTGGTGCTGTCCATCGACAGGTCGGGCTCGATGGCGATGTCAACCGACGAAAAGGTCACGAAGCTCGACCTGGCCAAAGAAGCGGCGCATCTCGTCATCGATCTCCTGGACGAACGCAACGAAGTCGGCGTGCAAAGCTGGGACACCGAGTTCATCTGGGACTACCCGGTCAAAGCCGCCAAGGACAAGGGAGCCGCCCACCATGCGGTGGCGACCATCAAGGCCGGAGGGGGGACGGACGGGTACCCGGCCCTCAAGGAGTCCTACTCCATCCTCTTCGACCGCCCGGCGCTGCTCAAGCACGTCATCTTCCTGTCGGATGGTCAGATGACCCGTGGCGATTTTGCGGGGCTGTTGCGCCGCATGTCCAAGGACAAGATCACCGTCTCCACGGTGGCTATCGGCAAGGATGCCGACGTCCAGCTGATGGTCGACATCGCCAAGTGGGGACGGGGCCGGTTCTACTACACGGAGGACTCCCAGACCATCCCGCGCATTTTCACCCTGGAGACCCAGCTGGCCTCTAAAGCTTCGCTGGTAGAGCAGCCCTTCAAGCCGGCCCTCACCTCGGCCAATCACGAAGGGGTGCAGGATATCGACTGGAAGGCTGCCCCCCCGCTCGGGGGTTACGTGGCGACGAGCTTGAAGAGCACGGCCGAGCTGGTGCTGATGAGCCACCAGGAGGACCCCGTCCTCGCGACCTGGCGGTTCGGACTGGGCCGGGCAGCCGCCTTCACGTCCGACGCCAAGGCCAAGTGGGGCGTCCTCTGGTTGCGCTGGCGTGATTTCAACAAGTTCTGGGCGCAGATCACGCGCTGGACCTTGCGGAGTGGCACGCGCAGCGACACGGTGGCCACCGTCGAGCGGCGTGACGGTACGGGCGAGATCGTGGTGGACGCCGTCGACGGCAAGGGCGAGTTCATCAACTTTCTCGACTCTCAGGTTGGCGTGGTGGCTCCCAATCGCGAGCGGACGGTGATCGACCTGGAGCAGATCGCGCCCGGGCGCTATCGCGGTCGCTTCCCCGCTCCCCAGGAGGGTGTGTATCTGGTGGGGATGGCCCAGCGCCGGAGTGACCGCGTGATCGGATCGCAGCTCGCCGGGTTAGTGGTACCGTATGCACAGGAACTCCGCGACCTTGGCGTCGATGATGCGTTCCTGCGTGAGCTGACCGAGCTGACGGGAGGGGGGGCGCTCGATGACCCCAAGGATGTGTTCGAACGGGGTCGGCGGCAGTCGCGGATCGCGGTGGAGCTCTGGCCATGGCTGGTTGGGCTGGTAACCCTGTTGATCGTTCCGGAGATTGCGCTGCGGCGGCTCGGTCCGAGTGCGCTGTCGTGGTTCGCTCGCGCCGCCCGGCTCGGACGGCGCCGTGAGGGTGAGCCTCCGGCGAACTCACAGGAGGCGTGACGACATGATGCGGCAAAACCGATGGCGGTCATCGCGAGTGATGCTGGGAACCCTGGTCACGCTGGGTCTGCTCGTGGGCTCAGCGAGCGGAGCGACTAAGCCCCGAATCGTCGTCGTTGTGCCGTTTAGCGTCGAGACGCTCGATCGGGACAGGCAGTGGATGGGAGAGGGTGTTGCCCAGATTCTGTTCCTGGGGCTCGCCCAGAATCCAGTGACGGTCGCCGTGGAGAACGCTCGCCTGCGTCCCTTCGCCAAGCCCGAAGGGTGGACCGAGACCACGGTGATCCAGGCCACCCGAGGAATCAAGGCGGACGTCGCGCTCTTCGGGAACATTGTCCGCAGGGGCTCCGACCTCGTGATCCAGCCCCGGCTGCTCGAGTTGAAGGCGAGCGGCGCCGACGTGGTGAGCCTCGAGCCCATCACCCTTCAGGAAGGGGAGTTCCTCAACCGTGTCGCGGCGCTCCCCCTGACCTATGCGCGAACCATGAAAGTGAGCCTCAGCGAAGCGGACGTGGCGCGTATGGAGCGAGCCACGCGCCCGACCCAGTCGATGCGTGCCTTTGAACTGTTCGCCCGCGGTGCCATGGCCGCTCAGCGCGGCGGTCAGGAGGGAAGCGAGGCCGCGGTGGAGATGTTCACCAAGGCCATCGAGGCCGACCCGACCTTTGCGGTGGGCCAGTACACGTTGGGCACGGTCCATCAGGCGCTCAACAATCGCTGGAAGGCCTCCGCTCAGTTCCGGGCCGCCGCCCAGCTCGATCCTACCTATCCCGAGCCGATGAAGGCGCTCGGTGACCTGTTTCTGGCGGCGCCCCGGCGACTGTTCGACCAGGCCGTCGAGGCCTATGGAAAGGCCATCGACCTCCGGCCGTTCTACGCGGACGCGCACGTGGGGCTGGGCGACGCCCGGGCGGCGAAGGGCGAAGTGGATGGAGCGATCACGGCCTACCAGAAGGCGTTGGTGTTCAACCCCGCCAATCCCCGGGTCTACATGAGCCTCGGGAAGATTTACTACAGCGAGAAGGGGTTGTACTACGAGTCCGTCACCGCCTACAAAAAGGCCATCGAGTTGGACGCCCAGTCGGTGGAGGCTCGGATGGGATTGGGCGAGGTCTACGAGGACAAAGGCCTCTACCGGGAGGCGGTCGACGAGTACAAGAAGGTGCTCGAGCTGGAGGCCAAACACACGGGCGCCCTCTACAACCTCGCCCTCGTGTACGAGAAGGTCGATCCGAAGGAAGCCATGGTGCAGTGGGAGAAATACATCGCGCTCGCCTCGCAGCTGCCCTCCGAGAAGGACTGGGTTGATGTCGCCCGGCAGCACCTCCGCAAACTGAAGAGCCAGGTGAAGGAGTAGACCGCCGTCACGTGGACGAGCTGAGAAAGGACACGACGAGCGGCCGCTGGATTCTGGTCCGCCCGTCCTCCAAGCCGGCCTCCGAGAGCGAGTGCTCGTACTGCCCGGGGGCCGAGCACCTATCGGGACCCGAGATCGCCGCCTACCGCAAGGAAGGCCCCCATCCGGACGGACCGGGATGGACGGTCCGGGTCGTGCCCGAGCGCGACCCCTATTTTCGTATCGAGTGGGAGCTCGCCCGCGAGGGGATCGGCATGTTCGACATGATCACGCCGCGTGGGGCCAGCGAGCTGATCATCGAGTCGCCCGCCCACACCGACACCTTGGCGTCGATGGACCCCGAGCACCTGGAGTCGATCCTCTGGATGTACCGGGATCGGATCATCGACCTCAAACGCGACGGGCAGATCCGTGACATCCTGATCTCGCGTCATCACAAGAAGCCGGGGGTTGCGAGCCACCACCCGTACTCTCGCGTATCGGCCATCCCCATCGTCTTCGATGCCACCCGCCGGGAGCTACGGGAGGCGCGCGAGTACTACCAGTACAAGCGGCGCTGCCTCTACTGTGACATTCTTCGGCAGGAGGTGGGGGCGGAGGAACGCCTCGTCTGCCTCACGAAGTTTTTCGCCGCCATCGTGCCCTACGCCGCCCGCACCCCGCTAGAAACGTGGATCCTGCCGCGCCGCCACGGATGCTCGTTCGAAGACGCGGTGAATCCGGAGACCACGGCGGACTTGGCCCGGTTGCTATCGGGTTTCTTTCGCGCGCTCGCCGGCGGCCTGGAAGATCCAAGCTACGAACTGGTTCTCCACAACGCCCCCAACATCCGCTCGCGGGTCATGCAGGGAGACTGGTCGAGCATCTACGATGACTATCACTGGCATATCGAGGTGATGACCCAGCTCGAGCGGGCCAACCGGGTCGGAGGCATCTACGTCAACGAGATGCCCCCCGAGACCGCGGCCGCCGCCCTCCGAGGGGCCTGGCAGGCTACGGGGGGCGGGGGGGCCGGTCAGGGGTAGAGGCCGCGGATCCGGTGAGCTTCTGACACCCGGCGGATGCCCTCCATGAGGGCAGCGGTGCGGAGGTCGACACCCTCCTTGGAGGCGATGGCCCACACCCTGTTGAACGCCCGGGTCATGACCTCCTGGAGCCGGGCCACGATCTCCGTCTCCCGCCAAAAGTAATACTGCAGCCCCTGGACCCACTCGAAGTAGGAGACGACGACCCCCCCCGCGTTGGCCAGGATGTCGGGAATGACGGTTACCCCACGTTCACGGAGGAGGTGATCGGCCTCCGGCGTGGTAGGGCCGTTGGCTCCCTCCACCACGATGCCAGCCCTGATGCGCGCAGCATTGTCCCCATGGATCTGCGATCCCACGGCGGCCGGAATCAGAATGTCACACGGCTGCTCGAGCAGTTCCGAGTTGGTCATAGGCTCGGTCCCTGGGAAGCCGGCGAGGCCGCCCGTCTCGGCCACATGCGCTTCGAGCGCCCGGATGTCGATGCCCTGCTCGTTCCAGATAGCGCTTCGTACGTCGCTGACCCCTGCGATCACGGCGCCGTCGCGCCACAGGAGTCGGGCCGCGACGGCGCCGACGTTGCCGAAACCCTGAATGGCGACCTTCCGTCCCCGCACCTCCTGCCCCAGACGCTTGGCCGCCTGGTAGAGCACGTACACGATTCCGCGGCCAGTGGCCTCACGCCGGCCGGCCGATCCCCCCACGATCAGGGGCTTCCCGGTGACTACGCCCGGGACGCTCTTGCCCTGAGTCATCGAGTAGGTGTCCATGACCCACGCCATGGTTTGTTCGTCGGTACCGAGGTCGGGCGCGGGAATATCGAGATCGGGCCCAATCATCAGGATGATCTCGGCGGTGTAGCGTCGGGTGAGGTTCTCGCGTTCCTGGACCGACAGCGCGCGGGGGTTGCATCGGACCCCACCCTTGGCACCACCGTACGGCAGGCCCATGAGGGCGCACTTCCAGCTCATCAGCATGGCCAAAGCCGTGACCTCACCCAGGTTGACGTCGAGGTCATAGCGCAGCCCCCCCTTGGTGGGGCCGAGGGCTGTGTTGTGGTGGACCCGATATCCCATGAAAACATTGGTTTTGCCGTCGTCCATGCGGATGGGGATGGAAACGACCAAGGCTCGTCGGGGATATCGAAGCCGCTCATGGACGTCGTGCTCGAGGCCGATCTTGGCCGCCACGTTGTCCAGTTGGGCCAGTGCCGTGTGATAGAGATGCGAGTCGAATTCGGGATTTGCGGTCATGTCGGTCCTTTTCCGCTTGACGGCACTCCGGATAGGGGTGAAAATACGACCAATTCAGTCGGCGATGAAAATGATCGCCAACAGGTCAGGTCATGACGCGTCCGAACCGCCGTCAAGGTGAGAGCTGACACATGCTCCGTTTCACCAAGCGCGCCGACTACGGGTTGATGGCGATTCATTATATCGCCGTCCACGAGACTCTCGGCCCCGTGAGCGCGAAGCGAATCTCCGAGCAGTTCAACATCCCATCTGAACTGCTGGCCAAGATCCTTCAGCGCCTCGCCAAACGGGGTCTGATCGCCAGCCAGAACGGCCCGAAGGGAGGCTACGTCCTCGCCCAGCGCCCGTCCCAGGTGACGGTGGGTGACGTGATCCGTGCCCTGGAGGGCCCTGTGCGGATCGTGAGCTGCATGGAGGAAGCGAGCGATTGTCCGCAGCTGCCACGCTGTAACCTCCGGCGACCCGTGCAGAAGCTGCAGGTCGCCATCACGCAGATGCTGGATTCGATGAGCTTGGCCGAGCTGACCAGCGACGACGTGCCGGAGATGCTCTCGATCACCGGAGCCAAGGAGACCGACCGATGGCGTTGAAGTTCCCGATCTTTCTGGATGCGCAATCGACCACGCCGGCCGATCCCCGCGTGATCGAGGCGATGATCCCTTACTTCACGGAAAAGTTCGGCCATCCGGCCAGCCGCAACCACTCGTTCGGGTGGGAAGCAGAGGGTGCCGTCGATCGGGCGCGCGAACAGATCGGTAAGCTCATCGGGGCCCGCGACCCCAAGGAGCTCATCTTCACCTCCGGGGGGACGGAGGCGATCAACCTCGCCATCAAGGGTGTGGCCGAGATGTATCGCGAGAAGGGCAATCACATCGTCACCACCGCCATCGAGCAGCGCGCGGGCCTCGACGTCTGCCGGCGGCTGGAGCGACAGGGCTTCGTGGTGAGCCACGTGCCCGTGCAGGCCGATGGACTGATCGACGTCGAGGAGGTCGCCAAGGCCGTCACCGACAAGACCATCTTGATCTCGGTCATGTTCGCCAACAACGAGATCGGGACGATCCAGGACATCGCCGCCCTCGGCAAACTGGCCAAGGACAAGGGGATCATCTTTCACACCGATGCGACCCAGGCCGTCGGCAAGATTCCCCTCAACGTCGAGAGCATGGGCATCGATCTGCTCTCGTGCACAGCGCACCTGATCTACGGGCCCAAGGGGGTGGGAGCGCTCTACGTTCGCCGCAAGGCGCCACGCGTGCGGATCGCGCCGCTCCTCGACGGCGGGGGCCACGAGCGCGGAATGCGGTCGGGAACCCTTCCCGTTCCCCTCATCGTGGGGTTCGGGCGGGCCGCGGAGATTTGTGGCGAGGTCATGGCCGAGGAAGGGTCGCGCCTGGCTCGCTTGCGCGATAGTTTGCAAGACACGATCCTGTCCAACGTCGATGAGGCGTTTCTGAACGGGCACCCGGAGCGACGCCTGCCCCATAACCTGAACATCTCGTTCGCCTACGTGGAGGGAGAGTCGGTGCTGATGGGGCTCAACAAGGAGACGGCCCTGTCGTCGGGCTCCGCGTGCACCTCGGCGACCCTGGAGCCCTCCTACGTGATCGCTGCGTTGGGGGCCAGCGCCGAGCTCGCCCACTCCTCCATCCGCTTCAGCCTGCACCGGTTCACCACGGACGAGGAAGTGGCCTACGTGGGGAAGCGCACCATCGAGGTTGTGGAGCGTCTCCGGGAGATGTCGCCGCTCTACGAGCTGGCCAAGGAAGGTGTCGACCTGAAGTCGATTCACTGGAAAGCCGATTAAGGGGGGCCCACGGCATGGCGTACAGCGAGAAGGTGGTAGACCACTACAACAACCCCCGTAACGTGGGGTCGTTCGCCAAGGACACGGCCGGGGTAGGGACGGGGCTGGTAGGCGCGCCGGAGTGCGGCGACGTCATGAAGCTCCAGATCAGGGTGAATCTCGAGACCGGCGTGATCGAAGATGCCAAGTTCAAGACCTTCGGCTGCGGGAGTGCCATCGCCTCCTCGAGTCTGGCCACCGAGTGGCTGAAGGGCAGAACGGTGGACGAGGCAGGAAAGATCAAGAACACCGACATCGTGAACGAGCTCAAGCTCCCCCCGGTCAAGATTCACTGTTCGGTCCTGGCCGAGGACGCTATCAAGGCGGCGCTGGCTGACTACCGGGAGAAGCACGGGAACTCGGCGGCGGCCGAGACGACCGCCCACGGATAGGAGGCGGTCAGTCATGGCTCTCGGACTCTCGGAAGCGGCCGCCAAGCAGGTGAGGGAGCTGAAGCAGGCCCAGCAGCTCGGGGACAGCGTCTTCCTGCGCATGGGCGTGAAGGGAGGCGGCTGCTCGGGAATGACGTACGCGCTGGAGTTCGACTCGGAGATCGGCCCCCACGACAAGGAGTTCGAGATCGACGGGGTGAAGGTGGTGGTCGACCGCAAGAGCTATCTGTACCTGAACGGAACCACCCTCGACTACGTCAAGCAGGGGTTGACGAGCGGCTTCACCTTCGTGAACCCCAATGCCAAGTCGAGTTGTGGATGCGGGACCTCGTTCTCGGCCTAGCCGGGTGAGGCGAGCGGAAACGCCAACGGGCCCGGCTGACCGGGCCCGTTGGTTTTTGGGCCGCAATCGCGGGAGACACATGGACTACTTCGAGATCTTCGGGCTGCCTCGACGGCTCACCCTGGACGAGGGAGCCTTGCAGCGGCGCTTCTATGAGCTGTCGCGCCAGCATCACCCGGATTTCCACCAGGGCGCCTCGCCGGAGGAGCAGGCGCGTGCCCTGACGACATCGGCGCTGATCAACGCCGCCTACCGGGCTCTGCGCGATCCTATTCGACGGATCGAATATCTCGTTCGCCTGGAGGAGGGACGCGACGCGAAGGAAGGCGACGGGATCAACCCCAAGGCTGCCCCCGGTTTGCTCGCCGAGATGTTCGAGATCCAGGAGGCGCTCCAGGAGGCCAAGGGGGGGTGCCTCGACGAGGCCTCACTCGCGACCCTGCGCGTGCAGCGCGACGGGCTGACCGCGCGCTGTCGGGTCGAGGACGCACGCCTGCGAGAGGCGCTCGCACAGGCGTGGGATACGGCGGCGCCTGCCGAGCGGCCGGCAGCGCTGGCCGTCCTCCGGGAGGCTCTGGCTACCCGCGCGTATCTGCGGACCGTCATCGATGACCTCAATCAGGTCCTCGGGGAGGGACAGGAGCAGCATGTCGCGCATCATCGGCATTGATCTGGGGACGACCAACAGCCTCGTCGCCTATGTGGACGAGGGGACGGGGCTTCCGTGCGTCATCGCCGACGCGAACGGGGAGGTCCTGCTGCCGTCCGTGGTCTCGTTCACGCCGGGCGGGATCCTGGTGGGACGCGCCGCGCGGCGGGCGCTGGTCAGGGCGCCCGGGAGCACGATCTACTCGGTCAAGCGCTTCATGGGCCGAGGCTTCGACGACGTCCGCGACGAGCTGCGCTACTTCCCGTTCACCGTGCGCGCGACCGACGGCCTCCTCCGGCTGGTGGCCGGCGACCGCGAGGTCACGCCGCCCGAGGTCTCGGCGGTGATTCTCAGGTCCTTGAGGGAACGGGCGGAGGCGCATCTCGGGGAGTCCATCGAGAAGGCCGTGGTCACCGTGCCCGCCTATTTCAACGACAGTCAGCGGCAGGCCACGCGTGACGCTGGCCGTATCGCCGGCCTCGACGTGGTCCGCATCGTCAACGAGCCCACGGCGGCTTCCCTCGCCTACGGGTTGCAGCGGCGCCGTGACGGCCTCATCGCCGTCTACGACCTTGGAGGCGGCACGTTCGATATTTCCCTCCTGCGCGTGAAGGACGGAGTGTTCGAGGTGCTGGCCACCAATGGGGACACCCACCTCGGCGGAGACGATCTGGACCGGACCATCCAAGTGATGTTCCTGGATGACATCCAGAGCCGACACGGAGTCGATCTGGGGGGAGATGCCGAGGCCGTCCAAGAGCTGCGCCTGGCGGCGGAGGCGGCCAAGATCCGGCTGTCGACCGAGGAGCGGACGGTGGTCACCGTTCCCTTCGATGGCTTCGTGTACCAGCGTGAGATCAGCCGCCGAGAGCTCGAGACGCTGATCGAGCCATTCGTGGCGCGGACCCTCCAGCCGTGCCGGGCAGCCCTGATCGATGCGGGTCTCGGTCCGGCGGACATCGACGAGGTGGTTCTCGTGGGCGGGTCGACCCGGGCGCCCCTGGTGCGCCGCCGCGTTCAGGAGCTGTTCGGTCGGACCCCGCACAGCCAGATCAACCCCGACGAAGTGGTGGCCCTCGGCGCCGCCGTGCAGGCGCACATCTTGTCGGGCGGCATCGACCACATGCTGCTCCTCGATGTCACCCCGCTCTCCTTGGGCATCGAGACCCTGGGCGGCATCGTGAGCGTGCTCATTCATCGCAACACCACCATTCCGACCAGTGCCAAGGAGTTCTTCACCACCTCGGTCGACGGCCAGCGCGTGGTCGACCTCCACGTGGTGCAGGGCGAACGGGAGCTGGCCAAGGACTGTCGGTCCCTGGCTCGCTTCGAGCTCTCCGACATCGATCCCATGCCGGCCGGCATGCCGAAGATCGAGATGACCTTCCTCATCGATGCCAACGGCATCTTGCAGGTGACCGCCCGGGAGCTTCGCACGGGCAAGGCCGCCTCCATCGACGTGCGGCCGACCTACGGGCTGGCGGAAGCGGACGTGGCGCGCATGGTGGAGGAGTCGTTCACCTACGCGGAGGCCGACGTGGAGGCACGCCTGCTCATCGAGACCCGCACGGAGGCCGAGACGGTCATCACCCACGTGGAGCGCGCCCTGCGGCAGGCGGGCGATCTTGCCACTGCCGACGAGCGGGTGCACATCGCCCGTGGGCTGGGGGAGCTCCGGCAGGCCCGCGAGGGCACCGATCGCGATCTCATCCGGGACAAGACAACCGAGCTCAACCGGATCACGGCTCGGCTCGCCGAGGCCATGATGGACGCCGCCCTGCGCGGAGCGCTCGGGCGATCGGGGGCCCCGGCCCTGGAGGGCCCGGGCTGATGGCTGTCCACAAGGTGACCTTCCTCCCGGCTAACGTCACCGTGGAGGTCGACGACGCGAAGTACCCCCTCGCCGACCACGGCAGACCGGGTTCTCTCCTCGACATCGCCCTCGCCCATGACGTCGTCCTCGAGCACAACTGCGGGGGAAGCTGCGCCTGCACCACCTGTCACGTGATCGTGCGCGAGGGGGAGGCCCATCTCTCGGAGATGGAAGCAGACGAGGAGGATCGGCTCGACATGGCGGAGGGTCTGACCATTCACTCCCGTCTCGGCTGCCAGGCGATCGTGCAAGGCGACGTGACGGTGGAGATCCCCAAGTGACGGTGCACTGGCGCGACACTGAGGATATCGGCATCGCGCTCGCCGAACGATTTCCCGACCTCGATCCCCTCACCGTGCGTTTCACCGACCTGCACCGCTGGGTGACCGAGTTGCCGGGATTTGCCGACGATCCCAAGGCGTCGAACGAGAAGCTCCTGGAATCCATCCAGATGGCCTGGCTGGACGAATACCGGAATCGCTAGGTTCTGGGGGGCACGTGCCTCACCAGCTGATCACCTGCTCGACGGAGAAGACGAGATCCAGGAGTTGGTCATACGAGAGCTCCCTGGGAACACGGTGGGCGCGCACCCCGGGCGGAAGGGCGAGCAGCTCGGGGCCGAGCAGGGCCACCGTCACTGTATCGCCGGCCGCCACCTGTCCCCGGATGACGTCGAGGACGCTGGACGGACTGGCCTGGCCCACGATGTGGAGCACGGCCGCCATCAGAAGCTCAGGACGCGCCGGCTACCGCGCACGAGGTCGACGATGGTGTCGGCGGTGACGAATCTGACGGGATGGCCATCGGCGTTCCAGTCGGGGTCGACCGGCCGCGATACCTCCTCCACGTGGAAGGGGATTCCCAGGGCCTTGAGGCTGGCGCGAAACCTGGCAATGTCGTCGCCATCGACGAGGTCGTCGGTATCGCCATCGAGGAGATGGACGCCGGGACCCGTGAGCACGAAAGTAACCTCGTTCTCCCCGGCGACGATGCCGAGCCCGATGCGCATGGCCTCGTTGGCCCGGTGCGACCGGCGCGGATCGAGCGAGATCAGCACGAGGACGGGGCCCTGGTCGGTCACGCGGGGGCGAGGGGACTCAGTTGAGCGCGAGGAAGCGGTCGGTGCCGTTGATGAGATCGCTCAACACCACCAGACCACAGTACGTCACGTCACTGGTGTCCTCCAGAGGGATCCGGCGCTTCTGGCACCCGTAGGCGCAGACGAAAAGCCTGGCCCCCTGCGCGGGCAGCGCGCGAAGGCGCGGCTCGGCGAGGGTGGCGACGCCATCGTCGATGAGGTAGAGGTACACGGACACCCCGCGCTCGAGAGCGGCCGTGGCCAGGCCCAGGGCCGTTTCGAGATTCACGTGCTGGGGCCCGGTCGAGAGCAGCAGACCGAGCCTCTTTCGGGCGAGGTCCATCCGACCGAGCCTAGCATCGGGTAGGGAGGAGAGCAAGCGCATGAGCCGTCGAGTGTATCTTGACCACAACGCGTCGACGCCCGTCCATCCCGAGGTGGTGGCGGAGATGCTGCCGTACTTGACCGAGCGTTTCGGCAACCCGTCGAGCGTGCACGGCTTCGGCCGCGAGGCCCGAGAAGGGCTTGACCTCGCTCGTCAGAGGGTGGCCCGACTGCTCGGGGTACGGGCGGAGGAGATCGTCTTCACGTCGGGGGGCACGGAATCGGACAACCTTGCCCTCAAGGGTCTGGCAGGGGGGAGAGGCAGCGGCCACCTCATCACTTCGCGGATCGAGCACCACGCGGTGTTGCGATCATGCCAGGCTTTGGAGGGCCTCGGCTTCGCGGTCACCTACTTGCCGGTGGATGAGTACGGCATGGTCGATCCTGGCGACGTCCGCCGCGCCATCCGCCCCGACACCTTCGCCATCAGCGTCATGCATGCCAACAGCGAGATCGGCACCCTGCAGCCCATCGCTGCCATCGGTGCCCTGGCCCGGGAGCACGACATAGCGTTTCACGTCGACGCCGTGCAGACGTTCGGCAAGATCCCCATCGACGTGGAGGGGTGGGGGATTGACCTGCTGTCCTGCTCGGCCCATAAGATCTACGGTCCGAAGGGGGCGGCGGCCCTCTTCGTGCGGCGGGGAACCAAGATGGTTTCCATCCAGCACGGCGGCGAGCACGAACGTCGTCGGCGCGCCGGAACGGAGAACGTGGCGAGCGTCGTGGGCTTTGGCAAGGCGGCGGAGGTGCGGGCGCGTGACATGGCCGAGGAAGGGGACCGACTGCGCGCCTTGCGCGAGCGCCTCTGGGAAGGGATCAGCGCCCGCGTGCCCGACGTGCGGCTGAACGGCCATCCCGCGGCGCGGGTGCCTGGCACCCTCAACCTCGGGTTTCGCCACGTGGAGTCGGAGTCTCTTGTGTTGGGCCTCGATCTGAAGGGGATCGCGGTCTCCGCGGGCTCGGCCTGCACTTCTGGCAACGTGGAGCCGTCGTACGTGCTGGTGGCCATGGGTGTTGCCCTCGAATGGGCCATGGGGGCCGTGCGCTGTTCGCTCGGACGCGACACCACCGTGGAGGACGTGGACTATGTCGTCGACTGCGCAGAGCCCCTCGTGCGCAAACTCCGCGACGCCCTGCCGGCGGCGGCCGTCTGAGGTACGAGGCCATGTTTGACTCGATCCGCCGCGATATTCGCGTGGTGCTCGAGCGCGATCCGGCTGCCCGCTCCGCCCTGGAGGTATTGGTCTGCTATCCGGGCGTTCACGCGCTCGCCCTTCATCGCCTTGGGTGTCGCTTCTGGCAGGCAGGGTGGCCGACCCTGGCCCGGTTCACCTCCCACACCGCGCGTTTCCTCACCGGCATCGAGATCCATCCTGCCGCCCGGCTCGGCCGGGGCCTGTTCATCGATCACGGGATGGGTGTGGTGATCGGCGAGACTGCGGAGATCGGCGAGAACGTGACTCTGCTCCAGGGGGTCACGCTCGGTGGGACCAGCCTCAAGCGGGAAAAGCGTCATCCCACGCTGGGCGACAACGTGGTCGTGGGGGCGGGGGCCGCCATTCTCGGCGCCATCACCGTCGGCGACAACAGCCGCATCGGAGCCGGGTCGGTCGTGGTCCGCGACGTGCCGGCCAACGCCGTGGTGGTGGGTGTTCCGGGCAAGGTGACGTACAAGGACGGCCAGCGGGTGAGTGCAGGGATCGACTTGAATCAGACGGATCTCCCCGATCCGGTCGCGAAGGCGATCGAGCATCTCCTGGACCGCATCCAGACCCTCGAGCGAGAGGTCGAAGGGCTCCGGCGGGTGACGGAGCCCGAGCGGATAGAATGAGGATCGAGGCGGGCTGATATGAACCGGGAGGCGGCGTGGACGATCCTGACCGAGTTCACCCAGAGCGATAGCCTGCGCAAGCACGCGCGGGCCGTCGAGGCTTCCATGCGCGCGTACGCAACCCGCTTCGGGGAGGATCCCGAGGTGTGGGGGGCGGCCGGGATGTTGCACGATTTCGACTACGAGATGCATCCGCTCGCCCCGGCACATCCCCTGAAGGGAGCCGAGATTTTGCTGGCCCGAGGGGTCTCCGAGCCCGTCGTCCGCGCCATCGTCGCCCACGCTGACTACGCTGGGATGCCGCGGCTGACTTTGCTCGACCGGGCGCTCTATGCCTGCGATGAGCCCACCGGGTTCATCCATGCCTGCGCCCTCGTCCGACCCGGCCGTGTCATCACGGGCATGCCCGCCTCGTCGGTACGCAAGAAGCTCAAGGACAAGGGGTTCGCGCGCACGGTGAACCGGGACGACGTGTATCGGGGCGCGGCCGAACTCGGTATTGATCTCGACCAGCACTGTGATTTCATCGTGGCGGCCCTGGCCGAGATCGCCCCGGAAATCGGCCTGCGCCAGTCCTCCGAACCCTAGCTTCGAAAGGGCCGTGGAGGGGGGGCCCGTTCGAGGCCCCAGAGGCAAGCGTCAGATCGAGGGGTACCCCGGGGGTTTCCCGGGGGGCCCCGAGCGCCAGGGGGGCATGGGGGGCCCGTTCGAGGCCCCAGAGGCAAGCGTCAGATCGAGGGGTACCCCGGGTTTCCCGGGGGGCCCCGAGCGTGAGGGGGGCATGGGGGCCCGTTCGAGGCCCCCCAATAAGTATGATCGTTCACGTCGACATGGACGCTTTCTACGCGGCCGTCGAGCAACGCGACCGGCCTGAGCTACGTGGCCATCCGGTCATCGTAGGTGCCGACCCCCGGGGGCGCGGTGTCGTATCGGCGGCGTCTTACGAGGCGCGGACATTTGGCGTACGCTCGGCCATGCCCATCAGCAGGGCGGCTCGCCTCTGCCCGCAGGCGGTGTTCTTGCCCGTGGACATGCCACGGTACCAGCGGGTCTCGACCCAGATCATGGAGCTCCTCGCCACTTTTTCCCCCCTCGTGGAGCAGAACTCGGTGGACGAGGCGTTCCTTGACTTGAATGGCACCGAATCGCTCTTCGGCGATCCGATCGAGACCGTGCGGCGCATCAAGACTCGAATCCTGGCCGAGACGGGGCTGACTGCATCGGCGGGACTGGCGTCGAACAAGTTCGTGGCAAAGGTCGCCTCGGACCTCAGGAAGCCTGACGGACTCGTCGTGGTCCCCGCCGGCGAGGAATCGGCCTTCCTGGCTCCACTTCCGGTCGAACGGCTGTGGGGAGTGGGACGCGTGATGACGAAGGATCTCCACGCGCTTGGGATTCGGACCATCGCTCACCTTCAGGCGCTGCCGCGCAGTGTGCTCGTCGGACGCCTCGGCCGACACGGTGAGCATTTGTTCGAGCTCGCCCGGGGGTCCGACCCACGTCCCGTGGCGCCCGACGTGAAGGCAAAGTCCATCGGGGCCGAGGAGACCTTTGCCCGCGACTGTCGAGATCCGCGGCGCCTTCTGGTCGTTCTCCGTGCTCATGCCGAACGGGTCGCCGCGGAGGTCCGGAGCCAAGGTCTGGCCGCCGCCTGCGTCGCCGTGAAGGTCAGGTTCGCCGACTTCAGCACAGTGACACGAAGCTCCAGCGGGGACCCCACCCAGGATGGCCTCGAGCTGTATCGGCGGGCAACCCTTCTGCTGCACCGCGTGTCGCTGTCCCAGGCGGTGCGTCTGATAGGTCTGTCTGTCTCGCAGTTGACGGGCGCCGGCCGAGGCCAGCTTTCCCTCCTGGACAGGGCTGCCGTCCGCCGCGAGCGGTTAGCGCAGGTGGTCGACGGGCTGACGCAACGGTTCGGGATCGACACTGTGCGACCAGCTTCGCTGCTGGAGCCACCGCCGGACGACCTCCGGCCTCGTCGTTCACCAACCCGGACGCGTCCCTGATCAGCACGTTGCCTCGTCCCGACACATCGACTACACTTCACTGAACAGCGGTTCAGTCTTTCCAGGAGGCGCCTTTCATGGATCGGCCGATCGCCTATGACAAGCTCGCGCGCGAGGACCGGTTCGTCAGGATGCGCGCACGGGAGGTGGCCTCCTTGAAGGTCGAGCAGGGGCTTCCGCCGTTCCCCGACCTGACCAGCCGGCCGTCGATGCGCGAGCGGGTGCACGGCATCCTCGTGGGTGAGTTGCAGGCCATGGAGGGCGCCGGGCGCACGGTCTACGATTTCCCGGAGGCTCCGTGGGAGTTCACCATGGACATGGCACGACAGGTGTGGGACGAGTCGCGCCACGTGGAGATCTATCTCGGCCTGCTCGACCACCTGGACGGTTACGTGGGTGAGTTCCCGGAGACGACCATCCTGTGGCGCTGCGCCTGCGCCGAGGACGCAGCAGCCCGCGTGGCGGGCGTCAACCGCGGACTTGAAGGGTTGGCGTGTGACGTCTTCAACCAGCTCATTCACATTGCGGGCAAGATCGGCGATCCGATCATCGAGAAATCGGTGGACTATGTCCTGGCCGACGAGATCACCCATGTGCGGATGGGATCGAAGTGGCTCAACAAACTCACGGAGGGCGATCCGGAGCGGCGGCGGCGGGCCATCGAATTCCAGGAGTCGATCGACGACCGCTTCAACCTGGGCGGAGTGCGCCAGGACGGCCAGCACGAACAGGTCCAGATCTCCATCGCCAAGGACGCCCGCCGGCTTGCTGGTTTCACGGATGAGGAGATCGAGCGACTCATCAAGAGTACGCAGCGGTCGCCCGTCTATTGATGGACGCTCATCCCCTCGTCGGCGACCTGTCGGTCGACGCCTCGGCCCGCCTGATTCGTCACTACCGTTACGTCGAGGAGCGGATGATGCGCATGATGGGCGGCTGGATCGCCCTCACCCCCGAATTGCCCGCCAAGCTCCTGCTTGGCCGTCACGTGTGGGACTGCGCTCAGCACGCCGACCTGTGGGGCCGTCGCCTCCCCGAGTTGCGCACAGCGGCGCAACAGTCCGAACCGGCCAACGAAGCGGTCGTGCGTTTCATGGACACCCTGGAGGGCGAGGAGGGTTACACCGAGACGCCGGAGCGGCTGGCGGGAATCTACCGTGTGCTCAAGCCTCACCTGGTGTCGGCGTACGAGGACCACCGGGCGCGCGCCAACCCCGTGTTCGAGCCGCCCACGCGGCGGATCCTTGATCGCTGCCTGGACGAGGAGCGCCGGCACGCGGCCGCGGGACAGATCGTGCTGGGGGCGCTGACGCGTGACGCCGATCCCCGCCGGTGCGCCGAGGCGTGGGAGAAGCGCCTTCAGCAGGCTCTGCGTGAGGCGGGCGGGATCACCGGCGGCAGCGCCCTTGTGGTGAGCGGAGGGCTCAGCCACCCGCGCGCCTGCGATGACATCATCGCCCTCGGCCGGGTTCTGGCCAGACCGGAGCTGCCCGCTGAGCTGGCACAGGCGCTCGATCGTCATCGGCGAGCGGTGCAGGCCGGCGACCTTGCATCGGTCGCGGGACAGGTCCTCGAGACCGCGTGGGAGGCCGTGCAGACGCAGTATCGGGGACTGCCAGTCCCCCTCACCGCCTCGGAAGTCGTCGCCGTGGCGAAGATCGGCGCCTATCGAATGGTCAAGCTGGCGTTCAAGGGTCCACGTGGCCTGGCCGTCGTTCAGCAGCAATGGCGACAGGTCGAAAACGCCTGGCGGCTATACGGCGCGGAAGTGGTGCGCACCGAACCTGCCCCCTGACCCGCCCGGTGACCCGTCCCCTGAGCAACCTGCTGGAGTACCGACGCGCGGCCTGCTCGAGGCCCCGAACTCGAGCGCAGGACCGAGGGGCGACCTGGGTTTCCCGGAGTGCCCCGAGCGGTTGGGGGGCATGGGGGGCCCGTTCGAGGCCCCCCATCTTTTAATGCTCCGGGCTGTCCTTGTCGCGAACCGGGGCGAGATCGCCCGTCGGATCTTTCGTGCGTGCCGGCGCCTCGGACTCCGGACAGTGGCCGTCTACTCGGAGGCTGACGCCGGGGCGCCGCATACCCAGGAGGCCGATACGGCTGTGCTCATAGGGCCCCCGCCCGCCCGCGAGAGCTATCTGGCCATCGACCGGATCATCGGGGCGGCCCTTCGGGCCGGTGCCGACGCCGTCCATCCTGGTTACGGATTCCTCTCGGAGAACTGGCGCTTCGCCGAGGCGTGTGCACGGGCGGGCTTGACTTTCGTGGGGCCGGCGCCCGAATGCATTCGTGCCATGGGCGACAAGACGGAGGCGCGCCGGCTCATGCACGCGGCGGGTGTGCCCATCGTTCCCGGTAGCACGGCACCGGTGGCCAATCCGGAGGAGGTCGAGCGGATCGCGTCAGAGGTGGGCTTTCCCTTGATTCTCAAGGCCGCGGGCGGGGGAGGGGGGATCGGTATGGCCCGGGTGGGTACCCCGTCAGAGCTGTCCTCTGCCTACGCCACGGCGGCGCGGCGCGCCCAGGCGGCATTCGGCACGGGAGCACTCTACGTCGAGCGATATCTCGTACGGCCGCGTCACGTCGAGGTCCAGGTGTTCGGTGACGGCCACGGCACGCTCGCGCACCTCCACGAGCGGGAGTGTTCAATCCAGCGCCGCCATCAGAAGGTGGTGGAGGAATGCCCGGCACCGGGACTCGCCCCCGTCACCCGCACCGCGCTGACAGAGACCGCCGTGAAGGGGGCCGCCGCCATCGGGTATGTGAATGCGGGAACCCTGGAGTTCCTGGTTGACGAGTCCGGCCACTTCTATTTTCTCGAGATGAACACCCGGCTGCAGGTCGAGCACGCCGTCACCGAGGAGGTGACCGGTCTCGACCTCGTGGTCGAGCAGCTCCGGGTGGCGGCGGGTGAGCCCCTCAGCTGGTCGCCCGGGGCCATCGTCCCGCGTGGCGCGGCCATCGAGTGCCGCGTGTACGCCGAGGATGCGGACCGTGCCTTCCTTCCCTCCCCCGGGACGATCGGCCGCCTCGAGCTGCCGATCGGGGAGGGCGTACGTATCGAGTCAGGGGTGGAAGAGGGAAGCACGGTCTCCGTCCACTACGACCCGCTGTTGTTCAAGCTGATTGTCCATGGACGTTCGCGCAACGAGGCCCTCGGACTGATGGAGGACGCCCTGGACCGGTGCGTGGTCGAGGGGGTCAAGACTAACCTCGCCTTCCTACGGCGCGTGATAGCCTCGGACGCGTTCCGCGCCGGACAGACCCATACGCAGATGGTTGAACAAGGAGCGTTCAATGCCTGAGGAGATCAAGGCGCACATCACGGGCATCGTGTTCCAGATCGCTGCCAAGCCCGGAGACTCCGTGGCCAGCGGTGATCCTGTGATCGTGCTCGAGTCCATGAAGATGGAGATACCGGTCGAGGCGCCGCGGGCGGGGTTGGTTCGAGAAATCTGTGTTCAGGAAGGCCAGACCGTCCAGGAGGGCGACACCCTCGCGATTCTGGACTGACGGACGAGGGCAGCCGCAGGTGTGCCGGGGGGCCCTTTCGAGGCCCCCCGTGAGGTTAATTCTCTACGAAGGCGCGCAGATTGCGGCCACGCAGAGGGTGGCGGAGCTTTCGGAGCGCCTTGGCCTCGATCTGGCGGATGCGCTCGCGGGTTACCGAGAAGCGCTTGCCCACTTCCTCGAGCGTGTGCTCCCCCTCCTCACCGATACCGAAGCGCAGACGGAGGATTTCCTTCTCCTTTGCGCTGAGGGTGGCCAGGGCCCGCTCGACCTGAACGCTCAGGTCCTGGCTGAGCAGGCAGTCGTTGGGGGACCCGGCCGATTTGTCCTCCAGAAAGTCACCGAGCTCGGAGTCCTCGCCAATCGGGGTTTCCAGCGACAGCGGCTTCCGCGACGACTCCAGGATCAGCCGGACCTTCTTGGCCGGCACCCCTGTGCGCTGGGCCAGCTCTTCGGGAGTCGGTTCGCGCCCCAGCTCGTTGATGATGTTACGGTTCACTCGCGAGATCCGATTCAGCGTCTCCACCATGTGGACCGGGATCCGGATGGTCCGCGAATGATCGGCAATCGCCCGGGTGATGGCCTGACGGATCCACCAGGTCGCATACGTGGAGAACTTGAAGCCGCGCCGGTACTGGAAGCGATCGACGGCCTTCATCAGCCCGATGTTGCCCTCCTGCACGAGGTCGAGCAACGACAGGTCGCTGCCGAGGTAGCGCTTCGCCACCGACACCACCAGGCGCAGGTTGGCCTCCATCAATTCGCGCTTGGCCTGCCGCACGATGCGATCGCTTCGCTCGATCTGATCGAGCAGGGCGAACAGCTCCCGGCGGGGAAGCCCGGCCTCCTCCTGCAGGGCCCGTAGCTCACGGCTGATGCTCACCGAACGGTTGCGCTTTGCCTCTCCCGCCCGCTGCCGTATGCGATCACCGTGGCGACGCACCTTGGCCACCACATCCTCGATCAGCGCCGCCTTCAAGGACATTTCGGCAACGATCTTCTGGATGGATTCGCGGTTAGCCGCGATCCACTTGAGATAGTTGGTCCGCGTGGTCGCCGACCGGCGGCGGTCCTGCAACGCGACGCGAAGCCGCTCGATTTCACGGTCGAGGCGCCGAATACGGGCAAACCCGGCCAGGACAGGCTTGACCTCGCTGGCGTCCAGCTCGCCGCCCTCCGGCAGGACGATCACGTCGTCGGCGGGGATCTCCTGCCTCCGGAGCCGGTCGCCCACCTCGAGCAGCGTTCGCACCGCCAGGGGAATACCCGCTAGAGCCCTGCGGAGCGCGATTTGCCCGACTTCGATGCGGCGACCGATCTCGACTTCCTGGCGCGCGGTCAGGAGGGGCACCTTCCCGATCTCCTTGAGATAGAGCCGGACCGGATCCTCGCCACGGGTAGCGCCCGGGGTCAGAACCTCCTCGGGAAGGGCCGGCGTGGCCTCTTCGGCATCGTCGGGAAGGGGCGGCAGTTCCGCCTCGTCACCGACAAGGGTCGCCGGCACGATGGTACCTGCGTCAAACTCTCTGTCACTCTCTCTGAATGTCATCATGGCACCGGGGTTTGGTTTTCACTCGTTACGATGCAGCTACTGGATCCGACGGTTCCCCCTCGATCGCTTACTCAAGAATCGAGCCAAGCGCGTGCTCTGGCGCAGGACGGGTGGGGGCGACCGGCGCCGCAGCCAGCTGGCTGATCGATTGTAAGACCGTGCCGCGCTAGGGAATATTCACTCCTGTTGCCGCTGCGGACGACCCGGCTGCCAGAAGTCACGAAGGACCTTGGTCTGGCATCAGAGGGAACCGCAGGCGCAGCGTGTGTATCAGAATGGAACGACAACCATCCCGTGGAGGTTCCAGACGTTCCTCCTCGACCTGAGGGATCGAAGCCTGTAGCCTGCGGGAAGTAGCGGACACCTACGCGGAAAGGGAGGGAACGGCTGGATGGGCGTTGCCCCCAGCGCAAGCTACAGCCTCACCGTGCGGCTGGCCATCACCAACCGGCCGGGCATGCTCGGTCGGGTCGCCATGGCCATCGGGGGCGCTGGGGGCGATATCGGAGCCGTTGACATCGTCGAGTCGCTGCGCGACCGCGTCGTGCGGGACATGACGATCAAGGCCCGGGACAGCCATCACGGGCAACAGATCGTGAACCGCTTGAAGCGGGTCGCCGGCGTCAAAGTCGTCAACGTTTCCGACAGGACCTTCCTGATGCACCTGGGCGGCAAGATCGAGATCCGCAACAAGGTTCCGATTCGTACCCGCGACGACCTGTCAATGGTTTATACGCCCGGGGTGGCCCGCGTCTGTCTGGCCATCCGCGACGATCGCGAGCGGGCCTTCGCCCTCACCATGAAGCAGAACAGCGTCGCCGTCGTGACGGACGGCACCGCCGTTCTGGGCCTGGGCGACATCGGACCGGAGGCTGCCTTGCCGGTGATGGAGGGCAAGGCCATGCTCTTCAAGGAGTTCGGCGGCGTCGATGCCTTCCCCATCTGCCTCGGCTCCAAGGACGTGGACAGCATCGTGGAGACCGTGAAGCTGATCGCCCCCGGTTTCGGGGGCATCAATCTGGAGGACATCGCCGCTCCGCGCTGCTTCGAGGTCGAGGAGCGCCTGCGCAAGGAGCTCGACATTCCCGTGTTTCATGACGACCAGCACGGGACGGCGGTGGTCGTTCTGGCCGCCCTGCTCAACGGCCTCCGCATCGTACGCAAGGAGCTCCGGCGGCTGCGCGTGGTGGTAACGGGGGTCGGCGCGGCGGGAACCGCCACCATCAAGATTCTGCTCTCCAGCGGCGTGTCGGACATCATCGGGGTGGACGAGCACGGAATCATTCGTCGCGGTCGGCCCCAAGGTCTTGACTTCATGAAGCGATGGGTGTCCACCAGCACGAATCCGCGCGACGTGAAGGGAGGGTTGGCCGAGGCGTTGGAGGGAGCCGATGTCTTCATCGGACTGTCCGTACCGCGTCTGCTGACGGTGCGTGGCCTCAAGCGTATGGCGCGCGATCCCATCGTGTTCGCCATGGCCAATCCCGTCCCCGAGATTCAACCAGAAGAAGCAGGCCGCCACGTTCGGGTCATGGCCACCGGACGCTCCGACTACCCGAACCAGATCAACAACGTGCTGTGCTTTCCGGGTTTCTTTCGTGGGCTGCTCGACTCGCGGGCGCGGGTGGTGAACGACGAGATGAAGCTGGCGGCCGCCCGCGCCATCGCGGCCGCCGTGACCAAGAGCGAGTTGAGCGAGGAGTACATCATCCCGAGCGTCTTCAACAAGAGCGTGGCGCCCGCTGTGGCCGAGGGGGTGGCGCGCGCCGCCTCCGCCACCGGCGTGGCCCGTCGCCGCCGGCGGCTGGACCTGTCGACCATCCCGTGACCCGACCGCGATGGTCGATCGTCATTCCTGCGCTGAATGAAGCCCGGCGCTTACCGCCGTACCTCGGCCGGGTCGTGAGCTATTTCGGTGCTCGGGGACAGCCCTACGAAGTGATCGTCGTCGACGATGGAAGTACCGACGGCACCCTGGCCCGGGTCGAGGACTACGCGCGGGAGCATGGCGCCGTGCGCGGGCTCGCCTTGGGGGGCCACGAGGGCAAAGGGGCGGCTGTCCGCCGCGGCATGCTGGCCGCCGCCGGGACGTATCGGCTCTTCGCTGATGCCGATGGCGCGACGCCCATCGAGGAGCTGGATCGGTTCGAGCCGGTCCTGGCCGCGGGCGCCGATGTCGTCATCGGCTCCCGGACGGTTCCGGACGCGTCAGTAGCGGTCGTGTCGCGCTTGCACCGGGCCGCGGCCCGCAGCCTCTTCGCTTGGATGGTCGGCCGCCTCGGTCTGAACGGTGTGTCGGATTCGCAGTGCGGCTTCAAGGCGTTCGAGGGCGCCGTGGCCGAAGCCCTCTTCGGGGCGTTGCGCACCCCTGGCCTCGCCTTCGACGTCGAGCTGCTGCTGCGGGCGCGGGCGGCCGGCTACCGCATCGTCGAGGTACCGGTGAACTGGACGGAGCAGGCGGGGGGTAAGGTCCGGATTTTCCGGCATGGACCGGGGATGGCTCTGGAAATCCTGCGCGTCCGTCGGCAACTCAAGGGCTCGTTGTGAGACGGGCTCAGCGCGCGCACGCGGTGGAACCATTCCTCGCCGTGGAGATCGCCGAGCGCGCCCAGGCTCTCGAGCGGGCGGGGGCCGACATCGTGCACCTCGAGTTCGGGGAGCCGGACTTCGAGGCGCCCCTGGTGGTGCGCGAAGCGGCCGAGAAGGCCCTCAAGGAGGGACGTACCAAGTACGTCTCCAGCCTCGGCATCCTTCCCTTGCGGGAAGCCATCGCCGAACACTATCTGCGCACCTACGGCGTGGCCATATCGCCCGACCAGGTCCTGGTCACCCCCGGAACGTCGCCGGCCATGCTCCTGCTCTTCGGGCACTTGCTGGATCCCGGAGACGAGGTCGTCCTGAGCGACCCCTACTATGCCTGCTATCCCCACTTCGTCCGATATGCGGATGGCGTCCCCGTCTTCGTGCCCACCTTCGAGGCAGATCAATTCCAGTACCGTCCGGAAGACATCGAGCGGCGACGGGGTCCTCAGACGCGCGCGGTCGTCGTGAACTCGCCGGCAAATCCCACGGGGGCCGTCCTGAGCGCGGAGCGGATGAGCTCCATCGCTCGGCTGGCCGACCGCGATGGTCTCTTCATCGTATCCGACGAGATCTATCACGGCCTCAGTTACGAGGGGCGCGATCGCTCGATCCTCGAGTTCACGGATCACGCGTTCGTCCTCAACGGGTTCTCCAAGGCGTTTGCCATGACCGGGTGGCGACTCGGGTACCTGATCGGTCCGCGAGAGCATGTCCGAGCCCTGCAGACGCTGTACGGAAATTTTTTCATTGCCACCAACGAGTTCGTGCAGTGGGCGGGGGTGGCGGCCCTCAGAGAGGCCCAGGAGGATGTCCGCCGGGTCCGCACCATCTTCGACGAGCGGCGCCGCGCCATGGTGGCCGGGCTTCGGGCGGTCGGATTGGGGGTAGGGTTCGAGCCCACCGGCGCCTTCTACGTGCTCGCCAACGCCCGCCGCCACACGAACGACTCCACGCGTTTCGCCTATGAGCTCTTGGAAGGATGCCACGTGGCGGTGACGCCCGGCGCAGCCTTCGGTCCCCAGGCGGAAGGATACTTGCGCTTCTCCTACGCCTCGTCAGTCGAGCGGATCTCGGAAGGGCTGCGCCGGATCAAGTGCTTTCTGGACCGTCGGGCGTGACGGGAACGCCGACGGCACGACAGCGTCGGCGTTCCCGGTGGGCGCTCGCCCTGGGATTTGCCGCGCTCGCCTTGGTGGCGGCCGTGTGGTTCTCTCTCGATCGCCGACCGCCCGAGTGGGACTACGCGAACCATCTGGAAGAGGCTGTCCGCTGCGCCCAGGGACTCGTCAAGGGGGACTGGGATGCGGTGCTCGGTCATTCCGCGTTCTATCCCCCGCTCGTTCCCTGCGCGGCCGGCCTCGTCTATCTGGTGGTCCCGACCGACATCGCGGCCGCGGCGGTGGTCCTGGTGGCCGCCCTCGGGATCGGTATGCTCGCAACCTACCTGCTTGCCCGCCCCTTCGTGGGCGAGACGGGGGCGGCCATGGCCGCCCTCTTGTACGGTACCGCTCCCTTCGTGGTGTTCTCACTGCTGCACTTCCAGCTCGACTTGCCCCTCACCGCGATGGTCGCGCTCATGCTGGTGGTGGCGCGGCGGGCGGATGGGCTGCGTCAGACGGGCTGGGCCCTGCTGGGTGGAATCACGCTGGGGCTCGGAATGCTCGTGAAGCCGCCGTTCGGGCTGTATGTCACACCGGCGCTTCTCTGGCTTCTGCGGGGAATGCGAGATGGACGGGGTGTGCTCAACGGTCTCCTGCTGCTCATCACGGGCGCGGGGATTGCGCTCCCGTGGTACGGACCGAGGCTCTTCGGACTCCCAACACAGGTGGCCTGGCGCTCGGTGTCGGCCAGCGAGTCGGTCCATCTCGACCCACAGACGTGGACGGCGCTTCTGCGCTACATCGCCTGGTTCCCCTCGCAGTTCGGAGTGGCGGCGGCCGTGGTCTTCCTGGGGGGCCTGGCGGTGGCCATCGCCCAGCGACGATGGTGGCTGCTCACGTCACTCGGGGGCCCCTTCCTCGTTTTTGAACTACTCCGCAACAAGAACATGCGCTACACGCTTCCCCTGCTGCCGGTGGTGGCCGTGGTGGCAGCCCTGGGCTGGCGGGCGCTGCCCCGCCCCGGGCGGCTAGCCCTGGCGGTCGTGCTCGCGCTGGTGGCGGTGCTGCAGATCAGCGTCACCGCATTCGACCGCCCACGGGCGGCCGTGGTGCCCGGCCTCGGTCTGCCCCTGGGGGTGGCTTCGCCCCCCGTGAGAGGCGACTGGCCCCTGCGGCAGATCCTGGCGCTCATCGCGCGCAACAGCGGTGGGCAGTCGGTGACGGTGAGTGTGGTGGCCAACCACCCCTTCTTCTCGAAGTCGAATTTCAGCTACTACGCCGTGCGGGAGGGGCTGCCATTCGAGTTCGTCCGGGCTTGGGATGACACGCCCCTCGGCATCGACTACATGGTCCTCAAGACGGGCGACGTCGGCCCTGCGTGGACGGAGAAGAAAATCCGCCAGGTGATGATGCGGATGGAGGACGACGACAGTCTCGCGCGCGTCTTTCCGGTGATCGGGCAGTTCGCCCTGCCGGACGGTTCCCAGGCCATCGTGCGGGCCCGGCGGCTGACGCCGGTTCCGGACGTCTCCCCGGCCGCGGTGGTGGAGGCGGCCGAGCGAGCCTTCTGGAGGTGGATCGACAATTACGCGCGGGACGTGGTGGGGGGCCGGATGAGCCTCTCGTACGGCGCCGATGTGCGCGAAGGCCGCTTTGCGCGCGTGGAACTGTCGGCCGCGGGCGTGACCTTTGCGGAATTTCAACGGCGGCGGGCGGCACGTCTACGCGTCGAGGACGTGCGCATGGTCTTCGAGGACGTCATCATCAATCCGTTCAGTGCGGTCGGGGCGGAGCAACTGGAGCCGTTGGCGGTGGGCGCCCTGCGTCTGGAGCGGGCGGCGATCAGGGCCGACGACCTGACTCGCTTCCTCAGCGAACTTCCCAAGGTGCACACCCAGGTCCGGCTCGACCACGGAGTCCTGGAGGTCGCGGTAAGCCAGTTCGGACCAGATGTTACGGGGCGGGTCCGGGTGCTGCCGACTCCGGGCACCCGGCCGTTTGCGCTCATCGCCGAGGACGTTCGGGTGGGATCGCTCACGCTCCCCGCGGCGCTTGTGAGCTGGGTAACGCGGCAGTTCGATCCCACCGGCCGCATCGCCCGCCGCCTGGCCATGCCGGTGACGGTGGGGCGGATCGCCATCGAGCCCTCCGGTATTACGATCTCCTCCGACTGAGTGAACGCGCCAACGGTGCCGGTGCGGATGACTGATGAACGAGGTGTCGCGGTATGAGGGAAACCCGGGAGGCCAAGCGGGCCCGAGCGCGCACGATTGTCCGCCTTCTCGAGCGCGCCTATCCCGATGCGAGGATCGCGCTTGACTTCACCACGCCCCTCGAGTTGCTGGTGGCCACCATCCTGGCCGCACAGTGTACAGACGCGCGGGTCAACCTCGTCACCCCGTCATTGTTCCGCGCCTACCGCTCGGCGCGCGACTACGCCGAGGCTGATCCGAGCGTCCTCGAGGAGGAGATCCGCTCGACGGGCTTCTACCGGGCCAAGACCCGCGCCATCATCGGGATGGCGCGCGCGCTCCTCGAGCGCCACGGGGGCGAGGTGCCGCGCAGCCGGCAGGCCCTCACCGACCTGCCGGGGGTGGGGCTCAAGACCGCGAACGTGGTTCGCGGCAATGCGTTCGGCGAGCCTGCCATCGCCGTCGATACGCACGTCCTGCGTATCGCGCAGCGTCTTGCCCTCGCGCGGGGGGACGATGCGGATCGCGTTCATGACGAGCTCGTCGAGGTGCTTCCCCGCGCGGCCTGGACGCGGTTCTGCCACCTGATCCAAGCGCACGGCCGCCGAACGTGCATGGCGCTCAAGCCGGCCTGTCCGGTCTGTCCCATTCGGGTCCAGTGCCCCTGGCCCCCTAAAACGGCCTCGCCCCCGACACGAATGAGGAGCAAGAGGCGCTTGCCTTGACACGATGCGGCGGTTGGTCTAACGTACATTTTTGCGTGTTTTTCGAGGCGCGACACCGAGGACGGTTCGATGACGTCGAAAGAGTGTGAGATGCAGCGCAGCTGGTTCGTGGTCGACGCGGAGGGCAAGGTCCTCGGGCGTTTGGCCTCCCGGGTGGCAACCCTCCTACGAGGAAAACACAAGGTTACCTTTGTGCCACACCTCGATGTCGGCGATCACGTTGTGGTGGTGAACGCCGAGAAAGTGTACCTCACCGGGCGCAAGCGTCGATTGAAGCTCTATCGGACGCATTCGGGGTACATTGGGAGCCTCCGCGAGGTCACGGCCGAGCAGATGCTGGCCCGTCACCCGGAACGCGTGATCGAATGGGCAGTGCAGGGCATGCTTCCCAAGAACCGCCTGGGGCGGGCCATGGCGCGGAAGCTCAAGGTGTATCGGGGGGCCGAGCACCCCCATCAGGCGCAACAGCCCCAGACCCTGGAGATCCGCTGATGGCAGTGCTGGAGCGCTCGTACGGGACGGGCCGCCGCAAGACCTCGGTGGCGCGCGTGTGGATCAAGCCCGGATCCGGCCGCATCGTGGTGAATCGCCGCTCGTTCGAGAACTATTTCCCGCGCGAGACGTTGCGCATGATCATCGCCCAACCATTCCAGGTGACGAGCACCGACGGCCAGTTCGACGTGGCCGTGAACGTGGGCGGGGGAGGCCCGACTGGCCAGGCGGGGGCTGTGCGCCACGGCATCGCGCGCGCGCTGGTGCGCTACGATGACAAGCTCCGCCTCCCGTTGAAGAAGGCCGGTCTTCTCACGCGCGATCCACGGATGCGCGAGCGCAAGAAGTACGGGCAACCGGGCGCCCGTCAGAAATTCCAGTATTCGAAGCGGTAGCGCGGAGTCGAGGTGATGTCGATTCGCGTAGCCGTCGCCGGGGCGAGCGGGTACATAGGCGCCGAGCTGATCCGGCTCCTGCTCCGCCATCCTGGGGTCGAGTTGACAGGCGTGACATCGGAGCGGCTGGCTGGGGAGCGGCTCGATCGAGCCTACGCCCATCTCCGAGGTCTCACCGACCTCGTGTTCCACGACCTCGATCCGGAATGGCTCGCCGAAGTGGCCGAGGTAACCTTGCTTGCCCTTCCGCATCTGGAGTCGCAGCGAGTGGTTCCCGTCTTGCGCCGGCGCGGACGTCGGGCGATCGACCTCTCCGCGGACTACCGGTTGCACGACGCCAACGACTACGTCACGTGGTACAAGGCGCCGCACGTGGATGCCCCGGGGCTGGCCGAAGCTGTCTACGGCCTGCCCGAGCTGCATCGCAAGGCCATCGCCGTCGCCTCCCTGGTCGCGGTGCCGGGGTGCTATCCGGCCGGCGCCATTCTGGCCACGGCGCCCCTCTTGAAGGCAGGCTGGGCACGGACGGACGGCATCGTCATCGATGGTAAGTCGGGGGTGACGGGAGCGGGGGCGCAGGGCCGCAAGATCGATCCCATGTACCTCTACACCGAGGCCAACGAGAACGTGCAAGCGTACGGGCTCGGCTTTCATCGACACACGGCCGAGATGGAACAGGAAATGAGCGCGCTGACCGGGGAGAGGATCCGGGTGTCGTTCACCCCTCACCTCCTACCCCTGAACCGGGGGCTGTTCACGACGGTCTCGGTTCCGCTGGCCCGCTCGCTCACCACCGCCGAGCTCGTCCGGTGCTTCCATGAGTTCTACGCCGGGGAGCCGTTTGTCCGCATCGCCGACGAGGGCGCCTTTCCCACCACGCGGCACGTGATCGGCTCCAACTTCTGCGACGTGGCGGTGATCGCCGATCCACGGACGCAGCGGGCCACGTGTGTCTCCGCCCTCGACAACCTGGGGAAGGGCGGATCGGCGAACGGTATCCACAATCTCAACGTGATGATGGGATGGGACGAGCGGAGCGGTCTCGACGCTCCTCCCTCGTACCCGTAGCCGCGGTCATGCTGATCTCCGGACCGGGCGCTCGGTAGATGCCCGAATTCGAGTGGCTTGACGGCGGCGTAACGGCCGTGCCCGGCATCCTGGCGGGGGCGGTGGCGGGGGGTATCAAGCCGAGCGGCAAGAAAGACCTCGCCCTGGTTCACTCGCCGACGCCGGCCCGAGTCGCCGCGGTCTTCACCACCAATCAGGTCAAAGGGGCGCCTGTCCTCGTGTCCATGGAGCACGCTCGGGGCGGTGTGGCCCAGGCCATCATCGCCTCCAGCGGGTGTGCCAACGTCTGCACGGGCGAGCAGGGGATCCGCGACGCCCGCGAGATGACGAAGGAGGTGGCCGACCTCCTGCGGATCTCGCCCCAGCATGTCCTGATCGCGTCCACCGGTGTGATCGGGGTTCCGCTTCCCATGGATCGAATCCGTGGAGCGCTCCCGAAGCTGGTCAAGGCGCTCTCGCCTCAGGGGGGTCGAGCGGCGGCGGAGGCCATCATGACCACCGATACTCGGCCCAAGGAGGCGGCGCTCCGGGTGGAGGTGAGCGGGCGCCCCATCACCCTTGGGGGCATGGCCAAGGGGGTGGGAATGATCGAGCCGCATCTGGCCACCATGTTCTGCTTCGTGACCACCGACGCGGTGATCGCGCGCGACGCTCTGGCCGGTATCACGCGGCGGGCGGTGGACCGGTCCTTCAACCGCATCAGCGTGGACGGGGATCAGTCCACGAGCGACACGGTGGCGGTGCTGGCCAACGGGCTGGCTGAGAATGCCACCCTCGAGCGCGGCAGCCGTGGGCTCAGGCAGTTCGCGCGGGGAGTGGAAGCCCTGATGGACCGGCTGGCGCGCATGCTGGTCGCGGACGGCGAGGGGGCCACCAAGCTGGTCACGGTCAGCGTGCGGGGGGCGGCCTCGCGACGCGACGCCACCGCGGCCGCCCGCAGCGTGGCCAATTCCCCGCTCGTGAAGACGGCCATCAACGGGCAGGACCCCAACTGGGGGCGCATCATGATGGCGCTCGGAAAAGCATCGGCACGGGTCGAGCAGGCACGGGTGAGCATCGCCTTCGGCGAGGAGGTCATCGTCGAGCGCGGAATGCTGCGGGAAGGCGTGCGGCTCGAGAAGATTCACGAGGTGATGACCCAAGCCGAGTACACCATCACCCTCGATCTGGGCCTGGGTTCGGGGGAGGACAGGGTGATGACGTGCGACTTGTCCGAGGAATACGTCCGCATCAACGCCAAGTACACGACGTGACGCACACGATCACACACGCCGCGAGACCATCGGTGCGGAGTCGGACCGACTCCGAACGCGCGGCGGAGGCACAACCGAGGGAGGAATCATGGCCGCGTTGACGATGAAGGAATTGCTGGAGGCCGGTGTGCACTTCGGCCACCAGACCAAGCGCTGGAATCCCAAGATGCAGAAGTACATCTTCGGCGAGCGCAACGGCATCTACATCATCGATCTGCAAAAGACGCTCAAGAAGTTCCGTGAGGCCTACGCCTTCGTGCGTGACCTGGCGGCGGGAGGCGGGACGGTGCTCTTCGTGGGCACGAAGAAGCAGGCGCAGGAAACGGTGCTCGAAGAGGCCGCGCGCTGCGGGATGTTCTACGTCAACCAGCGCTGGCTGGGGGGAACCCTCACCAACTTCACCACCATCCGCAAGTCCATTGCCCGCCTCAAGCGTCTGGAGGAAATGCGGGATACCGGAGAGTACGAGCGGCTGCCCAAGAAGGAGGCGCTCGAACTGGAGCGGGAACGGCAGAAACTCGACAAAGCCCTGGTCGGCATCAAGACCATGGAGCAGATACCGTCGGCGGTGTTCATCGTCGATCCGCGCAAGGAAGCCATTGCGGTGGCGGAGGCGCAGCGGCTGGGGATTTCCATCGTGGCCATCGTGGACACCAACTGCGACCCCACCGGGATCGACTATCCCATTCCCGGCAACGATGACGCCATCCGGGCCGTACGGCTGATCGCCTCCCGCGTGGCCGATGCCATCAACGAAGGCCGGGGCACCTTGGCCAAGGACGCCGGTGAGACGGAGTCCGGCGACGACGGGACGGAGCTCGAGATGCCCGTTGCGGTGGCCGAAGGCTGAGCCGTGGCCACGGACGCCCAGACCGTCAAGGAGCTCCGGGACCAGACCGGGGCGGGAGTCATGGACTGCAAGCTGGCTCTGCAAGCCACCAGCGGCGATCTCGGGGCCGCCCTCGAGTACCTACGCAAGAAGGGGTTAGCCGATGCCGCCAAGCGAGGGCATCGCGAGACCCGCGAAGGACTGGTGGAGGCCTACATCCATCCGGGCGGCAAGCTCGGGGTCTTGATTGAGGTCGCCTGCGAGACGGACTTCGTGGCCAAGACGGACGCCTTCCGGGAGCTGGTGCGGGACTTGGCCATGCAGGTGGCGGCGGCCAACCCTGCCTATGTGTCCCGCGACGAGGTCCCTCCCGATGTGCTCGAGAAGGAGCGCGAGATCTATCGTGCCCAGATGGCCGACCAGAAGAAGCCGCCGCTCGTGCTCGACAAGATCGTGGAGGGTAAACTCGAGAAGTTCTTCAGCGAGCAGTGCCTGCTCGAGCAGGCCTTCGTGAAGGACGCGTCCGGCAAGACCCGGATCACGGACCTGGTCGACGGCGTGAACGCCAAGACACAGGAGCGCATCGTCATCAAGCGCTTTGCCCGCTTCAGGATCGGTGAGGGGGGGTAGGCCGTGGCGGCGGACGCCGGTTGCCCACGCCCGGCCTACCGCCGAGTGGTTCTCAAGCTCTCCGGAGAGGCGCTGGCCGGGAGCCTCGGCTACGGCATCGACCCCCCTGTGTTATCCCGGATCGGCCAGGAAGTACGCGACGTGGCCGAGCTGGGAGTTCAAGTGGCCATCGTGATTGGCGGGGGGAACATCTTCCGCGGTATCGCCGCAAGCGCGGGGGGCATGGAGCGGGCCACTGCCGATTACATGGGGATGCTGGCCACCGTGATCAACGCGCTCGCTCTCCAGGACGCCCTGGAAAAGGCCGGCCTGCAGACCCGAGTCCTCTCGGCCATCGAGATGCGGGCGGTGGCCGAACCCTACATCCGGCGCCGCGCCATTCGCCACCTCGAGAAGGGGCGGGTGGTGATCTTCGGGGCGGGCACCGGCAATCCGTTCTTCACCACCGACACGGCGGGCGCGCTGCGGGCCATCGAGATCGGTGCCGACGTCATCATGAAGGCCACCAAGGTTGACGGGATCTACACTGCCGATCCCAAACGCGACGCGGGGGCCAAGCGCCTGGCGCGGGTGACGTACATCGACGTCCTCAGCCGGCGCCTCGAGGTCATGGACACCACTGCCATTTCGTTGTGCATGGAAAACTCGCTGCCCATCGTGGTGTTCGACCTCACCAGCACGGGGAACATCAGACGAATCGTCCTCGGCGAGCCCGTCGGTTCCATCGTGTCGTCCACGGGAGGGTGACATGCAGGCACTGATGAAGGAAACGGAGGCCCGGATGACGGCGGCCGTCGATGGCCTGGCTCGCGAGCTGGCGTCCATTCGAACGGGGCGGGCCTCGGCAACCTTGCTCGATACGATCCGGGTCGATTACTACGGGACGGTTACTCCGCTCAACCAGATGGCCTCCATCACCGTCCCCGACGCGCGGACCATCACCATCCAGCCGTGGGAGGGCGGTCAGCTCAAGGCTATCGAGAAGGCCATCGTGGCCTCCGATCTGGGCCTCACCCCGATGAACGACGGCAAGATCATCCGCCTCACCCTGCCCACCCTGACCGAAGAACGGCGCAAGCAGCTGGCCAAGACGGTGGGCAAGGTGGCCGAGGAAGGACGGGTGGCCATCCGCAATCTCCGGCGGGAGACCAACGACAAGCTCAAGGCGATGGCCAAAGACAAGAAAGTCTCCGAGGACGAGGAACGCCGCGGCCACGAGCAGATCCAGAAGACCACCGATCGCTTCATCGCCAAGGTGGACGAGCTCTTGAAGAAAAAGGAAGGGGAGATCCTCACCATCTAGTCTAATGGGGCCATCCATGGGGGGGGCGGCACGATCTCGGGGCGCGCCGGTGGGCCCGGTGAGCGAGGAGGCGAGACTTCTCGACGCCCTGCGCGCGCAGCCGGTGCCCGAACACGTGGCCATCATCATGGACGGCAACGGTCGGTGGGCCACCCGGCGCGGGCGTCCGCGGATGGCCGGCCATCGGGAAGGCGTGAAAGCGGCCCGGCGCATCGTGGCCGCGGCGGGGGCGGCGGGCCTCCGGTATCTGACGCTGTTCGCCTTCTCGACCGAGAACTGGAGCCGGCCGCAGGCGGAGGTCCTGACTCTGATGGGCATCCTCGAGAAGTCCGTCGGAGCCGAATTACCCGACCTCATGCGGCAAAACATCCGTCTGCGCGTGATCGGCCGGCCGCACCGGGTCCCCCCGTCCGTCCAGCGCGGAATCGATCGCGTGGTTCGGGAGACAGCCGACAACACGGGCCTCACCCTGCTCATGGCCTTCAACTACGGGGGCCGCGACGAGTTGCTCGATGCCGTGCGAACGATTGCCCGCCAGGTGAAGACAGGCGAGGTCGACCCGGACGACATCGGGGAGAAGCACGTGGCGCGCGCCCTCTACACGGCCGACGTACCGGATCCCGATCTACTCATCCGGACGAGTGGAGAGATGCGAATCTCGAACTTCCTGCTGTGGCAGATCGCCTACACCGAGCTGTGGATCACGCCGATTCTGTGGCCCGATTTTGGGGCGGTCGATCTGTACCGGGCTATCGCGGAGTTTCAGGGACGAACGCGCCGTTTCGGCGGGGTGTGATGGAGACCGCGGTGGTTGCTCCCGTACAAAGTGCCAGGGTGCCCAGCGGGCTGAGAAAGCGCGTGATGAGCACCGTGGTGCTGGCGCCCCTCGTGGTGTGGATCGTGGTGGGGGCGCCGGCCTGGCTATTCGCCACCGTGGTGGTGGTCGTGAGCGGCGCCGCCGCCTGGGAATTTGGCCGGCTCTTCGCGGGGGCGGGCCGCGCCGTGCGGCCGGGGATCGTGGTGCTGTGCACGGCGGGGGTCGCCGCAAGCTTTCTGGCGCCCGGCGCCCCCATCACGGCCATGGTGGCCGCGACCGTCCTCATCCTCGCGTCGTCTCTGGTGGCCGCGGGCCCTGTGTCGAGCGAGAGGACGACGGTCGGCCTCACCTGCGTGTGCTACATCGGGATCCTGACGGGGCATATGCTTCTGTTGCACCAGCTGCCGGACGGGCGCGCGCTGATCCTCTTTCTGCTCGCCGTGACCTGGGCCGGCGAGAGTGCGGCCTACGTGGTGGGCTCCGCCATCGGACGACATCAGCTGGCGCCCGCCATCAGCCCTGGCAAGACCATCGAGGGCGCGCTCGGCCAGCTGCTCGCCTCCCTGGGGGCCGGCCTCGCGCTCGGATGGCTGGTACCGGGCTGGTCACTTATCGAGTCGGCAGGGGCCGGCCTCCTGCTGGGAGTGGTTGGACAGGTGGGTGATCTCGTCGAGTCCATGATCAAGCGAAGCGTGGGGGCGAAGGACGCCGGAGCGCTCATCCCGGGCCACGGCGGTCTCCTGGACCGGATCGACGGTCTTCTCTTCAATGCCCCCGCGCTCTTCTACTATTGCGTGAGCGTCTTGGGAGGGCGCGCATGAAACGCATCACCATCCTGGGTGCCACCGGCTCGGTTGGCCTGCGCGCGCTCGATCTGGTCGCGGGCTTTCCGGAGGAGTTTCGGGTGGTCGGCCTGGCCGCGCGCGGCTCCAACATCGACCTCATCGCCGATCTCTGCCGCAAGTACGGGCCCAAGGCGGTGGCCTTGCTCGATGAAGGGGCCGTCGATCGGCTGGCCACCGCGCTCCCGGCCCCGCGGCCGGAGCTGCTCGGTGGGCCGGCCGGGTTGATTGCTCTGGCGGGTCAGGTGGACACCGATATTGTGATCTCGGCGCTGGTCGGTGCGGCCGGCCTGCTCCCCACCATGGCCGCCATTCAGGCAGGCCGAACGCTCGCCCTCGCCAACAAGGAAACCCTGGTGATGGCGGGGAGCCTCATGACGGCGGCCGCCCGCGCGAGGGCAGTGGCCCTCCTGCCCGTGGATTCCGAGCATAGCGCCGTGTTTCAGTGCCTGCAGGGGCACAACCGGCAGGACGTGCACCGCATCCTCCTCACCGCGTCCGGAGGCCCCTTTCGTGGCCGGCCCCAGCACACCTTTGCGTCGATCACCGTCGAGGATGCCCTCCGTCATCCCACCTGGAAGATGGGCGCCAAGATCACCATCGATTCGGCGACCCTCATGAACAAGGGGCTTGAGATCATCGAAGCGCGATGGTTGTTCGACCTGGCGCCTGACCGTATCGCGGTGGTGGTACACCCGCAGTCGATCGTGCACTCGATGGTCGAGTACATCGATGGATCGGTCATCGCGCAGCTCGGAGTGGCCGATATGGGGGTACCCATCCTGTACGCCTTGACCTACCCAGAGCGCCGTCCCACCCCTGCCGCGCGCCTCGACCTCGCCCAGGTGGGCCAGCTCACCTTCGAGGAGCCCGATACGGACCGGTTCCCATGCCTTGGGTTGGCCCGCGCGGCCCTCGAGCAGGGCGCCCGCGCTCCGGTCGTGCTCAACGCCGCCAACGAGGTCGCCGTGGCCGCCTTTCTCGAGCGACGCCTAGGGTTTGCAGATATCCCTATACTGATCGAGCGGGCTCTCTCGGCTGACCCCGGGGGCAGCGTGAGCTCCATTGAAGACTGTGTCGCGGTCGACGCCGAGACTCGTCGGCGCGTGCAGGCGTTCGTCGACCAGCGTGCGGGAGGGCGGTCGGGGTGACCACGGTCGTATCGTTCATCATCGTCATTGGGGTCCTGATTCTCATCCACGAGCTCGGTCACTTCATCATGGCGCGGCTGGCCGGCGTCGGTGTGGAGCGGTTCTCCATCGGCTTCGGCCCGGTGCTCCTGCGCTGGCGCGGCAAGGAGACCGAGTATTGCCTGTCGGTCATCCCCATGGGCGGGTACGTGAAGATGGTCGGCGAGGAGAACCCGCTCGAGGGTGGTGGGGCGCCGACCTCGGATCCCACCAAGGCCTTCGCCACCAAGCCGCTCTGGGCCCGTTTCCTCATCGTGTTCGCTGGCCCCGCCATGAACTTTGTCCTGGCCGCCGTCATCTTCGCCATCGTGCTGGGGACGGTGGGTCGTCCCGTGTGGCCGGCCGTGGTGGGCAAGGTCGCCGAAGGTGGGCCGGCGGCCGCCGCTCTCAAGAATGGTGACCTCATCGTGCGCGTGAACGACGAACCCGTCGGGAGCTGGGAAGATCTCGAGCGCGTGGTGGCATCGTCCAGTGGCCGCCCTTTGCAAGTCGTGGTGAGGCGGGCCGGGGTCGAGGAGACGTTGATACTCACCCCGCGAAAGGTCGTCACGCGCGATCCCATCTTCAAAGAACCGAAGGAGGCCTGGGAAATCGGGGCGGGGCCCCAGCTTACGCCGCAGGTCGGTGTTGTCAACGGCGGTTCGCCGGCGGAGCGGGCAGGGCTAAAGCCGGGGGATGTCGTCCTGGCGGTGGGAGGCGAGCCGGTCTTCACGCCCGAGGACCTGATGCTGGGCATCCAGAAGCGGCCCGGGCAAACGTTCGACCTGACCATCGAGCGGGACGGACAACGCAAGACGATGGCCGTGACCGCCGAGCGCAAGGTGGACCGGACGCCGGTCGGGGAGGAGGTCCAGGTCGGCCGCATCGGGGTGTCGATCGTCACCCGGACCGTGAAGTACGAGCCGTACCCGCCGCTGGCGGCGGTGTGGTACGGCGGGTTGCGGACGTGGGACATGACGGTGGTGACCGTGAAGGGGTTGTGGAAGGTCGTCTCCCGCCAGATCGACTCCTCGAATATCGGTGGCCCCATCCAGATCGCCTCCGAGGCAGGTCGCCAGGCCCAGGAAGGGCTCGGCTCCCTCGCCCTTTTCACGGCCATCATCAGCGTGAACCTGGCCGTCCTGAACCTCTTGCCGGTGCCGATGCTCGACGGCGGCCACCTGCTGTTCTTTCTGATCGAGGCTGTGCTGGGCCGACCGCTGTCGCTCAGGAAGCGCGAGGCCGCTCAGCAGCTTGGCTTCGTCCTGCTCGTTCTTCTCATGGTGTTCGCCCTCTACAACGACCTCGTGCGTATCGACGCCTTCAAGTTCCTGCGGCAATAGAGGATCTATGATCACTCGTCGGCAGACGCGGCAGATTCAGATGGGTACGGTGAAAGTCGGGGGCCAGGCGCCCATCACCGTGCAGTCCATGACCAAGACGGACACCCGCGACGTCCAGGCCACATTGCTCGAAATCTGGTCGTTGGAGGTGGCGGGGTGTGACATCGTACGCTGCGCGGTCCCCGTGCGGGAGGCGGCAGAAAAGCTGGGCGAGATCAAGCGGCAGATTCGAATCCCCCTTGTGGCCGACATTCACTTCAACTACAAGCTCGCCCTCATCGCCCTCGAGCAGGGCGTGGATGGTCTGCGCCTGAACCCGGGCAACATCGGCGGCGTGCCCTTCGTGCGCGAGGTGGTCACCCTGGCCAAGGAGCGGAAGATCCCCATCCGAATCGGGGTCAACGCGGGTTCACTGGAGAAGGATCTTCTGGCCCGCTACCAGGGACCGACTCCGGAGGGCATGGTGGAGTCGGCCCTCCGCCACATCCGGATCCTGGAGGACCTGGACTATCCCGAGCTGAAAGTATCGCTGAAGGCCTCGGATCCGCTGATGACGATCGAGGCGTACCGGATGCTCGCGGAACAGGTCGACTATCCGTTCCATCTCGGCGTGACCGAGGCGGGGACGCCGGGAGTGGGGACCATCAAGTCGGCAGTAGGGTTGGGGGCTCTGCTCTCGGAAGGAATCGGGGACACCATCCGGGTGTCGTTATCGGCCGATCCGACGGAAGAGGTGCGGGTCGGCCTCGACATCCTCAAGTCGCTCGGTCTACGCCGCGGGGGACTCACGTTCGTCTCCTGTCCGTCGTGCGGACGGGCCGACGTGGATCTCGTGAAGCTGGCGCGGGAAGTGGAGGAAGAGTTCAAGGGTCTGAACGAGGAGATCCACATTGCGGTGATGGGATGCGAGGTCAACGGTCCCGGCGAAGCCCGGGCTGCCGACATCGGTGTGGCCGGGGGACGGGGCATCGGCCTGATCTTCAAGAACGGGGAGGTGATCCGCAAGGTACCGGAAGCCGATATCGTGCGGGCCATGCGGGAAGAGGTCGACCGCTTCATCCAAGAGCGACGAGCAACCAAGGTCTAGGGTGCGGTTCACGCGGTCGCTCGTTCCCACCCTGCGCGAGGTCCCCGCCGACGCCGAGGCCATCAGCCATCGTCTCATGTTGCGGGCAGGGTTGGTCCGTCAGCTGGGCGCGGGCATTTACGTGTATCTACCGCTCGGGCAGCGTGTGCTCGACAAGATCAACGGCATTGTCCGCGAGGAGATGAATGCCATCGGCGGGCAGGAGATCAGCATGCCCGTCCTGCATCCGGCCGAGATCTGGCAGGAATCGGGACGATGGGACGCCGTCGGCGACGAGATGTTCCGACTCAAAGATAGACACGGGCGGGACCTGTGCCTCGGGATGACGCACGAGGAGGTGGTGGCCTGGCTAGCCGCCCGCGAGATCCGGTCCTATCGCGACCTGCCGCAGATCTGGTACCAGATCCAGACCAAGGAGCGCGACGAGGCTCGCCCGCGTTCGGGTGTCCTCCGCACGCGGGAGTTCCTCATGAAGGACTCCTACACGCTCGATCCCGACGGCGCGTCACTGGACCGGTCGTATGCGGCCCACGAGCGTGCCTATCGGCGCATCTTCGACCGCTGTGGGCTCCGCTATCATGTGGTGCAGGCAGACCCAGGGATGATGGGGGGCCTCGGTTCCCACGAATTCATGGCGCCAAGCGCGGCCGGTGAGGACGAGATCGCGCTCTGTGCAGCGTGTGGTTACGCGGCCAACGTGGAGCTGGCCAGGGGAAGACCGGCCTCGCCCGCGTTCCCGGCCGAGGAGCGCGGAGAGGTCGCGACGCCCAACGCCCGCTCGATCGCCGAGGTCTCGGCCCTGCTCGACATCGATCCTCGGCGCACCATCAAGTCGCTCCTCTACATGGCGGAGAAGGCGGGCCCGGTCCTCGCCCTCGTGCGTGGCGATCACGCCATTCACGAGCGGAAGCTCGCTCGCGTGCTGGCGGAGACATTTCGGCCGGCCCACCCGGGCGAGCTCCAAGCGCATCTGGGCGCCCCCGGCGGCAGTGTGGGGCCGCTCGGGGTTCGCCTGCCCATCTTCGCCGACGAGGCGCTCGCCCACGGCCACTATGTGGTCGGCGCCAACCGCGAGGGCTACCACGTGCGCGGGGTGGTGCCCGGCCGCGACTTTCCCTGTCGCTTCGTTGATCTCCACACGGTGACCACCGGGGAGGCCTGCCCGCAGTGTGGGAGCGCCTTGGTGGTGGAGCGGGTCATCGAGATCGGGAACATCTTCAAGCTCGGTACCACGTACTCGGTGCCGCTGGGCGCCATGTACCTGGACGAGGCGGGCAAGGAGCAGCCCGTCGTGATGGGCAGCTATGGCATCGGGCCCGCGCGCATCGCCGCCGCCGCCATCGAACAGCTGAGCGACGGTGACGGCATCGTCTGGCCGTGGTCGATCGCCCCCTTCCACGTCCACATCCTGCTCGTCAGCGGCCGTGACGCCGCGCAGAGGGACGCCGCCGAGGCCATTTACGCCGAATGCTGGCGTCGCGGCCTGGAGGCCCTCCTCGACGACCGGGACGAGCGCCCCGGGGTCAAGTTCAAGGACGCCGACCTGCTGGGAGTACCGGTGCGGATCACGGTGGGCAACGCCCTGGCTCGCGAGGGGGTGGTAGAGCTCCGCACCCGCCGCGACCGGCAGGAGTGGCGCACCGCGATGGATCAGGTCGTGACCACCGTCCTCGAGCTCCGGGCCAGCCTGGCCCGAGAGGGAGGGCCCGCCACGAGCTGAGCTTGCCTGGTTCCCCACCTCGTGCTAAAGTCTTGAAAAAGTGGGCGCCGCCCACTTTTTTACTTTTGGTGATCGCCGATGTCGGACGAAGCTCAGCTCACGCGGATCGAGGAGGTCATCCAGCCGGTGCTACGGGACCATGGCTTGGAACTGGTCGATCTCGACTGGAAGGGTGTGCGCCCTCGCGGTGTGCTACGGGTGTTTGTAGACAAGATGGGTGGTGTGAGGCTGGCTGACTGCGAACGGCTGAGTCGGGAACTAGGGGACATCCTGGATGTGGCGAGCGTGATCGAAGGCGCCTACGACTTGGAGGTGTCCTCGCCCGGTCTCGACCGGACGCTCCGGAAGGAGCGAGAGTTCCGCTGGGCGCTCGGCAAGCCCGTGCGATGCTGGGTGGCCGGAGGAGCGGAGTTCGCCGGGCGTCTAGCCGAAGTGGGGGATGAGCGGCTTGTGCTGGAGCGCGCGGGGCAGCGAGTGGAAGTCTCGCGTGCAGCATTGACCAAGGCTCGCCTGGACATCGAGGTACCGTGGTCCCGGCGACCGTGACGATAGCGTGAATCGCGAACTCATTACCGTGATCGAGCAGATCGGACGCGAGAAGGGGATCAATCCCGAGATCCTCTTCGAGGCGCTGGAGTCTGCCCTCCTGTCGGCCGCCAAGAAGACGCCCGATAGCGTGCGCATGGAGCTCGATCGCAAGACGGGCGCCCTGCGCCTGTACGGGCGAAAAAGGGTCGTCCAAGAGGTCGAGGATCCTTCGCTGGAGATCGATCTCGCCGAAGCGAAGGCCCTCAATCCCGCCGCCGAGGTCGGGGACGAGCTGGAGCAGGAGCTTCCCCCTCAGCAATTCGGGCGCATCGACGCCCAGCGCGCCAAGCAGGTGATCCTCCAGCGCGTCCGGGACGCCGAGCGTGAGAGCATCTACTCGGAGTTCGCGAACAAGGAAGGCCAGATCGTCCGGGGCGTGATCCATCGGATCGAGAAGCGGAACGTGATCCTGGAGATCGGAAAGGCGGAGGCCGTCATCCCCGAGCGTGAGCAGATTCCGGGTGAACGCTACAATCCGGGCGATCGTGTTCGCGCCTATGTCCTGGAGGTGCGGCGAACGGCCAAGGGCCCGCAGGTGGTGCTCTCGCGAACGCATCCCGGGTACCTGGTCCGCCTCTTCGAAACGGAGATTCCCGAGATCCAAGAAGGGATAGTGGTGGTGAAGGCCGCCGCTCGCGAAGCGGGTGAGCGGGCGAAGGTTGCCGTCGCGTCTACCCGGCGCGACGTCGATCCCATCGGGGCCTGCGTGGGACTGCGGGGTACGCGGATTCAGGTCATCAGCCGAGAGTTGCGGGGCGAAAAGATCGACATCATCGAATGGTCGCAGGATTCCTCCACCTTCGTGGCCCGCGCGCTGTCCCCGGCCAAAGTGTCGTCGGTGACCATCGCCGAGCCCGAGGGGCCCGACGACCAGCCGGCCGCCTTGGTGGTGGTCGCGGATAACCAGCTCTCGCTGGCCATCGGCAAGAAGGGTCAGAATGCGCGGCTGGCCGCCAAGCTCACCGGGATGCGCATCGACATCAAGAGCGAGTCCGAGCTCGAGGCGGAGGACGCCGCGACGCGGACAGAGCCGCGCTCCGCGCTCCTGAGCCTTCCCGAGGTGTCGGAAGAGATCGCCGACGGCCTCGTCCTGGCTGAACTGGGCTCGCCCGGCGCCATCGTTCACGCGGGGGTCGATCGTCTGCGGGAGGTCCCCGCGATCGGTTCACGCGCGGAGAAGATCTACCGAGCGGCCGAAGAATGGGTGGCGGCCCGACACGCCCCCGCCGTTTCCGGATCCCCCGAGGCACCGATGACGGATCCGCCTGCCGACGCCCCGGTGGAGCAAGCGTGAGCGAACCTGAGCGGACCTGTGTCGGCTGTCGTCAGGCCCGGCCTGCGCGAACCCTGGTTCGATTGGCCCGAGGTGCCTCGGGCGAGGTGGTCGTGGATTCGATGAGACGCTTGCCGGGGCGCGGTGCCTATGTCTGTCCCGAGACCGCATGTCTCACGCGCGGTCTCGAGCGTGGCCGCCTGTCCCACGCGTTCAGGAAACCATGTGAGGTCAGGGCCAACCTGGCGAAGGAGGTGAGCGAGCGGTGGCCGCAGCCAAGGTGAAGGTGATCGAACTCGCCAAGGAGCTCGGCGTGACCAGCAAGGACCTGATGGTCGCTGCCGAAGAGATGGGGCACAAAGGCGTGCGCGCCATGACGCCGCTCGACAGCACGCTTGCCAACGCCCTTCGCGTCAAGCTCGGCAAGGGACGCGATCTGCCCGAAGAACCGAAGCCGAAGCGTCCGGCCCGGGCAAAGACCCCGAGGATGGTCGAGGGCACTGAGGTGGTTGACGGAGCACCGGCGAAGATCGTGCGCCCGCGCCGGCCAACGCAAGCCGCCGAGGAAGGACCGCTCGAGCTGAGACCGGCCGCCACCATTGTGAAGCCCAAGCCGGGCCTCCCGAGCGCCGAGCCCGTATCCGAGCGGGCCCCCTCTGTGAAGCCCGAGGTCAAGCCGGAGCCGGAGCTGCCGACGGAGGAGCTCACCATGCCCGCCCCGGCCGTACTCGAACCCGCTCCACTTCCCGCGCCCGTTCCGGTGCCCTCTCCCTCCGCCCCTCCGAGGAAACCCGAGCCGCGGATCGTGCCGTATCGGCCAAGCGAGCGCCCGACCCCCGCTCCCCCGCCCGCGCGCACACCCCGGCAGCCCTTCGGTCCGTTCTCACCTCCACGGGTTACGGTGGGTCCACCGCGGCCGGCGGCACCGCCGCTGCCTCCGCGGCCGCCTCGCCCACCGATGGAACCCGTAGTCGCTCCGGCCGCCGTCACTCTGGCGCCGCCGACGGCCACACCGGCACCTCCGGTTCTCGAGGGTGCTCCTGAGCCGCTCGTTGCCGAGAAGCCAGTGGCTCCGGTGACGCCGGTCGTCGTCACCGAGGTGCCGCCCGTCGAAGTCAAGCGCGAGCTCATCCGGGTGCCGGAGTCCGTCACCGTGGCCGAGCTGGCCGAGAAGATGCGCCGGAAGGCGGGTGAGGTCATCAAGATCCTGCTCGAGCTCGGTGTCCTACGCATGGTCAACGACTTGCTCGACCCCACGGAGGCCAAGCTGGTTGCCGACAAGTTCAACGTGGACCTCGAGATTCGCTCGGTGGAGGGGGGCCTCGTGGAGGAGGACGAGGTCGATCCGTCCCAACTCGCCCTGCGTCCACCCGTGGTGACCGTCATGGGTCACGTCGACCACGGCAAGACGTCTCTGCTCGATGCCATCCGGCGTACCAAGGTCGCCGAGAAGGAGTTTGGTGGTATCACGCAGCACATCGGGGCCTACCAGGTGATGACGTCGCACGGCAAGGTAACCTTCCTCGATACGCCAGGTCACGAAGCCTTCACCGCCATGCGTGCGCGCGGCGCCCAGGCCACCGATATCGTCATCCTGGTGGTGGCGGCTGACGATGGCGTGATGCCCCAGACCGTCGAGGCTGTCAGTCATGCCCGGGCCGCCAATGTTCCCATCATCGTGGCCGTCAACAAGGTCGACAAGCCCGAGGCCGACCCGGATCGGGTCAAGCGTGAGCTGGCCAACCTCAACCTCGTTCCAGAGGAGTGGGGAGGGCAAACCATCTACGTGCCGACGTCGGCCAAGAGAGGGACCGGCATCGATCAGCTCCTGGAGATGACCGCGTTGCAAGCGGAAGTGCTCGAGTTGAAGGCCAACCCCAACCGGGCGGCCAAGGGCGTGATCATCGAGAGCCGCCTCGATCGTGGCCGCGGTCCGGTGGCGACCGTGCTGATCCAGAACGGCGTCCTGCACGAGGGGGACGCGGTCGTGGTCGGCTCGCACTCGGGGCGCATCCGGGCCCTCGTCGATCCGGCGGGCAAGAAGGTGAAGACGGCCGGACCGTCCGATGCGGTGGAGGTCCTCGGGCTGTCCGGGGTGCCCTCGGCGGGTGACGTCCTGGTGGCCGTCTCCGACGAGCGCAAGGCCCGGCAGATTGCGGGCATGCGTCAGGATCGCGACAAGTCCAAGGCCAAGGCGGCCACCCGCATCACCTTGGAAGGGCTGCACAAACAGATCCAGACAGGCGAGGTGAAAGAACTGCGGCTGATCCTCAAGGCCGACGTCCAGGGCTCGGTGGAGGCTCTGACCGAGTCGCTGGAGAGGCTGTCGACGGAGGAAGTCAAGCTCAAGGTCATTCACGCCTCGGTGGGAGCGATCAACGAGAGCGACGTCATGCTGGCGTCGGCCTCCAACGCGATCGTCCTCGGCTTCAACGTCAAGGCGGATGGCAAGGCGGCCTCCCAGGCGCAGTCCATCGGGGTTGACGTGCGCCACTACAACGTCATCTACGAGGCCATCAACGACCTGCGAGCAGCGTTGGCCGGGCTGCTGGCCCCGGAGATCCGCGAGACGATCATTGGCCGCGCCCAGGTCCGACAGATGTTCAGCATCTCCAAGCTGGGCCCGATTTGCGGCAGCTACGTGGAAGAGGGCAAGATCACCCGCACCGGACGAATCCGCGTCAAGCGGGGCACCGAGGTGTTCGGCGAGGGCACCATCTCGTCCCTCAAGCGGTTCAAGGACGAGGTGCGAGAGGTGGCGGCCGGCCTCGAGTGCGGGATCGGCGTCACCGTGAGCGGCGTGCAGGCGGGCGATGTTCTGGAGGTCTTCAGTACGGAGGAGGTGGCGCGCACGCTCTGATCGCGCGGAGACGGAACGATGGCTCTCGCGCGCGTGGCCCTCGGCACGATCGAGTTGCACCTGCCTGGTGCCGACTCGCTCAAAGGTAAGCGGCACATCCTACGGTCCCTCAAGGACACGCTCCGAAATCGATTCGCGGTCGCGGTGGCCGAAGTGGATCACCACGATGTGTGGCAGCGCGCCACCCTGGCCGTGGCGTACGTGTCCCACGATGCGCGGCATGCCGATTCCGTGGTGGCCAAGGCCCTCGACTTCATCGAGACGCACGTGGACGGGGATGTCCTGGACACGTCGCTGGAGATCCTGTGATGCAGGGCAAGCGGCTGGACCGTGTCAATCAGCTCATCAAGGAGGAGGTGTCGGTGCTCCTGCAGCGAGAGCTGAAGGACCCCCGGCTCGGTTTCGTCACCGTCACCGATGTCGAGACCACCAAGGACCTGCGTCAGGCCAAGATCTACGTGTCGGTGCTGGGTAACGAGGACCAATGGGTGGCCTCCCTGAAGGGGTTGTCGAGCGCCCGGGGCTTCATTCGACACTGGCTGCGCGACCATCTCGACCTGCGCGTGACCCCCACCCTGGAATTCCGGCCCGACCGTTCCATGGAGCACGCGGCCCACATCCAGACCCTGCTCGCGCGTCTGGCGGCGGACGAGCGCCCGGCGTGACCTCGCGTCGTGTGCCCGACGACGCCCTGGCCGTCCTGGATGGCCCCGGCGGCCGGGCCCTCATGCTCGGACACGTCCATCCCGACGGGGACGTTCTCGGGACACTGCTCGCCCTCGGGCTCGCCCTGGAGGCGCGCGGTTGGCAAGTGGTTTACGGCGGGCCCCACCCGGCTCCGGCCATTCTCGACTTCCTCCCCGGTGTCGAGCGCTACCGCGTTCTGGGGCCTCTTCAGGGCGGCTTCGAGGTGACCGTGCTCACCGACTGCCCGAACCCGGATCGGACCGAGGGGTTGATCGGCGAGGCACGAAAGGCCTCGGGCCGAATCGTGAACATCGACCATCATCCCGACAATCGGGGTTACGGGGACGTGAACTGGGTGGATCCACAGGCGGCGGCCACCGGAGAGCTGGTTTACGAGCTACTTCTCGCGCTGGACGTGACCATCTCGCCCGCCATGGCGACCAACTTGTTCACGGCCATTCACACCGACACGGGGTCCTTCCGCTATTCGAACGTGACCCCCGATACCTTTCGCATTGCGGGGAACCTCGTGGCGGCCGGCGCCGATCCCGCTCTGGTGTCGAGCCATCTCTACGAGCGCCGCCCGCCCGACGCCCTGCGCTCGCTGGCCGAGGTCCTCGGCCGCGTGCAGGTGAGCGCGGACGGCCAGGTGGCGTGGCTCAGCCTGCCCGGCGGCATCGTTCCCGACGGCTTCATCGAGGCCGAGGACCTCGTGACCTATCCGCGCTCCCTAGGGTCGGTCCGGGTGGCCTGCCTGTTCCGAGAGCGCAACGGTCGTGTGAAGGTGAGCCTTCGAAGCAAGGGCGACGCGGACGTTCGCCAGATCGCCGCCCGGTTCGGAGGCGGGGGGCACCCGAACGCCGCCGGCTGCAGCGTCGACGGCTCCCTGGAGGGAGCGACCAAGGACGTGCTTGCCGTCGTCTTCCAGGCAGTCGCCTCCACCAGGGTCCGGTCGGACTAGCATGGGTCGGCCGAGGCTGGCGACGCACTCCGGCGTCTTGGTGGTCGACAAGGCGGCCGGTCTCACCTCGTTCGACGTGGTGGCGAGAGCCCGACGGGCCCTCGGGGAACGCCGCATTGGCCATGCCGGCACTCTGGATCCCGGAGCGGTGGGGGTCCTCCCCTTGCTCGTCGGCGAGGCCACCAAGATGATGGCCTACCTGGTCGCGCAGGACAAAGAGTACGTCGCGGTCGTCCGACTCGGGGTGGCCACGGACACACAGGATCTGAGCGGACGGATCATTGCCACCAGGGCCGTGCCGCTCCTCGATCGAGGCCAGCTGGAACGCGTTCTCGGAAAGTTCGTCGGCCGCATCCGTCAGGCGCCGCCCATGTACTCGGCTGTCCATCACGAGGGCCGTCGCTTGTACGAGCTAGCACGGCAGGGTGTCGAGGTCGTGCGGGAAGCGCGCGAGGTCGTCGTGCACGGGATCGAGCTCATCGACGTGATGGGTGACCGCATCACGCTGAGGGTCATCTGCGGCAAGGGGACGTACCTGCGTGCCCTCGCCGCCGACGTCGGCGAAGACCTGGGCTGTGGCGGCGCGCTCGAGCAACTGGCGCGGGTGCGGGTGGGATCCTTCACCCGCGCCGAGGCACTCCCGTCGGACGACCTCACGCGGCTGGAACGGTCGGCCCTGCTGGCGCGCCTGCTGCCCGTCGATGCGCCTCTGTCCGCCTGGCCGGCCGTCGGACTGGGCGACCGTGACGCGGTCGCCTTCGCGCATGGGCAGCCGGTACCGTTGCCGCAGGGACGGGCCGGGCAGGGCTCGTTCGTCCGGGTTCAGGATCACCAGGGCCGGTTCCTGGGAGTAGGCGTGGCGGTGGCGGGGGGTACGCGCGTCCGGCCTGAACGAGTCGTCCATGCAGACCGTCCGGGGTATCGAGTCCCCTCCGCCTGAGTCGGCCGGGGGCGTCCTTGCCCTCGGCGTCTTCGACGGCATTCACCTTGGTCATCGCAAGATCCTGGGGATTGCGGTGGATCGGGCCCGCGATCTGGGCGTCGCCTCCCTGGCCTGCACGTTCGATCCGCGCCCGGCCGAGGTACTCCAGCCGGAGCGGGCACCGGTTCCCATCACCACGCTCGAGGAGCGGCTGGAACTCATTGCCGAGGCCGGTGTGCAGGTGACCATCGTGCTGCCCTTCACGACGGCTCTCGCCGGCATGGAGCCCGAGGTTTTCATCGAGGAGGTGCTGCTCAGGAGACTCGGGGTGCACGAGATCGTGGTGGGGTTCAACCATCGCTTCGGTCGAGAGGCGCGAGGCGACACGGCGTTGCTCGAGACGCTCGCCGCCAGGCTGGGCTTTCGGGCCCACGTCGTATCGCCGCTGATCGTGGACGGTGGGGTGGTGTCCTCTACCGAGATTCGGGCTGCCCTCCAGCGTGGCGACCTCGACCGGGCCCAGCGCTTACTTGGGCGTGAATACTCGCTGGGCGGTGAGGTCGTTCGGGGGGCCGGTCGAGGCCGACTCCTCGGCTTTCCCACGGCTAACGTCAAGCCCGACAGACTCCCCCTCATCCCGCTCGGGGTGTTCGCCTGCTGGGCCTGGGTCGGCGGGACCCGTCTGAGGGCCGTCGTCAACGTCGGACACCAGCCCACCTTCGGTGAGAACGCGGTGGCTATCGAGGCCCATCTCCTCGATTTCGAAGGCGATATCTACGGATGTCGCGTCCGTCTGGCCTTCGTTCGGCGGCTCCGGGCCGAGATGAAGTTCCCGTCTGTCGAGGCGCTCCGCAAGCAGATCGGGGCCGACGCGGCCGAGGCGCGAAGCCTCCTCTAGGCGGGGGGCCGAGAGCATGGTACACTGTGTAAGGTATCTGCTGGTCACGTAAGGTTTTTTGAACCCGTCCCCTGGGCCCATTCTCGGGGCGAGGCGATTGCACGGAGGCCCGCCACATGCCGTTGAACGTTGAGAAGAAGAAGAGTCTGATCGAACAGTTCAGAACGCACGAAGGCGACACGGGGTCGCCGGAAGTCCAGATCGCCCTCCTGAGTGAGCGTATCAATGGGCTCACGGATCATTTCAAGCAGCACGCCAAGGACCACCACTCCCGGCGCGGCCTGCTGATGCTGATCGGCAAGAGGCGGGGTCTGATCGAGTACCTGAAGGCCAAGGATCCCGAGCGCTATCGCACGGTGCTCGACAAGCTCGGGATCCGTCGGTGATCGACGGCCTCACCACGCAATCGGATTGGTCCTCGGACGGAGAGCTCCCGGGGGCCCTCGGGCGGACAAGGGTCCGGCCCGGCATTCATGACGGGCGCCGCGAGACGGCAGACCCACGAGGACAAGCATCCGTATGACTCATACCGTATCGATCGACATCAATGGTCATCCCTTCTCGATGGAAGCCGGACGTGTGGCCAAGCAGGCCGACGGCTCCGTCGTCGTCCGCCACGGCGGAACGATGGTCCTGGCCACCTGCGTGGCGGCCAGGAGCGCGCGAGAGGCGCAGGACTTCTTTCCCCTCACCGTCGAGTATCGTGAGCGCGCCTACGCGGGCGGGCGCATTCCTGGTGGCTACTTCAAGCGGGAAGGAGCGCCCGTCAAGAAGGAGATCCTCACCTCGCGCCTGATCGACCGGCCGGTCCGGCCGCTGTTCCCGAAGGCGTTTCGCAACGAGGTGCAGATCATCTGTCTGGCCATCTCCGGCGATCAGGAGAACGATCCCGATATTCTCGCCATGAACGGCGCCTCGGCCGCCCTCTGTCTGTCCGGAATCCCGTTCGGTGGCCCAGTGGGTGCTGTCCGGGTAGGGCTGGTGGACGGCACGTTCGTGGTGAACCCGACCAATAGCCAGCAGGTCGGCGGCACCCTTGATCTGGTCATCGCGGGGACGGAGGACGCGGTCCTGATGGTGGAGTCGGGGGCCAGGGAAGTCGCCGAGGAAACGATGCTGGACGCGATCGCGTTCGGCCACGCCGCGTGCCAGAAGCTCGCCCGCGCCCAGCGGGAGCTGATGGATCGCAACGGCAAGCCACGCTGGACCTTCGATCCGAACGCAGGACGCGACGAGGCCCTCGCGGCGCGGGTGCGCGAGGCGGTCGGTACCAAGCTCCAGGCCGCGCTCGAGGTTCACGACAAGCAGGCGCGAGGCGAGGCGGTCGAGCGGGTGCTGCAGGAGGCCGTCCAGAGCCTGGGCGTGCCGGAGAGCCAGCTCGGTGCCGTGCGCGACATCTTCGAAAGTCTCGAGAAGGCGGAGGTCCGCCGGCTGATCGTGGAGCGCGGGGTCCGGGTGGATGGGCGCAAGGTCAACGAGATCCGCCCCATCAGCATCGAGGTGGCCTATCTACCGCGGGCCCACGGCTCGGCCCTCTTCACCCGGGGCGAAACGCAGGCGCTGGTGGCAGCCACCCTCGGCACCAAGTCGGACGAGCAGAAGATCGAGGCGCTGGAGGGCGAGACCTACCGTCACTTCATGCTGCACTACAACTTCCCGTCCTTCTCGGTTGGTGAAGTCCGACGCTTCGGGTCGCCGACGCGGCGCGACATCGGCCACGGTGCCCTGGCCGAGCGGGCCGTGGAGGCGATCCTGCCCTCCAAGGACGAGTTCCCCTATACGGTCCGCGTGGTTTCCGACATCCTGGAGTCCAACGGGTCCTCCTCGATGGCGACCGTGTGCGGAGCCTCCCTGGCCCTGATGGATGCGGGGGTGCCCCTCAAGCAGCACGTGGCCGGCATCGCCATGGGGCTCGTCAAGGAAGGCGAGCGCGTCGGGATTCTGACCGACATCATGGGGACCGAGGATCACTACGGCGATATGGACTTCAAGGTGGCGGGGACGGAGAAGGGCGTCACCGCGCTGCAGATGGACATCAAGATCGCCGGGGTGTCCATCGACATCATGCGAACAGCGCTCCAGAACGCGCGCGACGCGCGCCTCACCGTCCTCGCCAAAATGCGAGAGGCCCTCGAGAAGCCCCGCGCCGAGCTCTCTCCCCATGCCCCCCGTTTCGTCACCATCAAGATCCGGCCCGAGAAGATCCGGGAGATCATCGGTCCGGGCGGCAAGGTCATCCGCGGTATCCAGGAGCAGACCGGCACCAAGATCGACGTGGAGGACGACGGCAAGGTCACGGTATTCTCGCCCGACAGCGCCTCCGTGCAGAAGGCCATCGGGATCATCCAGGACATCTGCCGGGAAGTGGAACTGGACCGGATCTACCTCGGCAAGGTGAAGAAAATCGTCGAGTTCGGCGCCTTCGTGGAGGTGATACCCAATACCGAGGGGTTGCTCCACATCTCGCAGATCGCCGAGACGCGCATTCGGGCGGTGGCCGACGTCCTGGCCGAAGGGGACGAGGTGCTGGTGAAGGTGATCGAGATCGACGGCAACGGCAAGATGCGCCTCTCGCGCAAGATGGCGCTCCGGGACCAACCGGCCCTGGCCGATCGGGAAAAGCTCAAGAACGCGGGGGCCGCCGGCGGCCGTGATTGAAGAGTACAGGAAGAGCGTCCTTCCCAACGGGATCCGCATCCTGACCGAGCGGATGCCGCATGTGCGCTCGGTGGCCGTGGGCATCTGGGTGGGCACCGGCTCCCGGCGCGAGCCCGACGACCGGGGCGGAATCTCTCACCTGATCGAGCACCTCGTATTCAAGGGGACGGCCACCCGGAGCGCGGAGGCGATCGCGCGCACCATGGATTCGGTGGGCGGCCAGATGGACGCGTTCACCACCAAGGAGCACACCTGCTTCTACGTCCAGGTCCTCGATGAACATCTGCCTCTGGCCGTGGAGCTCCTCACCGACATCCTGCTGCATCCCCTCTTCAACGCCGAGGAGCTGGAGCGGGAGAAGTCCGTGGTGCTGCAAGAGATCAAGATGGTGGAGGACACGCCGGACGACATCATCCACGACATCTTCGCCGAGCAGGTGTGGACGGGGCATCCCCTCGGGCGCCCCATCCTGGGCACCCGTGAGCGCGTGAACGCGTTCACCCGCACGGCCGTGGCCGCACACTTCACCGACGAGTACGTGCCCCCCAAGATCATCGTGGCCGTGGCCGGCAACGTCGAGCACGCGCGCGTGGTCGACCGCTTCGCGGCCGCTTTCGAGGGCTTCAACCGGGCGCCCCTGGAGCGCCCCGATTCGCTGCCCCAGATAACCCCGAGCGTGCAGATGGTGAGCAAGAGCCTGGAGCAGGTGCACGTGGTCATGGGCTTCCCGGGTCTCGCGCACGCGGCCCCCGCGCGCTACGCGCTCGTCGTCCTGAACGACATCATCGGGGGAAGCATGTCGTCGCGGCTCTTTCAGGAAGTGCGCGAACGCCAGGGCCTGGTGTACTCGATCCACTCCGGGGCCCAGAGCTATCTCGATACGGGCCTGCTCTACCTCTACGCCGCCACCGACGCCTCGAACTTCTCCAAGATGCTGAAATCGATCCTGAAGGAGCTGCGCGAGCTGAAGAAGAACGGTGTCACCGCCGAGGAGCTGGCCCGGGCCAAGGATCACCTCAAGGGCGGGCTCATGCTTGGCCTCGAGTCGACGAGCAGCCGGATGAACCGCCTCGCCAAGCACGAGATGCACTTCGGCGCCTTCGTGTCGATGGACGCCATGCTGGCCGCCATCGGCGGCGTCCGGCACGAGGAGGTCCAGGCGTTGGTGGGTGAGGTACTCGATGAGGAGCGCCTGGCCCTGACCACCCTCGGTCCGCTGGACCGGCGCAATCTACCCCGCGAACTGCTTCACCGCTGAGCCGTCATGATCGAGCGCTACACCCGTCCAGACATGGGGCGGATCTGGAGCGAGGAGAGCAAGTACGCGACCTGGCTCCGGGTCGAACTGGCCGTATGCCAGGCTTATGCGCGCCGCGGACGCATCCCTCCCGAGGCTCTGGCCCGGATCCAGACGAGGGCACGCATCGACATCGGGCGGATCCAGGAGATCCTGGCCCGGGTCAAGCACGAAATGATCGCGCTGCTCACCAACCTCGAGGAATATCTCGGGGAGGACTCGCGCTTCGTCCACATCGGCTTGACCTCGTCCGACGTCTGGGACACCGCCACCGCGCTCCAGCTTCGCGATGCGGCCGACCTCCTGATCGCGGGGCAGGAGCGCTTACGGCGTGTCCTGGGGGACTTGGCCCGTCGTCACAAGGACAGCGTCATGGTGGGGCGGACGCACGGAGTGCACGCCGAGCCCATCACCTTCGGCCTCAAGGTCGCTGTCTGGTATGCCGAGGCCGAGCGCAACCTCGAACGCTTGCGCCGGGCCCAGACCGTCGTCGCCGTCGGCAAGCTGTCGGGGGCAGTGGGGAGCTTCGCCCACGTGGATCCGGATCTCGAAGAGGAGGTGTGCCGTGCGCTCGGCCTCGTTCCGGCGGCGGCCTCGACCCAGGTCATCCAGCGGGACCGTCACGCCGAGTACTGCACCGCGCTCGCCATTGCCGGCGCCTCCCTGGAGAAGATCGCCCTGGAAATACGGGGCCTGCAGCGCACGGAGGTTCTCGAGGCGGAGGAGCCGTTCGGGGAGGGCCAAAAGGGCTCCAGCGCCATGCCGCACAAGCGCAATCCGGAGCTGGCCGAGCGGATCTGCGGGCTGGCCAGGCTGTTGCGGACAAATGCCTTGGCGGCTCTCGAGAACGTGGCCCTCTGGCACGAGCGGGACATCAGCCACTCGTCGGTGGAACGCGTCATCCTGCCCGACTCCACGATCCTGCTCGACTACCTGCTGGACCTGGCGGCGTCGGTGCTGGAGGGCTTGCGGGTGGATCCCGCTCGCATGATTGAGAACTTCGACCGAAGTCACGGTCTCGTGTACTCTCAGCGTGTGCTCCTGCGATTGGCGGACGCGGGACTGGCTCGACAGGTCGCCTACGAACTCGTGCAAGGACACGCCATGCGTGCCTGGCGCGAGCGGCGTCCCTTCTTCGACCTGCTCGCCAGCGATCCTGCTGTCACCCGCCACGTCAGCATCGAGGAACTGAAGGCGTGCTTCGAGCCCGCGTGGTATGTGCGCAACGTGGACGCGGTCTTCCGGAGACTCGGCCTCACGTGATGTCCAGGCTGCCGAAGCCTGCCGCCCTCCGGCGACCACCCCGCGCGTCATCCAAGCTCTACGAAGGCAAGGCGAAGATCGTGTACGCCACCACCGATCCGGCTCGGGTGATCCAGTACTTCAAGGATGACGCCACCGCGTTCAACGCGCTCAAGCGCGGCACCATCGTGGGCAAGGGCGTGGTGAACAATCGCATGTCGGCCATCCTCTTCGAGCGGCTCGAGCGGGCCGGCGTACCCACTCACTATGTGGGCACGCCGTCCGACCGCGAGATGCTGTGCCGGCGCCTGGACATCATCAGGATCGAGACCATCGTGCGCAACGTGGTGGCGGGCAGCCTGGCCACGCGAACGGGGCTCGCAGAGGGGACCGTCATGGCTCGGCCCATCGTCGAGCTGTATTTGAAGTCCGACCCGTTAGGCGATCCCATGATCAACGACGATCACGTGCGCCTGCTGAGTCTGGCGACCCCCCGGGAGCTGGCCTGGATGCGGCGCACCGCGCTCCGTGTCAACGCCGTCCTGCGGCCCTACCTCGAGCGCCGCGGATTGCGGCTCATCGACTTCAAGCTCGAGTTCGGCCGGCAGGGCCGGCGGCTCTATCTCGGCGACGAGATCTCGCCGGACACCTGCCGCCTGTGGGACGTCACCAGCCGAGAGAAGCTCGACAAGGACCGGTTTCGCCAGGATCTGGGGGGAGTGGAGGAGGCCTACCAGGAGGTCTACCACCGTCTGGTGGAGCGGCCATGACGCTGCGAGTCCTCGTCCGGCTCAAGCCCGGTATCATGGACGTACAGGGCACGGCGGTGCAGCGTGCCCTGGTGGGGCTCGGTTTCAGCGATCTCACGGGGCTCAGGATCGGCAAGGTGATCGAGATGGACCTCGAGGTGCCCTCGGCGGAGGGGGCCCGGGCGCGCGCGGAGGACATGTGCAAGAAGCTCCTGGCCAACCCGGTTCTCGAGGATTACGAAGTCCAGGTGCTCGGCGATGTTGCGGCACCGGGGTCGGGTGCTAAGATGAGCCGTCCTTCATGAACTTCGGCGTGGCCGTGTTCCCTGGTACCTGGAGTGATGCGGATTTCTGCCATGTCATCGCTGAGGTTGTCCACCAGCCCGTCCGGTACGTCTGGCATCGCGAGAGCGACCTCCGCGGTCTCGACTGTGTGATCCTGCCCGGGGGCTTCGCCTACGGCGACTATCTGCGGGCGGGAGCGGTGGCGGCGAGGTCGCCCCTCGTCCGCGTTCTCCCCGAGTTCGTGGCGGAGGGTGGCCTCGTGCTCGGCTCCTGCAACGGCTTCCAGATCTTGTGCGAGGCGGGGCTCCTGCCGGGGGTGCTCATGCGGAACGAATGCCTGCAGTACCGGTGTCAGACCGTCCACCTGCGAGTGGAGAGCGCCGACACGGTCTTCACGCGGGCCCTGCGGGAGGGCCAGGTGTTGACCATGCCGATCTCGCACGGGGAGGGCAAGTACCACGCCGATCCCCGGACCTTGGCGCGGCTGCAGAACGGGAAGCAGATCGTGTTCCGCTACGCGACAGCCCACGGACGACTCGAGCCCGAGGCCAATCCCAACGGATCGCTGGACGCCATCGCGGGAGTCGTGAACGAAGCGGGAACGGTGCTCGGCATGATGCCGCATCCGGAACGTGCAGCGGAGATGATTCTCGGAGGAGCCGACGGCCTCCTGATCTTCCACTCCCTCCTCGGCCACCTCGTCGAGGAGGGCACCTTCGTGCAGCGGTAGCCATCGCCACCGAGCTCTCGCCCGCCGTCACCACCGACCTCGCCGAGGCGCTCGGTCTGACGGCCGACGAATACGTGCGCATCGTGGAGCGTCTGGGGCGCCGGCCGACATACGCCGAACTGGGGTTGTTCTCCGCCCTCTGGTCCGAGCACTGCGCGTACAAGCACTCGCGGGTCTTCTTGCGCCGCCTGCCTCAGGCCGGTCCGGCCGTCCTGCAGGGACCGGGCGAGAACGCGGGCGCGATCGACATCGGGGATGGGTGGGCCGTGGTCTTCAAGATCGAGAGTCACAACCACCCCTCCTTCATCGAGCCCTTCCAGGGTGCCGCCACCGGGGTGGGGGGAATCCTGCGAGACATCTTCACCATGGGAGCACGGCCCATCGCCCTGCTCGATTCGCTTCGCTTCGGTGATCTCGCCGATCCCAAGACTCGGCGCCTGATCCAGGGAGTCGTATCGGGGATCAGCTGGTACGGCAACTGTTTCGGGTGTCCGACGGTAGGGGGCGAGATCGCCTTCGCCCCGGAGTATACCGGCAATCCCCTCGTCAACGTCATGTGTGTGGGGCTCGTCCGCGTTGACGGGATCTTTCGGGCGCGGGCCGAGGGACTCGGGAATCCGGTCTTCTACGTGGGCAACAAGACGGGGCGGGACGGAATTCACGGGGCGACCATGGCCTCCGCCGCCTTCGACGAGCGGGCCGAAGAGCGCCGGCCGACCGTGCAAGTGGGCGATCCGTTCACGGAGAAGCTCTTGCTCGAGGCATGCCTGGAGGCGATGGCCAGCGGAGCCGTGGTCGGCATCCAGGACATGGGGGCGGCCGGGCTGGCCTGCTGCACTTCCGAGATGCCGGCGCGGAGTGACACCGGCATGGAGATCGACCTCGCCCGTGTTCCGCGCCGCGAAACCGGCATGTCGGCGTACGAGATCCTCCTGTCGGAGTCCCAAGAGCGTATGCTCCTAGTGGCGGAGGAGGGGCGGGAGGCGGAGATCCGGCGCATCTTCGCGAAGTGGGATCTCGACGCGGTGCAGATCGGCCGCGTGACCGCCGGGCCTGACCTCGTCGTGCGTCTCGACGGAGCCGAGGTGGCGCGGGTGCCGGTCGACGCGCTGAGCGCGGCGCCCGTCTACGAGAGACCGACGGCGGCTCCGCCGTGGCTGGCCAGGCAGCGGGCAGTCGATCCTCTGGCCTTCTCCGAGCCGGCCGATGCCACCGAGGCGCTGGAGGCTCTCCTGGCCTCGCCGACGATCGCCTCGAAAGCGTGGGCCTTTCGACAGTACGACCAGCAGGTCGGCATCAACACGCTGGTGGCCCCGGGCTCCGACGCGGCCGTGCTGCGCGTCAAGGGAACGCGGCGAGGTCTCGCCCTCGCCACCGATGGCAATGCCCGTTACGTGGCGCTCGATCCACGGCGCGGGGCAGCCATGGCGGTGGCCGAGGCGGCCCGAAACGTCTCCTGTGCTGGCGGTCGCCCCCTGGGAGTGACGGACTGCCTGAACTTCGGCTCCCCGGAGCGGCCGGAGATTCTCTGGCAGTTTGCCGGCGCCATCGAAGGCATTGCGGATGCGTGCCGCGCGCTCGAGCTGCCGGTAGTGGGGGGCAACGTTTCCTTTTACAATGAGACAAGCGGTCAAGCCATCCTGCCCACGCCGGTCATCGGCGTGGTAGGGGTGCTGGATGAAGCCGAGCGGTACGCTACGCAATGGTTCAAGGGCGATGGTCACCGGATTGCACTGCTTGGGGGCACCGCCGTCAGCCTCGGGGGGAGCGAATATCTCTGGATCCGGCACGGCGTGTTGGGGGGCGAGCTGGCGCCGCTCGACCTCGAGCTGGAGGGGCGCGTCCAGGCGGCGGCCCGGGCGGCCGTGCAAATCGGTCTCGTCTCGGCCTGTCACGATTGCGCCGAGGGGGGGCTCGCCGTCGCGCTGGCGGAGGGGTGTATTTCTGGGCCCTCCCCTATAGGGTGTACGGTAACGCTTGCGGAGAGCCGTCGCGCGGATCTCGCGTTGTTCGGCGAGGGTCCGTCCCGGATCGTGGTGACGGTCGAGACGGAGCGGGCCTCGGCCTTCGAGGCACTCATGGCCGAATGGTCCCTGCCGTGGTGCTGGATCGGCCAGACGGGCGGGGCGCGGATGATAATTGAGATGGGGGGGCGCCCCCTCGTGAACGCGGATCTCGATCGGCTGCGGACCGCGTGGAGGACGGGGTTTGAACGTCACGTGGGGTGACGATAAGTTCCACGACGAATGTGGGCTGTTCGGTATCTGGAATCATCCGGAGGCCGCCAACGTGACCTACCTCGGCCTCTACGCCCTCCAGCATCGCGGACAGGAGTCCGCGGGTATCGCGGCCACGGACGGCACCAGCTTCCACGCGGAGAAGGCCATGGGCTGGGTGGCCGACGTGTTCAGTCCGGAACGGCTCCGCCGGCTTCCCGGCACCCGGGCCATCGGGCACGTCCGCTATTCGACGGCGGGCAGTTCGAACCTGCGCAACGCCCAGCCCATCACGGCCAGCACCGCGCGGGGCCCCATCGCCATCGCCCACAACGGCAACCTGACCAACGCGGACCAGTTGCGGCAGCAGATGGAGCGTGACGGCGCCATCTTCCAGTCGAACTCCGACACCGAGGTGATCCTCCACCTTCTGGCGCGGGCACCGGCCGGGCCCCTCGAGGAGCAGCTCCCCCATGTCCTCGCCCAGGTCGAGGGGGCCTACTCGCTGCTTCTGCTCACGCCGGAGGCCCTCTACGCCGTGCGTGATCCGCACGGGTTCCGGCCGCTCTCGCTGGGGCGGCTCGACCAGGCGTGGCTGGTGGCCTCCGAGACGTGCGCCCTCGATCTGATGGAGGCCCAGCCGGAGCGGGACGTGGAGCCGGGAGAGCTGGTGGTGGTGAGCGAGGCCGGGGTCAAGTCGATCCGGGCCTTTCTGCCACGCGCGCGGCTGCAGTGCGTGTTCGAGTACGTCTACTTCGCGCGCCCGGACTCCATCCTATGGGGACATAACGTCCATACCGTGCGCAAGGCGCTCGGCCATCAGTTGGCGCGCGAACACCCCGTGCAGGCGGATATCGTCATTCCCGTTCCCGACTCCGGGGTGAGCGCCGCCCTCGGCTATTCCGAGGAATCGGGGACACCGTACGAGATGGGGCTGATCCGGAACCACTACGTGGGCCGCACCTTCATCGAGCCCAAGCAGGGGATCCGCCATTTCGGGGTGAAGGTGAAGCTCAACCCCATGCGGACCATGCTGGAGGGGAGGCGAGTGGTGGTCGTGGACGACTCGATCGTGCGGGGCACCACCAGCCGCAAGATCGTCAAGATGATCCGGAGCGCCGGCGCACGCGAAGTCCACATGCGCATCTCGTCGCCCCCGATTCAGTGGCCGTGCTACTACGGGATCGATACACCCACGCGCAGGGAGCTCATCGGGGCGAGCCATGCCGTGGAGGAGATTCGACGCTACCTGGGTGCCGACAGCTTGGGCTACCTGTCCCTGGAAGGGATGCTGAAGGCCACCGGCGCCGATCCCGACCACTTCTGTCACGCCTGCTTCACCGGCGACTATCGCGTCGGGATCGAGCCCGAACCCACCACCCAGCTGCGCCTCTTCGAGCCCTAGCCGGGACCAGGCATGGATGATCCGGTTATGAGCCGGGGCTCCGGGCGGCGAGCGTGTGATCGAGGGGCGCACCGGGTTGCCCGGGGCGCCCCGAGCGGTGGGGGGGCATGGGGGGCCCGTTCGAGGCCCCAGGGGCGAGCGTGTGATCGAGGGGCGCACCGGGTTGCCCGGGGCGCCCCGAGCGGTGGGGGGGCATGGGGGGCCCGTTCGAGGCCCCAGGGGCGAGCGTGTGATCGAGGGGCGCACCG
>Ga0187893_10000398_pt1 | contig 113558 bp, 107 predicted proteins | sample MA1701074metaG_FD_139574 | JGI IMG/M metagenome (GOLD analysis project Ga0187893, IMG submission 139574) | White microbial mat communities from a basaltic lava cave in the Kipuka Kanohina Cave System on the Island of Hawaii, USA - MA170107-4 metaG ...
CTGGCCGCAACCCGGAGGGACGGGGCGATCTGGGCGCATCTTGTTGTCGGTAGCCCTTGCAATATCGACATATTGCTGCGGGCCATCCTCCTAAAGCTGCATCCCACATCGCCTCCGTCGCACACGTGCCTGGTATTGAGATAGGCTCTAGGCCGCCGCGGCGGGGTAGGAGCCGAGGATCTTCAGGAACGACGCCTTCTGCTTCAGCTCCGCGAGGGCGCGCGCCACGTTCGGATCCTGCTGGTGTCCTTCGACGTCAACGTAGAAGACGTACTCCCACAGGCCCGTGCGCGAAGGGCGCGATTCGAGCCGGGTCATGCTCACCTGGTTGACTGCGAGCGGCGTCAGCAGCGCGTGCATCGCCCCGGGGACGTTGCGCGTGGACATGACGAGCGAAGTCTTGTCGCGCCCGGAAGGCGCCGCATCGTGCTCGGCGATCACCAGGAAGCGCGTGGTGTTCTTCGCCTCGTCCTCGATGTTGCGCGCGAGGACCTTCAAGCCGTAGAGCGCCGCCGCGGTCCGCGGGCCGATCGCAGCCGCGCCCCGCTCCCGCGCGGCGAGGCGCGCCGCCTCGGCGTTGCTCACGACCGCCACGCGCTCCGCGCGCGGCAGGCTGCGCGCGAGCCATTGCTGGCACTGGGCGAGGCTCTGCGCGTGCGAGTACACCTTGCGGATGCCGGCGATCCGCTCGCGCTTCGCCATCAGGCATTGCCGGATCGGCAGCACGACTTCGCCGCAGACCTGCGCGGGCGTCGAGAGCAGCAGATCGAGCGTGCGGCCGATGGCGCCCTCGGTGGAGTTTTCCACCGGCACGACGCCGTAGCCGACCCCGCCGGTCTCGACGCGGCGGAATACCTCATCGATCGAGCCGCACGGCGCGAGCGTCGCGTGCCCGCCGAAATGCTTGGCCGCCGCCTCCTGGCTGAAGGTGCCCTCCGGCCCGAGGTAAGCAGCCGTCATCGAGTCCTCGAGGGCGCGGCACGCGGACATGATCTCCGTGAACAGGCGCGCCAGCGCGCCATCCGGCAGCGGTCCGCGGTTCTCCGCCACGATGCCGCGCAGCACCTGGGCTTCGCGCTCGGGACGGTAGGCCGCGCCCTCCTTCAGCCGGCCGACGCGCTGCGCGAGCCGCGCGCGCGCCGAAAGGAGCTTCACCAGCCGCCGGTCGAGCGCGTCGATCCTGCCACGGAGCGGTTTGAGGGAATCACTCATGCATCAACGGCAACCGGTATCGACCCGCTCGCCCCGAGCCTGCCGGCGGGCAACGGACGCGCTCATCCGGACTCGTTACCGCTCGACGGGCAGGTAGCGCACCGCCAGCACGCCCTCGATGCGGCCGATCTGCTCGATAACCTTGGCCGGGACCTTGGTGTCCACGTCGACCAGTGTGTACGCCATCTCGCCCTTCGACTTGTTGATCATATTGTGGATATTGAGCCCGGCCTTGGCCATCGCCGTCGAGATCTGGCCCACCATGTTGGGCACGTTGGCGTTGGCGATGCCGACGCGGAACGGCGCCTCCCGCGCCATCACCACGTCCGGGAAATTCACCGCGTTCAGGATGTTACCGTTCTCGAGAAAATCCCGCACCTGGTCGACGACCATCACGGCGCAGTTGTCCTCTGCCTCGCGGGTGGAGGCGCCCAGGTGCGGCAGCGTGATCACGTCGGCGCGCCCGGCGAGCCTGCGCGCCGGGAAGTCGCAGACGTAGCAGCGCAGGCGCTTTTCGTCGAGCGCCGCTACCACGGCGTCGTTGTCCACGATACCCTCGCGCGCGAAGTTGAGGAGGATCGCGCCGTGCTTCACGAGCTTCAGGCGGGCCGCGCTGATCATGTTGCGGGTCTCCTTCACGAGCGGCACGTGCACCGTTACGAAATCGGCGGCCTTCAGCACCTCCTCGATGCCGTGGGCCTTCTTCACCTGTGACGGCAGGCTCCACGCCGCGTCGACAGTGATCTCCGGGTCGTAACCCAGCACGTTCATGCCGAGCTTGATCGCCGCGTCGGCGACGAGGCTCCCGATCCGGCCGAGCCCGATCACGCCCAGCGTGTGCCGCGGCAGCTCGATGCCCGCGAACTGCTTCTTGCCGTCCTCGACCAGCTTGTTGAGCGTCTTGTCGTCGCCCTTGAGTCTCTGCACGAAGGTGAGCGCCGGTACCAGATTGCGCGAGGCGATGAGCATGCCGGCGATGACGAGCTCTTTCACCGCATTGGCGTTCGCCCCCGGCGCGTTGAAAACCGGCACGCCGCGCAGGCTCAGCTTCTCGACCGGAACGTTGTTGACCCCGGCGCCCGCGCGCCCGATCGCCTTGACCTCCGCGGCGATTTCCATGGCGTGCATGTCGTGCGAGCGCACGAGGATCGCATCCGGCTCCTCGACGTTCGTGCCCACCACGTAGCGGCTCGACGGAAAGCGCTTCAGCCCGACGCCCGAGATCGAGTTGAGCGTCAGTACCTTGTATTGGCTAGCCATGGGTCCGCTCGAACTCGCGCATGAACGCGACCAGCGCCTGGACGCCCTCGATCGGCATGGCGTTGTAGATCGACGCGCGCATCCCGCCGACCGCGCGATGGCCCTTCAGCTCGGCGAGCCCCTGCGCCCGCGCCTGCTTGAGGAAATCCTCATCGAGCTTGGCGTTGCGCAGGGTGAACGCGACGTTCATCCGCGACCGATCCTCCGGCGCAACCGGCGAGTGGTAGAACTCGGTCTGGTCGAGGTAGTCGTAGATGAGCCTCGCCTTGGCGATATTGATCTCCTCCATCTTCTTCAGGCCGCCGAGCCGCTTCAGCCACTGGAACACCAGTCCCGCCAGGTAGATGGCAAAGGTCGGCGGCGTGTTCTGCATGGAATCCGCGTCGGCCTGGACCCGGTAGTCGAATATCGTGGGGGTGTAGGGGGCGGCCTGGCCAATCAAGTCCTCGCGGACGATCACGAATGCGATCCCCGCGGGGCCCATGTTCTTCTGCGCCCCGGCGTAGATCAGGCCGAAGCGGCTGACGTCGAGCGGCCGCGACAGGATGGTCGAGGATGCGTCGGCGACCAGCGGCACGCCGTCGGTGCGCGGAATCCAGTGAAACTCCACCCCACCGATCGTCTCGTTCGGCGTGTAATGCACGTACGCCGCCTCGCGGTCGATCTTCCACTGCTCCTGCTTCGGAGCGTAGGTGAATTTCGCGTCCTCGGAGCTCGCCGCGATCGACACCTTGCAGTAGCGCTTGGCCTCGGCAATTGCCCGCGTCGACCAGTGCCCGGTGTTGACGTAGCTGGCGACGGTCCGGCCCCGAAGAAGGTTCATCGGGACGATCGCGAACTGTCCCGCGGCGCCGCCGTGCATGAACAGCACCTTGTAATCCTTCGGGATCGCGAGCAGCTCGCGCAGGTCGGCCTCGGCCTGGGCATGGATCGCGATGAAGGCCTTGCCGCGGTGGCTCATCTCCATCACCGACATGCCGGTGCCATGCCAGTCGAGCATCTCTTCCGCCGCCTGCCGCAACACCGGCTCCGGCAGCGTCGCCGGTCCGGCCCCGAAGTTGAATACCCTTCCCATATGTTGTCTTCCGATACTTGGAAATCTTTTCAGAATACGTCGCGCTTTGAGCGAGGCGAGAGTCGAGAGGTGTGGGGCGTCAAACTGATAACCGCGAATCGCTGTTGCTCCTCTCCCCTCTCTCCTCACTCCTCTCCATTCTCGGGTTCGACGATCTTCTCCAGGCCGGCGAGCTTCTCGCCCTCGTCGATGAGATTGATGAGGCGCACGCCCTGCGTGGAGCGCCCCTGCTCGCGCACCTCCGCGACCCGCGTGCGGATCAGCACGCCGCCGGTCGTGATCAGCATCATCTCGTCCTCCGCCCCCACCAGCTGGGCGCCGATCAGTCTGCCGTTGCGCTCGCTGCAGTCGATCGCGATGATGCCCTGGGTGCCGCGCCCGTGCCGCGTGTACTCCGGCACCGGCGTGCGCTTGCCGTAGCCGTTCTCCGTCGCCGTGAGCACCGAGAGGCTCTCGTCGCTTACGGTGAGCAGCGACACCACGCTCTGGCCTTTCTGCAGCTTCATGCCGCGCACGCCGCCCGCGTTGCGACCCATCGGGCGCACTTCGTCCTCGGCAAAGCGCACCGCCTTGCCGGCGTCGGAAAAAAGCATGGCGTCCTGCTTGCCGTCGGTCAACGCCACCCCGATCAGGTGGTCGCCGTCGTCGAGGCTGACCGCGATGATGCCCTTCGCCATCGGCCGCGAGAACGCCGACAGCGCGGTCTTCTTGACCGTCCCCAGCGCAGTCGCCATGAACACGAAGTGGCTCTCGTCGAACTCCTTGACCGGCAGGACCGCCGTGATCTTCTCGTGCTCCATCAGCGGCACCATGTTCACGATCGGCTTGCCGCGCGAGGCGCGGCTGCCCTGCGGCACGTCGTAGACCTTGAGCCAGTAGACGCGCCCGCGGTTGGAGAAGCACAGGATGTAGTCATGCGTGTTGGCGATGAAAAGCTTTTCGACGAAGTCATCCTCCTTGGTCGAGGTCGCCTGCCGGCCCCGCCCGCCGCGCTTCTGGGCGCGGTAGTCCGCGACCGGCTGGCACTTCATGTAGCCTCCGTGCGAGAGCGTCACCACCACGTCCTCGGCCGCGATCAGGTCCTCGGTGGAAAGTTCCTGCGTCATGGTGACGATCTCGCTCTTGCGCTCGTCGCCGTACTGGTCCTTCACCTGCGCGAGCTCGCGGGAGATGATCTGGGTCACGCGTGCGGGCTTCGCGAGCACGTCGATGAGATCCACGATCGTGTCCATGGTCTCCTTGTACTCCGCGCCGATCTTCTCCTGCTCGAGCGCGGTCAGGGTCTGCAGCCGCATCTCGAGGATGCGCTGCGCCTGGACATCGGAGAGCCGGTAACCCTGCTTCTGCAGCCCGAATTCGGCTGCGAGCCCCTCCGGGCGCGACGACTCGCCGCCGCTGCGCGCGAGCAGCGCCTCCACGAGATTCGAGCGCCAGAACCGCGCCATCAGCTCGCGCTTTGCGTCGGCCGGCGCGGCGGCGGCCTTGATCAGCGCGATCACGTCGTCCACGTTGGAGAGCGCCACCGCCAGGCCCTCGAGGACGTGGCCGCGCTCGCGCGCCTTCCTCAGCTCGAACACGGTGCGCCGCGTGACGACCTCGCGGCGATGGCGCAGGAACGCCTCGAGGAACTGCTTGAGATTCAGGAGCCGCGGCTGGCCGTCCACCAGCGCGACCATGTTCATGCCGAACGTGTCCTCGAGCTGCGTCTCCTTCCAGAGGTTATTGAGAATCACCTCCGGGTTCTCGCCCCGCTTCAGCTCGATCACCGCGCGCATGCCGCTCTTGTCCGATTCGTCGCGGATGTCGGCGATGCCCTCGATCCTCTTCTCGCGCACCAGCTCGCCGATCTTCATCAGGAGGCTCGACTTGTTGACCTGGTAGGGCAGCTCGTCCACGATGATGGAAGCGCGGCCGCCTTTCTCCATCTCCTCGAAATGGGTGCGCGCGCGCATCACCACCCGGCCGCGCCCGGTGCGGTAGCCCTCCTTTACGCCCTGCACCCCGTAGATGATGCCGGAGGTGGGGAAATCCGGGCCGGGAACGATCCGGATCAGGTCGTCGATGCTGATGTCGGGGTCGGCCAGCAGCGCCTGGCACGCGTCCACCACCTCGGAGAGGTTGTGCGGCGGAATGTTCGTCGCCATGCCGACCGCAATGCCCGAAGAGCCGTTCACGAGGAGATTGGGTAGGCGCGTCGGCAGCGTGGTCGGCTCCTGCTCCTTGCCGTCGTAATTCGGCACGAAATCGACCGTTTCCATGTCGATGTCGGCCAGCATTTCCGAGGTGACGCGCTCGAGTCGGCATTCGGTGTAGCGGTAAGCGGCCGGGGAGTCGCCGTCCACGGAGCCGAAATTCCCCTGCCCGTCGATCAGGGTGTAGCGCATGGAGAAGTCCTGCGCCATGCGCACCAGCGCTTCGTAGGTGGCGGCGTCGCCATGAGGGTGGTACTTGCCGAGCACGTCGCCCACCACCCGCGCGCACTTGACGTAGGGCCGGTTCCAGACGTTGTTCGCCTCGTGCATCGCGTAGAGGATGCGGCGGTGCACCGGCTTCAGCCCGTCGCGCACGTCGGGCAGCGCCCGCCCCACGATCACGCTCATGGCGTAATCGAGGTAGGAGCGGCGCATCTCCTCTTCGAGACTGACGGGGAGCGTTTCCTTGGCGATCTGATCCATGAAAATGCAGGGAAATTCCGGGGTTTTACGGAGCCGGTAAAAAGGTCAAATTGTACCATGCGCCGAGCTCCGGCCCGGCTCCGATTGGAGCGCGCCGACAAGCCGGCCGGAGGGAATGTCTCGTCAAGACTCAACGCGGGAATTCGGGCAGCCGCCCGGCGTGAGGATGCCGCCGCGCGACCCTCTTTCTAGCGTCCGCGGCGAGATTTCCGGATCGAAGCGCAATCCGGAACGCGCCTCAGTCCATTTGATGAAATGCCCTCTTGTTGCGGGGGTACTTCGTTTCCCAAAAGCAACAGACAAACATCCCCTTACCCGCGGAACCGTGCTATGATTTCCGCATAATTTGCCTTGCCCGTTCCGATGTGCTATTAGTAACCGCGGGGAGACTCCATAGTGGTTAACCGGCACTTCGGCGGGTCCCTAACCATCGCATAACAGGAGGATCAAGAACATGAATTCAGCACTGCGCAAGATTTACGCCTTCGCCGGAGTTCTGGCCGCAATCAGCCTGTTGGCCGCATGCGCGACAGAACCGGAGAAGATGCCGGAGCCGATGAAGCCCGCGCCCGCTCCGAAGCCGGCGCCGGCGCCGGCGCCGAAGCCCGAGCCGAAGCCGGAACCGCCGAAGAAGGCCAAGCCCGAGTTCCTGAACATCGAGGAGAAGATCGAGCTGCAGGGGATGCCTTTCGCCAAGGCCGAGATGACTGCTGACAACAAGTCCGAGCTCGACAGTTTCCTGGCCGCGCTGCGCAAGGCGACCAAGGCGCGCGAAGCCGTGCAGATCAGCGCCGTCGTCGTGACCGGCCACACCGACCGCATCGGCAGCCTCAAGTACAACATGGGCCTCTCCGAGCGCCGCGCAGTCGTGGTGAAGGATTACCTGGTGAGCGCAGGCGTCGACCAGAAGCTGATCTTCTGGGAAGGCAAGGCCTTCAAGCAGCCGATCCCGGTCACGAAGTTCTGCGACAACAAGATGAAGCGCAAGCAGTTGATCGAGTGTCTGGCGCCGAACCGCCGCGTGACGGTCGAGGTCGTGGGCCGCGCAATCTCGCTCGCCAAGCCGAAGCCCGCTGCGAAGCCGGCTGCGAAAAAGCCCGCCGCCAAGCCCGCCCGCTGATAACGTAGACCGAAGACCCTTCAAGAGCCCTGCCGCAAGGCAGGGCTTTTTTGTTTCGGGAGGAGGAAGTCCTGGCTGATTCTCGCCCTTTCGTCGTGGAAACCGGCTGGGTCATTCCCGTCGACCCTCCGGGGACGGTCCTTTCGGATCACGCCGTCGTAGTGGTCGATGGACGCGTCCACGACGTGCTCGCATCGGGACTGTCACGCGAGCGCTACCCCGACGCGCGGCGCATCGAGCTTCCCGGGCATGCCCTGATCCCGGGGCTCATCAACCTGCACACGCATGCCGCCATGACGCTGATGCGCGGCCTCGCGGACGATCGCGCACTCATGGACTGGCTGCAGAATTTCATCTGGCCGGTGGAGACCCGCCTCGTTTCCGGCGATTTCGTGCGCGACGGCACGCTCCTTGCATGCGCCGAGATGCTGCGCGGCGGCATCACCTGCTTCAACGACATGTACTTCCACCCGGAGGCCGCGGGACGCGCGGCGCTCGCCGCTGGCATGCGAGCTGCGCTCGGCATCATCGTCATCGAGATGCCCTCGGCCTACGCCGCCGATGCCCAGGATTACCTCAGCAAGGGACTTGCGACGCGCGACGAGCTGAAGCACGAGAGCCTGCTCACGTTCTGCATCGCGCCGCACGCGCCCTACACGGTCAGCGACCGGGCCTTCGAACGCATCGCCATGCTGCAGGGCGTGCTCGACCTGCCGCTGCACATCCACCTGCACGAAACCCGCGACGAGATCGAGCAAAGCCTCTCTCGCCACGGCGCGCGCCCGCTCGCGCGCCTGCAGAAGCTCGGCCTGGTGGACGCGAACCTGATCGCCGTTCACGCGGTGCACCTGACCCCGCAGGAAGCCGGCCTGCTCGCGACGGAGGGCTGCCACGTCGCCCATTGCCCGAGCTCGAACCTCAAGCTCGCCAGCGGCATTGCGAGGCCCGCGCGCCTGCTCGAGGCCGGCATCAACGTGGGGCTCGGCACCGACGGCGCAGCGAGCAACAACCGCCTCGACATCTTCGCCGAGATGCGGCTCGCGGCGCTCCTCGCCAAGGGAGCCGACGACGACCCGACGGCCCTGCCGGCGCACAGCGCGCTCGAGATGGCCACCGTCCGCGCAGCGCGCGCGCTCGGCCTGTCAGACCGCATCGGCACGCTCGCGCCGGGAAAGTGCGCCGACATGACGGCGGTCAACCTGGGCGCGCTGGAGCTCCTGCCGTGCTACGACCCGCTGTCGCACCTCATCTACGCCGCCGGACGCGAGCACGTCACCCACGTCTGGGTGAACGGGGAGCTGCTGGTCGAGGACGGCCGCCTGACGCGGCTCGATACCGGCGAGCTCGCGGTAAAGGCCGCCTACTGGCGGGAAAGAATCAGGTCCTAGCAGTGCGCCATCAGCTATCAGCATTCAGCTGTCAGCCAGACCTGTCTGCTGTATGCTTTCGGCTGACCGCTGACGGCTAACAGCTACGATGATCAACGTCGATCCGCTTGAGCTCGAGAAATTCAGCCAGCTCGCGCATCGCTGGTGGGATCCCGGCGCCGAGTTCAAGCCGCTGCATGACATCAATCCCCTGCGCCTCGACTATATCGACGGCATCTCCGGGCTGCGCGGCCGGCGTGTGCTCGACGTCGGCTGCGGGGGCGGCATACTGGCCGAAGCGATGGCGGCACGCGGCGCGCGTGTCACCGGCATCGACCTTGCCGACAAGCCGCTCAAGGTCGCGCAGCTGCACCTGCTGGAGTCGGGGCTCGAGGTGGAATACCGGCTGGTTGCGCCGGAAGCGCTCGCGCGCGAGGCACCCGGCAGCTTCGACGTCGTCACCTGCATGGAGCTGCTGGAGCACGTGCCCGATCCGGCGCTGACGGTCCAGGCATGCTCCGAGCTCGTCGGTTCCGCGGGCCACGTGTTCTTCTCCACCATCAACCGCAACCTGAAATCGTACCTGCTCGCGGTGATCGGCGCCGAGTACCTGCTGAAGCTCCTGCCGCGCGGCACGCACGACTACGCGAGCTTCATCAAGCCTTCCGAGCTCGCCGGCATGTGCCGCCGGGCGGGTCTGGAGGTCACGCGCATCACCGGCATGACCTACAACCCCATCACCAGGGTCTATTCCCTTGGCCCGGATACGGACGTGAACTACATCATGCACGCCAAGAAGGCGTGATTCATGATCAAGGCGGTCCTCTTCGACCTCGACGGCACCCTCGCCGACACGGCGCCCGACCTGACCTACGCGCTGAACCGCGTGCGCGGCGCGCGCGGACTGCCGCCGCTGCCGCTCTCCGCCACCCGTCCTGTTGCCTCGCTGGGAGCGCGCGGGCTGCTCGGCGCGGGCTTCGGCGTCCATCCCGGCGACCCCGGCTACGATGCGTTGCGCGATGAGTTCCTCGCCGTCTATGCGGAGAACCTGTGCCGGGAAACCCGACTGTTCGCGGGCATTCCCGAGCTCCTCGACCGGCTCGAAGCGCGCGCGCTGCCCTGGGGCGTCGTGACCAACAAGGCGGAGCGCTTCACGTTACCGCTGCTCGATTCTCTCAAGGTGCGCAGCCGTTCGGCGTGCGTGATCGGGGGCGACACGACCGGGGAAATCAAGCCCCACCCCGAGCCGCTGCTTGCCGCCAGCCGCGCCATCGGGCTCGCACCGCGATCCTGCATCTACGTCGGGGACGACCGGCGCGACGTGGAAGCGGGCCAGGCGGCCGGCATGAAAACGGCGATCGCGAAGTGGGGCTACCTCAACGGCCGGGACCCGGAAAACTGGAACGCCGATCACATGATCGAGGCGCCACGGGACCTCCTGCGGTTGCTGTAGGGAAGCGGCGTTCGCATTGAACTCGGGCGCAATGCCCATATCTGAGATAATGTCGGTACCCTGAATACGGATTCATGGGGGCGACCTGGTTTCGACGCAGGTAGCGAAGCAGTACGGGGCATGCCAAGGTCCAGCCACCTTGTAAAACCGCTGGAAACCACTAGACGCCAACGACGAGCGTTACGCTCTAGCCGCCTAATACCGGCTAGACGCTGCACTAGCTTGCTGATGGGCTAGGCCGAGGGGTAGCGAGACGCAAGTCAAGCTTGCTCAGCGGTGCAGCGCCATTGACATCAGCCTCTCCGCGCGGTTGGGTCGCTTGGCCGCACGGATCCGTCGAAGCGACTGGCCGAGCGTCAGCCTGCCGGCCGGCGGGCGCGAGGCGAGAACCAAACGACCTGGCTAAGCATGTAGCACCCGGCTGTGTAGGACTTGCGGACGCGGGTTCGATCAGCACGGTCGCCTCTGCCCCGAGAGGGGTAGAGCGAAAACGGGGCTCACATCGGCGAACCCTGCGCCGCCGCGAGGCGGTATGGAAACGCCGAGGGGTAAGTAGAGGGCCAACCTCAGGCTTGCCCTGTAGAGACTCATAGACTCGCTGGCCCGGATGTACCGGGTGAGCGGGCACTAGGATCCGCCGCAGCGGCGGATAACACGCTCCGCATCCTGGCAACAGGATGAAGGCATAGTCCAGCCGGCCTCGAAAGAGGTCGAACAGCTGTCCCGCCGCCTCCACCAGTTCAACGGCCATCCTCGGATGGCCGTTTTCTTTTTCGTGGGTCGCGCGTTATCGTGAAGTATGCCCCGATACCGTGAAGTCAAGCTGCTTGAGCCCGTGGTGGCCGCCTATCTTGCCGGTCTGGTAGACGGAGAAGGTACGGTAACCCTGACGCGACAGCATCGAAATGAAAAACGGCGATTGGTCGTCTGTATCAGCAACAACGAACTTGAAATTCTGGAATTCGCAAAGGGCAAGATCGGCGCTGGAAGAATTACCACGAAGCGCACCTACAGCGAGCGGCACGCGGATAGTTTTGCCTATCAGATATCGAGCCGCCAAGCGCTCGACCTGTTAATGCAGATCGTCCCCTACATGAAGTCATACAAAGCGCGCAGAGCCGAATTGGCATTGAAGCACTATGTGCGCCTTACGCCGAGAAATGGCAAATACCGGCCAGGAGTCTCAAGGAACGCGAGCGCTTCGAGCTTCAATTGCTTTCCACGCAACCAGGCAGGAACGGCATCACAACTGGAACAGGCAAACATGGTTAGATCGACCGTGTGTAGCGAGACATAAAGCGGCACTGTGCGTCCGACGAAAAAGCGAAGGGGCTCGTCCGAGCCCCTTCTTGCTCGCGCGCCGGGGCTCGCGCCCCGGCGGTCGCAGCCGTGGTTACAGCGGCTTGATGCCCGTGGCCTTCATGCCCTTGGGGCCGCGCGTCACTTCAAAGCTGACGCGCTGCTTCTCCTTGAGCGACTTGTGCCCGTTGCCCTGGATCTCGGAGAAGTGCGCAAACACTTCCTCGCCGCCGTCGTCCGGCGTGATGAACCCGAAACCCTTGGCATCGTTGAACCACTTTACGGTACCAGTTGTCATGCAAACTCCTATACGAATGTGAACAATCGCGGGCTCGCGCCCGCGCCCTGCAAGCGATTCAAGACGAGTGGTTGAGAACTGAGACCCCGCCCGGACGGGCGGAGGTACGGGTCAGCAATACGCCGCTTGAAACGACTGCGGGCCGAACGATACCTGCAAACCGGGGAAATGGCAAGCAGGGGTGCTCCAGCCGCTCACGGCTTCACGTAGCGCTTCGCGAACTGCCCGGCGAGCGCGGGGTCGAGTCTCCGCAGCCGGGCGTGTACTTCCTGCACCTTGTCGCGCAATCCCTGGCCGTGGTATGCCGCCCCCAGGTTGTAGGTGGCGCGCGGGTGGTCCGGCGTGATGCGCAAGGCCTCCTGTATGGCCTCGATCGCGCGGTCGTACTGGTTCAGCGCCAGATAGGTCCACCCGAGGTTGTGCCAGGCGTCGAAGGATTCGCCGTTGTAGCGCACCGCCTGTTGATAGGCGGGGATCGCGCGCCGCGGCCGGTTGGTCGCCGCATAGGCATCGCCCAGCTCCTGCCAGGCGCGCGCGCTCTTCGGCGCGACGCGTACCCATTGCTGCGACAGGCTCACCACCGCCGGCCAATCCTTCTTCGCGCGCGCGTCGCTGACCCGGCGCAGCCACCGGGCTTCGGCCGGCTCCTGCTCGCCGGCCCGGGGGCGCCCGCCGCGCTCGAGCTCGGCGATCCAGGCCGCGGGCAGCGCGAAGTTGAGATTCGACCCCTCGCCGACAAAAAAGGACGTGATGCCGATCAACCGTCCCTCGACGTCGAACAGCCCGCCGCCGCTCGATCCCTGCGCGATGGCGGCGGAGGTCTGGATGTACTGCGAGCCGTCGAAATCGCGCAGGCTCGAAATCAGGCCCTCGCTCAGCGTCAATTCGAGCCCTTCCGGAGCGCCGATGGTGTACACCCTCTGCCCGACCCGCACTCTGCCGGTATTGAGCGTCACCCGCGGCGCGTTCAGCTGCGGCACCCTGATCTGGCACAGGTCGCGCTCCTCGTTCGCCGCCGACCGGCTCGCGCCATAGGCCTGCTGCCGGTAGTGGACCTCGAGGCTCACGGCGCCCTCGATGACGTGGCAGTTGGTCGTGACGACCTCGCGCGCCGTCACCACGCCGCCGCCTTGATTGATGGGATTGCCCTCGGCGTCATAGGCGTGAATCACGACCACGCTCTGGGACGCCAGCTGGAAGATCTGTTCCGGAGTCTTCGCGGCGGCCCCAAGGGCCGGGAGCAGCGATGCGGCGAGAAGTCCGAAGACGGCGGGATGGTGCCGCATGCTTGACCTACGGCGGGGATGCGCCGTCGATGAGGGCCCGTACCTGCTCGCGCTGCGGCGGCGCCGCAGGGTTGATGCGAACGAGTCCGATGCCGGCCTGCTTCAGGAGCTCGGACTTGAAGCGCCGGTCGCCCGCCGCCTCGGCGCCGGCCGCGGCATCGATTTCGACCACGGCAACCACCTGCATGCCCTGGTCGCACACGACGAAATCGAGTTGATATCCGGAGAGGCGGCGCAGTTGCTGCTCGCGCTCGCGCCCCTCCCTGGCGGCGCCGACGACCCGCGCGAGCGGCACGCCGGCGAAGATCTCGAAGTCCGGGAGCCCCGACTTGAGCAGGTAATAGATCTGCGACTCGGCCGGCTCCAGAAAGCGCTGCGCCGCGGCAGGCGGCGCGGCCGAAGCCGCCGGCGGCGCCTTCGCGGGAGCGGATGGCTCGGCGGCGGAAGCAGGCGGGCCCGCGGGCACCTGCGCCGGCCCCTTGAAGATTTTCTCGAAGCGCGCCTCGCTGGCGGCCCTGCGCGCGGTGGCTTTCCGGTGGAAATTCCAGATGGCGAAGGCGACACCGCCGCCTACGGCCAGCAGGAACAGGAGCCACCCCAAGGATCTACCTCTCCGCGGCCCGCGCGGTGTCGAGGAGCTTCAAGCCCGGCCGCGCCCGCTCGGCGGCGCGCAGCGGAAGATCCGGAGCGTGCAGATGCTCCGTCGAGAGCTCCGCAATGCTGTTGCAGCCGAGGAGTGCGATCACACGGTCGATCTCGCCCCGGAGCAGCGAGATCGCGCGCCGCGCGCCTTCTTCGCCCCCGGCCGCGACGCCGTAGAGCGTGGAGCGCCCGATCATCACCGCCTGTGCTCCCATGGCGAGCGCCTTGACCACGTCGGTGCCGCGCCGGAAACCGCTGTCCACCAGCACGGTCACGCGCTTGCCCACCGCATCCACCACCTCGGGCAGCGCCTCGATCGGGGAGATCACCGTGTCGAGATTGCGCCCGCCGTGGTTGGAGACGATCACGCCGTCGGCGCCGCAGTCCGCGGCGGTCACGGCGTCCTGCGGATGCAGCAGTCCCTTCACCAGCAGCCGGTGCGGCCACAGCTTGCGCAGGGCGCGCAAATCGTCCCAGTTGAGCGAGTCGTTCCTCATGCTCGAGCGCCCCATCGGCCCCGCGGTGATGCGGTACTTGATGTCGGTCGGATAGTTCTGGTAGCGCGGCATGCCCGTGGTAACGAGGTAGCGGCCGAGCACGCCGACGAGCCAGCGCGGGTGCAGCAGCACATCGACGATGTTGCCGCGCGTGAACGTGAACGGGATGGTGAAGCCGCTGCGGAGGTTGTACTCGCGGTTGCCCGGGACGACGCCGTCAACGGTGACGACCAGCGCTTCGTAGCCCGCGGCGCGCGCCCGCTCGACCAGCTTGTGCGAGAGCGAGCGATCGGGCCACATGTAGAGCTGGAACCACAGCGTCCCGCCCGCCTGCTCGGCAACCTTCTCCATCGCGGTCATCGAGCCCGTGGCGAGCGTGAACGGAATGCCCGCCTCCGCTGCCGCGCGCGCGAGGGCGATCTCGCCCTCGTACCACATCAGCCCTGCCGTTCCGGTGGGGGCGATCACGAGCGGCATCTTGTGCTGCTTGCCGAAGAGCATGACCTCCTGGCTGCGCTTCGAGACATCCACCAGCGTGCGCGGCTTCAGGCGGATGCGCTCGAAGACGGCGCGGTTGTTGCGCAGCGCCACCTCGTCCTCGGTGCCGCGGTCCACGAACTCGAACAGCCCCCTGGGCACGCGCTTCAGCGCCATCTCGCGCAGGTCGAAGATGTTGTACGCCGTGGCCACCGGTGCCATCGTTTCCACTCCGTGGACCGCATTGCGGCCCGTCCAGTCAAGCCTCGGACAAAGGGTCAATAAACCATTTGCCGCTGTCCATTTCCCCTCTCCGCTCGGGAGAGGGGGAAGGGGTGAGGGGTCGAGCATCGTCAACCGTTTTCACGATGCTCGTCATTCGCGTGGCCGAATTCTAAGGGAAAGGCTGCGGCCGCGCCATCAGGCGGGCTTGCGGTCCATCCACTTGCTGACCTCCGGCAGCGGCGCGGCGGCAAGCCGGTCGAGCACGGTCTCCGCGTCGCGCTCGACGATCAGCATGGCGCGATGCTGCGGCGTGACGAAACGCTGCGCGACCGCGTGGTCGAGAAACGCGGCGAGCTTGGCGTAATAGTCGTCGACATCGAGGAGCGCGCACGCCTTGCGCTGGAGGCCAAGCTGGGTCCAGGTCAGCATCTCGAAGAGCTCGTCCATCGTGCCGAGCCCGCCGGGCAGCGCGATAAAGGCGTCGGACAGTTCCGCCATCAGAGCCTTGCGCTCGAGCATCGTTTCGACCACGCGCAGCTCGGTGAGCCCCCGCAGCACGACTTCCTTTTCCAGCAGGCGCCGCGGCGTCACGCCGGTCACACGCCCGCCCGCGGCAAGCGCAGCCTCCCCCAGCACGCCCATCAGCCCGATGCTCCCCCCGCCGTAGACCAGCCGGAGGCTCCGCCCGGCAATGGCCCGCGCGAGCCGGCGCGCGGCTTCGGCATAGGCCGTGCCGGTGCCGGTATTCGACCCGCAAAAAACGCCGATGCTTTGCATTCCGCCACTCCGCCCGGGCAGGCCCCATTCTAAGGCAACACGTTTAACCCCACCCCGCACGGGTGCGCGTTTATTGCGTGCAGTTCCATCACTCAAGGAGACACGCAATGAGCACCTTCGTGAAATCGGTCACTGCGCTCGCCGTCGGGGCGGCGCTGGCGCCCGTGCAGTCCCCGGCCCTCGCGGGCGACGCGCTCACCATCTACAGCAACGCCCGGCCGGGCGCGATCGCGCCCGAACTCTACCGGCATGGCGGCCGCGGGCAGCTTCCCGGATATGCGATGGTGCGGCACGAGCGCGAGCTGCAGCTCGCGCGCGGCCGCAATACCCTGCGCTTCACCGACGTCGCTGCCCTGATCGATCCCACCACCGTGACGTTTGAATCCCTGACCGACGCGGCGGGCACCAGCGTGATCGAGCAGAATTTCCAGTTCGACCTTGTGAACACGGAAAAGCTGCTGCAGAAGTACATCGACCGCGCGATCAACGTGGACCAGGTGCGTGGCAGCGGCGTCGAGTCGTTCGACGGCGTGCTGCTGTCGACCGCGGGCGGGATCACGCTGCGGCGACGCGACGGCAGCATCCAGACCTTGCCCCACAACGCCGGCGTGCGCCTGCCGGAGCTCCCCGGCGGCCTCATCACCCGCCCGACCCTGGTGTGGGATGTAGCGGCAAGCCGCGCGGGCACGCACAAGACACGCGTCTCCTACCAGGCTTCGGGCATCACGTGGTGGGCCGACTACAACGTGACCTACGCCGAGGGGCGCAACGCCAACGCGTGCCAGCTCGACGTCGGGGCCTGGGTCAGCATCATCAATCAGTCGGGCGCGGGCTACACCGACGCCAAATTGAAGCTGGTGGCGGGCGACGTTCAGAAGGTCGCGCCCACCGGACGCATCCATCCCGAAGCGCTGGCGATGCGCGCGGCGGTCGCGGAAGACCGTGCCCAGGGCTTCCAGGAAAAGGCGTTCTTCGAGTATCACCTCTACACGCTCGGCCACCCGACGACGCTGCCCGACAACTCGACCAAGCAGATCGAGCTCTTCCCGGTCGCGCGCCGCGTGCCGTGCGAGAAAACCCTCGTCTATTACGGCGCGCTCCCGACCTACGGCTTCGCGCCGCACCCGAACATCGACCGCAGCTACGGCATCGCGACCAACCGCAAGGTGGACGTTTACCTGGGCTTCCGCAATGCCGAGAAGAACAACATGGGCATGCCGCTGCCCGCCGGCCGCATCCGCGTGAACAAGTCGGACCCGGCCGACGGCACGCTCGAGTTCATCGGCGAGGACGCGATCGACCACACTCCGAAGAACGAGAACGTCAGGATCCGGCTCGGCTCGGCGTTCGACGTCGTGGGCGAGCGCCGGCAGGTGAATTTCACCGTGGACACTTCGCGCAAGAACATGACCGAGGAAATCGAGGTGAAGCTCCGCAACCATAAGAAGGAGCCGGTCACGGTCATCGTGAAGGAGAATCTATATCGGTGGACTCACTGGCAGATCACCGCGAAGACCCACGACTTCGAGAAGCAGGACGCGCGCACCGTGCACTTCCCGGTGAAGCTTGCCGCCGGCGGCGAGGCAACCGTGCGCTACACGGCCTACTACTCCTGGTAGCTGCGCGGGCGACGCCGATCAGGTCAAAGTCCTGATCGCGTCGCCCGTCTTTATCCGCGCGATTTCCAGCGAGCGGGCGAGGCGGACGAACACCGGAGCACGCTTCCGAGCCGTCCGGCTCTGTTCCGATTCGATACGGGGCCGCGCTTTGACAGGCTCCCACTCCGTATCGACCCATTGCTTGCTCCGGAGATGGCGTTCCGCCACATTGCAAAACTGGCATTTCCGATAGATGTAGTGAAGCCTGAAGTCGAACATCCAGCGGTGATGGAATAGACAGGGCATCGCGATTCTCCGCAAGTCTTCAACACCCCCGTTTCCCCGGAAAAGTAGATCACTGGACGGCAGGCATTTCGCGGGGCAAACATCCCGTCGCACGTAGGAGGCTTGTCCTCATGAACGAGGAAACGTGATCTGGGTCACAGTCCGTCGACGGGCGGCGAGCAGCGCCGCGCGCGATCGCCGGCTCGAACGTGCACCGGCACTTTCCTCGAATCCCGGCTCACGCTCCGGCGGGGCGGAAGCACACCTGAGGCGGGTATCTCGCGTCGTTGCCGCTATGCCGGTGGTATAAAATCTGTGCAGGCAATCGCCCGCAAAGGAGAACTGCATGGGCATCGGAACCATCATCTTGCTGGGGGTGCTGGCCGCGATCGCGGCGTACGCGATCATGCTCTACAACAACCTGGTCCAGGTGAAGCACAACGTGTCCAAGGCCTGGGCCAACATCGACGTGCTGCTGAAGCAGCGCCACGACGAGCTGCCCAAGCTCGTCGAGACCTGCAAGCAGTACATGAAGTTCGAGCAGGAGACCCTCACCAAGGTGATGGAGGCGCGCTCCAGGGTATTCGCGGCGCGCGAGGCCCAGAACATCCCGCAGCTCGGGCAGGCCGAAGGCGCGCTGCGCGCGACGCTGGGGAGCCTCTTCGCCCTGGCGGAGGCCTACCCCGATTTGAAGACCAACCAGACCTTCCAGCAGCTGCAGACGCGGATCGCGAGCCTCGAGAACGGCATCGCGGACCGCCGCGAGTTCTACAACGAATCGGTGAACGTCAACAACGTGCGCATCGAGCAGTTCCCGGACTCCATCATCGCCGGCATGTTCAACTTCGGGCCGGCACAGCTGCTCGAGTTTCAGGGCGAGGAGAAGGCCGACGTCGACGTCAAGAAGCTGTTCGGTTCCTAGGCACCCCCGGCCCGCCGCCATTCCCGCGCAGGCGGGAAATTAGCGTCCGGGCTGCAGCACGTGGCGATAACCTTCGGCTCGTCGTACCTGCACCAGCCCGGATGGCTTTCCGGCGTCATTCACGTTGTCATCCTTGGAGTCGCAATCCAGGCCGAAAGCGCGGAGGTCTGGCCCTATGCCCTGCTCGCCATGTCGGGGGTGAGCTTCTTTGCATGGATCGCGAACTACCGGCGCTACCGCCACATCCACGACCTCCCGACCTCCCGGGTCGCCTCTGCCGCACAGGGCTACGTCGAGCTCTTCGGGCGCACCGAGCTCCTTCCCGGCGAGACCATCCTGAGCAAAGTGAGCCGGACCCCGTGCTGCTGGTACCGCTACCAGGTCGAGGAAAAGGGTTCGAACGACAAGTGGCAGACGGTGGACACCGGCGTGAGCGTGGAGCAGTTCCTGCTGGTAGACGACACCGGCCAGTGCGTGATTTCCCCGGAGGGCGCGGAAGTGCTGACCCACGACCGCAAGCACTGGGAAGAGTACGACCGCCGCCACACCGAGTGGCTGCTGCGCGCCAGGTCTGTCATCTACGCCATCGGCGAGTTCAGCACCACCACCGCCGCAGCAGTCGCGCCCGGCGACGAGCGCGCCGATGTGGGCGCGCTGCTCGCGCAATGGAAAGCGGACCAGCGCCGACTGCACGAGCGCTTCGACCTCGACCGCGACGGCAGGATCGACATGAAGGAATGGGAGCTCGCCCGGCTGCAGGCACGGCGCGAGGTGCGCGTGCTCCACGCCGAGGTGCGGTCGCGCTCGATGGAAGGCGTCCATGTCCTGCGCAAGCCCGCCGACGGGCGGCTGTTCCTGCTGGCGAACGAGCTGCCCGAGAGAATCGGCGCGCGCTACCGCAACTGGAGCGTGGCACACTTGCTGATTTTCCTCGGCGCGGGGAGCGCCGGGCTTTTCATGCTGTGAGCGCCAGGAGGCATCGGCCATGATCACGCGCAGGGAGTTCCTCGGTATCGCGGGCGCGGCCGCGGCGTGGCCGTACGCGCCGGCGCGCGCCGCCGGCGTCGTCGTGAACGACATCCATTCGAAGCTGAACGCGACCCGGGTCCACCGCATCGTGCTGCCGGACACGCTCGATGCGGCGCGCAAGGCGATCGGCGCGGCCCGGCGCGAGGGGCGCGCGGTATGCATCGCCGGCGGACGCCATGCCATGGGCGCGCAGGCTTTCGCGACGGACGGCGTGCTGATCGACATCCGGAAGCTCAACCGGGTGCTCGCGTTCGATGCCACGCGCGGCCTGATCGAAGTCGAATCGGGGCTCCAGTGGCCGCAGCTGCTCGAACACCTCGTCTCCGCCCAGCGCGGACGCGCGCGGCAGTGGGGCTTCTCGCAAAAGCAGACCGGCGCCGACCGGCTCACCATGGGCGGCTGCCTGGCGGCCAACGTGCACGGGCGGGGCCTCACCCTGCCCCCGTTTGTGGGCGACGTCGAGTCCTTCAAGCTGATCGATGCCCGCGGCGAGCTCGTCGACTGCCGCCGGAGCGAGAACCCGGAGCTGTTCCGGCTCGTGATCGGCGGCTACGGACTCTTCGGCCTGGTCTACTCCGTCACCCTGCGGCTCGTCCCGCGGCGCAAGGTCGAGCGCGTGGTCGAGGTGCGAGACATCGAGGGGCTGCCGCGGGCCTTCTCCGAACGCATCCGCGACGGCTTTCTCTACGGCGACTTCCAGTACTCGATCGACGACCGGTCCGATGCCTTCCTGCGCCGGGGCGTGTTCTCCTGCTACAGGCCGGTGGCCGACGCGACGCCGATTCCGCCGGCCCAGAACGAGCTGGCGGATGCCGACTGGACCGAACTCCTCTACCTCGCGCATGCCGACAAGGCGCGGGCGTTCGAGCGCTACGCGGGCTTCTACCTCTCGACCAGCGGGCAGGTGTACTGGTCGGACGAGCACCAGATGAGCGTCTATCCCGATCACTACCATCGCGCGCTCGACCGCAGGCTCGGGGGGAAGCACCCGGCGACCGAGGCGATCACCGAGATCTACTGCGAACGCAACGCGCTCGAGCGCTTCATGTCGGAGGTGCGCGAGGATGCGCGCCGCAACAAGGTCGAAATCATCTACGGCACGATCCGCCTCATCGAGCACGACCGCGAGAGCTTCCTCGCGTGGGCGAAGAAGCCCTACGCCTGCGTCATCTTCAACCTGCACGTCGTGCACACGCCCGAAGGCATCCGCCGGTCCGCGGACGCGTTCCGGCGCCTGATCGACATCGGCATCCGGCACGGCGGCAGCTACTTCCCGACCTACCACAAGTACGCAACCCGCAGGCAGGTCGAGGCCTGCTATCCGCAGTTCCCGGATTTTCTCAAGCTCAAGCGCAAGTACGACGCGGACGAGGTGTTCCAGAGCGACTGGTACCGCCACTACCGGAAGATGTTCTCGGGCTGAGATCCTGGTGATCAGCGAGCCGGTGACCATGATGACCGACTACGCGCTCGGCGCCGTCAGCGCCGTGCTCGGCTGGCGGCTGTACCGGCACGCGTCCGGGGAGCGCTCCCGCAGGTGGTGGTCGCTCGCCTTCGGCGCGGTGGCGGCCTCCGCCCTGCTCGGCGGCACGCATCACGGCTTCGCGGCGGCCATGAGCCCGGCCGCCTACGCGCTCAGCTGGAAAGTCACCGTGCTTGCCATCGGGGTGTTCAGCTTCGGCATGATGGCGGGAAGCATCTTCGCCACGACGCGCGGCACGGCGCGCGGCGCGCTACTCGCCATCGCCGCCGCGCAGCTCGTGGTCTACTCGGCATGGATGCTCGTCCACGAGGAATACCGCTACGTCGTGCTCGACACCGCGATCGCGATGGCTGTGCTGCTCCATCTGCACGGCTGGTCCGCCGCCACCCGTCGGGACGAGCCCTCGTACTGGGTGCTCGCAGGGATCGGGGTTTCCGCCGCGGCCGCCGTGGTGCAGCTTCACGGCATCTCGCTGCACGAGCACCTTAACCACAACGACCTCTACCACCTGATCCAGCTCGCGGGCATGGTGCTGTTTTTCAGAGGCGGTAAACTCTTGCGCGACAGGACCACCCCGCACCCGGCATGAAGAGCGATCACGTACTGTGCCTCTCCAGCAAGGGGTTTCACCGCATGCACTACGTGGAGTGGGGCGAGCGCGATGCGCAGCGTTTGGCGGTCTGCGTGCACGGCCTGACCCGCAATTGCCGCGACTTCGACACCCTCGCCCAGGCGCTGCTGCCGGAATTCCGGGTGGTCTGCCCCGATGTCGCCGGTCGCGGCCGCAGCGACTGGCTGCCCGCGAAGGAGGACTATGCCTATCCGCAGTACTGCGCCGACATGACGGCACTGATCGCCCGCATCACGACCGGAGGCAGGCAGCGGAAAATCCACTGGATTGGCACTTCGATGGGCGGCATCCTCGGCATGCTGCTCGCCTCGCGACCCAACTCGCCGATCGAGCGGCTGGTGCTGAACGATGTCGGCGCCGTCATTCCCAAGGCGGCGCAGGAACGCATCGGAACCTATGTCGGCATGGACCCGCGCTTCAAGTCCCTCGATGAAATAGAAGCGGCGGTGCGCGTGATATCGGCGCCGTTCGGCCCGCTCTCCGCAATGCAGTGGCGGCACCTCACCGTGCACGGCGCAACGCAACACGAGGACGGCACCTGGGGCTTCCGCTACGACCCGGGGATCGCGATTCCGTTCCGCAAGCAACCGCTCGCCGATGTGGACCTGTGGCAGTACTGGGACGCCATCACCTGTCCCACCCTGATCCTGCGGGGGGCGCAATCGGACCTGCTGCTGAGGGAGACCGCTGCCGCCATGACCAGGCGCGGTCCGCGGCCGCGGCTCGTGGAAATCGCGGGCGTCGGCCACGCGCCGATGCTGATGGCAGACGACCAGGTCCGGGTCGTGCGTGATTTCCTGCTGACCCGGTGACCGTCACCGGATCCCTTCGTCACTGCTTCTTGAGTCGCTGCTGAGCCTGCAACCGCCGCATCCGCAGGAATTCCTCCGGCGAGATGCGGCCGTCGCCGTCGGCGTCCGCGCGCGCAAACTCGCGCTCGATGCCCGGAAACCGGCTCCGCACTTCCTCGCGCGACAGATAGCCGTCGTCATCACGGTCGCCCGAGCGGAATTCCTGGAGCGCTTTCCGCCGGAACTCCTCCAGACCGGGCAATCGCTTCTCACCGGGCCGGTCGGCGCGTTCGCGTTCCGGCCGGTCGCGAGCCGCCTCGCGTGGATCAGGAGAATATTGCTTGAAGGCAGGCTTCGGCTCGGGCGCGGGCCGCGTCGCCTCGGGAAGCGCGGTCCGTGCAGGGCGCTGCTGGTTCCACGCGCTGAATCCAAGAACCAGGACCAGAACGGCCGCGGCGACGGCGACCCAGCGCCAGCCAGAGCCTGACTTCCCGGAAACGGGCCGCGTGGGCGTCCTCGCGGCGGGCGCCGGCGGCGTCTTCGGGGGCGGCGGGGCGGAAATCTCCGTGGGGGCTGACTGCACAGCCATCCGCGTCGTGGCGGGTGCTGCGGCCTGCCCCGCCAGCGCGCGCTGCCACTCCTGGACGCTCTGCGGCCGCTGCTTCTCGTCGAGCGCAAGCGCCCATTCCACTGCCCGCAGGAACGGCTCGCTCACCCGGCCGCGCGCGAGGGCGAGCTTCGCGGGAAGCGTGTCGCCCTTCATCCGGCTCACCGCGTCCGGCGGATTCTCGTTCACCAAGGCACGGAACAGCACGCCGGCCATCGCATACATGTCCGACCACGGCCCCTGGTGCCCGTCGCTCGAATACTGCTCGAGCGGCGCATAGCCCGGCGTCAGCACCGAGGTGAGGCTGCGGGTCCCGCCGATGGCATGGCGCGCCGCGCCGAAGTCGATCAGCACCGGACTGCCGGACTCCCGGATGAAGATGTTGCTCGGCTTGATGTCGCGGTGGAGAAAGCCCGTCGCGTGGACCGCCTGCAGCCCGTCGAGCAGCGGCATCACGATCCCCTTCAGCCGCGCCTCGTCCGGCCGCTCGCCGCGCTTCAGCATCTGGTGGAGCGACTCGCCCTTCTCGTAGTCCATCACCATGTAGCCGGTGCCGTTCGCCTGGAAGAAGCGGTTCACGCGCACGATGTGCGGGTGGCTGAACTTCGCGAGGGTGCGCGCCTCCAGGATGAAGCGCTCGAGACCCCATTCGAATTCGCCCTTCAGCTCGCCCGTGATCGGCACGATGCTGCCGTCGAGCGCACGCACCACGAGATCGTTGGGCAGGTACTCCTTGATCGCGACGTCCTTTTCGAGATGGGTGTCGCGCCCGAGATAGGTCATGCCGAAGCCGCCGGCCCCGAGCACCGCCTCCAGGCGGTACTCCAGCAACATGCTCTGGAGCGGGAGCGCGTTGCGGTAGGTCGTGTCTGGCATCAGCTACTGCGTGAGTTGTGAGCAGTGAGTGGTGAGTGGACCAAGGCAGGCAATATTTCAGCGTTTCAGCCTACTCACCTCTCGCTATTCAAGCTATCCCTCCAGCGCTTGCTCGATTGCCTGCAGTAGCGCCTCCGGATCCTGCGCGCCGGAGACGCCGACCTTGCGGTTGAAAATGAAAAACGGCACGCCGCCGATGCCGGCGCTGCGCGCCTCGGCGTCGGCGCGGGCGATTCTCTCGCGGTCGGCGTCGCCGGCGAGGTAGTCCGCCGCCTCCTTGCGGTCGAGCCCGGCGCGCCCGGCGATGCCGGCGAGCGTTTCGCGGTCGGTAAGGTTGGCGCCCTCCGTGAAGTGGGCGCGGAACAGCGCCTCGGCCAGCTCGTCCTGCCGGCCGGCGCGCTCGGCATGGCACATCAGCCGGTGCGCGTTGAGCGTGTTCGGCTGGACCTTCATCTTTTCGTACGCGAACGGGATGCCGACGTGGCGGCCGGCGATCGTTACCCTCTCACTCACGCTCTTGCCGCGCGCGCCGAACTTTCGCGCGACGTACTCCTCGCGCGGAATCCCGGCCTCGGGAAGGTCCGGATTGAGCTGAAACGGCAGCCAGCGCACGGCCGGCTCGGGCCCGCCGGGATGGCGCTCGCGGTAGAGGCTCAAGGCCTTCTCCAGCTTGCGCTTCCCGATGAAGCACCAGGGTCAAACGACATCGGAAACGATGTCTATCCTCAGTGTTTTTTCGCTCATGTCTTCGCCCAAAAAGACGGAACCTTTTACTCGTTACCCGATTCGACTGCAAGGAACATCATATCAGGGGCGTCTCATCTACAGTACATTTTTGCGGCGCGCATGACCTGCTCGCGTCGCGCATCCTGGCGGGGGGCTGCCTTGCGCCGCTGTTCCTCGACAATGGCGGGGTCAGCATTCTTGGGGTCACCGCTCGCGAAGGGTGGCGCCGGACTGTATTCCATCGACAGCTGGATCCCTTGTGCCGTTCTCGCATCGAACACTTCCGCGGCGACGGTCAAGCCAAAATCGATCCCGGCGGTTACGCCGCCGCCAGTGATGCGATTCCTGTCGATGACGACTCGATCGGGCCGGGGGATCGCACCGAAAATCGGCAGGAACTCGACAGAGTTCCAATGCGTGGTGGCGCGGTAACCCTTGAGCAAACCCGCAGCACCCAGAACCAGAGCGCCGGTGCACACGGAAGTCACGTATTTCGCCCGCTGCGCCTGCCGTCTCAGGAACTCGAGGACTGTGCGATCTTCCATCAGCGCCGCGATCCCGTCCCCCCCAGGCACGAACAGCAAATCGAGCTGCGGAGCGTCGTCCAGCGTGGTGTCGGGCACGATCTTGAGCCCGCCCTTGGCGGTGACGGGCCGCAAAGTCCGGGAAATGACCCTGATTTCACGCTCCGGAAATCGAGAGAACACTTCCCACGGACCCGTGAAGTCGAGTTGCGTCATGTCTTCAAAAATCAGCATTCCAATGATCATTAAATACTCCCGCGCTCGGCGCGCTCGAACTCAGTCATCCCGCACCAGCCGCCGCGAGTCGGCCGCGTCCACCTCGGCAAGCAGGTTCACGCCGTGCGCCGCGAAGCGCCGAGCCGCTGCCAGGGCATGCCGCTCCTTCTCCTCCTCGAGCGACCACTGCGCGTGGTGCGCGAGCAGTGCGAGCTCCACCGCGCGTCCCAGCGTCATGGCGAAGCGCCGCGCCCCGGCCTCGAGTGCGTCGCCTTTCGCGCCGGCGAGCCAGCCCTCCGCCTGCTCCACCGCGCGCTCGACCTGGGCCGAGATCCTCACCAGGCCCGGATCACGCACCCCGCTCAGCAGGATTCCGATTTCACGCTTGAGAACCGCGAGTCCCCCGACCGCCTCCAGCGCCCGCAAGGCTTCGAGCGAGAGCACGTTGGTCGTTCCTTCCCAGATCGGCAGCACCTGGGCGTCGCGCAGGAGCAGCGGCAGGCCGGTATCCTCGACGTAGCCCGCGCCGCCGAAGGATTCGATGACCTCCGACACGATGTGCACGACCTGGCGGCCGGTCAGGAGCTTCGCCACTGGCGTCAGCAACCGCAGCAGGCTCTTCTGCTCCGCGCCTGCTTTGCCCGCCTCCTCCCGTCCCATCAGCTCGACGATGAAAAAAGCGAAATGGAGCGCGCCCTGAAACTCCGCCTCGAGCCCCGCCAGCGTGTCGGCGTGCAGAGGCTTTTCCGAAAGGGGCGCGCCGAAAGCCACGCGCTTGCCGGCGTAATCGCGCGCGAGGGCGAGCCCGCGCCGCGCGAGGGCGCACGCGGCGACCGCGTTCCAGGTACGGGTGACGTTCAACATGGGCGCGATGTGCTTGACGCCGTCCCCGGTTCCCGCCACGAGCTCGGCCGGCGTGCCGTCGAGCGTCAGCTCCGCGGTCGGCACCTTGCGCGTGCCGAGCTTGTCCTTGAGGCGATTGACGAGGATGCGATTCGGCCGCCCCTGCGCGTCGCGGGTCTCGACGTAGAACAGCGCGAGCCCCTTGCCCCCCGGCGGATTGGCCTCCGGCCGGGCGAGCGTCAGCGCCATCTGCGCGGTGCTGGCGGAGGCGAACCACTTGCGCCCGTAGAGCCGCCAGCCCTCGTTTTCCCGCCGCGCCACGGTTTCGGTGAGCCCGACGTCGGAGCCGCCGCTCGCCTCCGTCATCCACTGGCCGCTCGTCCAGAACTCGCGCGGGTCGCGGCTGGTGAGACGGGACACCGCCCGCTCGATCAGCGTCCGGTTGCCCGCTTCGATGAGCGCGCGCGCCGCCCCGTCGGTCATGGCCAGCGGGCAGCTGTAGAGGTCGGTTGACGGGGTGAAGAGGTAGGCCAGCGCGAACTGGTGCACGCGCGAGTACTGCCCGTGCTGCCGCTCGTAGGCGAGCGCGACGAGCCCCCGCCCCGCCGCGATGCGCTCCGCCTCGCGCCACAACGGCGACACCTCGATGCGGTCCACGCGGTTGCCCCACGCGTCCCACCGGGTGAGGACGGGCTCGTTCCCGCGGTCGGCAAGCTGGAAGCGGTAGAGCTCGCCGCCCGCGAGCTCGCCCATCGCCGCGAGTTCCGGCTCGACTTCGGCGCGCACGTCGGCGGGAAGCGCGCGCGCGAGATAGGAGCGCAGCGCCCGGTCGGCGGCATATTGGTTGCCGAGCTCGGGCGGCGGCTGGACGAAGGGCATGAGAGCCCCTAGGCGAACGCTTCCCAGCGCCCGAGGTTCCAGAGAAATACCGTCTTCGACAGGGCTTCCCTCTCCGCCGCCGCGTGAACGTCGACGGCGAGCTTCTTCAACGTGTCGACGTTTCCGCGCACGGAGCGGTCCGCGAACACGAGCACGTCGCGGGCGGGCGCGGCGGCGACGATGCCGCTGCCCCTGCGCTTGCTCTCCTTCTCCCAGAACGCGGCATCGAGCATCAGGCAGGGCTCCAGGTTTCCCGCCTCCGCGACGAGCGCGACCTGGGGCACCGGGTACTCGATCTTCATCCCCGGGTACAGGCGCCGGAAATTCGCGACCGACAGCGGAAGCAGCTGGTCGCGCTTCAGCCCGAGGCGCTTGAGATCGCCGGCGTTCACGCTCGAGACGAACTTGGGGTCATCGAAGGAATACCGCAGGTGCAGATCGCCGACGAAATAGTCCATCAGCGGCAGCTGCTCCGGCGGCACGGTGACGCCGGGTATGCTGATCTCGGTGATCGGCTCGATTCTCTGGATGTGGCGCATCGCCCGGGGATCGTCGCCGGCGAAGGCGCGCACCAGCGCGACGATCTTGTCCCGGGTGCGGTCCGCGTCGCGGAACTGGGGCTTCTGCGCCCATGCCGCGGCATGGTGCAGGCCCAGTCCCGCGCCCGCCAGCGCGCCGCAAGCCAGTTTCAACAGCTCACGGCGGGTGTTTTTCATCTTGCTATTGCAACCGCGCGCTCCCCATCAGCGAACGACCTTGACGCCGCCGTCCCTGAGGATGCCCCTCAACGTTTCCGAGTAGCTGTCGACGTACGCGCTGAGCTCGGGGCCCTGCAGAAATGCGTCCACCAGCACGTTGTCCTCGAGATACTTCCTCCAGCTTGGCGACTTCGCGAACCGGGCGAACACGTTTTCCCAGTAGGCGAGGGCCTCCCGCGGAATTCCCGGAGGCGCGATGATGCCCCGCACCTGCGGAATATCCGGCACCTGGTAGCCCGACTCCCGGACGGTGGGTATGTTCGGGAATGGCGGCAGCCGCTTGTCCGAGATCTGAGCGATCACGCGCACGTTGCCGGCCCGGATGTGCTCGCCCACTTCCTGCGGCTCGAGAAACATCATGTCGACGTGGCCGCCGAGCAGCGCAGCGATGCGCTCGCCCATGTTGGGGAACGAGATGAACGCCCAGTTCGCCCCGGTGTTCTTCATCAGCAGCTGGCGCACCATCCAGTCCCGGCCGCCGAGCGAGGCTGCCGCCTGCTTGCGCTGCCCGGGGTTCTGCTTCGCCGCGTCGATGAAGTCATTGAGCGTCTTGTACGGCGAATCATTCTTCACCACGACCATCGCCGGCTCGTACAACAGCCGCACCACCGGCGTCACGTCCTTCATCGTGACCTTGGCTTCCGCCTGCATGACCGGAATCACGAAGAAGAGGCTGAGGAAGGGCGCAACGGTATGGGCGTCGCCCCGCTTTTCCACGAGGTAGGACAACGCCGTCTGCCCGCCGCCCCCGGTCTTGTTGACGACAAACATGCGCACCGGCAGGAGCTTTTCCTTTTCCATCGCGCTCGCGATGAAGCGCGCGAGAACGTCGGCGCCGCCGCCCGGACCAGTATGGACCACGAACTCGACCGGCTTGGTCGGCTTGAACTCCTGCGCGTGCAGCGGCAGCGCGGCAGCGGCGAGCACGAGCGCTGCGGTGATGCTCCTTGATTGCAATTTCATGATTCCTCCTCTTTCGTCGGTTATTTGCGGGGTAGCACGGTCTCGATGAACCAGCGGTCGGTCTTGGCAATGTGCTGGGCCGGATCGGGACTTACGGACTTGCGCTCCGGCGAGCTGTAATAAGCATCCTGCTTGGCCTTCCAGTCCTCCATCGAGCCGTCGTAGGAGACGATCCAGACAAACTCGTTGCGCTCCCTGATCACGTCCGCGCGGTCGATGGTGAAGCCGTGCTTGTAGTGCAGCGGGTGGACGAACTGCTTCCAGCCGGACACGAAGTCGTCGAGCTTGCCCTTGTTGATGGTGTAGACCCGAAGCTGTGAAACCATGGCGTTCTTCTTCCTTTCCGGTAGTTCAGAGCGTCCCTCGGAGCGCGGCGGCGGCACGGGAAATCCGATCCACCCCACGATTCTCGTTCACCGGGCAATCTAATCCAACCGCCGGAACGCGGCAAGTGCCGGCCCGCGTCCCGGCGGCTGTCAGACCGACAGCAGCGGCCTGAGATCGCGCGCCTTCCTGACCTTCTCCAGGTCGCGGACCGTCTCGATCAGCTTTTTCGTCTTGCGAGCGCCCATGACCGGCTCGATGAGATCCCGCGCTTTCGTCTCCACCTCGTCGGTCGACATCGGGTTATCGGCCTTGCCGCGGAAGCTCTCGAGCCTCTGGGTGACCGTCCTGCCGCCCTTGAGCGTCACCTTGACGATCGCCGCATGAGTGCCTTCGGGGATCTCCGGGTCGCCGATGAGCGTGATTCGGGAGCGGAGCGCGCGAATCGCGGGATCGTTCATGCGTTCGACGTCGTGGGCGGCGGCGAAGCTGACGCCGCCGTCGGTCAGCGCGACTGCGAAGAGATACTGAAGATTGATGTCGGGCATTTCCCGGTTGTTGACCGTGTGCGCCCCGGATCGGGTGATCCGCGTCTCGATCGCCTCGACGTCGGCCGCCTTGAAGCGATGCTCGGCGACCGCGAGGAGCAGCGCTTCCAGCGCCGTCTGAACCGGGAAGCCGACGCAGTATTTCTTCATGTTGGTGAGCATCATCTCGTAGCGCGAGCCGAGCTCGGCGACCATCAGACCGGGATTGGCCGGCCGGGTCGAATCGCTGAACGCCAGGAAGAAGTTGTTGTCGCCGTTCAGGACGTCCCAGACGCCGGTAAAGCCGGTCTGGATCATGGTTGCCGCGGTGAGGCCGTTGCGCGCCGGCATGCCGCCGAAGATGAAGGCCTTTTCGATGTGCTCGGAGTCGCGGGCATAGGTCATCACTCCCGAGGCCTGCTGTGCCGCGTAGGAGAACAGGAAGCGATACTCATCCGGCGTGGTCAGGCCGGCGAGGCATCCGGCGGCCGCCGCCGCGCCCATCGTGCCGGCGATGCTGAAGGGAAGCGTGCTGCGCGCCCTGAGCGCGTCGCGCCCGAGCGCCTTGTTGGTGCGCGATCCGATGTCGTAGCCGAGCGCGACCGCCCGCACCAGATCCTGGCCGCTCAAATTCTCCCTCTCGGCCATGCCGAGCGCCGCCGGCAGGACGGCGCAGCCGGGGTGGAACCCGGCGCTCCCGTTCGAGTCGTCCGTCTCGTCGGAATGGCCGAGCATGCCGTTGACGACTGCCGCCGGGATGACCGGCAGCAGCATCCTGCTCGCCACGACCTGCGCCTCCTTCGGACCGCCCGAATGCAGCTTGGCGTAGCGCAGCGCCATCTCGCCGGGCTTGAGCGTAGACCCGGAGATCATCGCGGCGAGCGTGTCGAGGATGTGATGCTTGGTCTTCGTGAGCACCTCCGGCGGCAGCGCAGTCGTCCTCGCCCTGGATACGTAGTCGATCAGTTTCTCCATGACGCTATTGCCGGAAGCCATATTCACCTTTCCTTGTATTAGTTGATACCGTTGGTCGAGAACAGCGCTCTGCCGCGCGGCGACGCGAGGAACCGGAGCAATGCCTGCGCGCCATCGGGGTTCGGTGACGCCGTGATGAGCGCCGCCGTGTAAGCGGTGTAATTCTGGATTTCCTCGGGCAGCGGACCCACGAGCCGGAGCCCTTTGTCCCGGTACATCAGGATGTCCGTAACGCCGCCAAAGCCGAACTCCCTGCCCGTGCCTCGCATCAGATGATGCATGACTGCAGTGCCGTCGTCGTAGCGGACCAGTTTGTCCCGGATTTGCTCGTAAATGCCGATCGTCTTCAGCATCGTTTCTACGTATACGCCGCTCGATGCACGGTTATAAACCACGGAATCGGCGTCCAGCAGCGCGCGCGTGAGCGCATCGGCGCTGCCGATCCCGGGCAGCGGCGCGCCGTTGCGGGCCACTACGCCGACGCCCACGCGGCCGACCGCGACCCGCCCCTCGGCCGCGACCCGCCCGCGTTCGGCAAGCTCCGCGATGACCGCGACCGGGGCGAGCACGACGTCGGCTGTTTCACCGCCGCCGATGCGCCTGCGCAATTCGGATGCGATTGCGTAAACGACCTTCAGTTCGTGGCCCGATTGCCTGCGGAATTCCGGAGCAACGGCGATCAGTCCGGGCTGCATCGCGCCTGCGGAAAGGACCCGGAGTTCCATCCAAATTTAAATCGTCCGTACGCGCCGGAGCAGCTCGGTTCCGCCCGCGCCCCTCAGCGAACGACTTTGACGCCCGCGTCCCGGAGTATGCCGCGGATCTGTTCGGGGAACTCCTGCATGAACCGGGCGAGCGCGGGGCCTTTCTGGAAGCCGTCCTCGAACAGATTGTCCACGAGATGCTTCTTCCACGACGCGGTCCGGGTGAACTTCTCGAAGAATCCCTCCCAGTAGGCAAACGCATCCGCAGGCATTTCCGGAGGTCCGACCGCGCCGCGCACGACCGCGTATGCCGGGACCGGGAACCCCGCCTCCTTGAGCGTCGGAATATCGGGAAACGGCGGCAGCCGCCTGTCGGCTACCTGCGCGAGGACGCGCATGTTGCCGGAGCGGATGTGCTCGCCCGCCTCCTGCGGCTCGATGATCATCATGTTGACGTGGCCCCCGAGCAGCGCCGCGATGCGCTCGCCGCCGGCCGGGAACGAGATGAACGCCCAGCTCGCGCCGGTGTGCTTCATCAACAGCTGACGCATCACCCAGTCGCGGCTGCCGATCGAGCCGCCCGACTGCTTGAGCTCCCCGGGCTTCTGCTTCGCCGCGTCGATGAACTCCCCGAGCGAGCGATAGGGGGCGTCGTTCTTGACCGCGACCATCGCCGGCTCCACCACCAGCCGGACGATGGGCGTCAGGTCATTCATCGTGAACCTGGCTTCCGCCCGCATCGCCGGGACGGTGAACCAGGTGTTGGCGAACAGCGCGATGGTGTGCGACTCGCCCTTCTTCTCGACCAGATACGCCATCGCGGCGAGCCCGCCGCCCCCGGTCTTGTTCACGACCTGCATGCGCACGGGCAGCAGCTTCTCGGCCTCCACCATCGCGGCGATCGCCCGCGCCAGGACGTCGTTGCCGCCGCCCGGGCCGGTATGAACCACGAACTCGATCGGCCGCGACGGCTTGAACCCCTGGGCACCGACCGGCCCCGCCGCCAGGACTGCGGCAGCGAGCAGGACGCCGACGAGCGATCTCGTGCCAGTCACGAATCACCAGTCAGGGTTCACCAGGTCAGCGCACGACCTTGACGCCGCCTTCCTTGAGTATGTTCCGGGTCACGTCGGTGTGCTGGTCGAAGAACCGGGCAAGCTCGGGGCCGCGCATGAATCCATCCTCGAACAGGTTGTCATCGAGGTACTTCTTCCAGCTCGGCGTCTTGACGAACCGGGCGAAGAGCCCCTCGTAGTAGGCGACGACCTCCGCCGGCATTCCCGGGGGCCCGACGACGCCGCGCACCTGCGGCACGGTGGGGATGTCGAAGCCCGACTCCTTGATCGTGGGAACGTTGGGAAACGCCGCGAGCCGCGTGTCCGACACCTGCGCGATGACCCGCATGTTTCCGGCACGGATATGCTCGCCCGCCTCCTGCGGCTCGACCAGCATGATGTTGACGTGGCCGCCCAGCAGCGCGGCGATGCGCTCGCCGCCGCCCGGGAACGAAATGTACGCCCAGTTCGCCCCCGTGTTCGTCATCAGCAGCTGCCGCACGACCCAGTCGCGCGCGCCGATGGACCCCGCCGACTGCTTGAGCTGTCCCGGATTCTTCTTCGCCGCATCGATGAAATCCTTGAGCGTCTTGTACGGCGCGTCGCTCTTCACCACGAGCATCGCCGGCTCGCGCACGAGGCCCACCAGCGGCGTCAGATCCTTCAGCGTGACATTCGCTTCCGCCCGCATGAGGGGATTGGTGATCCACAGCCCCGTGTAGACCGCGATGGTGTGCGTGTCGCCCTTCTTCTCGTTCGCGAGGAAGGCCATCGCAGTGGCGCCCCCGCCGCCGGTCTTGTTGATGACCTGCATGCGCACCGGCGCGAGCCTTTCCTTGTCCATCGCGGCCGAGATGGCGCGGGCGAACACGTCGCCGCCGCCGCCCGGGCCGGTATGCGTGTAGAACTCGATCGGCTTGCTGGGCGTGAACCCCTGCGCATGGACCGGAAATGCCGCTGCCGCAAGCGCGAGCCCTATGAACAACATGCATGATCTGGATTTCATGTCTCCTCCTCGATAAGTGAACCGCAAAACCAAACCGTCTGGTTACACCGCCGCACCGGTCACCGGTTTCGATCTCTAGCCGATCGCCCTGACGCGCCAGGAATTGGCCCACTTGAACAACGGTGCGATCAGGATCAGCGCCGTCAAAACTAGCATCGTGGCCGATAGCGGTCTAGACACCAGAATCGAAAGATCTCCCTGCGACATCATCAGCGACTGGCGCAGGGCGCGCTCCATGCTGTCGCCGAGCACGAAGCCCAGGATGAGGGGCGCCGCCGGGTAGTCGAGCCTGCGCATGCCGTAGCCGAGCAGCCCGAACACTGCCAGCATCCACACATCGAACAGGCTGCTCGACACGCTGAAGACCCCGACGATCGAGAGACCGAAGATCGCCGGGTACAGCACGTAGGCCGGCAGGCGCAGGATCTGCGCGAACAGCGGTACCAGCGGCAGGTTGAGCACCAGCAGCATGACGTTGCCGATGTACATGCTCGCGACCAGCCCCCAGAACAGCGTCGGGTTGTCCTGGATCATGAGCGGCCCCGGCCTGAGGCCCCACAGGATGAACGCAGCGAGCAGGATCGCGGTGGTGCCGGATCCGGGAATCCCGAGCGTCAACAGCGGCACCATGGCGCCGCCGGTTTCCGCGTTGTTGGCGCCCTCCGGAGCGGCGACTCCTTCCGGCACGCCGGTTCCGAACTTCTCGGGGTGCTTCGAGACCGCCTTCTCGATTCCATAGGAGATGAAGGAGGCAATGGTCGAGCCGGCGCCCGGCAGAACGCCAATGATGAAACCCACCAACGAGCCATTTACGAAGGCGAAGCGGCAATCCTTCATGTCCTGCCAGGTGGGCATCAGGTTGCGCAGTCCCTTCGGCACCGGCAGCATCTGCGTACCTTCCCGGCCCTCCAGATTGCCGAGCACCTCGCCCAGGGCAAACACGCCGATCGCCACGACCACGAAATCGATGCCGTCCAGGAGCTCGGCGATCCCGAAGGTGAAGCGCGAGGTCGCGGTGAAGAGATCGGTGCCCATACCGGCGAGCCACAGTCCCACCAGCATCGCGAGCAGCGCCTTCACCATCGACTCGCCGGCGAGCAGCACCACCATGCCGAGTCCCAGGCACATCAGCGCGAAATACTCGGGCGAGCTGAAGGTCAGCGCAAACTTCGCGAGCGGCGGTGCGACCAGCATGAGACCCAGCACGCCCACCGTCCCGGCGATGAAGGATGCGATGGCCGCGATGCCGAGCGCCGGCCCGCCGCGCCCGCGCTTCGCCATCTGGTAGCCGTCGAAGCAGGTGACGACCGATGCCGACTCGCCGGGGACGTTGAGCAGGATCGAGGTGGTCGAGCCGCCGTACTTGGAGCCGTAGTAGATGCCGGCGAGCATGATGACCGCTCCGGTCGGATCCATCCGGAAAGTCAGCGGGAGCAGCATCGCGATCGTCGCCGCCGGACCGATCCCCGGGAGGATGCCGATCACGGTGCCAAGGAAAACCCCGATAAAGCACCAGACCAGGTTCAGCGGCGTGAGCGCCACGCCGAAGCCTTGCGATATGTAGCCGATCACTTCCATGAGAAATCGCGCCTCGTCTCTCGTTGCTCGTGGCGGGTGACTTCGCGCCTCATCCTTCCTCCGCCCGACTTGCTAGAAGCCGAGCTTGCCAACCGGCAGGTCCACATTCAGGGCAAAAGCAAACAGCAGATAAAAGCCCACAGCCGTTCCCACCGAAACTGCGGCGGCCGTGCCGAGCGACCGGCGGTACATGACCGCGACGAGGAAGAAGCTGAACAGGCCGAACGCCACCAGGAAGCCCAGAATTTTCAGGAAGCCCACGCACAGGGCGAGGCCGGCCCAGGCTGCGAGCGCGCGGCCCACCTCCTGCCAATTGACCGGCGCGGCCGCCGCGCGCGACCGCTGCACGAGGCTCGTTGCCACGAGCAGAACCGATAGCGCAACCATGCCGATGCCGTACCAAAGCGGGAAGAACCCCGGTCCCGGCCCATCCGGCCCGAGATACTCCCAGCCGCGCGCCTCGACGATGATGAAAATGCCGAGGCCGGCCAACGCGGCGCCGGAAACGATGTCACTGGTCTTGATGCTGCCCTCCTCCTTCATTCCCACCGTCGCTCCCGCCTCCGCGGGAGCTGCGAACCATGGACGCGAGCGGCTATCCCTTTGACCGCTTTGCCTTCTTGTAGCGTTCCGCCGGCACGATCTCCGCGACGATCCCGTCGGGGGCGCGGAACTTGACCGGGATGACGCCCGGATCGCTGATGATCTCACAACCGTATTTCTTCAGCCCGGCCGTGCAGCCGGCGACGTCGTCCACCTCGATCGCAAAATGGTGGATGCACGGCTTCTCTCCCGCCGCCAGGGACTCCGCGGACCTCGTGCCCTCGTCGTACTTCATCAGCGTGAAGTCGAGCTGGCCGTCGGTCATGTGGCGCGAGATGTGGTCGCGCGTCTCGCGCGTTTCCACTTCCTTGAAGCCGAATACCCTCTCGTAGAACTCGGTTGCCTGCTCGAGGTTTTCGACCTTGAGCGCGAGGTGCACGATCCGGTTCATGATTTCTCCAAGGTGTCTGAATCAGGACCTGGGCGACATATATTATTACACCCGGGTCGGGAAGGATATCGGTGTTAAGATTGATTCGCCGAGTGCACAAAGCTCATTTCCGCGCAGGCCTGCCATGGACGCTCTCAACAAACTCTCCGCCACCGAAGCTGCGGCGCGCATCGCGGCGGGCACGCTCAAGTCCGAAGCGCTTGTCGCGGCGTGCCTCGGGCACATCCGTGAACGCGAAAGCGACGTGCGGGCATGGGCCTTCATCGATCCCGAGGCTGCGCTCGCCCAGGCGCGCGCCCGCGACAAGGAGCCGCGCCGCACCCGGCTTCACGGAATACCGGTGGGGGTCAAGGACGTGCTCGACACCGCGGACCTCCCCACCGAGTACGGCTCGCCCATCTATCGCGGCAACCGGGCGGCGTGCGATGCCGCATGCGTCGCCCAGGTGCGCGAGCTGGGCGGCGTGATCCTCGGCAAGACCGTCACCACCGAGTTCGCGACGCGGTTTCCGGGCAAGACGCGCAACCCGCACAACCCCGGGCACACGCCCGGGGGATCCTCGCAGGGGTCCGCGGCCGCCGTAGCCGACTGGATGGTGCCGCTCGCTTTCGGCACCCAGACCACCTCGTCCGTGATCCGGCCCGCGGCGTTCTGCGGAGTGGTGGGCTACAAGCCGAGCTTCGGCCTCGTCAATCGTGCCGGGCTGAAGACGCTCTCGGATTCGTTCGATCACGTCGGCACGCTGACGCGCACGGTTCCCGACGCGGCGCTCCTCGTCGAAGAGCTCTCCGGCGCCCCCGTCACCTCCTTCGAGTCCGTTTCGGGCATGAAGCCGCGCATCGGCTTCTGCCGCACGCCGTACTGGAACAAGGCGGACCGGCCGACCCGGGAAGCGCTCGAGCAAGCCGTGCCGCGGCTCGCCCGCGCCGGCGCCCTGATGTCCGAAGTGGTCCTCGACGGCGAGTTCTCGCGCCTGGTCGAAGTCCAGAACACGATCAGCAGCCACGAAATGTTCCGGGCGCTTGCCTACGAGCGCACGCGCTTTCCCGAATTGATCTCCGAGACCCTGATGGGCCGGCTCCTCGGCGGCGGCCGCGTCACGCGCGCGCAGTACGAGGAAGCGCAGTCGATCGCGCAGCGCTGCCGCGCGCGCCTCGCCGACATCCATCGCGACTTCGACGCGCTGCTCGCGCCGAGCGCCATGGGCGAAGCGCCCGAGGGTCTTGAGTCCACGGGGGACCCGCTCTTCGGCGCAAGCTGGACCGTGCTCCACTGTCCCGCCGTCACGGTGCCCGCGTTCCAGGGCCCGCGCGGACTTCCGATCGGCACGCAGATCACCGGTCCATTTGGGAAGGACGGCCAGACGCTTCTCTGCGCCGAGTGGATCCACCGCGCGCTGGCCAGCTGAGTCTTCGGAAAATGGTCGACAGGCCATTCTCCGCCGTCGATTTCCCCTCTCCGCTCGGGAGAGGGGGAAGGGGTGAGGGCAAATGAAGCAGGTCCACGTCGCAAAGCACGCGCCGGAGGCTCACCTCGTCAAGGGCTTCCTCGAATCGAACGGGATCGCCGCCGTGGTGCGCGGCGAATTCCTGACCAGCGGCTGGGGCGAGCTGCCGGTGGACCTGTGCTCGGTGTGGGTCGAGAACGACGCGCAGTACGAGCGCGCGAACGCGCTGCTGGTGGCATTCCTGAGAGGCGATTTCGCTCGCGAGTTTCGCGATCAGAACTGGCGCTGCCCGAGCTGCGGCGAGAACCTCGAGGGCCAGTTCACCGCGTGCTGGAAGTGCGGCGCGCGGCGGCAGCCCTGGGGCTGACTCAGCCCGCCCTCAGCAAGAGTTTGCGCCGTCTGGAGCTCGCTTTGGAGGCGAAGCTGGTTAGGCGTACGCCCAACGGCGTCGCTTTGACAGCGGAAGGCGAAGCCCTTGCGTCACACGTGCACCGCCTTCGTCTCTCCCTTGACGACGTTACCCGCGAACTGAGGGACGTGAGGCAGGGACGTGTAGGGCTCCTCCGGATCGGCTCCGCGCCCGGTATCGCGGATTATCTCCTGCCCGCACCCTGTACCGCGCTGCTCAAGGACGGGGCGCAAGTCACGATCAATGTAACCATCGGAAATAACAATGTGCTGTTGCCCGGATTGCGCAACGGCGAACTGGACTTGATCGTGAGCGGGATGCCAGATGCGCCCTACGAGGACCTGGTTCAGGAACGCCTGTACGATGACGAGTTCATCGTCTTTGCATCGGCAACTCACCCGCTGGCAGCATGCAAGAAAGTGGCAATTGCCGATCTCGTGCGATGGCGATGGGCCTCGACAGCCAATGTTCTGGCATGGCAGTGGCTGCAGCGTACGTTCCAAAATCACAGCCTCCCTCCTCCCCGGATCGCCCTGGAGACAGGCTCGCAGTCGCTTAGGAGCCTCATTGCGGCCTCCTCCGATCTGTTGTGCTTTAACGCGAAACGCGCGTTTTGCGAAAGCGCACAGCATCTTCCGCTGGTCGAACTCCCGGTCAAGGACCTCAAGTGGATCCGGCACGTGGGTGTGAGCCACCGCAGGAACGCCTACCTCTCCCCCGCCGCCCGGCGCTTCATCGAGATCCTGAAGGCGACGGCGAAGGATATCGACCGTAACAAGCGGTAATGAAGTGGCGATTTCGGTCTATTGCGGCAGTATCGAGATCACTAGCGTGTACGCCAGTACCCCGGTCTGCGCCGACCGTGCGCGATGGCGACGATTTGAGCCGTGGCGCCGGACAAGCGATAAACCACAGAAAACGGAAAGCGCCGAAGTACGTAGCGGCGAGTTCCCTGCAGGAAACGAGGCCAGCGCTCCGGGGCTTCCGTGATGTCCACGACAGCCCGGTCCAATTCCGCCAGGAATGCTGCGGCTGCGGCAGAATTTCGTTCGAAGTACCAGTGATAAGCGCTCCGTGCGTCACCGAGAGCCTCTGGATGAAGCTCTACGGTAAGGCGAGGCATCAGCGCTTAAGTATCGCTCGGCGCGCTTCCGACCACGGAGTGGGGCGCACTTTTCCGTCGTCCAAGTCTTTCAAGCGCTTGGCGATCTCTGCCTCCCACGCTGCTTCCGCCCCTGGGTCAACGGTATCGTCCAAGCTATCCAGCAGGGAGCCGGCAAGAGCAGCTCGGGCCTCGGAAGGCAGCTTCAGCGCTTCTTCCAACAACTTCGCGGTATTCGTGACCATCAATAATAGTTTAACACCTGCTGCTGCCATATTCACGTGGAAAAAAGCTGGCGCTACCCGAAATGCGGTGCCCGCCCGCCGACCGGCTTGAGCTATGAAAGATTGAAGCAGGTACAATTGCGCCAAGACAGGAAGGGGATCGAGACATGAGGAAAACTGCTTACCCAATAAGGCTTCGCGCAATCGCGCTGGCACTCGGTGCGCTGTGCGCGGCCGCAGCCTCGAGCCAGGAATACCCGGCTCGCCCGATACGCATCGTCACCGCCCCGGCCGGCGGCGGAAACGACTTCTCGGCGCGCCTCGTGGCGCGCGGCGTTTCGGGACCGCTCGGGCAGCAGGTGATCATCGACAATCGTCCCACCGTGCTCGCTCCGGAGATCGTCGCCAAAGCGGCGCCCGACGGCTACACGATGCTGCTCAACGGCAGCTCGCACTGGATCGGCCCGTTCGTCGAGCGCGTGTCGTACGACCCCCTCAGGGATTTCGCGCCGGTGACGCTGGTCGACCGGACGCCGGTGATCCTGGTCGTTCATCCGTCGCTGCCGGTGAAAAGCGTGAAGCAGCTGATCGCGCTCGCCAGGTCCCGGCCCGGGGAGCTCAACTTCTCTTCCGGCGCGCCGGGTACCTCCAACTATCTCGGGGGTGTGCTGTTCAATCACCATGCCGGGGTCAACATCGTGCGCATCCCGTACAAGGGGGCCGCGCCGGCGATGACCGCGGTGATGAGCGGGGAAACCCAGCTCATGTTCGCCTCCCCGGGCGGCGCGATGCCGCACGTGAAATCGGGAAGGCTGCGCGCCCTCGCGGTCGGCAGCGAACGGCCTTCGGAGCTCGCCCCCGGTCTGCCCACCATCGCGGAATCGGGGGTCCGCGGCTACGCCTGCGAGACGCTGCATGCGTTGTTCTTTCCCGCGGGAACGCCTTCCGCGATCGTTGCCCGCGTCCACCAGGAAGTGGACCGCTACCTGCGCTCGCCCGAGGGCAGGGACCAGTTCATCAAGGGCGGAGTCGAGGCGGTCTCGAGCACGCCGGGCGAGCTGACCGCGACGATGAAATCGGAAATGGAGACGATCGGGAAAGTGCTGCGGGCGGCGGGGGTCACTCCGCCCTAGGATCGGCTCCCCGGGCTTGCTGCGGCGGCAACGCTCAGGGCTTCGCGAGCCCCAGGTCGACCAGCACGCTCTTCATGTCCCGGGATTCGCGGTCGATGGTCTTGCGGAACTCCGCGCCGGTCATGAAGAAATCCCCCCAGTAGTTGCGCTCGAGCTCCGCCTTCCAGTCCGCGGATTCGACCACCCTGCGCAGGGCGGTTTCCCAGAACGCCAGCTGCTCGGCGGTGATTCCCTTCGGCGCAATGATGCTGCGCCAGCTCCCGTACACGAGGTCCAGGCCCTGCTCCTTCCAGGTCGGCACGACCGCCATCGTGCCGGGCAGACGCTGCCCGGAGGACACGCCCAGCACCCGCAGCTTGCCCGCCGCCATGTGGCCCGCGGCGTTGGTGGCGCCGGTGGAAACCAGCTCGATGTGGCCGCCGAGGAGCGCGGTCAGCGACTCGGCGGAGCCCTTGAATATGACGGTCTTGAGATCGCGCGGGCTGGCGCCGATGTTCCTCATGAAGAGCCCTGCAATGATGTGGTGGTGGTTGCCGACCGAGGACGCGAAGCCCAGCGACACGGACCGGGGATCCGTCCGCATTTTGGCGATCAGGTCCTCGCCGCTCTTCATCGGCGAGGCGGCGTTGACGGTGAGCACCACGAAATCGTTGAAGATCGAGGCGATCGGCGTGAACTCGGCGTAGCTCATCTTGCTCGTGCCCATGGCGTGGGCGGTGATGAGCGTGGAGGTTCCCATCAGCAGGTAGTGCGGATCACCCGCCTGCTGGCTGACGTAGTTGTAGGCAATCTGGTTGCCGCCGCCCGCCCGGTGAACCACCGTCACGGACGCGGTGACGATCTTCTCGCCGACGAAGGTGCGCTCGATCGCGCGCGCGAGCTTGTCGTTGGTGCCCCCGGGCACGACGGGCACGACGATTTCCACGTTGCGCTGCGGCGTCCACCCCTGGGATTGCGCCGTGGCGGGCGCGAGCGCTGCCAGCAATGCAAGCGCGTATGCGGGTTTCATGTGGCCTCCTCGGTTGCCGGTTGCGATTGGGCGGCCGAGCGGGACGTTTCCCTCTACCCTGCCGCCCGGAGCATGGTGCGAGTATCGGGGCTCGGCGTCAACTTCATTTCGGTGAGCGCCATCACCTCACCGGGGGTGAACCCCGGCGCCACTTCGTCCAGCACGAATCGCTTCCCGTCCCAGCGCAACAGCGCGAGATCGGTGACGACGTAGGTGACGCAGCCCCTGCCCGTGAGGGGATAGGTGCAGCGCATCCGCAGCTTGGGGCGGCCCCTGCTGTCGGCGTGCTCCATCACGATGACGAGATCGCCCTTGCCCGATAGGAGATCCATGGCGCCGCCGATGCCGCCGCGCTTTGCGTCCGCGGTGCTCCAGTTCGCGACGCTGGCGGTCTCGTCCACCTCGTACGCCCCCAGGATCACGGTGTCGATACGCCCGCTCCGCGCCATCTCGAACGAGGTCACGCTGTCGAAGAAGGACGCGCCCGGCTTCAGCGCGACGTACTGGCCGGCGGCGTTGTAGATATCCGGATCGACCCCCTCCTCCTCTTTCATCATGCGGCCATAGCCCAGCACGCCGTTTTCGGCGTGCAGGATCACATCGCGGTCCACGAGATAGTTCGAAACCATCGTGGGGATGCCCACCCCCAGATTGACGTAGCTGCCGTCCTTGACGAGCCGGGCGGCGTTCTCCGCGATGCCCGCCCGCGTCAGCCCCGGCTTGCCGTTATAGAGGCGCGGCTGGTCGGCCGGCCGCCGCTCCGGGCGGCGCCAGAGCTCGAACTTCTGCGTGGTCCTGACGACGCGCGCGACGAAGATCCCGGGCAGGTCAACGAGATCCGGGGGGATTTCGCCAGGCTCCACGATCTCGTCCACCTCGACGATCGCGACGCGCGCCGCCTTGGCGAAGCTGGGGTTGAAGTTCTGGCTGCCGCCGCGGAACTGGACGTTGCCGAGCCGGTCCGCGCGGTATCCCCTCAGCAAGGCGTAGTCGACGCGGATCGCGTGCTCGAGGACGTGGGGCTTGCCGTCGAACTCACGGAGCTCCCGGCCCGTCACGAGATCGGTGCCGACGCTGGTCGGCGAATAGAACGCCGGTATTCCGGCGCCACCCGCGCGGCAGCGCTCGACGAGTATCCCCTGCGGGACGAGCTCCACTTCCATCTCCCCGGCGGCGATCTGCGCCTCGCTCGCCGTCGGCGTGCCGGGACGAACGGAGAACGCGGCAATCAGCTTCTTCACCTGCCGGTTCTCTGCCAGTATCTGGCCGCGGGTCGCGCCCGGGTCTCCCAGCGAATTGCAGACCACGGTCAGCTCCTTCGTTCCCTTGTCGCGCAGGGCGATGATCAGGCTCGCCGCGAAGCGGTGCGCGACGCTGAACCCGGCAATCGCGATCGTCGCGCCGTCGGCGATGTCCGCGATTGCCTGCTCCGGCGATGCAAATATCTTGTTCATGGCGGTTCCCCGAAAACGGATCATCCCTTCGTTGCATCCTTCATCAATTCGCGCGCGCGCTCGCGCAGCACGAACTTCTGGATCTTGCCCGTGGCGTTGCGCGGCAGCTCGCCGAACACCACCCGCTTCGGCGCCTTGAAGTGCGCCATGTGCTCGCGCGCGTAGGCGACAATCTCCGCTTCGCCCGCGGCTGCGCCGGACTTTATCGCTATGAACGCGACGGGCACCTCGCCCCACACCGGATCGGGTCCCGCCACCACCGCGGCCTCCATCACCGCGGGATGGGAGCACAGCACGCGCTCGACCTCGATCGAGGCGATGTTCTCGCCGCCGGAGATGATGATGTCCTTGGCGCGGTCCCTGATCTCCAGGTAACCGTCGGGATGCATCACGCCGAGGTCGCCGGTCCGGAACCATCCGTCGGGAATCGCCTTGCGGGTGGCGATCTCGTCCTGGTAGTAGCCGAGCATCACGTTGTTGCCGCGCAGCGCGATTTCACCGAGCGCTGTCCCGTCGGCGGGCACGTCCCTGCCGTGCGCGTCGAGGACGCGCAGCTCCTGCGAGATCACGTTGCCGACGCCCTGGCGCGCCTTGATCCGCGCCTGCTCGCCGATCGCAAGCCCGCTCCATTCGCCGCGCCACTTGCAGATCACCGCGGGGCCGAAGGTTTCCGTGAGGCCGTAAAGATGCGTGACGTCCATGCCGAGCTCCGCCATCCGCTGCAGGATCGCCGGCGTCGGGGGGGCGCCCCCGGTCGCCACCCGCACCGCGCGGCCGAGCCTGCCCGCGGCCGCGTGCCACGCAAGCATCACGAGCAGCGTCGGCGCGCCGTTGAAATGGGTCACGTTCGATCCGCGCAGGAGGCTCCAGACCAGCCCCGGCTCGAACCTGCGCAGGCACAGATGGACCGACCCGGCGGCGGTCGCGCCCCAGGTAAAGCACCAGCCGTTGCAATGGAACATCGGCAGCGTCCACAGGAACGTGCTGTCGCAGTCGAGCCGCGTCTCCAGCGCCATCGCCAGCGCCTGGAGGTACGCGCCGCGATGGTGGTACATGACGCCTCGCGGCCGCCCGGTGGTGCCGCTGGTGTAGTTGATCGAGAGCAGGCTGCGCTCGTCGGCTACCGCGCGCTGCCAGGGACTGGCCTTGCCAAGCAGATGCTCGTAGGGGTCGTCGGGGCGGCCGGCGCGAACGAGCCGGAGCCCTCCCCCCGCCTGCGCCTCGATGTCCCGGGCGACGTTCTCGAGCTCGTAGTCGTAGATCAGGACCTGCGCGCCGCTGTGCGCGATGATCTGTGAGAGATCGCCCGCGGGGAGCCGGACATTGAGCGCAACCAGCACCGCGCCCGCGAACGGCACGCCGTAGTGCGCCTCGAGCAGCACGTGGGTATTGGGCGCGAGCACGGCGACGCGCGCACCCTCGGGAATGCCCATGGCGCGCAACGCGCCGGCGAGCCGCAGGCAGCGGTCGAGGAACTCCGCGTAGGTGAAGCGGCGCTCGCCGTCGATCACCGCGGCGCGGTCCGCGAAAACCTTGCCCGAGCGCAGCAGGAAGGAGACCGGGGTGAGGGCCTCGAAGGACGCCGTCGCGATCATTGGAGACCGGCTCTACACCGCCAGGTAGCGCCGCAGCACCTCCTCGTGCGCCCACAGCTCTTCCAGGCTCCCCGAGTACCGGATATGCCCCTCTTCCATGATGTAGCCCCGGCTGCCGACGCGGCGCGCGAACTTCACGTTCTGGTCGGCGATGAGCAGCGTCACCCCCTCCTCCTGGATCTGCCGGATCGCGCGGATCAGCGCCGCCACCATCTTGGGGCTCAGCCCCTCCGAGGGCTCGTCCAGTATGAGGAGCCCCGGGTTACCCATCAAGGCGCGCCCGATGGCGAGCATCTTCTGCTCGCCGCCCGACAATCCCGACCCGAGCTTCGCCCGCAGCTCCGCCAGCACCGGGAAGAGCTCGCGGACGCGCTCGATCGTCCAGCGCCCGTCCCGGCGCGCGACCCGGCGGACGATCTCCAGGTTCTCCTCGACCGTCAGTTCCGCAAAAATGCGCCGGTCGTCGGGAATGTAGCCGATGCCGAGCCGGGCGATCTCGAATGGACGGCGCCCGGTGATGTCCTCCCCCATGAATTCGATCCTGCCGCTCCTCGGCGGGGTGAGGCCCATGACGCTGCGGAGCGTCGTGCTCTTGCCCGCCCCGTTGCGCCCGAGCAGACACACGACTTCACCCGCCCCGACCTCGAACGACACGCCGTGGATCACCGCGCCCACGCCATATCCGGTCACCAGGTCTCGCGCCGTGAGGATCAATCCGCGAACTCCTCGCCCAGGTAGACCTCGCGCACGGCGGGGTTGCCACGGATGTCGGCGGGAACGCCCTCGACGAGCACCTCGCCCCGGTTCATGACGACGATCCACTCCGCCAGCGAGAACACGACGTCCATGTCGTGCTCGACGATCACGAAAGTCGTGCGCTGCCCGGCGGACAGCCGGCGCACCAGATCCAGCACCATCGAGCGCTCGGCGGGCGTCAGCCCGGACGACGGTTCGTCGAGGAAGCAGAGCCGGGGCGCGGGGGCGATCGCGATGCCGAGCTCCAGGAGCCGCTGGTCCCCGTGCGAGAGCGCGCCGGCCGGATCGTGCTCGTGGTCGAGGAGCCCGATCTCGTCCAGGATTCTCCGCGCCTCGGCCAGTGCTTCCGGCTCCCGCTCCATGCCGTGGAAGGGCACGCCGGCTCTCCCGCGGCGGGCGAGGACCGGCACGAGAATGTTCTGCAGCACCGACAGCCGCGCGAATACGTTCATGATCTGGAACGACCGCGACAACCCCCGGCGGATGCGGTGATGGACGGCGAGCCGGGAGATGTCCTCGCCGTCGAAGCGCAGTCTCCCGCGGTCGGGAAGGACCGCCCCGGTCGCCAGGTTGATGAGCGTCGTCTTGCCGGCGCCGTTCGGCCCGATGATGGCGGTCATCCGGTCCGCGGGAAGCGCCAGCGACACATCCTTGACGGCGACGAAGTCCCCGAAGCGCTTGCCGACACCCTCGAACCTGAGCAGCTCCATCATGTTCTCGCGGCGGCGCCGCCTTCGGTCCCGGTGCGGGCGGCGCGCGGAAGCGCCGCCGCGCGCCGGCGCCGGTCGAAGAGGCTCATGACGCCGTCCGGGAAGCGCATCACCAGCGCCACCACGATGACCCCGAAGCAGATGAGCCAGTACTCGGTGTAGCGCATCACGACGTCCTTGATGAGGAAGAAAAGCACGGAGCCGACGATCGGGCCGGCAAACGAGTGGATCCCGCCCATGAGCGTCGCGAGCACCGGCTCGGCCGACATGGTCCAGTGCGCCACCGGGGGCGTCACGGTGTTTTCGAGCGGCGGCAGCAGCGCGCCCGCCAGCCCCGCGTAGAGCCCCGCGATGGTGAACGCGATGAGCCGGTACTTGCGCACCGGCACCCCGGCGAACTGCGCCCGGCTCTCGCTGTCGCGCACCGCCTGCAGCGTCAGCCCGAGTGGCGAGTGCACCAGCCGGTGCATCGCCGCGATCGCGAGGAGCGAGAGCACCAGCACCACGTAGTAGTAGCGGTCCATGGCCGCCATGCTGATGCTGAAGAGGCCGGGAATCTCGAGCGGCGCCCGGGGAATGCTGACGAGCCCGTCGTCGCCGCCGGTGTAATCCCGCCACTTCCACGCGATCGAGAAGATCATCATGCCGAAGGCGAGCGTCAGCATGGAAAAGTAGATGCGGGTGTGGCGGACCGAGAGGATGCCGAGGAGAAACGCCACCACTCCCGCCGCCACGACGCCGCCTGCGATCCCGAGAAGCAGATTGGGCACGGCGAGGAGGATCTTGGCGCAGCCGTAGGCGCCGACCGCGAAGAATCCGGCCTGGCCGAAGGAGAGCAGCCCGGTGTAGCCGAAAAGGAGATTGAAGCCGATCGAGAACACCGCCAGGATCAGGATCTGCATCGTGAGGTAGACCGGGTACTTCCCCGCGACCCACGGCAGCAGGAAGAGCGCGAGCACCAGGACGCTGACCAGGATCGCGGCGTGGGGAGCGAGGCGTTGCGCCATGGGGGCTTAGCGCGTGAACAGCCCTTGCGGGCGGATGAGGAGCACGACGGCCATGATCACGAAGATGAAGAACAGCTCGAACACCGGAAAGAACAGAATTCCGTAGGCGCTCAACACCCCGACGATGAGCGAGCTCACGAAGGCGCCCTTGAGATTGCCCAGGCCGCCGATGACGGTGATGATGAAGGCCTGGATGATCATCGTCGCCCCGATTCCCGGCGCGACCACCCGCACCGGCGTTCCGATCGCGCCCCCGAGGGCGGCGAGCATCGCGCCGAACGCGAACACGGCGGTAAACACCCACGGAACGTTGATGCCGATCGCGCTCGACATCTCCCGGTCCGAGGCGGTGGCGCGCACGATCCTGCCCCACCACGTGCGGTCGAACATCACCCACAGCAGGACCGCGACGAGGAGCCCCACCGCGATGACGAAGGCGTTGTAGACCGGGAACGCTCTCCCGAGCACCGGCCACGAGCCGTCGAGAAAGGCCGGGATCGGCGGAATCTTGAAGACGCCGCCCCAGATGATCTTCACTGCGTCGTCGAGGATCAGGATGAAGCCGAAGGTCAGCAGCAGCTGGTAGGCCTCGTCGACGTGGTAGATGCGCCTGAGGAACCCGCGCTCCATCACGGCGCCGAGGAAACCGGTGCCGAGGAGGGAGAGCAGGACGGCCAGCCCGAACGGCAGACCCAGCTGGCCGTAGAAGGTGTAGGCCAGGTAGGCGCCCACCATGAAGAGGCTCCCGTGCGCGAAGTTCACGATCTTCAACACGCCGAAGATGATCGTGAGCCCGGCCGAGATCAGCCACAGGTACATCGCGAGCGACAGGCCGATGAGGCCCTGGAACGCGATCGTTTCCATCGCAGGCGGGCGGGCCCGCCTGCGGGCCCGCTGCGTCGCTCAACCTACTTTGCGGCCGAGACCGGCGTGAACGGCGGGTGCCGGTAATAGTCCTTGGCTTCGAACACCTTGAGGTCACCGAGCACCGGGATCGGGTACTTCGCGTCGATCATCGGGCGCCCGGCGGGAACGTTGTAGATGAACTGCTGGTCCGCCTCCCTGAACACCCGGACGCCGCCGGGATTCCTTATCTGCATCCCCTTCATCGCCGCAAGGACCTTGTCGGTGTCGAGGCTCTTCGCCTTTTCCACCGCGGCCTTCATGATGAAGAGCGACGAGTAGGTGGTCTCGGCCGAGTAGTTGGGGAACCGCGCCCAGCGCTTGCGGTAGCGCTCGATGAAGGCCCGGTTGTCCGCGGTATCGGGCCAGTTATGGATGTAGCGTGCCGTCGCCCACAGCTTGCCTTTGAAGCGGTCCTTGGCGACCTCCGCGGAAATGCCTTCCAGCACGTCCACCGATCCTCCCATCGCCTGCCACCAGACCTGGACATTGTCGAACACGCCCTGGATCAGCGACTGACGCAGCAGCATGACCGCCTCCCCCGCCCACGGTGTCGCAAAGATCGCGTCCGGCTTCTGTGCCATGACCGCCGCGATATGGGGCGAAAAATCGAGCGTGAGGAACGGCGCCCACGCTGCGGCCACGAACTCCACGTCCGGCCGGTATTGCTTCAGCGTGTCCTTGAACAGGTTCCAGGAGGTGTAGCCGTATTCGTAGTCGGCCCCGATGGTGGCCCAGCGCTTGATGTCTTGCCGGTCCTTGAAGATCAGCGCCGCCGTGACCGCGTCCTGGTAGATGGGAACGCTCACCCGCACGATCTCCTTGATGCCCTTTCCCGCCACCAGCTCCTCGGTCAGCCGATGCGTCGCGGCGTGCGTGAAGAAGTGGATGCGCTTCAATTCGGCGAGCACCGGTCCCATCGCCATTGCAACGCCGCTGGAATCGGTCCCGGTCGTGAAGTGCGCGCCCCAGTCGGTCACCAGCAGCCGGGTATTCTTGACCCCGGTGGCGGGCCGGTTCTCGTCGTCCATGAACCGGATCTCGATCCTGCAGCCGAGGACGCCACCGGCCGCGTTGATCTCCTCCGCGGCCATCGTCGCCCCCATCTCGATCTGGCGCCCGTAGTCCGCGTGCGGCCCCGAAGCCGCTCCCTGCACGCCGACCTTGATGGCCGGCACGCCCAGCTTGCACTGCGCAGATGCCGGGCCGGAGACAAACGCAAGCAGCGAAACAAGAACGAGGATGCTCGGAACCGCGGATTTCTTGTTCATGGACCCCTCCTTAGGATGGTTCGCCGTGGGCAGGAACCCGGAGACGGAACGACTCCGGCCGCTTGAAGTATATGCCGACCTGACGCGGGGTCAATTCAAGAAATATCGCCGCGCTCGTACTGCGGCGGCCAGCGGATCTTCGCTTTCAGCACTTTGGCGGCGTGCAGCGGCCAGTAGGGGTCGTTCAGGAAGGCGCGCGCCATGACGACGATGTCGGCGTGGCCGGCGGCGACGATCTGCTCGGCCATTTCGGGGCTGTTGATGAGGCCGATCGCGCCGGTGGCCATGCCGGCGCGGGCCCGCACCGCGGCGGCGAAGGGCACCTGATAGCCCGGATACTGGGTGAGCTTCTGGCGCGGGTCGACGCCCCCGCTCGAGCAGTCGATTAAGTCGACCTTACCCCCTGCTTTGAGGAGCTGCGCAAGCTTCACGCTGTCCTCGATGCCCCAACCCCCCTCCATCCAGTCGGTGCAGGAGATCCGCACGAAGAGCGGCTTCTCCTCCGGCCACTCCGAGCGCACCGAGTCTATGACCTCGAGCAGAAACCGCGTCCGGTTCTCGAAGCTCCCGCCGTAGCGGTCGTCGCGGCGGTTCGGGATCGGGGACAGGAACGAGGAGATGAGGTAGCCGTGCGCGCCGTGGAGCTCGACGGCATCGAACCCCGCCTCCCGCGCGCGCCGCGCCGAGGCGGCGAACAGCGCTATGACGGAGGAGATCGTTCTGGCGTCCATTTCCTGCGGCACGGGATGGCCATCGCCGAAGGGGAGCGCCGAGGGCGCGATGATCGGCCACCCGCCCTGCTCCGGCGTCAATCCCCTGCCGCCCTCCCACGGGCGCATGCAGGAGGCCTTGCGCCCCGCGTGCGCGAGCTGGATGCCGGCGACCGCGCCCTGCGCCTTGACGAACCGCGCGATGCGCGCGAGCGCATCGCGCTGCGCGTTGTTCCACAAGCCCATGCACCCCGCGGTGATGCGCCCCCGTGCCTCGACGTTCGTCATCTCCACGAAAACAAGCCCGGCGCCGCCGACGGCCCGCGATGCAAGATTCTGGAAATGCCAGTCGTTCGCCACGCCATCGGTCGCCGAGTACTGGCACATCGGCGAGACCATGATGCGGTTCTTCGCGGTGACCGACCGAAATGCGATCGGCCGGAAAATGTGCGGGTTGGGGTCGCGCTGGAGGATCTTGCGCTCATTCTCTCCATGACCCGCGGGTGGCGCCGGCGGTGTTTTCGTATCCATGGTCGCTCTGCCGTCAGGCCCGAAGAACCGTGAAGGAACTCATTCCTGCTGCGGCTTACGGCGCTCGTAGGAAATTGCGTTGGCCGATCTCAGCCCGGTGATCTCTCCCTCGCTGAAGCCGAGCTCGAGCAGGATGCTCTCGGTGTGCTCGCCGACCTCCGGAACCGCGCCGATGCGCGCCTCGAAAGCGTCGTGGGTCGCGGGCGGCAGCAGCGTCGGCAGCTTGCCCTTGGGCGAGCCCATCTCGCGCCAGCGGCCCCGCGCCTTGAACTGCGCGTGGTTCCACACGTCCTGGGGCGCGTTGATGTGCGCATTGGCAATACCGGCCGCGTCGAGCTTTTTCACCAGCTGCTCCGTCGTCAGGGTCGAGAACACCTTGTCGATGAGCTCGGCGACCTCCGCGCGGCGCTCGTTGCGCTTGAAGTTGGTGTCGTAGCGCGGATCGGCGGCAAGCGCGGGCTGGCCCAGCACCTTGTCGCAGAAGCTCGCCCACTCGCGCTCGTTCTGCACGCCGAGCATGACGCTCTTGCCGTCGCCGGTCAGATAGCGGCCGTAAGGAACGATGGTGGCGTGGTCAGGGCCGGTGCGCGGGGGCGCCGCGCCGCTGAAGTGCGTGTAATAGAGCGGATATCCCATCCACTCGGCGAGGGCTTCCAGCATCGTGACCTCGATGCGTCCGCCCTTGCCGGTCTTTTCGCGCCGCAGCAGCGCCGTGAGGATTCCCGAGTAGGCGTACATGCCGGTCGCGATGTCGGCGATCGAGACGCCGACCTTGCTGGGGGTCTCCGGCGTCCCGGTGACGGACAGCACGCCCGCCTCGCTCTGCACCAGCAGGTCGTATGCCTTCTTGCTCGCGTACGGGCCGCCGTCGCCATAGCCCGAGATGTCGCAGACGATGAGGCGCGGGTGCGCCGACAGCAGGTCGTCGGCCGCGAGCCCCAGCCGCCCGGCGGCGCCGGGCGCAAGGTTCTGGATGAAGACGTCGGCGCGCCCGATCAGCCGTTCGAGGATGTCTTTCGCCCGTGCGTGCTTCACGTCGAGCGCGAGGCTCTCCTTGGAGCGATTGAGCCACACGAAGTGCGAGGACAGGCCGTTGACCGTCTGATCGTAGTCGCGCGCGAAGTCGCCCACCTGCGGCCGCTCGATCTTGATCACGCGCGCGCCGAGGTCGGCGAGATGGCGCGAGCAGAATGGCGCCGCTACCGCCTGTTCCAGCGACACCACCGTTATCCCGTCTAAAGGCCGCATGAAATTCGAAAGGAGATAGGAGAGAGGAGAAAGGCGTCAAACCATCCGCGGTTCCGTTGCCGTGACTCCTCTCTCCTCTCGCCTCTCTCCTCTCCCATCAGAAGGAACGGGGCATGCCAAGCACATGTTCCCCGATATAGGAGAGGATGAGATTGGTCGATATCGGCGCCACCTGGTAGAGCCGCGTCTCGCGGAACTTGCGCTCGACGTCGTATTCCGCCGCAAACCCGTAGCCGCCATGCGTCTGCAGGCAGGCGTTCGCCGCCTCCCAGGACGCCTGGGCAGCGAGGAACAGCGCCATGTTCGCCTCCGCTCCGCAGGGCTTGCCGGCGTCGAAGAGCGCCGCCGCCTTGTAGCGCATGAGGTCCGCCGCCTGCACGTTCGCGTAGGCGCGCGCGATCGGGAACTGGATGCCCTGATTCTGTCCGATGGGCCGGTCGAATACAACCCGCTCCTTGGCATAGGCCGTCGCCTTGTCGATGAACCAGTAGCCGTCCCCAACGCATTCGGCGGAAATCAGTATGCGCTCGGCGTTGAGGCCGTCGAGTATGTACCTGAGGCCCCTGCCTTCCTCGCCGATCAGGTTCTCGGCCGGCACCTCGAGCTTGTCGAAGAAGAGCTCGTTGGTCTCCTGGTTCGCCATGTTGCGGATCGGCTTGACGGTGAGCCCCTTCCCCACCGCCTGCCGCAGATCCACGATGAACACCGACAGTCCTTCCGATTTCTTTCTGACGCGGTCGATCGGGGTGGTGCGCGCGAGCAGAAGCAGCAGGTCCGAATGCCGCACACGCGAGATGAAAACCTTCTGCCCGCTCACGATGTAGCGGTCAGCCTTGCGTACCGCGACGGTCTTCAACTTGGTCGTGTCCGTGCCGGCAGTGGGCTCGGTCACTGCCATGGACTGCATGCGCAGCTTCCCGCTCGCAATCCCGGGCAGATAGGCGCGCTTCTGCTCCTCTGAAGCGTGGCGCAGTACGCAACCCATCACGTACATCTGGCCGTGCACCGCGCCGGCAAACGCGCCCGAGCGGCTGATCTCCTCGAGGATGATCGAGGCTTCGGTGACGGACAGCCCCGATCCCCCGTACTCCTCGGGTATCAGCGCCGCGAGCCAGCCCGCCTCGGTCAGGGCCTTGACGAAAGCGTCGGGATACGCGCGCTCCTCGTCTATCTTGCGCCAGTATTCGCCGTCGAACCGCCGGCACAGCTCGCGCACCGCGTCGCGCAGCTGGCTGTGGTCGTCGTGGCCGGATGCCTGCTTCATTGACGCGCCGCAGGAATGCTGGAAAATACGGCTGATTATAGATGGAAGGACAGCGCGATGTATGTCACGCACAGCAAGCGCCTGACGCTGGCCGGCGCGAAGAAGATGATGGAGACGGCGATCGCCGCGGCGGAGAAGGCGGGCCATGCGATTGCGGTCGCCATCGTGGATGCGGGCGGCCACCCGCTGCTCATCCAGCGCATGGACGGCGGGCGCTTCCACACCGTGCATTCTTCCACCACGAAGGCGGTCTGCGCTGCCTCGAACAAGCGGCCGACGACCATGAAAGGCGCCGCCGGGCAGTCGCTCGACACGATGCACGCCCTCGGGCTCGCGCTCGCGGCCGGCGCCGAGCGCTGGACCGCGATGGAGGGCGGCTACCCGGTCATCGTCGAGGGCGAATGCGTGGGCGGCATCGGCGTCTCCGGCGCGACCTGGGAGCTCGACGACAAGCTCGCGCGCGAGGCTGTGGAATCGATTGGCGCCGGCTGGAAGATCGACAAGTGACGGGACGGGGAACCATGGCCGACAAACCGCTGCGGGTCGCATGTATCGGCATGGGGTGGTGGTCGGATGTCCTCGCCGATGCCATGAAGCGCTCGGGAAGGCTCGAGATCGCGTCCTGCTACACGCGCTCGGATGACAAGCGCCAGGCATTCGCGAAGAAATACGGATGCACGCCGGCGTCGAGTTACGAAGCGATTCTGAAGGACAAGAGCGTCGAGGCGATCGTCAACACTACGCCCAACAGCGTGCACGCCGATACGACCCGGGCCGCCGCGGCGGCCGGCAAGCACGTCTTCCTCGACAAGCCGATCGCCAACACGATCGCCGATGCCCGCGCTCTCACGTCGGCTTGCCGCAAGGCCGGCGTGGTTCTCGCGCTCGGATACCAGCGCCGCAAGGAGAGCCACTTTCGCTGGATTCGCAAGCAGATCGACGACGGCGTCTTCGGGAAGCTCGTCAACGCCGAGGCCAACATCTCGCGCGACCGCCTCGGGAAATTCGAGCTCGGCTCGTGGCGTTACACCGCCGAGGGCATGCCCGGGGGGGTCATGCTGCAGATCGGCATCCACTACTCCGACGTGCTCGAGTACCTCATGGGGCCCATCAAGGCGGTGCGGGGGAGCCTCGCGCAGCTCGTGCTTCCGGGGGAAAACCCGGACATCGCGAGCCTGATCCTGGAGCACGAGAACGGCGCGCTGTCCACGTTGAACGCGTGCTACGCCTCCGCGTCCGAGTACTACCTCATGAATATCTACGGCAAGGAAGCGACCGCCTATTACGATCTGCACCAGGGGCTGCGCGTCCTGAAGCGCGGCACGAGCACCGCCAACCCGGTGCCGTGCGCGAAGAACGACACCATCCGCGAGGAGCTGGAGGAGTTCGCCGATGCCGTGCGCGGCAGGGGCGAGCCCGAGATGAACGGCGAAAAAGGGACGGCTTCGCTTGCAGTACTGCTGGCGGGCATCCGCTCGGCCCGCGAGGGGCGGCGCGTGGAGATTGCCGAGCTCCTGGAAGGCAGCGGCAGCCTGCCGGCGCAGGAACGGATTCGCCACACGAGGTAACGCCGTGCAGAAAAAGGTCGAGAAGCGGGCAACCGGCGGCGAGCCAGGCGTCGCAACCGGGTGGCCCGACGCGATCCACCGGGTTCTGCGCGAGCTCAACGTGCGCCAGGTTGGTTACGTGCCGGATTCCGGGCATGCCCGGCTGATCGATCTCGTGCGCGCGGACAAGTCCATGCGCGCGGTCCCGCTCACGACCGAGGAAGAGGGTGTCGCGCTCGCCGTCGGCGCCTGGCTCGGGGGCGAGCGGAGCGTGCTCCTCATGCAGTCGAGCGGCGCGGGCAACTGCATCAACATGCTGGGCATGGCGAACGAATTGCGCGTGCCGCTGCTCGCGCTCGTCACCATGCGCGGCCACTGGGGCGAGTTCAACCCGTGGCAGGTGCCGATGTCCCAGGCAACCGCGCCCTCGCTCGCGGCGATCGGCGCGGTCGTGCAGACGGTGGATCGCGCTGGCGAGGTCGGCGAGACCGTGGCCGCTGCGGCCCGGCTCGCTTTCAGCACCTGCCGCATGGTCGCCGTCCTCATTTCGCAGCGCATCGTCGGCGCCAAGGAATTCAAGTGACAGTGACGAGATACGGGTGACGCGATCATGAAGCACAGAAAGCCGGTGCTGGAGCGGCGTAAGGTCGTGGCGGAGATTCTCAAAGACCGCGGCGAGGCGCTCGTCGTTGCCGGGCTCGGCGCGCCGACCTGGGATGCGGCCGCCGCGGGGGACTCCGCGCTCAATTTCTACACGTGGGGCGGCATGGGTGGCGCGGCGATGATCGGGCTCGGGCTCGCGCTCGCGCAGCCGGAGCGCCGCGTGCTGGTCATCACCGGCGACGGCGAACTGCTGATGGGCCTCGGTTCGCTGGCGACGATCGCCGTGCAGCGGCCGCGCAACCTGGCGGTCATCGTGATCGACAACGAGAGCTACGGCGAGACCGGCATGCAGGACACCCACACGCGTTACGGCGTGGACCTCGCGGGCATGGCGCAGGCAGCCGGCTTCCGCGCCGCCGGCACGATCTACACCGCCGCCGAGCTCAAGACCTGGATTCCGCGCCTCTTCCGCAACGCGGGGCCGGTGTTCGCGGCGGTCAAGGTGACGACGCAGCCGGCGCCAATGGTGTTGCCGGTCCGCGAAGGCCCGGCGCTGAAGAATCGCTTTCGCGAGGCGCTGCTCGGGGCGAAAGCCCTCCAGTAGCTCGAGCATGGATACACCGCCCAGCGCGCTCGCCCGCTACAGGATGTTCATCGGCGGAGAGTGGGTCGACTCCGCCTCCGGCGAATCGTTTCCGAGCGACAACCCCTTCACCGGCAAGCCCTGGGCGCTGATTCCCAAGGGCGGCGCGCAGGACGCGGACCGCGCGGTGCGCGCGGCGCACAAGGCGTTCACCGCCGGCGAGTGGCCGAAGCTCAATGCCTCGAAGCGCGGGGCGCTGCTGCGCAGGCTCGGCGACCTGATCGGCGAAAGATCGAAGGCCCTCGCGGAAATCGAGGTTCGCGACAACGGCAAGCTCTACGCCGAGATGAGCGCGCAGACCGCCTACATGGCGCAGTGGTACTACTACTACGGCGGACTCGCGGACAAGATCGAGGGGCACGTCATCCCCAGCGACAAGCCCGACATGCTCAACTACACGCGCTACGAGCCCCTCGGCGTGGTCGCGGCGATCACGCCGTGGAACTCTCCCCTGCTCCTCACGGCGTGGAAGCTCGCGCCCGCGCTCGCGGCGGGCAACACGGCGGTGCTGAAGCCCTCGGAATTCACCTCGGCCTCCGTGCTGGAATTCATGAAGCTGATCGAGCAGGCGGGCTTTCCGCCGGGAGTGGTCAACGTCGTGACCGGGTTCGGGACGGAGGTGGGCATGCCGCTGGTCGAGCATCCCCTCGTCGCGAAGGTCGCGTTCACGGGATCGGACCGGACCGGCACGCTCATCTACCAGAGCGCGGCGAAAGGGATGAAGCGCGTCAGCATGGAGTTGGGCGGCAAGTCGCCCAACATCGTGTTCGACGATGCGCACATGGAAAACGCGGTGAAAGGCGTGGTGTCCGGCATCTTTGCCGCCACCGGCCAGACCTGCATTGCCGGCTCGCGGCTACTCGTGCAGAAGAGCATCCACGACGGGTTCGTCGAGAAGCTCGTCGCCTTTGCGAAGACCGCGAAGATGGGCAACCCGATGAACCTCGACACCCAGGTCGGCCCCGTCACCAATCCGCCCCAGTTCCGAAAGATCCTCGACTACATCGACATCGCGAGGGGCGAAGGCGCAAAGCCCGCGCTGGGCGGAGGGAAGGCGACGCGTCCCGAGTGCGGCGAGGGCTGGTTCGTCGAGCCCACCATCTTTACCGGCGTGACGAACTCGATGCGCATCGCGCAGGAGGAAGTGTTCGGCCCGGTCCTCGCCGTGATCCCGTTCGAGGACGAGGAGGAAGCGGTTGCGATCGGCAACGACGTCGTCTACGGGCTCGCCGCGGGCGTGTGGACGCAGAGCATGCGGCGCGCCGTCACGATGGCGGAGCGCCTGCAGGCCGGGACGGTCTGGGTCAATACCTACCGCGCGGTGTCCTACCTCTCCCCCTTCGGCGGCTACAAGAGGAGCGGCCTCGGGCGCGAGAGCGGGCAGGAAATGATCAAGGACTACATGCAGGTGAAGAGCGTCTGGATCTCCACCGCAACCGAGGTTCCGAACCCCTTCATCCTCAGATGATGTCCGGACGGCGTCACTTCAACGTGATGTTGGCCGCCTTGATGACCTTCTGGTACTTGTCCAGCTCGACCGCCATGAGCTTGGAGAGCTCCGCCGGGGTGGTCGTCACCGGATCCGCCCCGTTGCGCTCGAACGGCTCCTTCATGTCCGGCGATCTTGCGATCGTCGTGAGCTCGCCGTAGAGCTTCTTCAACACCGGGCCCGGGGCGCCCTTCGGCGCGAAGAAGCCGAGCCACAGCGACACTTCAAACCCCGCGAAGCCGGACTCCGCGACCGTCGGCACATCGGGCAGCGCGGGGGAGCGCTTCGTGGTCCCGACCGCAATCGGGTGCAGCTTCCCCGCCTTGGCCTGCGGCAGCACCGCCGGCATGCTGCCGAAGAGCGCCTGCACCTCCCCGCTCATGGTGGCGACGCCCGCGGGGCCGTTGCCCTTGAAGGGCACGTGCACGACGTTGATGCCCGCGGCGAGCTTCAGCATCTCCATCGCGATCTGCGTGGTCGTGCCGGCTCCGGCCGATGCGTAATTGAGCTTGCCCGGCTGCGACTTCGCCAGCGCGATGAACTCCTTCAGCGACTTCGCCTTGACGCCGGGGTTCAGCACCAGCAGATAGGGCGTACTGGCGACGAGCGTGATCGGCGCGAAATCCTTGACCGGATCGTATTTCACGTCGGGAAAGATCGCCGGCGCGATCACGTGGGTGCTGGTCGTGCCCATGGTGAGCGTATAGCCGTCGGCGGCAGCGCGCGCCGCCATCTCGGTGCCGATGGTGCCGCCCGCGCCTCCGCGGTTGTCCACCACGACCTGCTGGCCGACGCGCTCGGAGAGCTTCTGTCCCACCAGCCGCGCGATGATGTCGGTCGAGCCGCCCGGCGGAAACGCGACGATCAGCCGGATCGGCTTGGTCGGATAGGCGGCGCCCTGCGCGAGTGCCGCCACCGGCATCCCGGCCAGTGCCGCTGCAAGCAGCAGATTGCGCAACATCGGTTTCATGTTCTCCTCCCGTGAAATTCCTGTCCGCCGTGACGCGCCCTGCACCCCCTGCGCGACAGGGCGAATTATGCACGAAACCCCGCGCGCCCGCCGCATCAGTTGACCGTGATGCCGGCCTCCTTCACCACCTTGGCCCACTTCGCAATCTCGGATTGCTGATACGCGGCGAACTGCGCGGGCGTCATGCCCTCGGGCTCCGCGCCCTGCTTCTTCAACGTATCGGCCACATCGCTCGATCCCAGTATCGTCACCACCTCGCTGCTCAGGCGCGCCACGTTCTCCGGCGGCGTTCCGGCCGGCGCGAACAGGCCGTACCAGAGCGTCGCCTCGTAGCCCGGCAGCCCGGCCGCAACCGCGAGCGGCGGCACTTCGGGCGCGGAGGCGGATGCGCGCGGCGTGGTCACCCCGATCGGCCGCAGCTTGCCCGCCTGCGCGTGCGGCAGGGCGGTCAGGATCGGCGAGATCGCCATCGAGACCTGGCCGGCGATGGTCTCGATCAGGGCCTGGGGGCTGCCGCGGTAGGCGACGTGCAGGATGTCCACGCGCGCCATCGACTTGAACAGCTCACCGGCGAGGTGCCCCGTCGTGCCGACTCCGGCCGTCGCAAACGCGATCTGCCCGGGCCGCGCGCGGGCGAACGCGATCACCTCGCGGGCGTTCGTCACCGGCAGGGAGGGATGCACCGTCATCAGCATGGGCACGACGGCGATCATGGACACCGGCGCGAAATCGCGCACCGGGTGGTACGGGAGGCTTCGGCTCGTGCTCACGCTGATGGCGTGGGTCGAGGATGTGCCCACCATCAGCGTGTAGCCGTCGGCCGGTGCCTTGAGCACGATCTCCGCCGCGACGATGCCGCTGCCGCCGGGCCGCGGGTCGACGAGGGTCTGCTGGCCCGAGCGCTCCGTGAGCTTCTGGGCCACCGCGCGCGCCAGGATGTCCGCCCCGCTGGCCGGCGGGAAGGGAACGACGATGCGTATCGATTTTGCGGGATAGGCCTGCGCCGCGGCCTGCGGCGCCATGCACGCGAGAAATGCTCCGGCAACAGACAAGCACGCGAAACGCGACATCGGGTTCATGGCTCCCTCCTCCTGAGGTTGTGCGACTCAAGCGCTCCCGGTGGCCGGGTTTTTCGGATACATCTCGAATTCGCCCACGATCTCGAGCACCGAGCGGCGCGGCAGCTCGGCGACCCCGACCGCGGAGCGGGCGTGGGCGCCGCGCTCCGGCCCCCACAGCTCGAAGAAGAGATCGGACGCGCCGTCGATCACCGCGAACTGGCGCTCGAAGCCGGGGGCCGAGTTGACCATGCCGTGAAGGCGAATCACGCGCTTCACGAGGTCGAGGTCCCCGGCGTAAGCCTTGATCGAGGCGAGAATCTGCAGCGCAACCGCGCGCGCCGCGACGTAGGCCTCCTGCTCGGTGACTTCGGAGCCCACCTTGCCGGTGTTCTTCGCGCCGAGCATGAGCGGATGCCGCGCCGTGCTGTGTCCGCCGAGGTAGAGGACCTCGCCCACCTGCACGCAAGGGATGCGATTCGCGCTCGGGTAGGCGTAGACCTGCGGCAGCCGCAGGCCCATCTTCGCGAGCTTGCCCTCGATCAGGCCCATGTCGGAGTTGATGCTATGATCTTCACGCAGCGGCGAACGTCAATCATGCCACAAGTAATGGCGCCAAAGCTTTGCAGCCTCGCCGATCTCGCGCAGCGCGTGCCCGACGGGTGCGCCCTCGGGTTGGGCGGCGTCTTCCTCCACCGCGGCCCGTTCGCGCTGGTACGCGAGCTCGCGCGCCAGCGCCGGCGCCATCTCGAAATCATCAAGTCCTCGCCCGGCTACGACCTCGATCTCCTGTGCCGCGCAGGGGCGGTGGCGAAGGTGCGGGCCGGCATCGTCGCCATGGAGGGCAACTTCGGGCTCGCTCCGTGGTACCGCAGGGCGATCGAGCGCAAGGAGGCCGCACTCGAAGAGCACGCCTGAATGACCCTCGTCGCCGGGCTGCGTGCAGCCGCATACGGGGTGCCCTTCCAGCCGGTCGGCGGCGTGCATGGCAGCGACCTCGCGGCGCTGAACGGCTGGCAGAAGATCAGGGATCCCTACGGCTCGGGGAAGGAAATCTACGTCATCCCCGCCATTTCGCCGGAGGTCGCGGTCATCCATGCCAACGAAGTGGATGAGGAGGGCAACGCGCGCGTGCTGGGCTCGCCGTACTGGGACCACCCGTTGACGCGCGCGGCGAAGCGCGTGCTGGTCACCGCCGAGCGGCTGGCGCCGGCGGGAACGCTCGCGGCGCAGCCGGAACTGACGCTCGTGCCCGGCTTCATGGTGGAAGCCGTCGCGGTCGTGCCGCGCGGCGCGTGGCCGGGCTCGATGCATCCGCTCTACGAGGTGGACTATCCCGCGGTGGAGTCGTACCTCAGGGACGAGCCCGGAGCGCTGGAGGCGCATCTTGCGGCGGCGCCGGAGCGCAATCGCTACGGGTGATGGGCGATGAGCGACTGGACGCCGTTTTCCCACATCGTCGTGAACCTCGCGCGGCAGATCCGGCCGGGGGAGATCGCGTTCAGCGGGGTCAATTCCACGCTGGCGATGCTGGCGTGCCTGCTCGCCAAGCGCGCCTACGACTTCCATTTCACCTATCTCAACGTCGCCGGCGGCGTCGAGCCCGTGCCGGCGAAGATCCCGCATTCGAGCAGCGATCCGGCGCTCATCGCGGGCTCGCCGGCGATCTTCGCCAACGAGGACTTCTACGACCTCTGCGCGCGCGGAAGGCTCGATCTCGTGTTCCTGGGCTGCGCGCAGGTGGATGGCGAGGGGCGCACCAACGTTTCCGTCATCGGCGAATGGAAGAGTCCCAAGGTGCGCCTGCCGGGCGGCGGCGGCGCGGCGGTGATGATGCCGACGGCGAAGCGCGTCGTGACCTGGCGCACCGAGCACACCACCCGCACCCTGGTGGAGAAGCTCGACTTCGTGACCGCCGCGGGGAATCTCCAGACGGTCGTCACGCCGATCGCGGTGTTTCAGAAGCGCGAAGGTCGCCTGGCGCTCGAATACCGGAATCCTCGGGCCGCGCTCGACGAGGTGATCCGGCGCACCGGTTTCCGGTTCGACGCGAGCGGCGCCGCACCGACGGCGCCGATCACGGCGCGCGAGCGTGCCGCGCTCGAAGCCCTGGATCCGCGGGGCGAGTTCGCGGCCGCCGTTCGCGCCTGACAGCCCCGGCGAGCGCGCCGCGAGGGCGCGACCGGCTGATCAACTGCCCGGAATCAGGCCGGGCTTGAGCGAGCAGCAGTAATCGGCGATGTCGCCCGGCCGGCACTTCCACACGCGATCCATGAACTTGCTCGAAAAGCAGTGCTGGAGCGCCCGGCGCAGCGGGCGCAGCCGGAAGGGATAGCCGAACACGTAGGGGTGGATGGAGATGGCGCACACGAGCGGGTGCTGCGCGCTCTGTTCGGCCATCTCCTCGAAGTGGTCCACCAGCATGTCGCAGAACTCGCGCGCCGCGTGCTGGCGGTGGATGATCTGCGGCGAGTCGTTCAGCTCCGCCGGGTACGGCACGGAGAGGAGCGGCCCCGCGCGCGTGCGCATCCAGATCGGCTGGTCGTCGTGCGGCCAGTCCATGAGATAGGTATAGCCGGCCTCCTTCAGCAGATCGGGAGTCCAGGGATTCTCGTAGGTGCCGGAGCCCATCCAGCCCTTCGGCGGCCGGCCCTCGTGGCGGGCGAACGTCCCGGTCACTTCCGCGATGACGCGCGCCTCGTCCGACTCCCAGCGGAAATCGTGCAGGTTCTCCGAGTTGGTGCGCCCGTGCCCGACGATCTCGTCGCCGCGGGCGCGGATGCGCTCCATGATCTGCGGCGCATGCTCGTAGAGCAGGCTGTTCGCGTTGTGCGCGAGCGGCATCTGCAGCTCCTGGGCGAGATCGAACAGCCGCCAGATGCCGATGCGGTTGCCGTAGTCGCGCCACGAGTAGTTGCGGTGGGTCTGCGGCTCGCCGGGCTTCGCGTTGTCGTGCCCGCGGCCCTTGCCGAACGCGAAGACCTCGACGTTGGTGGTGACGCAGAACGCGAGCCGCTTGCCGCCAGGCCAGCTGTAGTCCTTGCGCTCGGTGAGCGGAACGTAGTCGTAGCGGTTGTGCCGAGGAAGCAGCACGGAGGTCATCGGTTGCTCCTTGCGCGGAGAAAGCTAAACTTACCACAGGGGCAACAATCCGATGTTCGACGCTGCTTCAGTACCGGAGCTGATCCTCGCCACCGCGCGCGATCCCGCCATTCGCGCGCGCCCGGCCCTGTGGGCCGCGGGGCGCACGCTCGACTACTCCGCGCTCACGGACGCCGTCATGCGCGTATCCGGGATGCTGCTCGAGCGGGGACTCCGGCGCGGCGAGCGCGTCGCGCTCCTCGCGGGCAGAACGGCGGACGCGGCAGCAGGAGTGCTCGGCATCATGGCGGCAGGCGGCGCTGCGTGCGTCGTCGATCCGCGGCTGCCGCCCGCGGAGCTCGGCGTCCGGCTGCGGAGCGCGGAAACCGGCTGGCTGCTGGCGGACGCCGCGCACGCGGCGCGCGCCCGCCCGGCGGCGGGGCTGAAGCGCGTCCGGCTGGAGGACGCCGCGCGCACCGCGCCGCGCGCGATCGATGACATCGCGCGCGATGACGACGCGCTGCTGGTGCTGACCAGCGGCAGCACCGGGGCGCCGAGGGCGGTGCTGCTCACCCACGCCAACCTGCTGTCCAACGCATACGGCGTCGCCGAGCGCACCGGCGTCACGCCGGAAGACCGCGTCCTGCACACGCTGCCCCTCTACCACACCAACGGCATCAACAATCTGCTCATCGTGCCCTTGTGTCGCGGAGCGGCGGTGGTGATGCTCGAGCGCTTTCACGCCGGGTCGTTCTTCGACGAGATCGCGTTGCACCGCCCCACCTACGTCACCGGCACCGCGACCCACTACTCGCGCCTGCTCGCGCACGCGCCCCCGCGCGGCGCGCTCGCCAGCCTGCGGTTCCTGCGATCCGGAGCGGCGCCGCTCGATGTGCGGCTGCACCGGAACATCGAGCGCCATCTCGGATTGCCGCTCATCCACTCCTACGGCCTTTCGGAGGACACCTGCACCGCCACGATGAATCCTCCCGCCGCCCGCAGAATCGGCACGGTCGGCACCGCGCTCGCGGGCCAGCGCATCGCTGTGTTCGCCCCCGGCGGCGAAGCAGTGCTCCCGCCCGGATCGGAAGGAGAGATCTGCATCGCCGGGCCCGCGCTCATGAAAGGCTACGTTCCGCCGGCCGGGCACGGGAACGGGCCCTCGATCCGCAACGGGTGGCTGCGCACCGGCGACCTCGGCCGGCTCGACGGGGAGGGCTATCTCACGGTGAGCGGAAGGCTGAAGGAAATCATCATCCGCGGCGGCGAAAACCTGTCGCCGGGCCGGATCGAAGAGGCGATCCTGCGTGACCCGGCCGTGCGCAGCTGCTGCGTCGTCGGCGCCCCGGACGCCGACCTCGGGGAAGTGCCCGTCGCGTTCGTCGTCACCCGCGACGGCGCGCCGGTGCAGCCGCGGACGATCCAGGAGCGCGTCGGCGCCGAACTTCCCCGCGCCTACGTGCCCGCGCGCGTCATCGTGCTCGACGCGCTGCCGGAGATCGGCGTCGGCAAGATCGACCGCGGCGCGTTGAAGCGCCTTGCGGAGAACGCATGACTGGTAACATCGGCGCCACAGGATGACGCGCAAGCTGCCAAGACAGATGAAGGCCGTCGAGATCTCCCGGCCCGGCGGCCCCGAAGTACTGAAGACCGTCGAGCGGCCCGTGCCCGCGCTTCAGCCGGGCGAAGTGCTGATCGAGGTTGCGGCTGCGGGCGTCAACGGCCCGGACATGATGCAGCGCAAGGGCCTCTACCCTCCGCCTGCGGGCGCCCCGGACCTGCCCGGCCTCGAGGTGTCGGGCGAAATCGTGTCGGTGTCCCCGCCCGCGGCGCGCTGGTCGGTCGGCGACGCGGTGACCGCGCTCACGAACGGCGGCGGTTACGCCGAGTATTGCGCCGTCGACGCGCAGCACTGCCTGCCGCTGCCGGAAGGCGTCGGTATCATCGACGCCGCCGGCCTGCCGGAGACGTTCTTCACGGTGTGGAGCAACGTCTTCATGGGCGCGGGCCTCGCGGCCGGCGAGACCTTCCTCGTCCACGGCGGCGCGGGCGGGATCGGCACGACCGCGATCCAGCTCGGGAAGGCGTTCGGCGCGAAGGTCATCGCCACCGACAGCCCGGAGGCGCGGTGCCGGATCTGCAGCGAGCTCGGCGCCGACCGGGTGATCGACTACCGGCAGGAGGACTTCGTGGAGGTCGTGCGGCAGGCGGGAGGCGCCAACGTCATTCTGGACATCGTCGGCGGGGGAAACATCGAGAAGAACTTCAAGGCCGCGAGCCGCGACTGCCGCATCATCCAGCTCGCGTTCGCGGCCGGCTCGAAGGTGGAGGTGAACCTGATGCCGGTCATGCTGAAGCGCCTGACCTACACCGGCTCGACCCTGCGCACGCGCCCGCCGGCCTTCAAGGCCCGGGTCGCGCGCGAGCTCGAGGCGCGGGTATGGCCGCTCATCGCGAGCGGCCGCATCCGGGTGGTGACGCGCCGGACGTTCCCGCTCGCGGAGGCAGCGCAGGCACACGCTCTGATGGAATCCGCGCAGCACACCGGGAAGATCCTGCTGACGGTGGCTAGATGAGCTGCTGCTGAGGCGGGCCGGACTCGTCGCCCTCGGTGGTCCTCGGGGGGCGCCGCCGCAGGAGGGAGATGTTCCCTTCGACGGCCAGCGCGCGGGCGTGATTGATATTCTTTTCCAGCTCGTCGAAATAGAGATTCTGGCCGCCGAAGTGCCGCTCGACGTAGTTGTAGCAGCCGCCGAGATCCTCCTTCAGGCGCCTGGTCGCATTCTGATAGAAGCGCGGCGTCTTGAATATGAGATCGGCCGCCGAAGCGAATACGATCTCCTCGCTGCCATCCCGGTGGCGCCGGCGCGCGATGCCGCCGCGCACGAACTCCGGGTAGAGCCGGTCGTAGCATTTCTCCAGGTAGCAGCGGTCGGCCATCTGGGTCAGGATGTCGGCGCTCCCCAGAAGATTGCCGAGCAGGCGGAATTCCGGCGCCGGCACCCTGATCCGGTCCACCGGGATCTCGTAGCCGGTAAAGTGCACGATGCGCGACGCGGCCGGGACGAGGTCGGCCATCCCGATCTTCGGCAGGTATTCCTCGAGGAACTCCACGCCGCGCGCAACGTGCACGGTCGTGTACTCGGCGCCGTTGGCGTGCTTGGTGTCCTTGCGGCGGCGGATGTAGCCGCAGTCGTGGTAGAGCGCCGAAACGATGCCGAGCCGGAACAGGCGCTCGCTAAGAGCTGCGGAGCCGGCCGCGCGCACGCAGCCGTCCAGCAGCCGCGCCATGCCCAGCGTCACGTCGAGCACATGCTGGAGGTCGTGGTAATCCGTGTCGCACTCGCGGAAGCCGGGATACTCGCCCCGGTAGAGGCGCGCAAGGTCGGCGAACGCCTGGGGGAGGTTGCGCGCGGTGTCCTGCTGGTAGAGGTTCCGGTAGATGCCGCAGACCGCCTCGGATACGATCTTCGGATCGGTGGTGTTGATCCGGTTGGTGACGTCGTAATCGCTGCGTCGCTGCGTTTCTGCCGTCATTCCGACCTCGAAAAAACGCGCGCTTCTTTTGATCGAACTACGCGTGTATTAAACTATAATGATTTCGATCACGCAATGCGGGCGACGGCTAAAAACCAAATGTTTTTTGCGAACACTGTGCACTATTGCACGCGCGCCCTGACCGCCGCGCGCAAGCACCCGCGGCGCAGGTGCCGCGTTGAACGGGCGCCGCGCTGACGAGAACCGCACGCTCGATCATGGCCATCCACCCCAAGACGATTTACTCCAAGACCCCCAAGGGAGTGCTGGAGCTCAAGAATAAGACCTCCAAGCTGCCGCGCGATGCCGGGATGGTGTTTCTCGCTGTGGACGGCAAGTCCACCGCGGCCGATCTGCTCAGGAAGTCGGGCATGGAGGAACGGAAGCTGCACCAGACGCTGGAGAAGCTCGTCGCCGACGGCTTCATCCGCGTGTTCACGGCTCCGGAGCCCGCCAAGCCCGCGGCGGCAGCCGCCCCGTCGGTAGGGCCGGTGCCGGGACCTGGGCTGGAAGACGATCTCGATTTTACCTCCCCCGCGGCCATGGCCAAGTTGAATGCCGAGGCCAACTCGCGGGCCAAGGCCGAGGCGGACGCCAAGGCGCGCGCGCTGGCAGCCGCGCGCGCGGCCGCGGAAGCGAAGGTCCGCCAGGAAACGGAGGCGCGCGCCCGGGCTCAGGCCGAAGCCAAGGCCAAGGAGGAAGCGGAGGCGAAGAGCCGGGCCGAGGCGGCGGCGAAAGCGGCGGCGGACGCGCGCGCCAAGGCCGAGGCCGAGGTTCGTGCGGCGGCCGATGCCAAGGCGAAGGCGGAGGCCGAGGCGCGGATCAGGGCGGCAATGGAAGCCAAGGCGCGGGCCGAAGCCGAGGCGAAGACGCGGGCCGATGCCGAAGCGCGCGCCAAGGCCGAGGCCGAGCGCAAGGCCGCCGCCGAGGCCAGGGCGAAGCAGGAAGCTGAAGCACGCGCCAGGGCGGAGGTCGACGCGCGCGCGCACGCCGAAGCCGAGGCCAAGGCCAAGGCCGCCGTCGAGGCGCAGATGAAGGCGCTGCAGGACGCGCTCGCCCAGGCCGAGCAGCGCGCCAAGCAGGAAGCCGCGGAGCGCGCCCGGGTCGAGGCCGAGATCAAGTCGCGCCAGGACGCCGAGCGCAGGGCGCGCGAGGAGGCCGAGGCGCGGGCGAAGGCGGCCGAGGAAGCGGTGAGCCAGGCGCGCGCGATGGCCGAAGAGGCGGCGCGCGCCAAGGCCGCGGCCGAGGCGAAGGCCGCGATCGAGGCGGTCGGCGGCGGCGGCGAGGCGGCGCGAGCGCACATGGAGTCGGCGCTGAAGGCGCTCGAGGACGCCAAGTCCAAGGCGCGGGCCGAGGCCGAGGCGCGCGCCGATGCCGAGCGCAGGGCGGAGGCGGAGGCCGAAGCGCGCAGGCGCGAGGAAACGGAGCACCAGCGGCGCGAGGAGAAGGAGCGCAGGGAGCGCGAGGAAGCGGACGCGCGCACCAAGTCACAGCTGCGCGAGCTGCAGGAGCAGGCGCGCCGCGCCAAGGAAGAGGCGGAAGCCAAGGCGAAAATCGAGCGCAAGGCGCGCGAGGAAGCCGAAGCGCGGATCGAGGAGGAGCGCAGGGCGCGCGAGGAGGCGGAGCGCAAGGCCGTGGCCGAAGCCAAGGCGCGCGAGGAGGCGCTCGCCAGGGCGCGGCTGGAGGCAGAGGTCAAGGCTCGCGCCGAGGTCGAGGAGATGATCCAGGCCGAGCGCAAGGCGCGCGAGGAAGCGGAGCTGAAGGCGCAGCAGGAGATCGCCGCGCGGGCCGAGGCGGAAAAGCGGGCCCGTGCCGAAGCCGAGCGCATGGCCGAGATCGCGCGCAAGGCCCGCGAAGACGCCGAGCGCAAGTCGCGCGAGCTCGACAGCAGCGGCGACTACTCCCCGGAAGCGCGCAGGGTTCGCGCCGAGGTGGAAATGATTGCGCGCAAGGCCGAGGAGGCCGTGGCACAGGCGCGGGCGGCGGCCGAGGAAGAGCGCAAGGCGCGGGCGGCGGCCGAGGACCGCGCCAAGATGGAAGCGGTGGCGCGCGTCATGCAGGAGCAGCAGTTGCGCTCGGGCGCCGAGGACGAGATCAAGTCGCGCGTCCAGGACGAGATCAGGGCGCGCGAGCGTGCCGAGATGGAGGCCGATGCCCGCTACCGGCAGGAGTCCGCCGCGCGCGCGAAGGCGGCCGCCGAGGAGCGCAGGAAGCGCGAGGCCGATGCGCAGGCAGGCAAGCCCGTTCACTTCACCAAGCCGGCAAACCGGATGCGGACGATCGGCGTCAGCCTTGCGGTGGCGCTCGTCATCGCCATCGGACTGGTGCACGTCGTGCCGCTCAACAATTTTATCGGAGGCGCCCAGAGGATCATGACGCAGCGCCTGGGCGTTCCGGTGACGATCACCAGCTTGCGCTACGCGCTGCTGCCGTTCCCGGAGCTGAAGCTCGAGCGGGTCGGCATCGGCAAGCTGCAGGAGGTGAAGATCGAGAGCATCGTCGTCAGCGCCTGGCCGATGACGCTGTTCCGCGACAACCTGGAGTTCGACAACGTCGTGGTCAACGCACCCACCACGGATCAGGAGGCGCTCGCCCTGGTTCCGGGCTGGCTGCGTCCGCAGGGCGGCGCCCAGCCGCTCCGCGTGCGCCGCATTCAGCTCAAGTCGGCGCGGGTCGCCATCAAGGACATCAATATTCCGGCCTTCAACGGGGACCTTGCTTTGGGGCCCGACGGCGCGCTGCAGCGCGCCGTGCTGTCCGACAGCAAGGTGCGGGTGGAGATCACGCCGCGTGACAACGCGCTGCGGGTAGAGCTGGAGGGGCGCAATTGGCAGCTGCCGGTGGGACCTGCGTTGGAATTCGAGGAGATCAATGCGGACGCGGTGGTGGAAGCGCAGAAGGCGACGGTCACGTCGATCACCGCCAGGATCGGGCGCGCCACGATCAAGGGCAGCACCCGGGCAAGCTGGGGCAGCGGCATACGGGTCGACGGCGATTTCGCGGTCGCGAAGGGCGATCTGGCCCAGCTCATGTCGAGCTTCACGCGCGATTTCGCGGCGAGCGGAACGCTCACCGCCAACGCGAGCTATACGCTGCAGGGCACGACGTTGCAGAACCTGTTCGCCGATCCGCGGGTCGAGGCAAGCTTCAACATCGAAAAAGGCTCCATCAACAACGTCGACCTCATACGCGCGATCCAGATCCCTTCGCGGGACGGGGTGCGCGGCGGCAAGACCGGCTTCAATTCGCTCGCGGGCACCATGCGGCTTGCCAACGGAAGCTATTCCTACCGCCAGCTGCAGCTCTCATCCGGCCCGATGAACGCTTCCGGCAACGTCGACGTCGAGCCCAACGGCAATCTTTCCGGCCGCGTCACTACCCAGCTCGGCACGAAGACCGTGATCGTGGCCCGCGGCAATCTCGTCGTCACCGGCAATCTGAAGACGCCGGTGCTCAAGTGACCGCGAGATTCGCACGGTCATCCTCGCGCAGGCGGGGATCCAGAAAACAAAAAGCCCGCTCGCGCGGGCTTTGTGCTGCCGCTGGCCGGTTCCCGGTCAGCGGGCTTCGCTCCGGAGCGCGGCGATGCGCTCGTCGAGCGGAGGATGCGACATGAACAGCCGCTTCAGGCCGGCGCCGACGCCGCCGGAGATGCCGAAGGCCTTCACGGCATCGGGTAGCTGAGCCGGCTGCTCGTGGTTCAGCTTGAGGCGCTCGAGGGCGGCGATCATCTTGCCGCGCCCCGCCAGCGACGCGCCGCCGGAATCGGCGCGAAACTCGCGCTGGCGCGAAAACCACATCACGATGATGCTGGCGAGCAGTCCCAGCACCAGCTGGGCGACGATGGTGGTCACCCAGAAGCCCGGACCGTGCCCGCGCTCGTTCCGGAACACCACGCGATCGACGATGAAGCCGACGACGCGCGAGAGAAAGATCACGAAGGTGTTGACCACGCCCTGAATGAGCGTCAGCGTCACCATGTCGCCGTTGGCGACGTGGGTGACCTCGTGGCCGAGCACCGCCTCGGCCTCGTCCTGGCTCATGTTCTGCAGGAGTCCGGTGCTGACCGCCACCAGCGCGCTGTCGCGATTCCAGCCGGTGGCAAAGGCGTTGATCTCGGGCGCGTCGTAGACCGCGACCTCGGGCATGCCGATGCCCGCCTTCTCGGCCTGGCGCTTGACCGTGTCCACCAGCCAGCGCTCGGCCATGTTGGCCGGCACCTCGATCACGTGGGCGCCCGTCGCCTGCTTCGCCATCCATTTCGACATGAACAGCGAGATGAACGAGCCCCCGAATCCGAGGACCGCCGCCATGACGAGAAGGCCCTGAAGGTTGAGGCCGGCGTCCTCGACCAGCATACGATCGATGCCGAGCAGCTGCATGCTGATGCTCAGCACGGCCAGCACGGCGAAGTTGGTCGCGACCAGCAGGAAAATGCGTTTCATGGCTGCCTGATCCTCCGGTTGTTGGCGTGGTCCTTAGATGGGGATTAATAGCCCGAGTTCAACTGCCGGCATGCTACGCGATGTGCGCGAATTCTAGAAGAAACTTCCGAAAGCGGCCGCCCGCGACCCACCGGGAGTGGCGCCATGACCACGGCGCGGCCGGGGTTTATCGCGCTCCTGCGTCTCCCATCGCCGGCGATGCCTGCCGGAGTCCTCCCGCCGCGGCGACCAGCGGCTCGATGGCATTGGCATAGTAGGAGAGCAGGCCCGCCTCCGCGGGGCCCACGCGAAAGAGCCCGTCCCGCTCCTCCACCACGTGGCGCAGCAGCAGCATGCGCAGGCCGACGCCGATGGCGTAATCGAGGTCCCCGCGCGGGACGTAGATGTGCGCCCCGGCCTTCTCGAGCCGCAAGATGAGGTCGTAAGCCGCGGATTTCAGCTCGAGTTCCGACCACCCGGCGTCGCGGCCGCGCAAGAATACCGTGGCGATCAGCGATACCGGCAGCACGGGGACGATGCGCGCAATCGCCTCCATCACCCGGGCGCCGACCCGCTCGACCTCGCGGTGGCGGCTCTCCTCGTCGAGGCGCCGGAAGTCGAATCCCTGCCGCCTCACGTATTCGCGCATCGAGAGCGGCGCGCCGAAGTTCACGCAGGCGTAGCCGAAGCGGTACCAGCGCCCGGTCAGCACCAGCCACAGGTTGCGGGCGAGGAAGGCGGCCGCGCGCGCGACCGCGTAGAGCGCACCGCGCTGTGGCGCCGCCGCGTCGAGCTTCAGCAGCAGCGTGCGGTCCTCGAGCGCGCGGTCGTAGTTGATGCCCACGGGTATGAACACGAGATCGCGCTCACCGGCAGGGTCGAACGCCTTCAGCATGTAGTCGAGCAGCCCCAGCTTGGGCGGGCGCAACCTGCCGTCCACGGAGAGCCCGCCCTCGGGGTAGAGGGCCTGCGGCACGCCGGCCTCAACCGCCATCTGCACATAGCGCTGCAGCACCATGCGATAGAGAGGGTCGCCCGAATTACGCCGCACGAAGTAGGCTCCCATCGAGCGGATCAGCTGCTGCAGCGGCCACACGCGCGCCCACTCGCCCACCGCGTAGGAAATCGCGACGCGCTCGGCGGCGAGAAACGCCACCAGCACGTAGTCCATGTTGCTGCGATGGTTCATGACGAACACGATCGACGACCCGGGATTGACCGCGGCGAGCGCGGTGCTGTCCGCGTAGCCCACCCGCACGCGGTAGAGCAGCGTGGCAAATTTCTTGCTCAGCCAGTAACCGATGCGGAAATAAAAATAGGCGTTGAATGCGGGAACGATTTCGCGGGCGTAGCGGTCGACGCGCGCCGCGACGACCTCGCGCGGCAGCCCCTTCTCGCCGCATTCGCGCGCGATCGCGTCCTGCACCTTCGAGTCGTGGAACAGCCGGTCGATCAGCGCCTGGCGCCGCGCCAGCTTGAACTGCGGCAGCTCGATGTTCAACCGCGTACCGATCTCGCGGATGACGCGGCTCACCTTGCGGCGGAAGTACCAGCGCACGCCCGGCACCAGCAGCCGCTCGAGCAGCGCCCACAGGGCCAGCACGAGCAGCACGACGAAGACCCAGGTCGGGAGCGTTACCGTTCCGGTCATGCGGTCGCCTTTTGGCTATCATAGGGAACGACCCCGATGATGCGCAATCGACGACGCCTGTTGCTCGCTGCCGGGGGAAGCGTTGCGCTCGGCGGCTGCGACTACTCGCTCGAGCACGGCCTATTCAACCCCTGCCGCGCCGAGCTCCCCGAGAAGCTGGCGCGGAGCGAGGCCGTGCTTGCGGCGTGGGACGGGCTCGACGCCGCGCGCGTGTGGGACTGCCACGCGCACCTCATCGGCAGCGGCGATTCGGGAAGCGGCATCTGGTTGAATCCCGCCATGTTCAACATCGCGAACCCGATGCAGTACGCCCAGCGCCTGTTCTATCTCAACGCCGGCTGCGCCCGCGAAGCGCCGGGAAACGTCGACGAGAGTTATGTCCAGCGCATGCTGAATCTGGCCGACCGGATGCCCCCCGGCGTGAAGCTCGTCCTGCTCGCTTTCGACCGGCATCACGCGGCGGATGGATCGCCGCTGCCGGCAGAAACCGCCTTCTACGTCCCGGACGCCTACGTCATGGCGACCGCCCGGCGGCACCCGGAACGTTTCGAGTGGGCCGCCTCCATTCATCCCTACCGCCGCGACTCGCTCACGGCGCTCAACCGGGCAAAGGCCAGCGGCGCGCGCGCGATCAAGTGGCTGCCGGCCGCGATGGGCATCGACCCCGCCTCGCCCCGCTGCGACGCGTTCTACGCCGAGCTCGCGAAGCTCGACCTGCCGCTCATCACCCATGGCGGAATGGAGCGCGCGGTGAGCGTCGCCGACCGCCAGCACCTGGGCAATCCGCTGCTGCTGCGGCGCGCGCTGGAGCGCGGTGTCCGAGTGGTCATCGCGCATTGCGCCACCCTGGGCCAGGACCGGGACCTCGACCGCGGCGAGCACGGCCCCTACGTTGCGAGCTTCTCGCTGTTCGCGCGGCTGATGGACGACCCGCGCTATCGCACGACGCTCTTCGGCGATATCTCGGCCGTTGCGCAGCTCAACCGCTCGGGACCGGCCCTGATCGCGCTCCTCGAGCGCGAGGAGTGGCACCCGCGACTGCTCAACGGATCCGACTATCCCCTGCCCGGCATCGTGCCGCTCTACTCGGTCAGCCGGCTCGTGCAGCTCGGCGTCATCAACGAAGGACTCGCGCCGGTGCTCGCAGAGGTGCGCGAGCACAATCCCCTGCTGTTCGATTTCGTGCTCAAGCGCCACCTGCGCGCGGCCGGCAAGCGCTTCCCGGCGAGCGTGTTCGAGACCAGGCCGTTTTTCGCCCGGACTCCCGCCGGCGCTTTATGACATTGTGCTTGGCGGGGCGAGCGCCGCCGATGATATGCTTCGGTCCTGAACGCGCGAGCGCGTCGAGGCCCAACGCATGAACCTGTCACGAATATTCGATCCCGCGCTGTCCGCGGAGGAGCTGCGCGGATTCACCCGGACCGTGGCGGAGATCGAGTGGCTGATGCTGATCCTGGTGCTGCTCTACCAGGTGGTGCGCCCGCTCGACGAGGAAGCCTCGGCGGCGCTCGCCATGGCCATGTTCTTCTTCGCCGCCTTCGTGCTGTCCTTTCATTACGCCAACTTCTACCGCTCCGAGAGCCACTGGAAGATCACCATCGAGACCGCGATGATGATCCTGTTCGTGACCTGGGTGCTGGCCTATACCGGGGGCGCCGAGAGCCCGCTGCACGATCTCTACATCCTCGTCATCATCGTCTCGGCGCTCACCCTGGGCAAGATCGTCACGCTGGCGGAAATGGCCCTGATCGCGGGCTGCTACGTCTGGCTCGCCTACCCGCTCGAGGCGGGGGAACTCATGACGCTGCCCTACGGGGCGAAGCTCCTCGCCCAGATCGCGCCCATGCTGCTGGTCGCCTACATCACGTCGATGCTCTCTGCCGATCTGCGCCAGGCCTACAGCCACGTCAAGCAACTGTCGGAGACCGACGAGCTGACCGGAGTGCTCAACATGCGCGCCTTTTCCACGATCGCCGAGCGGGTGGCCCAGCAGGCCGGGCGCTACGCCCGCCCCTTCAGCGTCCTGATGATCGACTCCGACAGCCTGAAGCAGGTCAACGACACTCTGGGACACGAGACCGGCAACCGGCTGCTGCAGCAGACCGTCGATTGCATCCAGGGGCGGCTGCGCCAGACCGATCTCGTCGCGCGCTACGGGGGCGACGAGTTCGTCGCGCTCTTGCCGGAGACGCCCTGCAGCGGGGCGGCCGGTGTCGCGGAGCGCATCCGCAAGAGCATCGAGTCGACCGTGCTCGCGTCGCGCGACCACAAGGTGGCCGCGACGGTCAGCATCGGCGTCGCGTGCTACCCGAATCACGGCGTGGATTTCGAGTCGGTCCTGGAGAAAGCGGATCAGGCGATGTACACCAGCAAGACCGCCGGCAAGAACTGCGTCACCGTATTCGCCACCTGAGAGCCGGGTGCGTGGCGGACGATATCATCCTTCACCCTTCACGCATTTCCCGGACCCGGCCGGGCCGGAAGTAATCCCGATCTTCGTAGAAGCCCTCCCGCCCGTTATCCCGGTGCCAGCCGGGCACGCCCAGGATCGGCACCACCACCAGGTCGCGCGTTGCCGTCAGATTGCGTGAGTCGGAAAGGGTTGCGGCGAGCCGCGAGTCGATCTCCCCGAGCGCCCCGCCCGGCAGCCCTGCGAGCGATTCCGGCTCCACGTCGAGCAGGACGCCGCGGCCCGCAACGCCGAGGAAAGGACGCAGCGCCTTTTCGTAGAGCGCGTGGCCGAAGAGAAGGAAGCGCATCCGCGCCTGCAGCCGTGCGCGGTTACCCCAGAATAACTCCTTCCAGCGCCATTCCGCGAGCAACCTGAGCAGCTTCTCGTCGCGCGACGCCACGATCACTCCGCCCTCGTCGAACAGCGTGAGCGCATCCTGCGCGGGACCGCGGTTCGCCGCGCCGGCGGCGCGCTGGGCCTCGAGCGCCTCGAAATGGCGCGCGTTGAGCGCGGCCTTGGCGCGGGGGAACGTCAGCCACACCAGTACGTTCAGCAGATCGTGCCAGTTGCGGTCGCGAAACACCAACTCGCCCCTGAGGTGGATCCGCGCCTCGTAGCGCTCCTCGAAGGACCTCTTGCGGCCGCCCGCCGCCACGAGACTGAGCGGCATGCCGCTGCGGGTCATCACCGGCTCTTCCCCGCGCGCGAGCAGGTCCTGGAGCACCTGGCGCGTGGGCCACTCGGGAACCGCCAGCGCGGCCCCGAGCGCGCGCAACGGCTCGAACATCGGCGAGCGCGCGAGGAAGCCCGGGTCCCACTCCATCGTCGCGCCCATTGTAAACTGTCGCGCTTTCTCTCCTGACCGGTGTGCCCTGGATCGATCGCGTCGATTACCGCTTCGACGCGAGCCGGGAAGCGGCTTTCTATGCGGCGATCCGCCGCTATTTTCCCGGGCTCAAGGACGGGACGCTGCAGCCGGGTTATACCGGCATCCGGCCCAAAACCGCGGGACCCGGCGAGCCCGCGCAGGATTTCGCGATACTGGGGCCGCGCGACCACGGCGTGGCGGGCCTCGTCAACCTCTTCGGTATCGAGTCGCCGGGGCTGACCTCGTCGCTCGCTATCGCGGACCACGTCGCGAAATTGCTCGACGCGTAATCGCAGGGACCGGCCCGGCGTAAGCAAGCGGGGCGCATGGCATAATTATCGTTATTCCGGACGCTTCGCGCCGGCATAACTGCGCGAATTCGAGCAGGCGCCGGAGATGGCTGCGCGAAAAAGACAGGATGCGCAAGCGCTGCTCATTTCATTTCGCGCCGATCGCATGCTCGACGAACAATGGCAAACGGTATCGCCTACGTAAAGACCGCCAAGGGCAAGGCTGAAGTGGCGGACACGCCGGGCAAGCTTCCACCCGGCCTGAAGACGCTGCTCGGGCTGGTCGACAACTCGACGGTCGCCCAGCTGCGGGCCAAGCTCCCGCAAGCGGCGCCGGACAAGCTCGACGCGGCGCTCGACCGGCTGTTCGTTGACGGCTACATCGAGATCGCCGCAGCGCCCGCGGCGGCGGCGCCGACGAATCTGGACGCCCCGCTCGATTTCGCGAACTTCATCAACCGGCCGGTGAGGGTACCGACGATCGAGCAGATCAAGCAGGCGGAAACAACGTTGTCGGGGCTCAAGGCCTCGAAAAAGGCTGGTTATTACGTTCACATAATCAACCGGGCTGCCAAGCGCGTCCCCTCGCATGCCGGCGGCGACAAGTACACGGTGCTGGTCATCGACGCCGATCAGGGCAACACGCTCGTCGTGACACGCGCGCTGCTGCTCGCGAAGTTCGAGATCCGCGCCGCCTCGATGCAGAGCGAGATCGTCGAGCAACTGAACAAACAACCGGCCGCGGACGTGATCGCCATGGACATGGTGCTGCCCGATACCATCGGTCTCGAGCTGCTCGGACGGCTGCGCGAGCATCCGGTCTACAAGTCGGTGCCGATCATCGTCATGACCGCGAAAACCGAGCACGACGACGTGGTGGCGGCGCTGGCGTACGGGGCGAGCGGCTACATGACGAAGCCGTTCAAGCCCGAGACGCTGGTGGACAGCGTTCGGGCCATACTGGGACTCTAGAAAGCTGCGCGCGCCGTGTCGCGCGGCGCATAACTCGATCCGGGCGCTACCTGCCCGGGGCGTGGCGGTCGAGGAAGGCGCCCAGGTCGGCAACCCACTCCGGCCGCACGAAGACGAATCCGTCGTTGTGCCCGCCGCGCATCTCCAGGAATGCCTTGGGCTCGCTCGCCGCCTCGTAGAGCTTCCTGCCGTGCGCGTAGGGCACGATTTCGTCGTCGCGACTGTGCGCGATGAAGACCGGCGCGCGGATCCGCTTGAGGTTCGCCAGGTTGTCGTAGCCGATGCGGCTCAACAGCCGCACCGGCAGGAACCAGTAGACCTGCTGGCCGAGATCGTTGACCGACGTGAACGTCGAGAACAGCAGGACGGCGCGCAGACCCTCCCCCATCCCATGCCCTTCCCCCGTTCGAGGGAAGGGAATCTCGAGCCTCCCCTCTCCGCTCGGGAGAGGGGCGGGGGTGAGGGATGCCGCGAGCCAGGTCGCGACCGCCGCGCCGAGCGACTCACCCGCGATCACGATGTCCTGCGGCCGCGCCGTCCGCGCATGGCGCAGGTATTCCCACGCCGCCTCCGCGTCGCGATAGGTTCCCGCCTCGGACGGCGTGCCGGTGCTCTTGCCATAGCCGCGGTAATCGATGATGAAGGTCGTGTAGCGCAGGCGGTGGAACATCTGGAGGTAATCGAGGCGATGCGAGATGTTGCCGGCGTTGCCGTGGAAGAACAGCACGACCCCGCGCGCGCCCTCGGCGGGCACCCACCATGCGTCGAGGGTCTCGCCGTCGGCGGTACGGATTTTCACCGACTCGAACCGCAACCCGTAGGACTGGGGGGTGACCACGGCCTCGCGCCCCGTCCCGGGGAAGAACACGAGGTGGGACTGGAACAGGAACACCAGCACCAGCACCGCGCCGTAGGCGATGGCGAGCGGTATCAGCAGTTCCCCGAGCATGCGTCGCATCGCGCTGCGAGCCACAGTTCTGCCCCGAAGATCGGAAGAATGACGGTACGTTCGGCAGTCGGGTTAGGCACGCCTTTTCTCAGAAGATGGCGTAGACGATGCCTACGCCGCTCACCACGACCAGAGTCAGCCCGAAAAGAAACAGTGCGTCGACAACTCGGGAGAGGGTGACCAACCGCGCCTCGGCGTCGGTACGCAGGGCCCAAAACGAAAGATACGCGCAAACCAGGAAAATGATGGCGGTAAGGCCGAGGATGTCGTCGCCGAGCCCCTCATACGCTTGGGCTTTGGAATGCGCGTGCAGCAGGCCGATGCCCGCTACGCAGAAGCCGGCCAACATTGCCGACATCGGCAGGATCCTAAACAGCATGTCGCGGATTTCACCAACGGGTACGGAGCGCCGGAACATGGATAGCCCGCCTGCAATAATTCGCTGACGAATCTCCTACCACCCGAGCACGTAGGCCGGCCGCCGTGGATCGGCGCCGCCGTGCAGCACCCCGTGCTCGTGATCGGCGACGATGGTGCACACCGCCCCGGCAAGCCAGGTCATGTCATCCCACTCGTGGACCTTGTGGCCCCGTTCCCTCAGGTCCGCGCCCGCCTCCGCGGCGAGGCTCGCCTCGAGATGGAGCCGTCCCGGATAGTACGGATGGGGCTCGAACGAGCCCGGGAAGCTGTAGCCCGCGAAGCGCGGCGCCTCGACCGCGGCCTGAGGGGGCATGCCGAACACGTTGACGTTGAGAAAGACCTGCAGCATCGCCTGGCATTGCACGTCGCCGCCGGGCGTGCCGAACGGCATGTGGGCGCGCCCGTTCTTGAATGCCAGCGCGGGATTGGGCGTCAGCCGCGGCCGCTTGCCGGGCGCAACCGAGCTCGGATGCGCCGGATCGGACCAGGACTGCGTGCCGCGGCCGGAGCACAGGATCCCCACGCCCGGGACGATGGGCGTCTTGTCCGAGCCGTCGCTCGGCGTGCACGAGAAGGCGTTGCCGTGCCGGTCGATCACGCACAGGTATGAAGTATCTCCCGGACCCGGGGCATCGTCGGCCTCCGGCGCCGGCTCGCAGCGGTGGCGCAGCGACTCCAGCGTGTCCGGATCGCCCGCCGGCGGCATCTCCGGCCACGCCTTCTCCAGGCTCACCAGGGAACGCCGGTGCTCGGCGTAGCGCTCCGACATCAGCCCCTTGATCGGCACCTTGACGAAGCGCGGGTCGCCGAAGTGATGGTGGCGGTCGGCGTAGGCGAGCTTCAGCGCCTCGGTCACGACGTGGATGTACTCCGGGGAGTTGTGCCCCATCGCCTTCAGATCGAAGCCCTTGAGGATGTTCAGCGCCATCGGCAGCACCGGGCCCTGCGACCACGGCCCGCAGGCGTGCAGCTCGATGCCGTCGAAGCGCAGCCGCACCGTGGGCTCGAACTTCACGCGGAATCCCGCGAAGTCCTCGTAGCGCATCGGCCCGCCCTCCTGCTCGATGAACTTCGTCACCGCGCGCGCGATGTCGCCCTTGTAGAAGGCGTCGCGCGCGGCGCCGAGCCCGGCCCCGCGGCCCCGGCGGCGCGCGGCCTTTCTCTCCTCGTCCGCCATGTACTGCATCGTCCGCCCGAGGTCGGGCTGCACGAACACCTCGCCGACTTCCGGCGGGCGGCCCTTCGGCAGGAACACCTTGCGGCTCGCCGGCCAGCCCCGGTAGGTTTCCTGGTTCTGCTTGATGAAGTCCGACATCATCGCGTGCATCGGGAAGCCGTCGCGCGCGAAGCGGATCGCGTGCGCTGCGACGTCGCCGAAGCTCATGGTCCCGAAGCGCTCGAGCGCGGTAAGCCACGCGTCCGGCGCAGCGGGCACGACGCAGCGCTCCACGCCCTTCGGTATCCTGCCGCCGTGCCGCTTGACGAAATAATCCGGCGTGATCGCCCTGGGCCAGACGCCGAGGCCGTCGATGCAGTGCACCTGGCGGGTTTTCGCGGTGTAGATGATCTGCGGGGCGACACCGCCGAAGTTGACCTTGTCGGTCTGCAGCACGCCGATCGCGATGCCGGCAGCAACGCCGGCGTCGACCGCGTTGCCGCCCGCCTCGAGGATCTGGAACCCGGCGTGCGCGGCGAGGTAGTGCCCGGCGGAGATGAGGTGCCGGGTGCCCATGATGCTCATGCGGGTCGAAGCCATTCCGTAGTCCCGATTTCGCCGCGCAATGCCGATGGCGGATTGTAGCCGCATTCAGCGCGGCCGGTGGGAATCCGGCTGCTATAATTCGCCGACCCGAATGGCGGTGGCGCCCGCGCGTCGCGCAATGGCGGCACCCGCGGGGCCTGAGTGCACGATCACGAGGAGAAATGGATGTTCACACCGGTGCGACTTTTCTGTGGCGTGGTTGCGGCGTGCTCGGCGCTGCTCGGCGGCGCCCTTCATGCCCAGCCCTTCCCTGCCAAGCCGATCCGGGTGATCAATCCGGCCTCCCCCGGGGGCAACAGCGACATTTTCTTCCGGCTCCTGCAGCCAAAGATGAGCGAGGCGATCGGCCAGACGTTCGTCATGGATTACCGGCCCGGCGCCGGCGCCACGATCGGGGGCGAGATCATCGCGCGCAGCGTGCCCGACGGCTACACCACGGGGCTCGTCGCCGCAAGCTTCATGATCAATCCCTCGCTGATGAAGAAAATCCCCTACGACACCCAGAAGGACTTCACGGGACTGGGCCTCATCGTGGACGTGCCCTCCGGGCTGGTGGTGCATCCGGCACTGCCCGCGAACAACGTCAAGGAGCTGGTCGCGCTTGCCAGGAAGCGACCGGGTGAGATCTTCTATTCCACATCCGGGCCCGGCACCATCGGACACCTGGCCGGAGAAATGCTCAACTCCGCGGCCGTCATCAAGCTGGTGCACGTTCCCTACAAGGGCGCCGGGCCGGCCGTCATCGATCTCATGGCGGGCTACGTGCAGATGCAGTTCGCGAGCATGCCGTTGCTGGTCGGCCACGTGCAGGCCGGGAAGCTTCGGCTCATCGCGCAAACCGGCGCGAAACGGGCGGCCTCGGCCCGGGACGTCCCCACCATGGAGGAATCGGGCCTGCCTGGCTACGTCGTGCAGAGCCTCTTCGGGTTCGTGGGGCCGGCCAATATGCCGCGCCCCGTCGTGGAGAAGCTCAATGGCGCGCTGGTGACCGCGATCAAGGATCCGCAGAACAACAGGTTCCTCGTCGAGCGCGGGGCGGAGCCGATCGGCAGCACGCCGGAGGAGCACGCCGCGGCCATCAGGTCCGAGATCGCGAAGTGGCGCACGGTGGTCAAGGAAGCGGGCATCGAGCCCCAGTGACAAGGCAAATGAAACCGTTTGATTGGGAGTTCCCCTACCCGTCCCAGCGCATGCCGGTGCTGGCGAGGAACGTCGTGGCGACGTCGCAGCCGCTGGCGGCGCAGGCGGGACTCAGCATGATGCAGAAGGGCGGCAACGCGGTGGACGCCGCGCTCGCCGCCGCGATCACGCTGACGGTCGTCGAGCCGACCAGCAACGGCATCGGCTCGGACGCGTTTTGCATCCTGTGGGACGGCACGAAGCTTCACGGCCTGAACGCATCGGGCCGCTCGCCCGCGGCGTGGAATCCCGAGCGCTTCAAGGGACTTTCGGCGATGCCGACCCGCGGCTGGGACGCGATCACCGTTCCCGGCGCAGTCTCGGCGTGGGTCGCGCTTTCGCAGCGCTTCGGGAAGCTGCCGTTTGCGGATCTCTTCGAGCCCGCGATCCGCTACGCCGCGGACGGCTACATGGTCTCGCCGACGATCTCCCGGTTGTGGGCAAAACAGGCTCCGCTGCTCAAAGACGTCCCGGGCTTCGCCGAGCACTTCATGCCGCGCGGACGCGCGCCCGAAGCAGGCGAGAAATTCACCGCGCACGCGCACGCGAAGACGCTCAAGCGCATCGCGGAAACCCGGGGTGAGGCTTTCTACAGGGGGGACCTCGCGCAGAGCATGGCGGCCCACGCCCGCAAGCACGGCGGGGCGATGACGGTCGAGGACCTTGCCGCGCACGCCGCGGACTGGGTCGAGCCGCTCGCCCACGACTATCGCGGCTGGACGCTCCACGAGATCCCGCCCAACACGCAGGGCATCGCGGCGCAGATCGCGCTCGGCATCCTCGAAGGCTTCGACCTGGGGGCGATCCCGGTGGATTCCGCCGAGAGCCTCCATCTCCAGATCGAGGCGATGAAGCTCGCGTTCGCCGACGCCTACGAATACGTGTCGGACCCCGCCACCATGCGCGTGAGGAATTCCGGGCTGCTCGACAAGGAATACCTGCGGAGCCGCTCGCGCTTGATCGACCGGAAGAAGGCGAGCATGCCGCAGCACGGAGCGCCGGCGCGGGGCGGCACCGTCTATCTCACCGCGGCCGACGCCTCCGGCATGATGGTGTCCTTCATCCAGTCGAACTACCAGGGATTCGGCTCGGGCATCGTGGTGGACGGCGTGAGCCTCCAGAACCGCGGCTACGGCTTTGTCCTGCGGCCGGGACACGCCAACGTCGTCGCGCCCCGCAAGCGCCCGTTCCACACCATCATTCCCGCGTTCATCACCCGGGACGGCAATCCGGTGATGAGCTTCGGCGTGATGGGCAGCTCGATGCAGGCGCAGGGGCACACCCAGGTCATGGTGCGGTTTGCCGACTACCGGCAGAACCCCCAGGCGGCTGCCGACGCGCCGCGCTGGCGCGTGGGCGAAAGCCTCGACGTCGTCAACATCGAGCAGGGCGTGCCCGCTGCGGTCATCGACGACCTGAAATCCCGCGGCCACAGGGTGGTGCAGGCCGACCGCTGGAGCACCGACTTCGGCCGCGCGCAACTGATCTACCGCATGGACGACGGCTACCTCGCGGCATCCGAGCGCCGCGCGGATGGCCAGGCCGTGGGCTTCTGACATGTCCGAGCACAGAGCGACCATCAAGTGGTCCCGCGGCGGCAAGGACTTCACCTACAAGACCTACGGCCGCGATCACCTCTGGGTCGTGAACGGGAACGAGGTCCCCGCTTCCGCGACGACCGCGTACCTCGGAAACCCGAACCGGGTCGACCCCGAAGCGATGCTGGTCGCGGCGCTTTCGAGCTGCCACATGCTGACCTTTCTCGCGCTCGCCGCGAACAAGGGCTTCGTCGTCGAGAGCTACGAGGACGCCGCGGTGGGCCGCCTGGAGAAGAACGCCCAGGGCAAGCTGGCGATCACGCGCGTCGATCTGCATCCAAAGATCGTCTACGGGGGCGGCAAGCAGCCGGACCCCGCGGACCTCGAGTGGCTCCACGACAAGGCGCACAAGGAGTGCTTCATCGCGAACTCGGTCACGACCGAGGTTCGAGTCGTGCCCCAATAGTTGAATCGACTCCCTACTTAACCGCAAAGCAGTAGAACAGGCCGTCGCCGCCCGTCTTGATGATCCCGGGCATGGCGCACCCGAGCGTCGGGTGCGAGGAGTTCCAAGATACCGCCCACGCGTGGTCGATCGGCCCCGCGCGATCGTGGTGGCCGGTCATCGCCGAGCCTTCGACACCGCTCTTCGTCCAGTTGCCGCACGTCATGTCCGGAAAAAACGCACCCGCAAAGGCCGTTCCATCGGGCCGCGAGCCGGTGAGGATGTCATGCTTGTTCGGCTTTTCGGTGCGCCCGTTGACCATCTGGCCCCTCTCATCCAGTGCCGTCATCTTGTTCAGGTTGTTGCTCGCCGAGTGCAGCTCCGCGACGTTCCTCGCGATCAGGACGCCCTTAGCGTTGTGCCACGGGCCGGCGCCGATGCGGTCGCGCGCATGCACGACATTAGGATCGTTCAAGGCCTTGCCCTGCGTGCTCAGGTAGGCGCGCCAGGTGCGGTCCCCGGCACCCGCTGCCGCGGCCAGGGACTGGCAGTGCCGGTCCGCGCCTTCGAGCCCGCCGAGGTCGCCACCTTTTCCCGGCCCCACGCTGGTGATGAAGAACGACATCTGGCCTCCGGAACCTCCCTGTTGCGACTCGCCGGTCGCGCAGCCCGTCAAGCTCAACGATCCGGCCGCAACCAACAATGTCCAATGCATTACGCTGCGCATCGAGAGCTCCTTTCAGTTCGGTCAAAAGCGCAGGAACGCTTGGTGAAACCATGCCGCTTGGCAAGGCACAGCCGTGAGTCCATTATTATTCCGCCGAGGTCCAGAGGACCGTGCCTACAAAGAAAACAGCGCCCGATGCCGGCCGGCTGGACCGCGTCGTCGCGGAAGCCCGGCGCGCCCGGGAGAGCCGCGAGAAGGGCTACCGGGTGCAGGCCCTCAAGCTTTATCCCTGGATCTGCGGCCGGTGCGCGCGGCAGTTCACGCACAAGAACCTGCAACTGCTCGAGGTCCATCACCGCGACGGCAACCACGACAACAACCCGCCCGACGGCAGCAACTGGGAGCTGCTGTGCACCTACTGCCACGAGGCGGAGCACCGCAAGCTGCTCGATGCCACCGGGCGCGATTCACACGAGGCTCACGACGAAAGCAAATCGCAGGCTACCTACCGGCCGTTCGAGAACCTCGGCGCGCTGCTGAAGCGCAAAGACCGTGGACCTTGATTCCCCTCGGCTTCGCTCACGAGAGCTTCCTCCCCCCTTGCGGGGGAGGATTGAGGTGGGGGGTCGGGCGCGTAACTCAATTCGTCCCCCCATCCCCGCCGTTCCAACCCATCCCGCTGCATCGGGCTGGGCGCTCGGCGGCTCGGTGACATGCACCTCGAATTCCCGCCTCGCCCCCCGCAAGGGGAGAAGGAGCATTTAGAGGTTGAAATGAGCGAGATCGAGCAGGTGCTCGACTTCTGGTTCGGCGCCTGCGGCCCCGACGGCGCGCTCGACCGCTCGCGGCAGAAGATGTGGTTTAGCGACGGGCACAAGCACGATGCGGTCATCCGCAAGCGATTCGGCAAGCTGCACCGCCGCGCCGCCCGCGGCGAGCTCGACGCCGAGTGGGCCGCGACGCCGCGCGGCCGGATCGCGTTGATCGTCGTGCTCGACCAGTTCTCGCGCCACATCCACCGCGGAACCGCCGCAGCTTTCGCGCAGGACCCGGCAGCGCAGCGCCTTTCCATGACCGGTGTCGAGCAGGACATGGATCGCGGATTGATCCCTGCCCAACGCGCGTTCTTCTATCTGCCGTTCGAGCACGCCGAGGATATCAAGCTGCAGCGGTTCAGCACGCGTTCATTCGAGCGGCTGGCAACCGAGGTCGCTCCCGCCTGGCGCAAGGAGTACACGGGCTTCGCCGATTACGCCGGCCACCACCGCGACATCATCGAGCGCTTTGGCCGCTTTCCCCATCGCAACAAGATCCTCGGGCGCGCTTCGACAGCCGAGGAACTGGACTTCCTGGAGCAGCCGGGATCCTCGTTTTGAGGGGCGTGAGCGGTGAGTGGACTAAACACCCTGTTGTAATACAATGGGCTCGTCGGGGAGCACCAGAACCCCCTGTCCACCTAGGAGGGCTCAGCCATGTTCAAACGCACGGTTCTCTTAATCGTCGCAGGCCTGATGGCGGCCTGGGGCGGTGCCGCGTGGTCGCAAAAGGAAATCCGGTGGGGAACTTCGGCGGTCGGGTCTGCCGGACACAAGGCGCTCGTCGTGCTCGCCGAGCTCCTGAACCGCGAGATGCCCGAATACCGGGTCACGGTGCAGCCGACGCCAGGGGCAGTCGTGACTGTCAAGGGTTACGCAACGGGCCAGTTCGACGGCCACTACGGGTCGGACATCGCCTTCTACGAGATGGCGAACGACATCAAGCGCTTCAAGGGCTTCAAGGCGAGCATGAAGCGCCAGCCGGTGCAGTCGTTCTGGACCTACACCACCGACATGGGCGTCGCCGTGCACGCGCGCGACAAGGGCAAGTTCAGTAGCTGGAAGGACCTCTCCGGTAAGGCCCTCTTCTCGGGGAACCCGCCGTGGGACACGCGCGCGCAGCTCGAGCGCGCATTCGAGGCGCTCGGTGTGAAATACCAGTACCGACAGGTCGACCTGTCAGCTGCGGGATCGCTGCTGCAGAGCGGCGGCATCGACGGCTTCGGACTGTACACGACCGGCGAAGTCGCGGTGCCCCCCTGGATCACCGAGGCCACGCTCGCGACCGACTGGGCGGCGGTCAACCCCAGCGCCGCGGAGATCGCGGCACTGAAGAAGGCCGGTTTCGCGGTCATCGAGCTGAAGCCCGAGGTGTTCAAGAGAGACGTTCACGCCGACAAGGTAATCCTGCTGCCGTTCTACTACGGCTTTCACGTCGGGCTCGAGGTGCCCGAGAACGACGTCTACCGGATGCTGACGGTGATCGAGAAGAACGTCGGCGACCTGGCCAAGGCCGACCCGAGTTTTGCGCAGATCGCCAAGGACATGAAGGGATTCCAGAGGCTCGGGGTCACGTCCGCGGCGGACCTGTTGCCGATCCATCCCGGACTCGCGAAATACATGCGGGAGAAGGGCGTGTGGGACGCCAAGTGGGACGCCCGCATCGCAAAGAAATAAAGAAAGGCCTGGTGGCGATCTGAGTCATAAGGGGGTGGGCGCATGCCCACCCCCCTTTTTTATCGGGATCCCGCTCCGATCATGAGCTCTCCTGCCGCGCATGCATTCCGGCCGCATCCCGCGGTCGAGTGGGCCTACTACCTGACGGCGGTATTCTTCTTCGCCTACCTGCTCGTCTATTACTGGACGGGCGAGGGCGGGCCAGTGCTCCTTGCGCTCACGCTGGTGCCGGTGACCTTCATCCTGTTCACGCTCGATGAGCTGCGCAAGAACGAGCTCTACCCGCGGATCCCGGCCGCCGCCAACTACGTCATCGCGACGGTCTACGCCGCCGTTTCGATCACCGTCGCGGTGTACATGTTTGTCGAGTACGAAGAAATCGGCACCGTGCGCGCCGGCATCTGGAACGCGACCGATATCACGATCGGCACGCTGATGACGCTGCTCGTGATGGAGTACGCGCGCAAGCGCTATATGGCGCTCTTCATCCTGAACATCGTGCTGATCGTTTACGCGGTGTACGGCTCGATGGTGCCCGGCATGTTCTTCCATCCCGGGCTCACCTGGGAGCGCATCGCCACCGCGATGAGCGTGGAGATGTCAACGGGCGTCTTCTCGAACCTCCCGCAGCTCGCGCTGACGCTGATCGGCTCGTTCATACTCGTCCTCTCCGCGCTGCGCGCCTTCGGCTGCGTGGACTCGATCCTGAAGGGCGCCTCGCAGATTGCCGTGCGCTCGCCCCATGCCCTGCCGCAGTCCGCCGTGCTCGGCTCGGTGGCTGTCGCCTCCGTGAGCGGCAGCAGCGCGGTGAATGCCATCACCACGGGGACCGCTACCATTCCCGCCATGATCGGCGCCGGCATGCCGCGGGTAGTCGCGGCCTCGATCGAAACCGCGTCATCGCTGGGCGGGCAGTTGATGCCGCCGATCATGGGCATCTCGGCGTTTCTCATGGCGGAGTTCCTCGGGCGCAGCTATTTCGATGTTGTCGCGCGCGGCTACGCGCCGGCGCTGGTATACTTCGTCGGCGTTGCGGTCTCGGTCTACCTGCTGTCGACGCGCTATCGTGCGCGCCTCGACGTCGTAACCGCCGAAATCATGCGCTGGACCGACTGGACTAATATCGGCGCCTTCGTTGCCGTCGTCGGCGGATTGATCGGCTTGATGGCCATATGGAACCTGGCGCCGATGTTCGCGGCGGTCTACGTCTTCCTCGCAATCGCCGGCGCCCTGGTCGCCGCGCACCTGGCCGCGATCGCGGGGACGCGCAACCGGTCCTGGCGCGCGCTCCTCGCCGCGTTCAGGAGCTTTGTCGACGGCTTCGCCAGCATGACCTCCGATCTCACGCTGCTGCTCGCGACGCTGTCCATCATGACCGGGGCGCTCGTCATCACCGGCGTGCCGACGAAGATCGGCTCAATCCTTGTCGGAATGGCCGGGGTCAACCTCGCCGCCATGGTCGTCGTCGCGTTCCTCTTCGGCGCACTGCTCGGAACCGGACTTCCGCCGGCGCCGACCTACATCATCACCGCCCTCGTGGTGGCGCCCCCGATGATCAAGGTCGGAGTGGACCCGTGGGTCGTGCACTTCTTCGCCTTCTTCCTCGCGGTGTGGGGCGAGCTGACGCCACCCACCTCCGTGGTCGCCGCGGTTACGGCAAAGATCGCGGACTCCTCCTTCATGCAGACGATGTTCCGGGCGATCACGATTTGTTTCTCGCTGTTCGTCCTGATGTTCGGGGTATTCACGCGGCCGGAGCTGGTCCGGGAACCCGGAGTCCAGCAAATCCAGGCGATGCTGATCATGATGGCCTCGACGATCGGCTGCAGCTTCGCCATCCAGGCGAGCTTTGCCGACCGTCGCGCGATTGACGTGATCCTGCGGCTCGTACTTGCCGCCTTCGCGCTGTTCGCCCTGTTCCACCCGGTCGAGCAGGTCGCCGTGCTAGCCTGCATCCCGGTTGGCCTGTTCGTGGCCTACTGGATCCTGCGCCGCCGGAACGTTTCGGTGACGGCGCCGGCCGGAGCGGCGCGAGCAGCGCCCGCCCGGCGCCCTGCGTCCGGTTCATGAGCGGCCGCTCCGGCGTGGTCAGAGCCGCAGCAAGCGCACGGCATTCTCGCGCAGGATGAGGTTCCGCTCGCGTTCCGTCAGGCCGGGGACGTTTTCGACGAATTCCACCGGCCGCTCGCAGCTCATGTCCTGGTTGTAATCGCTGCCGAGAACGACGCGGTCGGTTCCCACCAGCTCGGTCAGGAACTTCATGATCAGCGGGTGGTGGCTCACGGTGTCGTAGTAGAAGCGCCGCAGGTAGGCGCTCGGCGGCTGCGTCATGTGAGCGAGCTCCTTGCGCACCTCCGCGCCCCGATCGAAGCGGCCGACAAGCCACGGAAAGATCCCGCCCGCCTGCGGCAGCATCACGGTGAGGCCGGGGAACGCGTCCATCACGCCGCCGAGGACGAGCGATGCGGCGGCAAGGCCGTTTTCGACCGGATTGCCGCACAGGTTGCGCATGAAGTGCTTCGCGATCCGCTCGCCGCCGCAGGGGTAGAGCGGATGCAGGAATACCGGCAATCCCAGCCCCTCGCAACGCTCGTACACCGGCCAGAACTCCCTGTCGTCGAGGTTCCTGCCGTTGACATGCGTCGCCAGGTAGACGGCGCGCAGCCCCGGCAGCTTCGCCGCGCGCTCGAGCTCCCGGAGCGCCATCCCGGGCGCCTGCATCGGCAGCTGGATGGTGCCGACGAACCTGCCCGGGTGCTTCACACAGACCGCGCTGGAGACGTCGTTCCACGTCTGCGCGAGCTCCAGGCCGAATGCCGGCGGCGCCCAGTACACCATCGGATTCGTGAGCGACAGAACGTAGGTCTCGATCCCCCGTTTCTCCATCTCCATGAGGATGAGCTCGGGCTCGACCATGAGGGGCGGCATCCGCGAAACCGGCTGCACCCCCGGCAGCGAGAATACCGGCACACCCTTCTCGTCGCGCTCCATCCGCCCGCCGTTGGCGGCGGCCTTCCGGTCGAGCAGCGCGATGAGCTCGCGGGGATACCAGTGCGCGTGCGTGTCGACCGGTCGCGCTCCGCCGCGCGCCGGCGCCGGGTCGGCGGCGGCGCTCATGCCGCCCGCGCGGCGGCGGCGGCCCCGCTCCCGGCAATCCGGCCGAACACCAGGCCGGAAACCAGGCCCGTGCCCGCCGGATAGTTGAAATAAAAGATCCCGCCCACCATCTCGCCGGCGGCGTAGAGGCCCGGGATCGGCGCGTAGCCGAGATCGAGCACCTGTCCGGTTTCGTGATCGATGCGCAGGCCGCCGAAGGTGAACGTGATGCCGCAGGTCACGCCGTAGGCTTCGAACGGCGGAGTGTCGAGCCGATTCGCCCAGTTCGACTTTGGCGGCTCGATGCCGACGGTGCAGCGCCCGTCGCGCGCCGCATGGTTGAAAGGCACTTCGGTGCGCACGGCGGCGTTGAATTCGCGCACGGTCTTCAGGAACGCCCGCGCATCGACCCCCTCCAGCTTCCCCACCAGCTCCTCCAGCGTGTCGCCGGTGAACCGCGTCACGCTGCGGCCGCTGTACTCCTTCTTGAGGAGCGGCTTCACCTTGGCGTCGAACACCTGGTAGGCGAACTGCCCGGTCTGCTTCAGGACCTCCGCGCCGTACTTGGCGTAGGTGTAGTTGTAGAAGTCCGCCCCCTCGTCCACGAAGCGCCGGCCCTCGGCGTTCACCATGATGGACAGCGGATAGGAGTGGCGATAGGGGTCGTGCGAGCGCTCGACCACGCCGAACTCCGGCGCATGGCGTTCCCACGACACCGCGTGCCGTCCCGACCAGTTGCCATAGGGGCAGGCGCCGATCTCCAGCGCCATCCTCAGGCCGTCGCCCATGTTGTGGCGGGTGCCGCGCACCTTGGCGAGCTCCCATCCCGGCCCGAGGTAGCGCGTGCGCCATTCCGGGTTGGCCTCGAAGCCGCCGCAGGCGAGCACCACGGCGCGCGCGCGGAGCTCGAGCGGCTTGCCCTTCTGCCTCGCGCGCACGCCGAGCACGCGCTCGCCGTCGTAGATGAGCGCGACCGCCCGCGTTTCATAGTGGATCTCGACGCCCTTCTTCACGGCGGTGCGCGTCAGGTCCTCGACCAGCCCGGCGCCGCCGCCATTGACGGTGATCGGGAAGCGGCCGAAGAACCTGCGCCTGCCGTCGACGATGGCGGACTGGGCGCCGTAATTCGGCACGAACTTCGCGCCCTGTGTGCGCAGCCACACCATGCCGTCAAGGCTCCGCGTGACGAGGGTCTCGCTCAGGTCGGGATCGGTGCGGTAGCTCGTGACGCGGTAGAGATCCTCGAAGAATTCCTCGACGGTATTGCTGTCCCAGTCGGTGTTTTTCGCCTCCTCGTCCGGGATTTCGGTCAGTTTCCGCAGGTCCGCGACCGAGCTGTAGGCAAAACGCATGACGCCCCCGGCGAAGCGGCTGTTGCCGCCGGACTCCTCCACCGTCGCCGCTTCCAGCATCGCCACGCTCGCGCCGGCGTCGCGGGCCGACAGCGCCGCGCACAGCGCCGCGTTGCCCTTGCCCACGACCAGTACATCAAGCAGCTGCCCTGCGGCCATCCCTTCTCCCTCAGGCGACGACGCCCCTCGCCGCCTGCCGGGCTGGATTCACGGAGGTGGCCGGCTCCAGCAGCCGGGTGAATTCCCGCAGCGATCCCGCTTCTTCGAACGAGTCGATCCTGCGGCACACCGCGGAGGCCGCCTGCGGCGTGAGGACGCGAACGGCGCAGTTCTCGAACTTCGACCTCAGGTGCTCCGGCGCAATCGGGTTGTCCGAGGTCCTTCCCAGGGGACGATCCACCTTCTCCGAATAGGTCCTGCCGTCCTTCAGCGTCACTCTCACTTCCGCGTCGAAGGGATCGTCGCCCGCGAACGCCTTGCCGATATACGGCGCCGCATGGACGCGCGCGAGCAGCGTTCTCACCGCCGACTCGCGCCAGGCGCCGCCCTCAAAGTGCTCGAGCACCACCTTCCCGTGCAGCAGCGCGCGCGCCACGCAGTACTGCACGCTGAACTTGGCCGCGAGGTCGCTGTCGGGATCGGGCCGGTCGGTATGCGCCAGCCCGCGCGCGGGCGTCCACGAGTCCACGCGCTCCACCGCGCCCGGGTCGAACGGGCCGTGCCTGCGCACGAGGTTGAGCGCGGCCTCGACCGCGGCGTGCGTGCTGTAGCAGCACGGGTAGAGCTTGTAGCTTGCGCCCGGCGCCACGATCTCCCACGCGTCCCGGTCCTCGAGGGCGCGGGCTGCGTCGAAATTCCCGGCGCCATTGAAGACGTTGAAGAAGCCCTGCTTGTGCTCGAACGCGCCGGGATTCGCGGTGTAGCCCTTGCGCGCGAGGAGCGCGGCGAGCAGCCCGCCGCGCGCGCACTGGCCGGCGTGCAGGGGCTTTGTCATCGTGCCGAAGTTCGCCTTGGTTCCCGCCGCGAGCGAGGTCGCGAGCGCAAGCGCGGTTTCCGTCTCCTCCAGCTTCAGGCCGAGCAGCCGCGCGCAGGCGGCAGTTACCGCAATGACGCCCGCCGTCGCGGTCGGATGCCAGCCCTTCTCGGAATGATGGGGGTTGATGCAGCGTCCGATCCTCGCCCCGATCTCGTATCCCGCGGCGTGCGCGAGAATCAGGTCGCGGCCGCTCGCGCCCAAGTCCTCGCCCGCGGCGATCAACGCGGGTATCACCACCGCCGACACGTGGCCGCCCAGACTCCTGGCGGTATTGTCGAAGTCCAGCGCGTGGGCTGCCGTGCCGTTCACGAGCGCGGCATCGAGGGGGCGCACGCGCCGGTTGCTGCCGATCAGCAGGCACGGGCCGTCGCCGGAGCGGATCCCGAGCGTCTCCTGGACGATGCGCGGCGCTTCCTCGACAGAACCAGCCAGCATGACGCCCAGCGTGTCGAGCACGGCCACCTTGCACCAGTAGACGACCTCGGGCGGCAGATCCTCGTAGCGCATTTCGACGATGCGCTCCGCCAGCTGCCGCGCCAGAGTCGCTCGCCGCGGCGATCCCGCCCGTCCCGTCGAATGCCTGCTATTTGCCGATCGAGATTTTCGCTTCACGTACCACCCGCTTCCACTTCGTCACATCGCTCTTGACGCGGTTCAGGAACTGTTCCGGCGGGCCGCCGGCGGGCTCGAGCCCTTCCGCCGCCAGCCGTTTCTTCATCTCGTCGGTCTGCAGGAATTTCGCGATCTCGCTGTTCCAGCGCGTGACGATGGCCTCGGGCAGCCCCTTCGGCCCCCACAGCCCGTACCAATGGACCACCTCGTAGCCGGGCACCGTCTCGCCGATGGTGGGAACCTCCGGCAGCGCCGGGGAGCGCTGGGGCGTGGTGATGCCGATGGGGCGCAGCTTGCCCGACCTCACGTGCGGGATGCTCGGGACCAGGCTGCTGAAGCTCGAGTCGATCTCGCCGCCGAGCAGCGCGATCATCACCGGGCCGCTGCCCTTGTACGGGACATGCGTGAACGAAACCCCGGTCTCCAGCTTGAACAGCTCGCCCGCAAGGTGCCCGAGCCCGCCGGTACCGGCCGAGCCGAAGTTGAGCTTGTTGGGGTTTGCCCGCGCGTGCGCGATGAGGTCCTTGATGGACCTGACCGGCACTTTCGGATGCATCGTCACCAGGAGGCCGGTGGTCCCGATCAGGACAATCGGCGTGATGCCGGTCACCGAGTCGTACGGCAGGTCGTGCAGCGCGGCGTTGGCGCCGTAGCTGCCGGACACCATGATCAGCGTGTAGCCGTCGGGCTCCGAACGCACCGCGATCAACGCGCCCATCGTGCCGCCCCCGCCCGGCCGGTGGTCCACCACCACCGTCTGTCCGAGCGACTGCGTGAGCCGCTCGGCGATGGCGCGCGCCTGGATGTCGGTACCGCCGCCGGGAGCGAAGGGAACCACCAGCCGGATCGGCCGCGTTGGATACGCCGGCGCCGCCGCACCGGCCGCCGCCCCGGCAACCAGCGCCACCGCGATTCCCAGCACGATCGCTCTCAATTTCTCCCTCTCGCGGGTGACCTTGGACGTGCCGCGCTCGAAGATTGGATCGGCGTCAGGATAACCGCGTTGGTGCGCCCCTGTCACGCGCCCGCGACCGCAGCCGCGGAGCCCGGCTGCGCGGAACGGCGGGCGAGGCCGTGTGGCCGCGCCGGAGTCGTTCTGCTATGCTGGCTCGCACGCAGGGACGGCGGCGAACACGCCGGGCCCGAACGGAGGGCGACGATGAAATACCGCAAGCACGAAGCCAAGGAGTACGCGAAGACCATCCTCAAGGGCGTGTGGACGGCGCTGCCCACGAATTTCACCCCGGACGACCGGATCGACGAGGCCGGCAACGCCGCGAATCTCGAGCACTGCATCTCCAGGCTCAAGCTCGAAGGCCACTACTGCATCGGCAACGTCGGCGAGTTCTGGGCGATGACGAACGAGGAACGCATGCGCGTCGTCGAGATCAACGTCGAGGTCGCGAAGGGCCGCATTCCGCTGATCGCGGGCTGCCACCACCAGAATCCGTACGAGGCGGTGAAGCTCGCGCAGCACGCGCAATCCGCGGGGATCGACTTCGTGATCATCCTGACGCCGTATGTCGCCGCCCGCGGCGATGACGCCGTCTACGATTACTACCGGTTCGTCTGCGACCGCGTGGACGTCGGCATCGTGCTGTTCAATACCGAGGCCACCCACCCGATTTCTCCGAGGCTCGCAAGGCGGCTCGCGGCCCTGCCCAACATCTGCGGCTTCAAGCAGGGGGTGAGCAAGCCCCAGCCGACCACCGCGCTGCGCGACGCCATCGGCAAGGACGTGGAAGTGAGCGTCGCGGACGAGGCGCCGTTTCTCTACAACATCAGCGTGTGCGGCGATCGGTGGCTCCTCAACTACTGCCCCCATCTCTACCAGGTCCCCGGCTACACGCCGGTCAACGACTACACCCGGGCGGCTCTGGCGGGCGACATGGGCAAGGCGACCGAGATCTGCCGGAGCCTCAATCCCCTGCGCTCGGTGCTCGCGAAGTGGATTCCCGGCTACGGCAGCGGCGGGCGCATGGCCATCGCCGAGCAGAAGTTCTGGATGGAGTTGATCGGCATGGCGGGCGGCCCGGTGCGCGCGCCGTGCGCCGAGATGGCGCGCGAAGCGAAGGACCAGATGCGCGCCGACCTGGAAGCAACTGGCCTGCCTGCCAAGGCGCGCGCCGCCGGCTTGCTCCGACGTGCTGCATAGCGACGTCGGAGCGGTGACGATTAAGGGTGACGATTGATGGTGATGAGATAAGGGTGACGTACGAATGGGGGTGACAGGATTGCAGCACCCGTCACCCGCACCTCGTCACCATTACCTCGTCACCCGTATCTCGTCACTTCTGCAGGACTTCCAGCGTGCGCGAGCGGAATTCCCGCTGGTGCAGCACGTACAGCACGCCCAGCGTCACCGCGATCATGAGCGCCGGGTGCAGGAACCACGACAGCGCCGCCAGCCCGAAGTAATACGCGCGCAGGCCCTGGTTGAAATTGCGGTTGGCGAAGGCGAGGATGACCACGAGCCGGTCGATGTCCACGGCGTACTCCGACGCGTCCTTCGGCGGCCTGCGCGCGGCGCCGACGAGAATCGAGGAGAAGCCGAACTGCCGCAGCGACCACGAGAACTTGAAGAACGCGTAGACGAAGATCAGCAGCAGCACCAGGATTTTGAGCTCCCACAGCCGCCGCGACACCTGCTGCCCGAACGGCAGCTCCGCCACCACTCTCGCCGCCTGCTCCGCGTAGCCCATGAGCGCGACCAGCGCGCCGAGGATGAGCAACGTGGTGGAGGCGAAGAACTGGGAGCTGCGCATGAGATTGCGCAGCACGTTGACGTCCACCATGCGGTTGTCGCGCTCGACCATGCGCTCCATCCATCCGCGCACGAACCGGTCCATCTCGCGCCCGAGCCGCGGCCGCGCCGCCGCGCCGTAATCCGCGTAGCGCTGGTAGCCGGCCCACAATCCCACGAGCAGCACCAGCGCGACGGCGTCGAGCCAGGTGAGCGGCAATATCGCGAAAACGCGGTCGAGCAGCGTCATACGAAGAGCGTGAGGACGCCTGTGTATCCGTAGAGCCGGTTGTGCGAGATCTCGCCGTTGCAGAAGAAGCCGACCAGCGGGAACTCGCCGAGCGTCTCGCGGATCATCCTGAGCTCCGCCGAATCCGGCCCGAACAGGCTCGCGCCGCGCCCGACGCAGGAGTAATAGACGCCCCCGCGCGGCCGCCCGAACATGCCCTTGCGGATGCTTTCCAGCATGCGCCCCATGTCCTCGTTGGCGGTCTTCGTGTCGCGCCGGCAGAACATCACGCTCGCGCCGGGCTGCAGGAGCTCGCCGATGGCGATGAGGCGGTTGGCGGGATCGATGCCCACGAGGTTGCGCACCAGGTAGTCGCCGGTGTCGCTGCCGGTGATCGGCAGCCCCGCGAAGATCTGGCCGCCGACGCGATTGAGATCGCGCGCGAGAGTCTCGCCGATGTCCTCCCTGAACACGTCGAGGGCGGCGCGCCCGTCGAGCTGGATGATGACGTTGTGCTGGCTCGCGGTGACCACGTGCTTCGGCCCGAGCGGAGAGCAACCCTGCGTCAGCCGCGTGGCGACGGTGACGTTGTCGGCGAACGATACCCCTGAGAGTCCCCCCTCCACCACGCCGTCCGCCACCTGCAGATTCTGCCGGCGCGAGCTGGTGAGCCCGCCCACGAGGAACCCGCTTTCCACCTTGCCGGCGAGGCGGCTCACCAGGTCGGCGATGTGCCGGTTGTAGGGGTCGGCGTGGACGATGGCGAAGTTCGGCGCCGCGCCGCCGCACTTGAGCGTGACGTTGTCGACGTCCGCGGCGCTCGCCACGCCGGAGAAGACGCGGAAGGAGTCGGGCTCGAAGTCGCCCGCCATCGCCGCGACCGCCGCCTCGTCGAGATATTCGCGGCCGGTGGCGCACACGCCGATGCCGACGGTCCCGACCCAGTGGGGAATGCCGGTCCGGCTCCGGAACAACGCGAGCATCTCGCCCAGGTGCTCGGCGAGGAGATCCGTCACGTAGATGAAGCCGAGGCTCGCCGGGCCCCGGCCGATCTGTGCGATGCAGGCTTCCGCGGCTTCCCGCCAGCTCTGCGCGGCTGCGTGCCCGTAGCGGAAATCCGGCATGACGGGAATCTAGAGCCGCTTGACCCAGCCGGGCAGCGCCTCCAAGCGCTTCGCCCACGCCGTCACGCCCGGGTAGATCTCGAGCACGAAGCCGCCCTCCGGCGCCACCGAAACGTAGGGGTAGCAGGCACAATCGGCGACCGTCGGCCGGCCGAGCGCGAGCCACGGGTTGCCCTTCAGCCGGCCCTCGAGCAGCTTCAGGCCCGCCTCCCCGTAACCGCGATACTCCTCGTAGTTGCCGACCTTCCTGATCCCGGTCTTCACGCCGCGCGCCCACTGCAGCCCGTAGTGCAGCTCGTTCTGCGCGAGTTCCAGCCACTGCGCCACCTCCGCCATCTCTGCAGGATCGGTCGGCAGCCATTTGTCTCCGCCGTGCTTGCGCGCGACGTAGATGAGGCAGGCGGTCGAGCCCCAGTAGATGCGGCCCCCGTCCTCCAGCGCCGGCACCTGCCCGCGCGGATTCAACTTCAGGAAGGGCTCCTTCTTGTGCTCGCCGGCGCGCGCGTCGATCATCGCCTTCTCGAACGGGACGTTCAGCATCGAAAGCAGCAAGCGCACCTTGTAGGCGTTGCCCGAAGTTTCCGTCATGTAGAGTTTCACGAAATCTCCTTTGCCCGCGGGAGCGGCAATCGTAGCACGAGAAAAATGGGGGAAATGCAATTTTCCGAAGCTATAATAGGCAATGCCCGCGAAGCACGACAGCCGGGCAAGTCGTGGAGTTCTCCAACATGACCGCCATCCATCTCGCCACCGCGGGCACCGAGGCCGAGGTGCTGCTGCGCGAGGACCTGGGCGGCGTCGCGACGCTCACGCTCAACCGTCCCGACCAGTACAACGCCCTGTCCGCCGCGCTGCTCGCCGCGCTGCAGTCGGCGGTGCGCGACATTGCGCAAGACGAGTCGGTGCGCGTCGTCGTCATTGCCGGCTCGGGCAGGGCGTTCTGCGCCGGCCACGATCTCAAGGAAATCCACGAGCACGCCGACCCGCGGTTCGCAAAGCACGCCTTCGAGCGCTGCCAGGCCGTGATGACCGGGCTCACGCAGCTCCCCCAGCCGGTCATCGCGCGCGTGCACGGCCCCGCGTATGCCGCCGGCTGCCAGTTGGTCGCGCAATGCGACCTTGCCGTCGCGGTGACGGACGCCCGCTTCGCGACCTCGGGCGTGAATTACGGGATATTCTGCTCGACGCCGGGGGTGCCGCTTGCGCGCAACATCTCCCGCAAGCGCGCGATGGAAATGCTGCTGACCGGGGAGCCGATCGACGCCGCCACCGCCCTTGCCTGGGGCCTCGTCAACCGCGTGGTGCCGGCGGACCGCCTCGATGCGGAAGTGCAGGCCCTCGCCCGATCGATTACTGCGAAATCACGCGCCGTCATCGCGGCCGGCAAGAAGCTTTTCTACCAGCAGGTGAGCGGCGACCTCGAGGACGCCTACCGGGTCGCAACGGCCGCGATGGTGGACAACCTGAAGACCGTGGACGGGAAGGAAGGCATCGCGGCGTTCGTGGAGAAGCGCAAGCCGAAATGGAAAAACAAGTGACGAGATGCGGGTGACGAGATGCGGGTGACGGGTCTTACTTTCGACTTCAGCTGGAGCCGCCGATGAAGCAGAGCGCCATATTGACAACGGGACTTCTCGCCGCCGCTGCCGCGTTTGCCGGCGGCTCCAACTACGGGATCACGCCGGGCTCGCATCCGAATTTCGCCGGCAAGGTGAGCGAGTGGCCGGTGCCGACGCCGCGCTTCGCGCGCGACCCGGCGGTCGCCCCCGACGGCTCCATCTACATCGCGGTGATGACCGGCAACAAGGTTGCGCGCTTCGATCCCAAGACCGCGAGCTTCAAGGAATGGGACCTGCCCTCCGGCCACCGGCCGCACGGACTGCTGGTGGACAAGCAAGGCATGGTGTGGACCACCGGCAACGGCAACGGGACGATCGGCAAGCTCGATCCCGCCACCGGCAGGATGACGGAATTCAAGACGCCCTCCGGCGGCGGCGGGCCGCACACGCTCATCATCACCGACGACCAGAGCACCATCTGGTTCACGATGCAGAGTGGCGACAAGGTCGCGAGCATCGACACCGGGACGGGCGCGATCAAGGAGTATCCCTCTTCGGGGGGCCCCTACGGCCTCGCGCTCGATAAGAACGGCAACGTCTGGTTCTGCCGCATGGGCGACAACCGGATGGGCAAGCTCGATCCGAAGACCGGACAGATGAGCGAGGTGAACATGGGACGCGGCTCGCGTCCGCGCCGCGTTGCGACGGCGCCGGACGGCATGCTGTGGGTCGCGCTCTACGGCAACGGCAGGATGGCCAAGCTCGATCCGGTGGCGATGAAGGTCGTCAAGGAGTATCCCCTCCCCGGCGGCGATGCCGGCCCCTACGCGATCACGGTGGACGGCGGCGGCATCGTGTGGGTGAACGAAATCAACACCGATACGGTGGTGCGCTTCGACCCGAAGACCGAGCAAATGCGCGTCGTCCAGCTGCCCTCGAACAACGTCGGCATCCGCAAGATGGTGACCGACGCGCGCGGCCGGCTGTGGTACATGGGCTCGCACAACGGACGGCTGGGAGTGGTGGAATGATCGCTGGTAACATGCAAACCATACCGATAATCTAGGAGGGAATCCCGTGCGTACCATTCAAGCAACCCTGGCTGCGATCGCACTCGCGCTGTGCGCCGGCGCGGCCTACGCCCAGCAGCAGATCACCATCGTCACGTCCTTTCCCAGGGATCTGACGGACGTCTACAAGAAGGCGTTCGAGACCCGCAACCCGGGGATCAAGGTCGAGGTGCTGAACCGCGGCACCTCGGCGGCGATTGCGTACGTGCGCGAGGCGCCCGCGGCCAACAAGCCGGACATTTTCTGGGCATCCGCCCCCGACGCGTTCGAAGTGCTGGCCAAGGAGAACCTGCTCGCCCGCGCCACCGATCTCGTCAATCCGGCGGTGCCGAAGAAGGTCGGCGCCTATCCGGTGAACGATCCGGAGGGCTACTACCTCGGCCAGGCGCTCGCGGGCTACGGGCTGATGTGGAACACGCGCTACATGAAGGCCAACAAGCTGCCCGATCCCAGGGAATGGGCGGATCTGGTGAAGCCGGTCTACTTCGGGCACGTGGCGATCTCCTCGCCGTCGCGCTCCGGCACCACCCACCTCACCATCGAGACCATCCTGCAGGGAGAAGGCTGGGACAAGGGCTGGCGCCAGGTCCTGATGATCACCGGGAACAGCGCCGCGATCACCGAGAGGAGCTTCGGCGTGCCCGACGGCGTCAACAACGGCCAGTTCGGAATCGGACTCGTAATTGATTTCTTCGGCCTGTCCGCCAAGGCCTCCGGCTTCCCGGTCGAGTTCGTCTATCCCTCGGTGACCGCCATCGTCCCGGCCAACATCGGGCTGATCGCGAACGCGAAAAACGCCGATCTCGCGAAGAAGTTCATCACCTTCACGCTGTCCGACGAGGGCCAGCAGCTCCTGCTCGATCCCAAGATCAGCCGCCTGCCGGTGCTGCCCGCGACGTACGCCAGGGCGCCCAAGGACTATCCGAACCCGTTCGCCGGCAGGATCAAGGCGAAGGTGAACTTCGACTCGGAGCTCTCCGAGACGCGCTACTACGTGGTGAGCTCGATCTTCGACCAGACCATAACCTTCCGCCACCGGGAACTCGCGGCGGCGACCAGGGCGATCCACGAGGCGACCGCGAAGCTCGCCGGCAGGAAGAACGCGCGGGCGGAGCAGCTGCTCGCGGAAGCGCGCGAGCTCGCGTTCTCGCCAATCGTGAGCGAGGAAAAATCGAAGGACAAGGAGTTTCTCGCCCTATTCCGCGAGACCAAGAGGAGCGCCCAGAAGACGAAGCAGCTGACCGGGCTCGAGGAATACTGGAATTCGACCGCGCGCAAGAACTACGTGAAGGCGGCGGAGCTCGCGAACCAGGCCGCCGCGATGGCGAAATAGATGAGCAGGCTCCCCTCCTTGCCGAGGGGGGGGAGATCCGGGGCAGCATGAAAGCCATCCCGCTCCGACTCGCGATTCCGGCATTCGCGGCCTTGACCTGGTCGCAGGCCGCGGTCGCGCTGCTGATCGCTGCGTTCCTGCTCCTCTTCCTCATCGTGCCGGTCGTCACCGTCGTCTACGTGGCGTTCGTGGACGGCGCGGGCAGCTTCACGCTGTCGCACTTCGGCTCGTTCTTCAGCCTCTCGCTGATGCGGGAGTCGTTCTGGAACAGCCTCATCGTGGCGACGATGTCGGTCGTGCTCGCCTCGCTCATCGCGATCCCCCTCGCGTATTTCACCGTGCGCTTCGAGTTCCGGGGGGCGCTGCTCATCCAGACGCTCGGCATCCTGCCGCTGATCATGCCGCCGTTCGTGGGTGCGGTCGCGATGCAGCTCATTTTCGGCCGCAGCGGCTCGGTGAACCTGCTGCTCGGCGAATGGTTCGGGTTCACGCTGCCGATCATGGAGGGGCTGAACGGCGTGATATTCGTCGAGGCCCTGCACTACTTCCCGTTCATCCTGATGAACCTGGTCGTGGCGCTCAACAACATCGACAACTCGATGGAGGAATCAGCGCAGAACCTGGGCGCAAGCGGTATGCGGCTGTTCCGCCGCATCGTGTACCCGCTCGCGATGCCGGGCTACGTCGCGGGCGCCGCGCTGGTCTTCATCAAGGTGTTCGACGACCTCGGCACGCCGCTCGTCCTCAACCAGACCAACCTGCTCGCTCCCCAGGCCTACCTGCGCATCACCTCGGTCGGCATCGAGGACCCGATCGGCTACGTGATCGGCGTGCTGATGGTGCTCTTCTCGCTCGTCGCGCTGTGGGCATCCGCCCTGGCGCTGCGGGGCCGCGAATACGCGACGCTCCAGCGCGGCCACGGCGGGCTCGGGCGGCGGCGGCTCCGCCCGTGGCAGGCCGCCCTCGCCTACGGCTGGATCCTGCTGGTGCTGGCGCTCGTGCTCGCGCCGCATCTCGGCATCCTGCTGCTCTCGCTCGCCAAGGTGTGGAGCTTCAGCGTGCTGCCCGACAGCTTCACGCTCCAGAACTACGCGACCGTGTTCGAGGACTCGCCGCGGATGATCTGGAACACCGTGCTCTACTGCGGCATCGCCGCCGGGATCGACGTGCTGCTCGGCACCGCCATCGCCTACCTCATGCTGCGCACGCGCGTTCCGGCCGCGCGATCGCTCGATTTCATGGCGACCGCCGCCCTCGCCATTCCCGGCGTGGTGCTCGCCATCGGCTACCTGCGCACCTTCCGCGGCGTCGAGCTGCCGTTCACCGGCGAGCTGGTCACCTCGTCGTGGCTGCTGCTCGTCATCGCCTACACCATACGGCGGCTTCCGTACGCGCTGCGCTCCTGCGTCGCGGCGCTGCAGCAGCTGCACGTCTCGCTCGAGGAGGCGGCCGAGAATCTCGGCGCGACCAAGGCGCGGGCGATCCGCCGCGTCGTGGTGCCGCTGATGGTCGGGGGGATCCTCGCGGGCTTCGTGACGAGCTTCATGACCGCGGCGGTCGAGCTTTCCGCCACGCTCATGCTGATTCCCTCCCAGAACGACGCGCCGATGTCCTACGGCATCTACCTCTACATGCAGAGCGCGGCGGGGCGCGGGCCGGGCGCCGCGCTCGGGGTGCTCGCGGTGGCGATCGTCGCGATCGGCACCTATCTCTCGCATCGACTCATAAGCGGCCGCGCCGCGACCGAGGAAACACGGCCGGTGGCACGACTCGAGGCGCTCGATGGGGCACGGGCAGCAGGCGCGGGTTGAGATCGACGGCGTTTCGCTCGCCTACGGCGCGACCCCGGTGCTGCGCGAGGTAAGCGTCGCGATCGAGCCCGGCGAGTTCTTCGCCCTGCTCGGGCCCTCGGGCTCGGGCAAGTCCACGCTGCTGCGGATCCTCGCCGGCTTCCTCCAGCCCCAGGCGGGGGCGATTCGCGTCGCGGGGGAGGACGTCACCCGCGTTCCGCCCTGGGAGCGCGACATCGGCATGGTGTTCCAGAACTACGCGCTGTGGCCGCACATGACGGTGCGGCAAAACGTCGCGTTCGGGCTGGAGGAGCGCAGGCTACCGCGCGCGGAGGTCGAGCGCCGGGTCGCCGCCGCGCTCGAGCTCGTCGGGCTCGGCGAATTCGGCGCGCGCCGTCCCGGCCAGCTCTCGGGCGGGCAGCAGCAGCGCGTCGCGCTCGCCCGCACCGTCGCCATCGAGCCCAAGGTGCTGCTCCTCGACGAGCCGCTGTCAAACCTCGACGCGAAGCTGCGAATCCACATGAGGGCCGAGCTGCTGGCGCTGCAGAGAAAGCTCGGCATCACCACGATATTCGTCACACACGACCAGGAGGAGGCGCTCTCCGTCGCCGACCGGGTCGCGGTGCTCGACCAGGGGGTGATCCAGCAGGTCGGCACGCCGGTCGAGCTCTACGACACCCCCGCGAACCGCTTCATCGCCACCTTCGTCGGCACCATCAACCTGCTGCGGGGATCACTCGAAACCGCCGACGGTAACACCGTGTTTCGCAGCGAAGCGCTCGGCACCCTCGCCCTCGCCGGCGGGGCCGCGTCGGCCGGACCCGCGGAAATCGCAATCCGGCCTCATGCCATACAACTTGCCGTGCCGGGCAAGGCGCCCGACGGCGGACGAAGCTGGCTCGACGGCACGGTGGCCGAGCGCGAATTCCTCGGGGAGTTCGTGCGCTACAGCGTGAAGGTCGGGACGGCCGAGCTGATCGTGGACCAGCCCCACTACATCGGCGAGCCCGGCTTTCCGCCCGGCGCGAAAGTGAAGGTCGGGATCAACTCCGCGCAGGTAAAGGTTCTCTAGCGCACCGGCTGGGAGCGGTCCACGGCCGCGCCGCGCAGGACGACCGCCGAGATGCGCCGCGTGTAGGTGATGTCGTCGAGGGGATTTGCGTCGAGCACGATGAGGTCGGCGCTCTTGCCGGCCTCGAGAGTCCCTGCGTCGGCGATCCGCAGGAACTCCGCCGAGTTGCGCGTGGCTGCCACGATGACCTCCATCGGCGTCATCCCGGCGACCACCATGTCCTGCATTTCATCGTGCGGTCCCCACGGCCGGTTGCCGTCGGTCCCCATCGTGATGCGCACGCCCGCCGCGTTGAGCCGCGCGAGGTTGCGCGCCTGGATCCCGAAGAAGACCTGCGCCGTCGGCCGGTCGTAGTTGACCGATTCGAGCTTCGCGAGCTCGCCAGCCGGAAGGCCCGCCTTCAGCCAGGCGAGATCCACCCGCACGCCCCGGTCCGGCAGGTTCGGGATCAGGATCAGGCCGGGGCGCTGCTTGAACATCGCCACCAGCTCGTCGTCGATGTCCTGGTCGCGGATGCCGTGCGCGAGCGCGTCCGCATTGGCGCGCAGGAGCCCCTTCGCGTCCTCGAGATCGAAGATATGCGCGGCGACCCGGAGCCCGCGCTTGTGCGCCTCGTCGATGATGGCCGCGTAGATCTCAGGGGTCAGCTTCTTGAACTTGCCGCCCCGCGTGTCGACCCAGATCTTGACCAGGTCCACCTTGTGCGCCGCAAGCTCTGCAACTACCTTGCGGCCTTCGGCCTCGGTCGTGATCCAATAGGGCGCCGTCGTGCGCCCCGGCTCGGGCATGGTGATCCCGCGTCCGGCGCTCAGGAACCGGGCGGCGCCCGGTATCGTCTCGTAGCGGACATCGAGCAGCTCGTAGGGGTCCGTGCCCATGGAGAGCGCGGCACTCACGCCGTAGTAGGCGCGCATTTTCAGGTCCCGTATCAGCGTCTCGCGCGTGCGCCCGAGATGGACGTGAGTGTCGATCAACATCGGCATCACGGTCTTGCCGGCGAGATTCACGCGGGTGGCGCCTGCGGGTACGCGGACATCGGCCGCCCTGCCCGTCCGGGCGATCTTCGTGCCGTCCACGACCAGCGTCGCGTTCCCGATCACGCGCCCGTCGCCCACGATCAGCCGCGCCCCTTCGTACGCCGTGACGGACTGAGCGGACGGCTGGGTCGCGCATCCGGCAAGAACGGCGGGAATTGCAATCGCGACGACTGCGAACGATCTGGCCTGGCGCATCGGAGCCTCCACCTAAAAGGCGGTCAGAGTCACATGCTCAGCGGCTAAAAATGTGATTCTGACCCCATATTGCCATCAGCCGCCGGCGGCTCGCCGCCGCGCCCACATCAGCACCGGCACGCCGGAGGCGAGCATCGCCATGCCGACCATTGCGCCGATCGAGCCCGGGTCGAGGCTCATCGCGTACTCGAAGGTCCTGTAGACCATGTAGCCGCACGCGCCGCAGAAGAGCAGCGGCGTCAGCGGGTAGAGCGGCACACGGAACGGCTCGGGGTTGCCCGGCGCCTGCCGCCTCAATACGAACAGCGAGATCCCGGTCAGCAGGAAAAAGAACCAGAAAGCGGTCGTCGTATAGGCGACCATGGTCCCGAATCCGTCGGGGGTGGAAGAGGCCAGCAGCACCAGGGCGAGCGCGATCGCTCCCTGCGCGAGCAGCGCGTTGACCGGCGCCGACGCCTTTTCGTTCCAGCGCCCGAGCGCGCGGAAGATGGAGAAGTCGCGGCCGAGCGCGTAATTGGTGCGGGCGCCGGTAAAAACCGTGGCGTTCAGCGTCGAGAGGGAGGCCGCCACGACGACGATGCCCAGGACGAAGGCGCCGGCCTCGCCCCAGGTCGCCTTCATGAGATCGGAGGCGACCGCTTTCGACGCCTGCATGCCTCCCAGGCCCAGCGTCCTCAAATAGGCCAGGTTGAGCAGCAGGTAAAGCACGGTGATCACCACGATGCCGATCACCAGCGCGCGCACGATGTTGCGGCGGATGTCGCGCATCTCGGCGGTCAGATAAGCGGCCTCGTTCCAGCCGCCGAAGGTGAACAGCACGAAGATCAGCGCCACGCCGGAGAACCACAGGCCGCTTCTTGCCGGATCCGGGGCCGCGGGCACGACGGCAGCCGACCCGGCGGTCAATCCGCTCACCACCACCGCCAGCAGCGCCACTACGAGGGCCGTCGTCAGCAGGTTCTGCAGCCACTTGCTCTCCTGCGTCCCCGTGATATTGAGCGCCGTGATGGCCACCACCGCGATTCCGGCGTACCACGCGGAGCTGTTCTTTCCGAGCGAGAGCAGAGTCGAGGCATAGTCCCCGAAAACGAACGCGATCGCGGCGATGGCGCCGGTTTGCACCACCGTCATCCGCGCCCAGGCAAAAAGAAATCCGAGCCAGTCGCCGTACGCGCGCGACAGGAAGTAATACTCGCCGCCTGCGTTGGGATGGGAGCTGCCGAGCTCGGCGTAGCACAACGCGCCGACCAGGGAGATCAGGCCGCCCACGAGCCAGATGGCGAGCAGCGCGGTCTCGCTCCCCACATTCCCCGCGACGATGGCGGGGGCCTTGAAGATGCCGACGCCGATCACGATGCCGACGATCATCGCCACCGCGTCGAACACGGTGAGCGTCGGGCGCGGCTGGCCCCCAGCGCCTTGCTGCCGCAGCTGCACCGGGGCGCTCATTGCCGCACGCCCGCGAGGTCGAGCGCGCGGGCGGCGCCCATATTGGGCTCGCCGCGCGCCGTCATTCTGGCCCGCCACGGCATCACCCGCTGGCCGGAAGCGTCGCCCGCGACGACGTTGCCTTCGATCACGTCGCCCTTCGCCCAGCCCCGGAACTGGTAGGTGACGGGCTTGCCGGCCGCCGCAACCTCGACCTTGAACGCAAGCTGCTCGCCCGCCATCCGGAACTGCGGCACCTTCACCTCGCGCTTGCCTGCCCGCGCGGTGCCGTGCACCAGCTGGAAGTTCTGCTGGAAGTTGAACTGCCACGACTCGGGCTTGCCGGCGGCCATGAGCTGCGACTCCCAGCGGCCGGCGACGCGGGCCGGCACGATCCAGAAGAAAATGTAGCTCTTGCCGGGGTCGCCCACCGTCTTCTCCGGCACGATCAGCGTCTCCGAATCATCCGGGTCCCACTCCCCCATCGCGTAGTCGTGCGCCACCACGCGCGTGCCGGGCTTCAGCGCGAGGATCTTCGGACGCAGCTGCTCGTTCATGCCGGGCAGGAGGTAGCTCGTGATCACGGTGGCCTGGGAGAGATCGGTCTCGAACAGGTTCTGCTCGAAGAAGCGCGCGCGGTCGGCCACGCCTTCCTTTCTCGCGTTGGTGTTGGCCATCTTGAGCAGGTAGGTATCGAGGTCCACTCCGAAGCCGCGCGCGCCGTGCTTCTTCGCCGCGGTGATGACGATGCGCCCGTCGCCCGAGCCGAGGTCGATCACGAAATCGCCGGCGCCGACTTTCGCCATCTTCAGCATCGCTTCCACCACGACCTGGGGCGTCGGCACGTAGATCACGTCGCCGCGACCTTCCTGCGCCGCGGCCGCCGGCGCAAACAACGCGGCCGAGACCGCGAGAATCCTCCACCAAAGTGCTACCTCGTTCATCCTGCTTCCTTTCACTGTTCCTGACCTCCCAGAATTCTCCTTCCCCCTTGACGGGGGAAGGCTGGGATGGGGGTGAGGAGGTCGAGCGCTACTCCAGCTTTCACCCCCACCCTAACCCTCCCCCCTCAAGGGGGAGGGAATTGGTGCGTCACTCGTCGGTGATCCTGATGCTGCCGCGGCGGACGCGCGTTGCGCTCCAGTCGCGCTCGCCGCCGCCGGGCAGCTTCACTTTGCCGCTGATCGCTTCGCCGTCCACGCGCCCGTGGAACTCCTGGCGCAGCGTCCGGCCCTCGACCTCCGCCGTGAGCATAAGGCGAATCTCGTCGCCGCGCATCCTGCCGCTCTCCAGGCGCAACGGGCGCCCGGCCGCCACGCCGCCCCCGTCCAGCATCTGGAACATCTGGTGCAGCGAGAGCTCGTATTCCACGGGCGCCGCCCCCTCCTGCGAGCGCCACTTCCAGGCGCCGGCGGCGTTGGCGGGAATGATCCACAGATAGACCTCGCTCGAGGGCGGGCCGTAGGGCTTCTCCGGCACCGGCACGGTCACGTGCGCATCCGGCCGCCAGTTGTCCATGTCGAAGTCGTGCGATACGACGCGCACGCCGGGTTTCAGCGCCTCGAACAGCCGTGGGCGCAGTTGCAGCAGCAGCCGGCGATACAGGTACAACGTCACCACGGTCGCACGCCCGATATCCGTGATGAACAGGTTCTGCGCCTTGAACTCGACCCGTCCCGCCACGCCCTGGCGCAGCGCCTCGCGGCGCGCGTCCGAGACGAGAGCGCCGTCGATCTCCACGCCGAAACCGCGCGCACCGCGCTTCTTTGCCGCCGCGATGACGATGCGCCCGTCGCCCGATCCGAGATCGATGACGTAGTCTTCCGGGCCGACGCGGGCGAGATCGAGCATGACATCCACGACGGCGGGCGGCGTCGGGATGTAGGGGGTGTCGGCGTGCGGGTGCTGGTCCGCGGCGGGAGCCAGCATGGGCAGCGCGGCCAGCACGGCCGCCGCCGCGCCCCGCCAGCACGGCCGCATCGCGAAGCATCCCGTCATTGACCGGCCCTCACCGCGCGCCAGCGGGTCACGCTGCGCCCGGCGCCGACGCCACGCGCGAGTTCGCCCTCGACGACATTACCGCTCACCCGGCCGTCGAAATAAAGGCTCGACTCGTTGTCGCGGTCGGTCGTGTCCACCACGACAAAGCTCAGGCGGTCTCCCGCGAGCTTCATTTCCCACACCGGGGAAGGCACGCCGTTCAGGCGCGCGTGTGCCGAGACTTCCTGGTAGCGCTGCTTGATTTCCAGCTCGAGCAGGCGCTCGATCGGCGGCATCTCGAGTCGCGCCTGCCAGCGCCCGGCCGCCTGGGCCGGCACGATCCAGAGATAGACGTTCTTCCGGATGCTGGTCTTGCGGTCGGGCGGCCAGTCGCCGAAATCGAAGTCGTGCGAAACGATACGCGTGCCGGGCTTGAGAGCCAGCAACTTGGGACGCAGCTTGAGCATGACGAAAGGCAGGAGATAGGCCGTGATCACGGTTGCCTGGCCGAGATCCGCCTGGAACAGGTCCTGTTCGCGGAACCTGGCGCGGTCCGCCACGCCCGCCAGCCGCGCGTTTTCCTCGGCCTGGCTGACGAGGCGCCAGTCGATATCCACGCCCAGGCCGCGCGCGCCGAATTTTTTTGCCGCGGTGACGACGATCCGTCCGTCGCCCGAGCCCAGGTCGATGACGAAATCCTCCGGTCCGACCGCCGCAAGCCGCAGCATCTCGTCCACCGTGACCTGGGGCGTCGCGACGTACGGCACGTCGCGCTTGTGAAAGGCGTCCTCCTGCGCAGGAACGGGATGAACCGCCACTCCGCCGAGAAACACCAGACCGAATTGAACGACCGTCTTTGCGTCCAAGCTTCCGATCCGTCAATTATCACCGGGGCGATCAGCCCTCGTCGCCCCCGCGCACCACGCGCGTCGCACGCCAGGAGCCGGCGGCCGGGTTAGGTCCGGGGCCGGAGCGCACCGTGCCCTCCATCAACAGCGTACTCTGCACTTTCCCCTCGAAGCGGTGGCTCGCCCCGCTCTCCACCAGCACGAAAGCGATGCGGTCGCCCGCGAGGCGCGCCTCGAACGCGGGCAGATAGCCGCCGGCGACGCGCGCTCCGCCGCGGATCTCCTGGTAGTGCTGCTCGAGCTCGAAATCGAACTCGCGCTCGCCTTCGGGCAGCGCTGCGTTGAGCCGCCACCGGCCCGCGACCGCCGCCGGAACGAGGTAGAGGTGGTAGGTCTTGGAGACGACGACGCTGCGATCAGGCTTCCAGTCGGAAAACCCGTAGTCGTGCGCGACGATGCGGGTGCCGGGCCTCAACTCGGAGAGCAGACGGGGCTTGAGCTTGTCCACCAGGCCGGGCAGCAGGTAGAGCGTGACGACGGTGGCCCCCCGGTAATCCGCGACGAGGACGTCTCCCTGCCGGAAGGCAACGCGCTCGGCGACCCCCGCCCGCCGCGCGTTGGCCTCGCTTTCCGCGACCAGCTTCGGGTCGATCTCGATGCCGAGCCCGCGGGCGCCGTAGTCGCGCGCGGCGGCGATCACCACCCGTCCGTCGCCGGAGCCGAGGTCGACCACCAGGTCGTCGGGTCCGGTGCCGGCGAGCCGCAGCATTTCGTCCACCGCGATCTCGGTGGAGGGCAGATAGGGTGTCGGAATGTCCGGAAGCGCTCCCGGCGCCGCGGCAATCGCGCTCCCGGCGAGAACCCACGCAACGGCGGACAGAAACAGACGGCCGCAGCGGTACAGCCCGTCAAGGTCATCCCCGCGTAGGCGGGGATCCAGTAACGACGCGTCCAGCCTAGATTCCCGCCTTCGCGGGAATGACGACGAACGAGTCCCGCGGAGCATCCTCAATGGATTTCCTTGAGCGCCTGCTCCGTCGTCAGGGACGCGTGCCGCGGGTCCCAGACCTCGGTGCGACTCGCGGACCACGGCAGTTCGCGCGCTTCCGCGCCGCGGAGAACGCGCGCCCTGCCCTCGATCGCGTGGCCATGGATGCGGCCGGAGAATTCATAGCGCGCTCCGCCCACCGCTGCGGAGAGGGCAATGTCCTCGCCGGCAAGCCTGGCGCTTTCCACGCGGACGGTGCTTCCGCCCGTCGTGAGCGTGCCGTCGATCGCCTGGAAATTCTGCTGGAGGGCAAGCTCGAACTCGGCGGGTTTGCCGTCACCGGCGAGCCGCCAGAACCAGCGCCCGGCGGCGCGGCCCGGCACCATCCAGTAGAAGATCTTGCTGCGCTGGGAAACTCCGACCGTCTTGCCGGGGGCGTCGAGCTCGGTCTGGTAATCGGGCCGCCACTCGCCCATGCCGTAGTCGTGGGACACGATGCGCGTGCCGGGCTTCAGGGTGGCAAGCAGCCGCGTGCGGATCATCAGGTTCACTTCCGGCAGCAGGTAGATGCTCATGACCGTGGCGGCGCTGACGTCGGTCTCGTGGAGATCGCGCTGGTAGAACACCGCCCGATTCGCGACGCCGGCCTGGCGGGCGTTGCGATTGGCGAGCGCGACGAGCTTGCGGTCGAGGTCGACGCCGAAGCCGCGCGCGCCGTATTTCTTCGCCGCCGTGATCACCATGCGCCCGTCGCCCGAGCCGAGGTCAATGACGAAATCGCCCGGGCCGACCTTGGCGATCTCGAGCATCGTGTCGACGACGTTCTGCGGCGTCTGCACGTACGGGGTATCGCCCCAGTCCTGCGCCAGTACAGGGACGGCTGCGCAGCAGGCGACCGCGAAAAACGTCATCCCCGAGAAGGCGGGGATCCAGATACGAGGCGATCGGCCTGGATTCCCGCCTCCGCGGGAATGACGATCGAGACGGATCATCCTTATTAGAGTGCGGTGAGCGGCGCCGGCGCGGTGCGGCGCGCGTTCCATTCGTGCTGCCCCTGCAGGCGCGCGCCCGACAGCCGGGCCGAGCCGGTGACGGCCTCGCCCGCGACCCTGCCGCTGAACTCGTGCTTCACCGCCGCGCCGTTCACTTCCACGGTGAACGAGAAACGGATCGCGTCGCCGCGCAGATGCGCGTTTTGCAGCTTGATAGTGCGGCCGCCGACCGCGGCCGACCCCGTGATCGCCTGGTATCTTTGCTCCAGCGTCACCTCATAGGCGACAGGCTTGCCCGACACCGGCAGCTCCCACCGCCACACCCCGGCGACGCGGGCCGGCACGATCCAGAAATAGATGTCGCTTTGCCCGCCGGTGCCCCGGTACTTTTCCTGGCTGTCCATCCTGACATGGCTGTCCGGCTTCCAGTCGCCCATGTCGAAATCGTGGGAGACGAGGCGCGTGCCGGGCTTCAACTCGAGCAGTTTCGGCCGCAGCTCGATGTTGACCTGGGGCAGCAGATACATGGTGATGACCGTGGCGTCGGCGAGGTTCGTCTCGAAGAGATCGCGCTGGTAGAAGGCGACCCTTTCGCTGACGCCCGCCCGCCGCGCGTTCTCGGTGCTTTCCCGGATGCGCTCGGGATTCAAGTCCACGCCGAAGCCGCGCGTGCCGTATTTTTTCGCCGCCGTGACCACGATGCGGCCGTCCCCGGAGCCGAGGTCGATCAGATAGTCGTGCGGCCCGACCCTGGCGATCTCCAGCATGCGCTCCACCACGTCCTGCGGCGTCGGAACGTACGGCACCCTCGGCTCGAGCGCGCGCGCCGGCGACAGCGTGAGCGCCGCCAGCGCCGTCACGTGAATGGCGAAGCGGGCGGCGGCCGGGACGTCGTGCCAGCGCGGAGGGAGCGGCATCTGTGGTTAAATTCCGATCTGATGCCGGGGCAACCGGCATTCCGGAAAGGCCCGGATTATACCCGACTCAAGCGATCGACATGATTCTCTACGCCATCCTCTTTCTCTCCGGCGCCTCCGTGCTCGCGCTGGAGCTCCTCGCCTCGCGCATCATGACGCCCTACTTCGGCGTCAGCCTGTATATCTGGACCGGAATTCTCTCGATCACGCTGATCGCGCTCGCCCTCGGCTACTGGGCGGGGGGCCGCTTTGCCGCCGGCCGGCGCGCCACCGGCAACCTGGCGCGGCTGACGCTGCTCTTCGCCGTGATGCCGGCCGTCGCCTCCCTCGCCATCGCCGCGGCCTGTCTCGCCTACCCCTGGCTGTTTCCGAGGCTCGCCAGCGCTGACCTCGTGATGGGGGCGTTCGCGGCGTGCCTGATTCTGCTGTTCGTGCCGCTGTTCGCGGCCTCGGCGATGAACCCGCTGCTGGTGGCCATCCTCATGGCGCGCGGCGGCGGGCGCCCGGCCGACGCCGGCTCGGGCAAGGTGTTCTTTGTCAGCACGCTCGGCTCGGTCGCGGGCGTGCTCGCCACCGGGTTCGGGTTGATCCATTACCTGAACAACTTTTCGGCAACGCTGGCGGTGGCCCTGTTGATGGCGCTGCTCCCGCTCGCCGTCGCGGCGCGGCCGCCTTCGGCCCTCGCCGGCCGCGCCCGGCTGGGGCTCGCCGGCGCCGCGGCGACTCTCGTCGCGGGGCTGATGCTGTGGCAGGCCGACGCTTACACCGGGCGCATGTGGCCCGCGGTCTACGGCGGCAAGACCTGGCGGGTCGAGGCGAGTTTCCGCTCCCTGTTCGGGACGGTGAAGATCCTGCGCAGCGACCCCGACGGCAGCGGCCTCTACTCCCGCATCTACTTCCAGGACGGGCTGGTGCAGAACACGGTCGCCTCCAACGGCCGCTCGCTGTCGTTCTACACCTACGCGCTGGAGGCCCTCGCCTATGCCTATCGCCCCGGCATGGGCTCGGCGCTGGTGCTGGGCCTCGGGGCAGGGATCGTGCCGATGCGTCTTGCCAGGAACGGGGTGGAGGTCGAAACGGTCGAGATCGACCCCGCCTCGCTCGCGGCCGCCATTCGCTACTTCGACTTCGACCCCGCGCGCGTTCGCGTGCATCTCGCAGACGCACGCACCCATTTGAAGCGCTGCAGCCGCGCCTACGACCTGATCATCGTGGACCTGTTCCACGGCGACGGCACGCCGGACTACCTCGTCACGCGCGATTTCTTCGCCGACCTCAGGCGCTGCCTCGCACCCGACGGCATCGCGGTCTTCAACACTTTTGCCGATCTCGAGCATCCGGTCGTCTACGCGCATCTCCTCGCCACGCTGCGCGAGGAGCTGCCGCACATCGTTCTCTACCGGCCGGACTGGCTGGGAGCGGCGCACATCAACAGCTTCATCGTCGCCGGCACGCGCCCGCTGCCCGCGCCGCAGCAGATCCTCCTCGATTACGTGCCCTTGCAGCACACCACGGCGCTCGACATCATGCTCGCGCGGCCGCTCTCGCTCGACCTCGGGCTGCTGCGGAACGGCGAGGTCGTGACCGACGCCCGCAACCGGGCGCTGCTCGACATCGCGGAGAGCCAGATCATCTACCGGCGCGCGGTGGTGCAGTCGCTGCCGGCGGCGTTCCTGGTCAACTGACCAGGTCCGGCGCTATCTGATCTGCAGAATGACCGAACCTTCCATGACATCGGGCGGGCGGGCGCCGGTATTCGGCGCATTCTTCTGGATCCAGTCGCGCGCGACTTTCACGCTCTCATCGGCGCCCGCCTTGTCGTTGCAGACAGTCACCGATATGCCGCCATTGCCGCTGCGCAGCAGCGTATAGCTCACCAGGCCAGGCACTTTCCGGATCACGGCTTCAACTTCGGCCTTGCGCTGTTCCAGAATATCCAAAAGCTGCTTTGCGCCGGGACCCGAGTAGTTTCTTACGACCGCATGCATGTTTGATTCTCCTTGTAAGTTGCCGTCCTAACACCGATCCAGATCGGCTGGTCCGGCTTGTGTAAAGATAGTTTCCATCCACTCCGATCGTTACGCCAGCAGCAATCGGTGCGCCAAGCGCGGCAGGCAATCGTTACCGCGCTGAGTGACTTCAAGGCCGGGTAACGTTCATTGCAAACGTGGACCGTACAGGGCTATCTGGCCCGGAACAACCGCCATTCTCCAGGAACGCCCTTCAGCGCCCGCACACCACGCTCGTCAAACGCAAGGCCCGAGCCCGCTACCAGGTCGCGCACCGTTTGCGACACCAATACTTCCCCGGGTTCGGCAAGGCCCGCGACGCGGGCCCCGATATGTACCGCGATCCCGGCGAGCTTATCGCCCGCGCGCTCGCATTCCCCC